>Ga0302320_10018591_pt1 | contig 14006 bp, 15 predicted proteins | sample Bog_T0_3_FD_202130 | JGI IMG/M metagenome (GOLD analysis project Ga0302320, IMG submission 202130) | Peat permafrost microbial communities from Stordalen Mire near Abisko, Sweden - Bog_T0_3 | ecosystem: Environmental > Terrestrial > Soil > Wetlands > Peat | place: Sweden: Abisko, Stordalen Mire... | reverse complement strand
CACGCTTCCACCGTCTTGGGTTTGCGGGGTATCCCTGCGGCTTCGGAAACGGTCATGGTGGCCCGCAATATCCTGCTGGCCGAAATGACTGGCGCTAAGTTTCATGTGGCCCATATGTCGACGGCTGATTCGGTGGAGCTGGTTCGACAAGCGAAGAAGAAGGGTTTAAACGTTACTGCCGAAACCGCCCCCCATTATTGGAGCCTTTCGGATAAATCGATCAAAAACTACAACGCCAATTTCAAAATGAACCCACCCCTGCGCAGTGAAGAAGATGTGGCGGCCATTCGCAAAGCCTTAAAAGAAGGCATCATCGATTGTATCGCTACTGATCACGCGCCCCATTCTTCCACCGAAAAACAATGCGAGTTTGACGAAGCGGCTTTCGGTATCGTGGGTCTGGAAACCCTCTTCGCGGTCACTTACAGCCATCTGGTGGAGCCGGGTGTGGTTTCCTTGTCCCGGGCCATCGAATTACTGACCACCGCCCCCTCGAAGATTGTGGGTATCAACAAAGGCACCCTGTCCGAAGGGGTTGATGCCGATGTGGCTATCTTTGATATCACCACCGAAAAGAAAGTCGATGTGAACCAGTTTAAAAGCAAAGGGCGCAACTCGCCCTTCAACGGCTGGAACCTGAAAGGGTGGTGCGAATTGACGATAGTGAGCGGAGAAATAAAATTTAAAAGTGGGGAATAAGTTAGAAGTTAGGAGTGGGGAGTTAGAAGTTTAAACCTTAAAGGCAAGGAATCGCGAATTGGCTACGAAGAGCATAGTTCAAGAAAAGAGCTTCGCTTTTGCTTTGAAGATCGTCAAGTTGTATCAAGACCACAAGAAGAAGGGTGAATTTGTCCTGGCAAATCAGCTTTTAAGAAGTGGAACCAGTATTGGCGCCAATGTGGAAGAAGCTTTGGCGGCACAAACCAGGAAAGAGTTTCATTCCAAAATGACCATTTCGTTTGAGGAAGCCCGTGAGAGCCGTTATTGGCTGCGGTTGTTAAAGGCTTCTGGCTTGGTGACTTACGATTATTCCGATTGTTTGAAGGACGTTGAAGAATTGAACAGAATATTGTCAGCGATTACGAAAAGCACGAAGGAAGAAAAACAAGTTAGGAATTAGAAGTTAGAAGTGAGAAGTTAACTTCTAACTCCGAACTCCTAACTTCTAACTGGAAAGGCGACGAATGACGAAGATAGTGAACAAAGCGATATTAGCACTCGAAGACGGCACTTGGTTCGAAGGCTATAGTTTCGGAGCGCAAGGCCAGTCATTTGGAGAGGTCGTTTTCAACACTTCCATGACGGGCTATCAGGAAATTCTCACCGACCCTTCCTACTGTGGTCAGATCGTTACCATGACCTATCCGATGATCGGCAACACGGGCGTCAATCACGCCGATATAGAATCCCGCAAACCCTTTTTGTCCGGCTTTGTGGTTCGGGAATACTGCAAACACCCCTCCAATTATCGGATGACTAGCCATCTGGGTGATTATTTGCGAAAGAACAACATTATTGGTATCGAAGGCATTGATACCCGGGCTTTAACCGCTCATTTACGGCAATTTGGGGCTAAAAAAGGTGTTATTTCCACGACCGAATTGAATCCTAAAAAGCTGGTCAAGCTAGCCAAGGATAGCGAAGGGTTGGTGGGCCGGGATTTAGTGAAAGAAGTCACCTGCGACAAGCCTTATCACTGGACTGCGTTGCCTTATAACCTTGATCACGCTTCGTATAAACCGAGCGACCAACTGAACTTGGAAGGTTTAGAAACTTCGAAGCCTAAAATTAAAATCGCCGCCATGGACTACGGGATTAAATACAACATTTTGCGCCGTTTAGTGGCGGAGGGTTTTGACGTGACGGTTTTTCCCGCATCTACAAAGCCCAGCGATATTTTGAACTCGGGCGTGAAGGGCGTGTTTTTATCCAATGGCCCGGGCGATCCTGAAGCCGTTCCTTATGTGGTCGATACGATACGAGACCTGATTCACCGCAATATTCCTATCTTCGGCATTTGTCTCGGCCATCAAATCCTGGGTCTGGCTTTGGGCGGCAAAACCTACAAGCTCAAGTTCGGCCATCGAGGCGGCAACCAGCCCGTTTTGAACCGCTTAAATAACAAAATTGAAATCACCAGCCAAAACCACGGCTTCTGCGTGGATGACGAAAGTTTGGATAAAGAACTGGTTATCTCAACCCACATTAACTTGAGCGACAACACCAGCGAAGGTTTGGCCATGAAAAACAAGCCGGTCTTCAGTGTGCAATATCATCCCGAGTCGTCACCGGGGCCGCATGATTCGAGATATTTGTTTAAACAATTCAGAGAAATGATTGAAAAAAATGGATAGGCTTAAAAGACTTAAGATAAAAACTTGGAATTTTATTGTTGTTTTAATTCTAGGTATTTTTGTTTTGGTTTATGTGTTAATTCGTAAATAGCAAGAATGTGCCAGTGCACAAGTTAGAAAACGCTGGCTTTACGCAAATTCAATGGAGACGCTAGGACTTTATGCCAAAACGAACTGACATCAAAAAAATCATGGTTATCGGGGCAGGTCCCATCATTATTGGGCAGGCCTGCGAGTTTGATTACTCCGGCACCCAGGGTTGCAAAGCGCTCAAAGAAGAGGGTTATGAAGTTATCTTGATTAACTCCAACCCGGCCACCATCATGACCGACCCGGAATTTGCTCACCGCACCTATATCGAACCTATTACCCCGGAAGTCGTTGCCAAGATTATCGAAAAAGAACGTCCAGACGCTTTGTTGCCTACTTTGGGTGGTCAGACAGCTTTGAATACGGCTGTGGCTTTGGCTGAAAAGGGAGTGCTGAACGAATTTAAAGTGGAACTCATCGGCGCCAATCTGGCCGCCATTAAAAAGGCCGAAGACCGCCAGCTTTTTAAAGAAGCCATGCTGAAAATCGGTCTCGACCTGCCGAAATCCCTCACGGTTAATACGCTGGAAGACGGAATTGGGTTTGCTGAAGGGAATGGTTATCCCGTCATTATCCGACCCGCCTTTACTCTGGGTGGTACGGGCGGCGGTATTGCTTATAACCGCCAGGAATTTGAGGAAATTCTCTCTAAGGGTCTCGACCTTTCACCCATCCACCAATGCTTGGTTGAGGAATCAGCTCTGGGCTGGAAAGAATACGAAATGGAGGTCATGCGCGACCTCAAGGATAACGTGGTCATCATCTGCTCCATCGAAAACATGGACCCGATGGGTATCCATACGGGGGATTCGGTAACAGTCGCTCCGGCCCAAACCCTGACAGATAAAGAATATCAACGTATGCGCGACGCCTCGATTGCCTGCATCCGGGAAATTGGGGTGGATACGGGCGGTTCGAACATCCAATTCGGTGTGGACCCGAAAACGGGCCGCATGATCGTGATTGAAATGAATCCCCGGGTATCCCGTTCTTCCGCCCTGGCCTCCAAGGCCACGGGCTTTCCCATTGCTAAAATCGCCGCCAAGTTGGCGGTGGGTTACACGCTCGATGAACTTTTTAACGACATTACCCGCTATACCAAAGCGGCTTTTGAGCCGTCCATTGACTACGTAGTCACTAAGATTCCCCGGTTCACTTTCGAAAAGTTTCCTGACGCCGATGATCTTTTGAATACCTCCATGAAGAGCGTAGGGGAAACTATGTCCATCGGTCGGACGTTTAAAGAAAGCTACCAGAAAGCCATTCGATCCATGGAAACAGGAACGATCGGTTATGGCGCGGATGGCCGTGAGTATAAACAGGGCCGCTGGATTAAAACTGGAGCCCGCAAACCGGGCCGCATGCCGGGCGACGCCTTGAATGCCCAATTGGGCAAACCGACTTCTCAACGGCATTTCTTTATCCGCCAGGCCCTGTGGCAGGGTTATGACGTGGACAAACTTTATAAACTCACCGCCATTGATCCCTGGTTCTTGAACGAACTGAAAGAAATTGTGGATTTGGAAAGGGAGTTGGAAAAGGCGACGGCTAAAAAAGGCAAGTTGAAAGCCAAACTGCCGGAAGATTTATTGCGTCGTGCCAAGTCCCTTGGTTTTTCTGATGCTCAGTTGTCTTTCTTGTGCGGTGTCAAAGAACACATGATCCGCAATTACCGCAAAATGAATAAGGTGACGCCCACTTATAAAATGGTGGATACCTGCGCCGCGGAGTTTGAAGCGTTTACCCCTTATCTCTACTCAACCTACGAATTGGGCAAGTCTTCTTTCGCGGGCAAAGATACCGAATCGGCACCGACCAGGCAAAACAAGATCATGATCCTGGGCGGGGGGCCGAACCGCATCGGGCAGGGTATTGAGTTTGACTATTGCTGTGTGCACGGCGCTTTCGCCCTTCGGGAAGACGGTTATGAAGTGATTATGGTGAATAACAATCCCGAAACGGTTTCAACCGACTACGACACCTCGAACCGCCTTTATTTTGAACCTCTGACCTTTGAAGATGTGATGAACATTGTAGATCGGGAAAAACCCAAGGGAGTCATTGTTCAATTTGGCGGACAGACCCCGCTGAAACTGGCTGTTCCTCTTAAAAAAGCCGGAGTACCCATTATCGGTACTTCGCCCGAATCCATTGATATGGCGGAGGATCGTAAACAATTCGGGGCCATGCTCAAGCGTCTCAAAATACGTCAGCCGGATAACGGTATCGCCATGAACGTGAAACAGGCTAAGCCGGTGGCCCGCAAAGTGGGTTACCCCGTGGTGGTTCGCCCTTCGTATGTGCTGGGGGGGCGGGCGATGGAGATTGTTTATGACGAATCCTCGTTAGATGAGTTTGTACAGAAAGCGGCGGAAGCCGCGCCCGACAAACCCATCTTGATCGATCATTTTTTGGAAGACGCTTTGGAGGTGGATGTGGATTGCGTATCCGATGGCAAAGAAGTGGTGATTGCCGGAATTATGGAACACATTGAAGAGGCGGGGATTCACTCGGGCGATTCGGCCTGCGTTATTCCGCCTTATACCCTGCGGGAAGACCAGCTTGAAAACATCCGCAAATACACCAAAGAAATGGCTCTCAGTTTAAAAGTGAAGGGTTTAATGAACGTTCAGTACGCCATTAAGAACGATATGGTTTATGTATTGGAAGTAAACCCCCGGGCTTCGCGGACGGTGCCTTTTGTTTCCAAAGTCACCGGCTTGCCTTGGGCCAAGGTGGCCGCCCGCATTATGTCGGGAAAGACTATTTCCCAGCTCAAGGTGAAGGAAGTTTCTTATCTCAAACATATCGCGGTCAAAGAAGCGGTGTTTCCTTTCAACCGGTTCCCGGGAGTGGATACGGTATTGGGACCTGAGATGAAATCGACAGGAGAAGTGATGGGCATTGACCAGGATTTTGGAATGGCTTTCGCAAAAAGCCAGATGGGAGCCAATTCTTCTTTGCCCCTTAAGGGAACCGTATTCGTGACGGTCAAAAACAAAGACAAGCGGGCGGTGATTTTTATCGCCAAACGGCTAACCGATATGGGTTTCAAACTGGTGGCGACCCAGGGAACGGCGCAAGCTTTAACCAGCAACGGCATGGAAGTGACAATCGTTCGTAAGGTGCATGAGGGTCGCCCCAATGTGGTGGACTTGATTAAAAATGGGGAGGTGCATTTGATTATGAATACGCCCGCGGGCAAAGGCCCCCGGTCGGATGATTTCCAAATTCGACGGACCGCGGTGGTTTACGGCGTTCCCTGTATCACCACGCTTTCAGCCTGCGCTGCCGCCACGAACGGCATTGAGGCTTTAAAGAAGCGCGAAATGAAGGTCAAATCCCTCCAGGAATATCACAACCTCTGATTTTCTGGAAATCGGGAAACCTGCTTATTTGGGCCGGTTTTCCTATGCAACTTCTTTCTCTGGGTATTCGTCTTATATACAAGAAGCGAATAAATCTTAAACGGAGGGTTTTTATGAAAAAGTTAATCACTCTTTTGGTTCTAATTCTCGCCATGGCTTCCACCACTTTCGCCGAGGCTAATGTTTGTGTTTCCGCTTATTACCCGGCACATTATCACCGGATTTATGTTCCTACCCGGGCCGCCCGTCATTGGGTTCCGGGATATGGGTGGACAGTTTATGGTCCTGCTCACCGCATTCTGGTTTGGAACCGTTATCACCACTGCTGGATGTAACCGCTGATTTTTAGCGGCACTGTCTGGCCCGGTCTTCATCCCGAAGATGATGCCGGGCTTTTTTGTGGTCTATTTACTTTCATGTCAGCCTGCTAGAATTCCTTCCATGGAAAATCGCTTTCACGTTTATTACGGCTACGGTAAAGGCAAAACTACCTCAGTTATCGGTTTGGCGGTTCGAGCCTTGGGCGCTGGTAAAAAAGTGGCGCTGATTCAATTTGATAAGGGTTACGACGGCGTCAACGAACATTATTCGGAACGCAAAATTTTGCGGGGTTTTTCCAATCTTCAACTTTTCCCCTTCGGTAAAGAACGGGTTTTGGGAAAAAACGCTTTTCGCTTTAAAAATGAGCCGGGTGATTTTGAGGAAGCTCAAAAAGCGTTAGCCAAGGCGAAAGAACTATTGATAAGCGGGCAGGTTGATCTTTTGATTTTGGATGAGATTTTGGCCGCGGTTATGTGCAAGCTAATTGCGCCCGAAGATGTCATGGGGTTGATAGAAATGTATAACCAGAACCGCCATTGTGAATTAGTCATGACCGGTCATCAGGTCTGGCCTGAACTGGTTGAAAAGGCCGATCTGGTCACGGAAATGCGCAAGGAAAAGCATTACTTCGATCAAAAAGTTCTTTCCAAAGAAGGCATTGAGTTTTGAAAACCAGACTTCTTTATTCTTCCAAACCATACTTTGTTTTGGCAGCTCTTTTTTCTCTCGTTCCTGTGCTGAATAACAAATATCCCGCTTTATTTTTTCCATCGGCGCCGGAGGGGTGGGTCACGATTATCGCGACTGGGGCCGGCATTTACGCCGCATTTAAAGGGTTAGGCTACGCATGGGCTCTCATTCAAGCCCGCGCGGAAGCGAAAGCCTGGATTGTTCAGGCGGCTCAAAATCGAAAAGTGATTGAAAATCCCGATCCCAATGATGTGATTAACGCCGGTCGTTCCGTAACCCGCCTAGTTCGCAACGTGGACGAGGATTTGAGAGAGATTGGACCCGATTTCAGATGGGAGTCTTTAGGCCGACTGGAACATTATTTGCCTGAGCTTTTGATGGAAGTGGACGATGAAGAAAAAGCTAAAATCCGTTTGGGTATTGTGGGCATTTATATTGGCGAAACGCTTTGCCGGTCGAAAGGCTGGGAATGGTTTTTTAAGCCGGACACTTCCTTAAAACAGTTTTTGTTTTTACCGTCGGTTATTCGTAAGAACGGAAAAGTAATTGATCCTTTTGAGACGGCAGCCAATGCCTTTAACGAAAAAAAATCCCTGTCCCGTTTTTTAAGCGGCCTGCAATGAAATGGATTGCCTTTCTGTTGATGGTCGCGGTTTCCATTCCTCTTTACGCGATGGATTGCGATGGCGACCGCCATTTCAATCCGCAATCCGTCATTCACGTTGTTACCGATCCCATTCAAGTCCGCTATTTTCACGACCATTCCACCGCTCAAATTGAGGAAATGCGGAATATCAAATTCCATAACCGACGGCTTCATAATCCCGGCGTTACTTTGGCGGAGCATGAATTCAAGATGGATTATCAGGTCGGGGGATTAGAGCATCCCAATCAAGACGGCTTCTGCGTCTGGGTCGATTCGATCAACGTCAGCTTTTCTTACGCTCAAATGGATGTTTATATTTCCAGTAATTATCCGGAAGGAACCTGTCCCTACCAGGTTATTTTGAATCACGAGAACCAGCATGTGGCTATCGACCAAAGGGTTTTAGCGAAATACAGAGCGATAGTTGAAAGAGCGCTACGTAAAAGTCGGGCTATTCCGACTAAGGCCCATCCCATGAGCGTGGTTTCCATGAATAACGGGAAAGCGGTTATTGACGCCCGGTTGAATCGGATTGTGAACCCGATTTTGGCGACCTATAAAAAGGAAATCACCCGGGAAAATGGAAAAATCGATACTCCGGCTAACTACCGAAGAACCCAGGCTCTTTGCAATAATTGGTAATCACGCCATTTGGGCATCCCGCAATTTCCTGCGGAAATCTTTGGGATAGCCCTCTGTTTGTCGCTCTATTGAATATCTTTCAGAGGCTAAATAAAAAAAGCCTCCGGGGGTTGCCCCCGGAGGCTTTATACAGCCGTAAAATTATATTTTACGGACGTTCTCAGCCTTGAGACCCTTATCACCTTGTGAAACTTCAAATTCCACGCGGTCCCCTTCATTCAGGGACTTAAATCCGTCTGATTGAATTGACGAAAAGTGGACGAATACGTCCTCGCCTCCGTCTTGGGAGATAAAACCAAAACCCTTCTCATTCTTAAACCACTTCACTGTACCTTGTGCCATGCTGCAACAACCTTTCTACAAAACCAAAAATTTAAAATCTCCAAGGAAAGCTAAGCTTCCAGGGAGCCAAAATCATACTAGAAAACATCCAAAAAGGTAACAAAACCTTTAAAAAGGAACCAATCCAGCAAGATTTATGAATTAAATTTAAGACGAATTTTCGGTTATTCAAGCAAGTAGGGGCCATTTTAAATGAAGGACGATTCGTTTAAACTGCGGAGCCTATGAATACCCTTACGAAAAGTACCCTTAAAATTAACGAGATATATCTGAGTGTTCAGGGCGAATCAACCTGGGCGGGATTACCCTGTGTTTTTGTTCGTCTGACCGGTTGTTCGCTCCGCTGTTCCTGGTGCGATACAGCCTATGCTTTCCATGAGGGATCGGACAACGATTTAGGCAAAATCCTCGCGACAGTAGACAGTTACGGCATCCGGTTAGTGGAAATAACCGGCGGGGAACCTTTGGAGCAAGAGGGAGTTTATCCCTTAATGGAAGCTCTTCTGGCAAAGGGATACCAAGTGCTTCTGGAAACCAGCGGCGCGTTGGATGTGGGTCGCGTTCCCCAAAAAGTTGTTAAAATTGTGGACGTGAAATGCCCCGGGTCTGGGGAGGAAGCCCGGAATTTATGGAGCAATTTTGAAAAGCTAACGGCCCATCAGGACGAGATTAAGTTTGTGATTAAAGACCGGGGAGATTACGATTACGCGAAAGAAATAATTCAGAAGCACCGGTTGACGGGCAAGTTTACGCTGCTTTTTTCGTCCGCCTTTGAGCATTTAAAACCTTCGGACTTAGCCGAATGGATTACGGCCGACCGACTGCTAGTAAGGTTTCAACTTCAACTGCATAAATATGTTTGGCCTGACGACACGAAGGGAAGATAAGTTTCATGAGTAAGAAAAAAGCGGTTGTTCTGGTTTCGGGCGGTTTGGATTCGACCACCTGTCTGGCGCTTGCTCAAAAACAGGGTTTCGAGCTTTACGCTTTGACGCTTTTTTACGGTCAAAGGCACAAGGTGGAACTGAAAGCCGCGCGCAAAGTTTCTAAAGCTTACGGCGTCCGCCGGCATCTGGAACTGGAAGTTCCTTTGACTGCTTTTGGAGGTTCGGCTCTTACCGACCATAAAATAAAAGTCCCCAAGCAATCCACGGTTCAGGCTATCGGTAATGGAATCCCCTCCACTTATGTGCCGGCCCGCAACACGGTTTTTCTTTCTTTGGCTTTGGCCTGGGCTGAGGTCTTGGAAGCCGAACATGTTTTTATCGGAGTGAATGCGCTGGATTACAGCGGTTATCCCGATTGCCGCCCCGAATTTATACAGGCTTTTGAACGATTGGCGAAATTGGCCACCAAGAAAGGCGTTGAGGGAAAGTGGAAGTTGAAAATTCACACACCTCTCATCCGGATGAGCAAAGCGCAAATTATTAAGACCGGGTTGAAGTTAAAAGTAAACTACGGTTTGACTCACTCTTGTTATGACCCTAAGCCTAACGGCGGTTCCTGCGGGCGCTGCGATTCTTGTCTTTTGAGGTCGAAAGGGTTCCAAGAGGCGGGAATAGCGGATCCACTTCGGGGTTGAAACAGCTGTTCAACCTAACTATTCTAAATCCAATTCGAGTGACGGAATCCCTTTGTACTCACTGCTGAAACGATTGCTTTTCATGATGGATCCCGAAACCGCCCATCAAGTGGCGTTGGGTTCGTTAAGCGTTTTAGAACCAATGCTTCCTTTTTTATCTTCCGTGTTAACAGTCTCTGACCCTCGTTTGGAAAAAACCGTATTTGGCTTAAAATTCCCTAATCCAATAGGGTTGGCTGCGGGGTTGGATAAAAAGGGACAATTGCCCCTGGCCTGGGAAAGGGTGGGGTTTGGCTTCGCTGAATTGGGTACTTTTACCTCAAAAGCGCAAAGCGGTAACCTGACACCCCGGGTTTTTCGTTATCCTGGTCAAAAGGCACTCATCAACAAAATGGGGTTTCCCAATCCGGGTGCCAAAGAAGCGGCGCAGAACCTAAAGTCTCTGAAAGAGACGGGGCGCTGGCCTTCCATTCCCATTGGAATCAATATCGGAAAAAGCAAAATAACTTCACTAGAAGACGCGGTCAGCGATTATTTGGAATCGTTAAACTATTTGAAACCCTACGCGGATTATTTCGCGATCAATGTGAGTTCTCCTAATACTCCGGGGCTTCGAAAGCTTCAAGAAGCCAAACCGCTTAAAAAGCTTTTGACGGCGTTGGTCAAAGAAGCGAAAGATAAGCCCGTTTTACTGAAGTTGGCTCCCGATCTGGAAGAGAAGCCTTTAAAAGAAGCGGCTTCCACGGCCTTGAGCGCCGGCTGCGCGGGGTTAATCGCCACCAATACAACCCTTTCCCGGGCTGGGTTGCCTTCTGGAAAATATCCGGATGGCGGATTATCAGGACAACCCCTTAAAAAAATGGCGACAAAGGTTTTAAAATCTCTTTCCCGCTTTACGAAAGGAAAGGTTCCTTTGGTGGCGGTAGGCGGGGTTTTTACCGCGCAAGATGTTCAGGAAAAATTGAACGCTGGTGCCAGTCTGGTTCAGGTTTATACCGGTTATATTTATGAAGGCCCTTTTCTGCCTGCTCGCTTATGCCGGGGCCTATTGGAAAAAAATGAAAAATAATATTTTTAAATTAACTGCCTTCGTGGGATTTGTTGGTGTGGCCGGTTGTGTGCCCATCCGTCAAATCGTTCCTTCTGGCCGCGGGATTGTGGAATCCCGTCCCAATTCGAATGTTCAATATGAAAGCCCGGATGATTTTAAAAATTTAGGGCCGGATGCCTGGAAAAATGAGATGGAAGGAATTGGGTCCTGGTATGGATCGGATTTTGACGGGAAGCTGACTTCCAGCGGAGAAATTTATGATATGTACGCTTTTACCGCGGCGCATAAGACCCTTCCCTTGGGTACGTTGGTTACGGTTAATAATTTGGATAACGGCAAAAGTGTTCAAGTGAAGATCAATGACAGGGGTCCCTATGTGACGGGACGAATTATTGACCTGTCCAAAGCGGCGGCTGAAGCCGTCGGTATCAGTTCGACCGGCACTGCTCATGTAAAATTAGACATTGTCCAATGGCCCGCGAACTCAAAATAAACTGGGTTGGCTGATGGTCTGCTTTAACCGGTTTGTCATTTTCGGTATTTCAATTAAACAATTTTGGCAATAGTACCAACCCGCATGGTTGAAAATGGTTTGGTTTAACAAACCCTGTGTTTTACAAAAGTCGCAGATAAGGGTAACGGGAACATTTTTAACGCTATCGGGGCTCATGAGAATCCTCTTTGAATTTATTTGTGATCACTTTAAACGGGACTGATTAAATAACTGTAACCTTCGTAAAAACCTTTCGTTACAATGAGTTTGTGGTTAAATCGGTGGAATTTTGATAAACCAAAGCTTTTGAACAGGTGTTTATGATGTCTTTTTCCGAAAAATTGAAATCGGCTATTCAGCGCACGGGCGGTTGTCTGTGCGTGGGATTGGACGTAGATTTGGCCAAGCTGCCCGCCGGATTATCAAAAGATTCCCAGGGCGCGCTGACTTTCTGCCAAGCGGTTATCGAATCCACAAAGGACATCGCCGCGGCCTATAAACCGAACCTGGCTTTCTTTGAGTCGATGGGAACGGAGGGCCTTGAAGTTCTTGAACAAATACGCGCTTCAATTCCGGATAACGCGATTTTGATCATGGACGCCAAGCGGGGCGATATTGGTAATACCTCACAGGCTTACGCCAAAGCCTTTTATGAAAACCTTAAATCCGATTCAGTCACTCTTTCGCCCTATATGGGCAAGGATTCGGTAGAACCTTTTTTGGATTATCCCGGAACATGCTCTTTTGTGCTCTGTCTGACGTCTAATCCTTCATCGTCCGATTTCCAACTTCAGACCCTTCAAAATGGACAAAAGCTTTATGAATGGGTGGCTCAAACAGCGATTGGTTGGGAAAAGGGTAAAAAGGGCGAAGTGGGGCTGGTGTTAGGCGCAACCCAGACTCAATACCTGAAAGATTTGCGAAAATTGGCGCCCGACACGGTTTTTCTGGTGCCAGGAGTCGGAACCCAGGGTGGCGATCTGCAGGGTGTTTTGAAAGAAGGCCGGGCCGGGAATGGTTATGGAATCCTAGTGAATGTTTCCCGCCAAGTGTTATATGCTTCATCGGGCTCTGATTACGCCCTAGCGTCCCGCCGTGAGGCTCAGAAACTGGTGGATGAAATGAAACCTTACTTTCGAGGAGTTTCATGACAAACGATGAAGTCATTAAAGCTTATGAAGAAACCCACTCTCTGCTCAAGGGGCATTTTCGATTGTCTTCCGGCCGTCACAGCGACCGTTATTTGCAATCGGCGCTAGTTCTTCAATATCCCTGGGTGGCCGAAAAACTTTGCGCCGCGCTGGCCGAACTGGTGAAACCGCTGAACCCCCAGACGATTGTTTCTCCCGCGCTGGGTGGTCTGATTGTGGGACAGGAACTAGCCCGTGCTTTAAAGGTGAAGGCCATTTTTACCGAACGCAATAAAGAAACCGACGAGATGGAGCTGCGCCGCGGTTTCCAGGTGGAAAAAGGCGAAAAGATTTTCGCGGTGGAAGATATCATCACCACGGGTAAATCGGTTAAGGAATCCATTGAGGTCGTCCGCGGTTTAGGTGCCGAAGTGGTCGGGGTGGGATGTTTAATTGACCGTAGCGGTGGAACCAGCCATTTCGATGTTCCTGTGAAAGCTTTGTCTTCGTTGAAGGTCGAGAGCTGGGAAGAGAAAGATTGTCCGCTTTGTAAACAGGGATCGCCGGTAACCAAGCCCGGTTCCCGCGCGAAATTTTGAGGTGAAAATGGCTGACTCGAAGACGATTAAAAAACAAAACCACCAGGTTTCATTCGAAGAGTATTTTTACGCGAATTTGTATTTTTGGGGTTTGCTCATTATTGTGGCGGTCATCAGCTATTTTGTCTGCGGCGCGGTTTGGGACGATGTGACTTCGGGAACGATGGAATTTATATTCGTGATTATGGGCGGCGGTTTTACTTTTGTATCGTTCCTGGATTATTTTTATGAAATCAAAATAGCCGCGCCCGCCGTAGAAATTTCCAAAGCTCGTTGAAAACTTTTTTACTTTCTCTACATAGGACGGTGTATGAAAATTAAGTCTTTTTACTTAAGAGTTTTGGCCGGCTTTTTGGCTCTGACGATGATTTTTACACCTGGAATGATGGGAATTGTTTTGGCCCAGGACGCCGCACAGACTCCGACAGCCGCCTCAGATGATGAAATTCAAACCATTCAGCAGTTGGCTAAAGCGGGCTATTTGGGTGATAAAAAAGATTATTACCTCTCCAACCTGACGCTGACCGAAGACGACATTACGAACGCTATTGTTAAAGCGGATGATGAGGTAATGGCGGCGGACCTTAATCAGGTCAAGGCAGGTAACAGTTCTTTTCAAGTTTCGGATCTTCAATCCTTGCTGGATCTGGTTAAGGATAAGTCCGCGGATATTCGGGCCAAGAAAGTCTCGGCCTGGA
>Ga0302320_10018590_pt1 | contig 14006 bp, 12 predicted proteins | sample Bog_T0_3_FD_202130 | JGI IMG/M metagenome (GOLD analysis project Ga0302320, IMG submission 202130) | Peat permafrost microbial communities from Stordalen Mire near Abisko, Sweden - Bog_T0_3 | ecosystem: Environmental > Terrestrial > Soil > Wetlands > Peat | place: Sweden: Abisko, Stordalen Mire... | reverse complement strand
GCCAGGGTCTCGGAGAGCACCGCATCGGCAGCGTTGATGAAGGGCTGAATCAACTCCATCCTCATGACAACGACTCTCCTGCCTGGGGGACTTGATCCGTCACGGCGGCATCGCCCAGCACGTACTTTATGACCTCGTATAAGAGTTCCGGCTTCACTGGTTTCTGGACAAAGTGGCGGGCGCCCTTCTGCAGCGCGGCAACGATATTCTCCTGGTAGCCAACGCTGGAAACCATAATAACGCGGGCCTCTGGATGCTGACGCACAATCCGCTCGGCGGCTTCAATGCCTTCCATCTGCGGCATGGTGATATCCATCAGAACGATGTCGGCGCGGGTTCGGTCATATTCGGCAATCGCGGTGCAACCGTCACCGGCCTCGCCTGCCAGCATTCCACCATAGGAATCGATGATGCGCGCAAGATTCTTCCGGGCAAAGATCGAGTCATCCACCACGAGGTAGCGGACTGGTTGGTGATCGGTAGCACGTAGTAGAGCGGGAAATGGCTCCATAGGGTTCCTCACAATCGTCCGGCAGAGCGGACTGGATACTGTTCCTTGGCCGGCACGGAACGAAGAGAGCCGCAATGCACGATCAGGGTGCTGGCCAAAGCTTCCAATGAAACGATCCGATTGGCATAACCACGCTCAATGGCGGCGCGTGGCATACCAAAAACAATTGATGAAGCTTCATCCTGCGCGATGGTGAGCGCACCGGCGGCTTTCATGACGCCCAGGCCCTCGGCGCCGTCTTCACCCATGCCGGTCATCAGCAGGCCCACTGCATCGGCTCCGAACTCCGGGGCAACCGAGCGGAACAGGACGTCGACCGAGGGGCGGTGGCCGTTGACCTTGACATCGTCGGAGAGCACCACGACGTCGCCCAACGGCATCCGGCGAACTTTCATGTGACGGCCTCCGGGGCAAATTAGCACGCGTCCCGCGGAGAGAAGGTCTCCCGACTGCGCATGCTTCACATCGAGGGAACAGGATTCATTCAATCGACGGGCGAAGGTCTCGGTGAATCCAGCGGGCATGTGCTGCACCACCAGGATGGCCGCTGGAAAGTCAGCCGGGAGTTGGCCGAACATATACTCCAGCGAATTTGGGCCTCCGGTGGAGATGCCGATGGCAACCACTTTGGACGCGGGACCGGCAACGTAGTCGGGCTTGTGCTTGGGCTTGGGATAGGGAACCTTTCCGGAGGAGAGCACGGGGCGGAGCATGAAAGGACTGTTCACCGCAGCCTTGATTTTGGCAATCAACTCGGTGGCGATCTCGTTCATGCCCTCGGCAAGAACGTTTTCGGGCTTGGCGACAAAGTCGAATGCTCCCATGTGCAGAGCTTTGAAGGTAGTAGCGGCTCCTTCACGGGTATGAGCGCTGACGACCACTACCGGAACCGGGTGCTCACGCATGATGTGGCGCAAGGTCTCGATGCCATCCATGCGGGGCATTTCAAGGTCGAGGGTGATGGCGTCAGGCTTGAGTTCCTCGATCTTCTTGATTGCGAAAGCGCCGTCCATCGCGGTTCCGATCACGTGGATGGAATTGTCACGCTCAAGCAGTTGCGGAATGAGCTTGCGCATGAGCGCCGAGTCATCCACCACCAGCACGCGAATCATTGGATTGGGAGGCGTCATCTATGCGCCCCCAATTCATCGGCTGAAATGCTGCTCCGGTTGTAGCCGCGGCCAAGCTTTTCCACCACGTCGGAGATGCTGAGGATGAGAACGACGCGTCCATCGCCGAGGATGCTGGCGCCACTGACCAGTTCGGTGCTGAGCAGAGTCTCATCGAGCGCCTTGATGACCAATTCCTGCTCGCCGATCAGGCGGTCGACCACGAGTCCGGCTTTGCGGTCGCCGAGGCTGACTACGATGATGAATATCTTGAGCCTGGGCTCGCCGCCAGGGTGCATCCGGCTCAGGCGGATCAGCGGCACCACCTCTTCGCGGATTTGCAAAACTTCCTGTCCATCGACAAGGTGAACATCAGTCTCGCGGGAGCGCAAAATCTCCAGAACATTACCGAGCGGAACCGCGTAGAGGCGCTCCGTGACCTGGAAAAGCAACGCCTTGATGATGGCCAGCGTGAGCGGCACCTTGAGGCAGAAAGTGGTTCCCTCGCCAAGCGTGCTGCGCACGCTGACCGTGCCTTTGAGGCGATCCATCACGGCCCTCACCACATCCATGCCCACGCCGCGCCCGCTGATTTCGGTGACCTCCTCAGAGGTGCTGAGGCCAGCCTGGAAGATGAGGTCGAGGGATTCGCTCGCATTGAGACGGGAGGCCTGTTCGGCGCTGATGATGCCGTGCCCGACGGCCTTGGCTACGACCTTCTGAAGATCGATGCCACGGCCATCGTCGCTGACTTCGATGACTACCTGGTTGCCTTGATGATAGGCGTTGAGGCGGATGGTTCCTTCCGGTGGCTTGCCGGCTGCGGCGCGGTCGAGGGGCGGCTCAATGCCGTGGTCGACGGCGTTGCGCAGCAGATGCATCATCGGCTCGGCGAGCGCGTCCAGAATGCTCTTGTCCAGGTCGGTGTTCTCGCCCTCAACGACGATGTTGACCTCGCGGCCGATCTGCTTGGCCGTATCCCTGACAACGCGGGGAAGACGCCGGAACATCTGTTCGACAGGCACCATGCGGATCTTCATCACGGCGCGCTGCAGCTTGTTGAGAGTCTGCGATTGGAAGGTCAGTACGTCGGCTGTCCTGGTGCGCAGGGGACTGTTGGCGAAGCTGCGATTCATTTCGGCGAGCAACTGCTGCATCATGCTCTTGGCGATGATGAGCTCGCCCACCAGATCGAGCACAACGTCGACGCGCTCGGCCTCGACGCGGATAACATTTTCGGTGGCGGCGGGAAGCCGCTCTTCGCGAGTCCTTGGACGCTCGACGGCGGAACGCGTGGCTTGGGCAGCGTGGGCCTGGCCCTGTTCCGGCTGCGGGACGGACGCTGGCGAAGACGGTGGCGGCGCGGGCTCGGCAGACGGCGTAGAGAAAGGTTCGTCGGCCATTGCGGAGATCGTATCGGACGCGTTGCCCTGAACCTGTAGCGCGTAGACCTTCGAGACGACGGTGGGGATCTTGCATTTGCGTTCCACCCAGTCCAGTTCGTGATGACTGGCAAGAACCACCTCGATCACGTCAGGAACCTCGGAGGCGTTTTCTTCGGGACGCATCACCAGGATCGTGCCGACCTCCTGCAAGACGTTGCGGACCAATTGAACGGCGGCGGCGCGCATGGGGCAAGAGGGATCGATGGCGAGCGCGATGTTGTATACATGCTGGCCGCGCACTGCATTCTTGGAGATCAGCAGCCGCTCGTATTCGGTCCAGGCAAAGCGGGGCGCGAAGTTATTCTGCGGATGCGGATTTCGTATTTCCTCGATGAGCTGAAACACGGACTCGGTCGAGGGCGGCGGAAGCTCGCTGCGGTACGCACTGAGCAGATTGTCAATCGCGTCGGCTGAAATCAGCACGAGTTCGACGAGGGCATCGCCGTTGCTGGCCGCGACTTCCGCGGTGAGTACGTCTTCGACGGCATGAGCCAGTTCGCTGAGCTCTTTGTATCCGCACGCAGCCGAGTCTCCCTTGAGAGTGTGTACGCTGCGCCGCAGGTTTCGGACGATCTCGGCATCGCGCGGCGATTTCTCAAGCAGCAGGGCGTCCTCATTGAGGGCCTGGAGAATCTCCTGCGAACTCTCGAAGAAGATACTCCGGAGTTCGTTGGCGCGATCGTCGGAAAAGATGCTCACGGCTATGCCTCGACCTTGCAGTATGCGGTGCCGTTGTCCTGGTGGATCATGCGGAATTGGTCGGTGAGGCCAAACAAGCTTTCGGCGTGACCGACGAAGAGATAACCGTCAGGGTTCAGGCAGCGCCAGAATTTCCGGATGAGCCGCCTCTGCTCGGCCTCGTCAAAGTAGATCATGACGTTGCGGCAGAATATAAAGTCATTTTGCTGGGGCAGAAACTCCGTCTTCAGATTGTGAAAATCGAAGTGTACCAACTGCTTCAGCGCGGGCTTGATGGCATAGCGCTCAGGCCCCACCTTGTCGAAATAACGCAAGCGATAGGTATAGTCCACGGCGTCCAGATGATGTTCGAGGTAGATGCCTTCCTGTCCGGCGCGCAGAACGGAGTAGTTGATGTCGGAGGCCAGTATTTCAACCTTCCACGGCGGAGGAATCAACGGCTTGGGCGACGGCATTTCAAACGGCAGTGGATTGCGAAGATAGTAGTAGGCAAGGGCATCGGCAACCATCATGGCCAGGGTGAATGGCTCCTGGCCGGTGGAGCAGCCCGCGCTCCAGATGCGCAAACTCCAGTCCCGGCGCGCTTGCTTGCGGCGCAGCATCTCTTCGAGAACGGTCTTCTGGAAGAGTTCGAGTTGAGGCCGGTTGCGGAAGAAGCTAGTCTCATTCACCGTGAGATTTTCGAGCAGCACCGACAACTCGGCACGGCCTTCGCGGCTGGTAAGCAGACGATAGTAATCGTAGAACGAATTTGCATTGCACGCGCGAAGACGGCGCTGCAGACGATCAAGCAGAAAATGCGCGCGACGGTCATCGAAGAACATGCCGCATTCCTGATAAATCAGGGTCTGCAACAACTTGAGTTCGGATTCGCTGAATGCAATGGGTAACGATGGAGATGACATTATTGAATACGCCCTTGCCTACAGCGCCGGTGGAACTGCGCCCGCGGTTTCGGCAAAGTCAGAGATGCGCCGTAACTCGCCCCCCTGCATGATCTTTGCCAGATCGATCAAAATAACCAGTTTGCCGCCTAGCTTGCCGACGCCGGTCACGTAGTTCAGCTCGCCCTGCTCGAAGATGTTTGGGGGCGGTTCGATAAGTTCGGGACTGATTTTCAGCACTTCATTGGCAGCGTCCACCACCAGTCCCACCTGGTGGCCGTCGAGTTCCGCGACCATGATGCGGTTGCGGCGATTCGGCTCGATCTTTTCGGCAAAACGCTTTCTCAGGTCCATCACGGGAATGATCTTGCCGCGCAGATTGATCACACCTTCAATGTACGTAGGCGAATCGGGAACCACGGTGATTTCCATCATGCGCACGATCTCATGCACGATGCCGATGGGAACGCCGAAATTTTCTTTTCCAACCCGGAAGCCGACGATCTGCAGAAGTTTTGCCATTCGGTTATCCAGTCTTCTAGCGATTCGTTCCAGCCAGCGCGAACTTGGTGCCGTTCAGCCGGCGGGGTTCATCCTGGCGCTCTTCGAGGACGAAACGGTCCATGGACTCCAGCAACGAGCGTGCCATCTTCGACATCTGCTCGGCCGAGGCAGCCAACTCGGTGGAGCTGGAGGTGGATTGTTGAACCATCTCGCGCATTCGCTCCATGGCCCGGACGACCGCCTGGGCGCCGCCGGCCTGCTCTTCGACGGAGGAAGTAATTTCGTGGGTTATTTCGTTGAGGCGCGTAGTGGCCTTTGCAATCTGCGAAGACCCATGGGATTGCTCGTTGGTGGCGGCGCCGATCTCCTGTGCGAACTTGAAGACCTCGGTAACCACATTGGAGATTTTACGGAGGGCGAGGCTGAGGTCATTGCCCAGCTCCAATCCTTCGTTGACGATCACCGTGCTTTTCACCATGTTATCCACGGCCTTGCGGGCTTCATTCTGAATGCTGCTGATCAGTTCGCTGATCTCCTTGGTGGAGTTTGCGGACTTCTCGGCGAGCTTCCGGACTTCATCGGCGACCACCGCGAAGCCGAGGCCGTGTTCACCGGCGCGGGCAGCTTCAATCGCGGCGTTGAGCGCGAGCAAATTGGTCTGTTCGGAGATATCGTCGATCACCTCAATGATCTTGCCAATGTTATCGACCCGCTCGCCCAGACTGGTGATGATTGTGGCCGAAGAGCCGATGGAACCGTTGATGCGATTGAGCCCGTCGGTTGTCTTCTGCATGGTGCCGATGCCGCTCTGCACTTCATCGCGGGAGCGCCCCGAGATATCCAGCAAGACTTTGGCGGTGTCTGCAACCCGTTGAATGCTGGCGACCATTTCATCGATGGAGGCTGAAGTCTCACTGACGCTGGATGCCTGCATCTGGGTATTTTTCACCATATTCTGCACGTTGATGCTCATCTCGTGCATGGTGCTGGTGACTTCATCGATGGCGGAAGCGGACTGCACGTTCACCTTGGCAGAGTCTTCCGAGGCGTCAGCAACCTGGTTGGAACCCGCGGCGACCTGTGCGGCCGCATCGCGTACCGAGCGGACCAGGGCTCGCAGGCCATTGGTCATCCGGGAGAAGGCAGTTGCCAGCGTATCGCTGCTGGAACGCGGCGCAACCTCGACCGAGAGATCGCCGCCGGCGATGGCTTCGGAAACGGTTGCCATCTCCTTGAAGTAAACCACCATGTTGCGGAAAGTCTGCGCGAGCGTTCCAATCTCGTCCTCACGCTCGATATCGACCTCCTGGCTGAGATCGCCCTTGTCGCCAATCTCGCGAGCCACGGTGATGAGGTGCTCCAGGGGTTCGGTGATAGCGCGGGCTGTTCTGAAGGCTATGACGACGCCTAATGCCATGGCTAACAGAGAGCCAATGACGCCGACCAGGGTAGTGAAGAGCGAAGCCTTGTCGTCTGATTGACGGCGGTCTTCGAGCTGGCGGCGATTCTCGCTCTGTACTTCATTGATAACTTCATTGGAGCGCTTGAGCTGCTCCATTGGTTCGGCCTTGGTGTACTGCTCCAACAGGACGTTGGCGTTTATTGTTCCGTTGTCAACGTCTCTGTGTTCCTGGACGAAGCGGTCGGCGAAATTTGAGTACCAATCGCGTTCAATGGCTTCGATGCGGTTTAGTCCCGCGCGCTGAGTGGAATCGGTTGCCTTGGACTGTGCCTCGCGCAACAGATCATAGGTCCGCGTGTTGCCTTCATGGAGGCGATCCAGTTCGGTGCCGGCGCCGGTGAGGAGGAAGTTGCTGAGCGCCAGGCGATTTTCCATCATCTGATGACGGACGTTTTCGGTGGCCTGGGAGAGATCCAACGCATTGCTGAGAGCGGTCTTGGCTGCACGCTCCCGGAACATGGCAAAGGTGCTGACGCCAAAGACAAACGCCATGACAAGAAGCAACAATCCAAAATTCACCAGCAGCTTATTACGGATTTTCATTAGCCTATCGCCTCCGGAACCGCGCAGAACAGGTTCCTCCGTCTTGCAAACCGCACCGGCCTCAATCGCTCAAGCCCTTCCATAATGGCCCATTACCCCGAATCGTTCAGTCATGCGGAATTCAAGACCGCTTCACAAGTCATTCGCAAGTATCCATTCAAACCCCTTCAGGTGGCTGATTTTTCGCGTAATCCCGAATCCGCGGAGACAGTCAATGGTAACGTCCTGAAAATGAGCGATCCACTACCGCACAAATCAGCCGATAAGCCAGAAGAGTCCTAGTCTCATTGATAGCAACCTTTCCGTCATTTCGAAAGGGGCAAAAGGACTAGTACCAAAGTTTTCATAATCCCTGGTTTTATCTAAAGTATTCGAAAGAACAGGGCCGAATTGGAAATGAAGCTGTGGGAGATTCCAGGCGGGAAGGGAAATAGAAGAACCGGAAAGGGCCGCAAACCCACCGCCAAACTTGACTCAACTTGAGACAGCGCCTACTCTGATGCATGCCCTACCCCAGAGAAGAAAGTACCCGTAGATACTTTTCCGGTGTCTGCAGAAAAGGTTACGGGCCCTGTACTTTAGTGCGAATGTTCCGGTTACCGGGGTTGCATTTCTGTTTGCCGTCATGCGACAAACAGCGAGAGAGATATGAGTGAATCATTGCCGGTATTAGTTGTGGACGACGAGGAAGTCCTGCTCTGTTTCCTGAATACAGCCCTTGAACGTGGCGGCATAAAGGTGGTGGGAGCGTCGTCAGGCGCTGCGGCGCTAAGCGCGCTGGAGCAAGGCGAGTTTTCGTGTGTAGTCTCCGATCTTCGAATGCCTGGCGGAATTGGCGGCGCCGAGATTTACGACTGGGTTCGGCAGAATCGGCCGGAGCTGTCAAAGCGATTTCTGTTTGTCACCGGCAACGTGAACGACGATTATGCCATTGCAGTACGCGAACGCACCGGCGCTCTGTTCATTGAAAAGCCGTTTCGGATCGCACTCCTGATTGAATTGATCAAGAAAATCACTTCAGGGAACGAGTAAGCGCATGTCCCATCAACTCCCAATTCGCGTCCTGATCGTGGACGATCGGCAGGAAACCCGGCATCTCTGCGAGGCGATTGTGCAGGGAATGGGGTTGGCGTGCCTCCATGCGGCGGGCGTCGATGAGGCGTTGGACCAGGTCGGGAAGGACGCTCCCGAACTGATGCTGGCCGATCTGTCAATGGGAGATATGTCAGGTCTGGAACTGCTGGCCGAGGTAAAGAAGCGCGCGCCGCAGACCGAGGTCGCATTGGTGAGCGCCTCTGGAAACTCCGAGCGCGCAGTCGAGGCGATGCGTCTTGGCGCTTATGATTTTGTCGTGAAGCCCTTCGGAGAAGAAAAAATCAGCCTGATTCTGGGACGAATGGTGGAGAAGGTCCGCCTGGTACGGGAAAATGAGTATCTGCGCAAGGTTTTGCAGCGTGAGACGAAATCGAGACGAGCCTCCGCACCGCTATGCACGGACTTGGAAGAGTTGGAGCGGCAAACCGTGCGGCGGGTCTTCGAGCAGGTCCACGGGAACAAAGAGCAGGCGCAGAAGCTGCTGGGGATTTCGCGGGCAACGTTGTATCGGAAGATCAAGCGTTACGGGATCAAGGCGGGGCGGCGGGCTCCAAAGCAGGGACTTCGCGAAGCCGAGGAGCGGATGATACTCTTGTCTCAAAGTTGAGAAGTCTCAAGATCGAGACGGAGGGGCTGCCAAAATAAGGGATGTCTTCTTTCAGTCACTTACGTTGACGCGGAGGTGGGTGTTAAGTTGCACCTTAGGCTTGGGCCAAGGGTCTGTCCGGCCAATTCTCCGGGTTCGTGAGCGGCTGGCGATAGACTGAAAAGCAGGCAAGTTGGAGGCGCTGCGGGCTCGGGCTGCGGCGCGATGGCAATAGGAGTGAGATACATCATGCTGAAGAAGATTTTGATTGTGGATGATTCGCAGGCGGAAAGCCGGTTGATGCAGTCGCTGTTGCAGGGTGCGGGATACTCTGCCGTTTCATTGAGCGACCCACTCCGCATTGAGCAGATGCTGGCCTCCGAACAACCGAAACCGAATCTGATTCTTCTGGACGTGGTGATGCCCGGGCGAAACGGTTTTCAGGCCTGCCGCGAGTTGAAGAGCAGCCAGGAGTACGGCAGCATTCCCATCGTGATGGTCAGTTCGAAGAACGGCGAGAGCGACAAGTTCTGGGGCCTGCAGCAGGGTGCCGACGGCTACGTGATCAAGCCGTTTACCGGCGAAGAATTGATTACCGAAGTTCAGCGGGTGATTGGATAAGCGATGAGCGACCCGCCCAACCTTGAGCAGAGTCCTTTTCCGCTCGATCCTGAGTTTGAGATCGAGGAAGAGGAACTTGCCGGACAGCTCTCGCTACCGGAGCGGCAGTACTGTATCTTCCGGGCGGGGCGCGAGCGATTTTGCTTGCACGTGTTGGAAGTGGACGAGGTGGTGGAGTGGCCGCGCCTGACGCGTCTGCCGCTGTCGCCGCCGTTTCTGCTGGGCGTCTTCAATCTGCGCGGAACCATCGTGCCGGTGGTGGACATTGCATTTACGGAAGTACGGCGGGCCGATCTGCCTCCAAAGCAAGTTGTGGTAGCTTGCCTGCGCGGTGGAGTAAGCGGGCCGGATGTGCAGTTGGGAATCGCGGTGGATGAGGTGTTTGGCACCTACAGCACCAACGAACCATTGCTACAGGATGAAGCGCCGCGCGACGTTCCTCATTGCGCGGGGATGCTGCGGCACGGGGATCGACTGGCACTGGCGCTGGACCTCAAGCGCGTGCTGGCGTCATTTCCGGTTGGCGCGGTTTGAGTTCGGGTTGGAACGATTGGGTTCCAGCCGGTATGGGTTATAGGGCGCAATTGCGCTTGATAGTAAGGCGACGCACGATTGCACGAGGCCGTCGCGTTGTCTTGGAGGTCCTATGAAGGGTCGTCTAAATTCAGCAATCATCGCGCTGGTGGCGGTCAACCTGGTTGCCACCCTGGTCGTGTTTGCGCTGGCCTTCGGGGCTGGCGCCCGGTCCGGTGGCAAGTCGCTTTTTGATGTCGGCTCGCTGCCGCCAGATGCTTTGTACAGGCTGCTGGGAGCGATCGCCTTTCTCGTGGCTGGCTCCCTGTTCGTGCTCTTCCGGCTGTCCAACAAGGTCTGCGAGCCGGTGAAGGCCCTGGCCGCGTTTGCCGAGCGCGTGGGCACCGGTGACTTCAAAGCGCGATTGCAGGGGGGTGGCGACGACGACTTCGGCTACATTGCGTTGAACTTGAATCAGGCGGCGGAGAAGGCGGCCAAAGCGATGCAAGACGAAGAGGCGCAGCGCAATCTGCAGCGCTCGGTGACCGAATTCCTGACCATTGTGAGCCAGATTGCGCGCGGTGACCTGACCCTGCGCGGCGTCGTAACCTCGGATGCTCTTGGCAATGTGGTGGACTCGGTCAACTACATGCTTGACAACTTTACCCAGGTGCTGCGCCGGGTGCGCGATGCAGCCAATGACGTTTCAAGCAGCGCCAACCAGATTCTGAGCGCCTCTGAGACCATGGCCACCGGCGCGACCCAGCAGGATCACGAAATCACCAATACCTCGTCGGCCGTGGAAGAGCTGACGGTTTCCATGAAGCAGGTGAGCAACAACGCCGAGGCCAGCGCCGAGGCGGCGCGACGCGCGCTCGATGCCGCCGAGCAAGGGAACCGCTCGGTACGCGACACGCTGGAAGGAATGCAACGTATCCGTGCCAGCGTGCAGGCGACGGCGAAGAAGATCAAGTCACTCGGCGACCGTTCGCTGGAGATCAGCGAAATCATCAACGTGATCAACGACATTACCGAACAGACGAACCTGCTGGCCTTGAACGCTGCAATTGAGGCGGCGCGCGCGGGCGAAGCGGGCCGGGGTTTTGCCGTGGTTGCCGATGAAGTCCGCAAGCTGGCCGAACACTCGCGCACTGCCACCAAGGATATCGCGGCATTGATCAAGGCCATCCAGGCCGAGACCAATGAAGCCGTGGTTGTGATGGAAGAGGGCACGCGCGAAGTGGAAGTGGGAGCGCGGCTGGCCGATCAGGCAGGCAAAGCGCTGGAGGCGATCTCGGCGGTGGTACGCCAATCGGCGGAACTGGTGCAGGAGATTTCGCTTGCCAGCAAGCAGCAGGTGCGCGGCACTGAAGGTGTTGCCAACGCCATGCAGATCATCTCCAACATCACGCGCCAGACTTCCCAAGGCGCGCGCCAGACGGCGCACAGCATGGAGCTGATGGTGAAGATGAGCGAGCAATTGAATGAGGCGCTGTCGCAGTTCCGGGTGCAGGTGGCAGCGGCGCAGCAACCGCCGCCGCGAAAGGAATTGCAGGCAGGCGTATCGCGTAGCTGAGTATTCCGGGAAGCAAGAACGAAACACGGCAGAATCAGAATCACTGGCGGCGTAGCGGGCGCGGATGATGGAAATTAGCGCAAATCCGGTGCTGACTGGCCACGAAATCCGGGAGTTGCAATTGCTTATCGAGCAGCGCTCCGGCATCGTGTTCGACGAGTCGCGCGAGCGATTTCTGACCTCCCGGGTCATCGAGCACATGCAGCACAAGCGCCTGACCTACGGAGTGGAACTGTTGCGCATGTTGCGCGCCTCCAATGTGGAATACGACAACATGCTGGAGAGGCTTCTGACGCAGGAAACGCGTTTTATGCGCTATCCCGGCCTGTTTCTTGCCTTTGAACAGCATGTACTGCCGGGGCTGTACCGGAAATTCCAGGAGAAGGAACTGTCGCTGCGCATCTGGAGCGCAGGCTGCGCCAGCGGCGAGGAGCCATATTCGATCGCGTTGAGCATATGCGAAGCGTTCGGTCCCCAGAGCGGTCTGGGCGACTGCATCATGGCCACCGACATCAGCCGCGAAGCGCTGGAGCGCGCCGATCGCGGAGTGTACAGCAAGCGCGTGCTGGAAAATCTCTCACCGTCGCAGATCGCAAAGTACTTTACCCAGGCTGGCGAAGACTACAAGGTAAGCCCGATGCTGCGGGAGATGGTGAAGCTTGCGCCCATGAACCTGGCGCAACAAGTGTACCTGGGGCGTTTCGACTGCATTTTCTGCATGAACGTGCTGATCTATTTTGGCGAGGCGTTGCGCTCCAAGCTGATCCAGCGCTTTTTCGAATACCTGGAGCCGGGCGGCTATCTTTTTCTGGGCCATGCGGAATCGGTGGCGAACGTTCCGGTAAAGTTCAATCAGACGTTCATGAATGGGGCGCGGCTACTGCAGAAGCCGCTGCATAGTTCCGTCCCGTTGCGGGCCGCGGGGGACGAAGCATGAATGGACCCAGTCCTGAAATGGTCGAACTCTTCCTCCAGGAAGCCAGCGAGCATCTCCAGTTTCTCCGCGAGTACTCGGGCATTCTGCAGGATCCGTATCCGCTCTACGAAGACATCGAGCGGCTCTACATCTCGGCTCACGGCGTTGCGGGCACCGGCGGAACTTATGGCTACAAGCATTTCAATGAAGTTGCCAGCAAGCTAGCGCACATCTTCCAATATGCGATGAATGCAACGGTCAGTCCGGAGGCAACGGCCCCGCTGGTCGAGTTCATTTACGAAGCCATTGCGGTGCTGGAGAGCGACCTGATCATGATCAGCGCGAACTCCATGGAGTCAGTGGATGATATCGCTTCGTTCAAGCAGCGCTATCCATTCGCCTTCCAGGGTCCGCCGCCGGCGGCTGCCGACGCTCCCACGGAGCAGCCGCACCCGCCCGATGCAGAAATCTCCGATGCAGAAGTCAAGGAAGAGCCGCTGGCCTCAGCGCCGCTACGGGTTACCCTTGCGACTCCGCCGGCGCCTGCCGAAGCGCCGGTTGCGCCCACCGTTAAGCCGGTTGAAACGAAACCGCCGGCAGCATCGCCAGTAAAACTGCCCCCTCCACCACCTGCTGCGTTACCCTCTCGTCCGCCTGCAGTCGCGCCGCCCGCTTCGTACATAGCGTCCATTGCGCCATCTGCGCCGCCGTCATCTGCCGCACTGGCATCGACCACGACTCCGCCGCCATCTCCGGTGCAGCTTGCGCCATCCGCAACGCCACCGCCTGCACGGCTCACTTCAGAGCCACTTTTAGAGCCACTTTTAGAGCCACTTGCAGAGCCACTTGCAGAGCCAGAGCCACTGGTAGAGCCACTCGTAGAGCCCGTCTCACCACCCGCGCCACTACCGGCGTCGTCTACCGCGTCACTTGCACTACCTGCGCCCCCGCCCGTTGTGTCATCTGCGCCGCTCGCCTCACAAGTTACGACGCCTGCTCTGCAAGCGCCGCTTGTGCTACCTGCTCCGTCCGCACCATTGATTCCCGCACTGCCGGTAGAACTGCCCAAGCCACCGGACGAAGTTAAGATTTCAATCACCGGTGTGCGTGAGTTGGGGCCGGACGACGAGCTTCCTCCCGAGGTGCTCGAGTTCTTTATTCCCGAGATCGAGGAGCATCTCCAGACCATTACCGATTGTTTGCTGGCGTTGGAGGCCCACCCCAACGAAGAGGATATTCACCGCCTCTTCCGCGCCATGCACACCATCAAGGGATCGGCCGCGCAGGTGGGCGCGCACCGCATCGCCAGCATCGCCCATCGCGCCGAGGAACTGGTGGGACGGCTGCGCGATGGCGAACTGAAGCCCAGCGCGACCATCGTCGACCTATGCCTGGAAACGGTTGATGTGCTCAAGAAGCTGATCTACCGGCAATGGGAGGACGATGCAGCTTTCCAGGTTGCGGCACGCAGCCTGCTCGCACGGCTGGAGGGCGTTGCCCCCGCCCCGGTCGAGGTGATCAGCGCCCCTGCTGCTCCCGAAC
>Ga0302320_10018589_pt1 | contig 14007 bp, 10 predicted proteins | sample Bog_T0_3_FD_202130 | JGI IMG/M metagenome (GOLD analysis project Ga0302320, IMG submission 202130) | Peat permafrost microbial communities from Stordalen Mire near Abisko, Sweden - Bog_T0_3 | ecosystem: Environmental > Terrestrial > Soil > Wetlands > Peat | place: Sweden: Abisko, Stordalen Mire... | reverse complement strand
GGGTCACCAGCCGCTTTTCCATGTCGATCGTCAGGCCGTCGACCGCGACGCAACTCTTCGGCGCCGCGCCCGTGCGCGCATGGCGCAAGGCGGCGCGCATGCGCGCCAGCAACTCGCCGATCGCGAACGGCTTCTCGACGTAGTCGTCGGCGCCGAGGTCGAGCGCGGCGATCTTCTCCGCTTCCCGGTCGCGCGCCGACAGCACGACGATCGGCGCGGCCGCGAAGCTGCGCGCCCGCGCGATCACTTCCTTGCCGTCCATGTCGGGCAGGCCGAGGTCGAGGACGATCAGGTCTGGCGCGGAATTGGCGATCAGCCGCAGCGCCTCGTGGCCAGAGGCGGCGTGCAGCACCTGATAACCCGACGCCTCCAGCGCCGGCCTGAGGAAGCGCAGGATCTGCGGTTCGTCGTCGACGATCAGGACACGCATCCCGGTCATGAGGCGGCCTTGGCGATCTCGCGCGCCTCGACCGCCGGCATCGAGATGACGATGCGCGCGCCGCGCCGCTTCACCGCCGGGCTCTCGGCCCAGATCTTGCCGCCCATCGCCTCGACCAGGCCGCGGCTGATCGACAGGCCGAGGCCGGTGCCGGCGCGCCGCCCGTCGGCGCGGCCGCCGCGATAGAACTTCTCGAACACACGCTCGAGATCGGTCGGCTTGATGCCGGGCCCTTCGTCGGTCACCGAGACCAGCACATTGCCGCCCTCTGGCCGGGCGTGGACGATCACCCGCCCGCCGCCGCCGTATTTCTGCGCGTTGTCGAGCAGATTGAACATCACCTGTTCGAGCAGATTGGCGTCGCAGCGCACATAAGGTAGATCGCGGGCCAGGCTGGTCACGATGGGCTGGTCGGGAAAGGCTCTGCCCGCGCGATCGATCGCCGCACGGACGACTTCGACGACATCGACCAGATCCTGCTTGGGTTTCAACGCGCCAGCTTCGATCCGCGACATGTCGAGCAGGTTGGCGATGAAGCGGGTCAGCCGCGCGCTTTCCTCCTCGATCGAGGCGAGCAGGTCGGCGCGCTGCTCCGGCGCCATGCCGTCGCCGAACTTGCGCAGCGTCGTCACGGCGCCGGTGATCGTCGCCAGCGGCGTGCGCAGATCGTGCGACAGCGAAGCAAGCAGCGTGCCGCGCAGCTTCTCGTTCTCCTCCAACGCGACCGTTCGCACCGAATCCTTGACCAGCAGCGCGCGGTCGATGGCGATCGCGGCCTGCTCGAGAATGAGGTTGAGGCCATGTTCGAGCGTCGGCGAAATCGGCGCGTCGCGGTCGGCCGGCTCGAAGCCGCAGACGCCAACCACGCCGCGCGAGGTGATGAGCGGACGGAACTGGAAGCGCACGTTGGGCAGCGTGCCGGTTTTCCAGCCCGCCGGCTCGCTCCTGTCGAAGGCCCAACGTGCGGCGCCGTTCTCGCCGGCGTCGAGTTCGTCGATCGGCGGCCAAGCGGCGCTCAATGGCAGTTCGCCGTCCTCAGGCAGCAGCATGACGACGCCGCGCGCTCTCAGCGTCTTGTGGGCGTAGACGGTCGTCGTATCGAGGATGTCGTCGAGCGTCGCCGCGCCCGAGAGCTTGCGCGAGAACTCGAACAGCGAGCTGGTCGCCTGGGCGCTGGCGCGCGCCAGCCGCTCCTGGTCGCGCGCCCGGCCGGCGAGCCAGCCGACCAGGCTCGCCACGGCGAGGAAGATGACGAGAGCAAAAAATTCCTGCGGCTCAGCGATGGTGAACTGGTAGTAGGGCGGGACGAAGAAGAAGTCGTAGGCGAGGAACGACAGCACCGCCGCGACGATCGCCGCGCGCACGCCGAAGCGCGCCGCCGACAGCAGCACCGCGATCAGGAAGATCATCGACAGGTTGGGTAGGCGTAGCCAGCGGTCGAGCGCCTCGCCGACGCCGACGGCGACGGTGACCGAAGCCGCAGCGGCGAGCGCGCCGATCGGCAGCTCGCGGCCGAGCGCGAAAGCGAAGCGGCGCCGGCGTGGCGCTTCGCGCGACTTGTCGCCGGTGACGACATGCACCCCGACGAGGTTGGCGCGTCGCGTCAGCGCGTCGGACAGCGAGCGTCCGGCGAGGCGGCCGAGGAAGCCCGCCTTCGATCGGCCGACGACGACCTGGGTGATGTTCTCGCGCTCGGCGTAACCGAGGATCTCGGCCGGCAGATCGTGGCCGACCAGCCGCGTCGTTTCCGCGCCCAGGCTCTGCGCCAGCCGCAGCGCGGCGTCGACCGCGCCGCCGCTGGCCTCGCCGCCCGGCCGGTCGACTGTGGCCGCCACCCAGCTCGCGTTGAGGCCGGTGGCGAGCCGGCTCGCCGCCCGCACCACGTCCATCGACAACGCGTCGGGGCCGACGCAGACCAGCAGGCGCTCGCTGGTTTCCCACGGACCCTCGATTGCGCCCTGGCGCAACTGCTCGACCATCTGGTCGTCGACCCGCGCCGCCGTGCGCCGCAGCGCGATCTCGCGCAGCGCGGTGAGGTTGCGCAGAGTGAAGAACTTCTGCTGCGCCAGGCGCGCCGTTTCCGGCAGGTAGACCTTGCCGTCCTTCAGCCGCTGGATCAGGTCTTCCGAGGTGATGTCGACGAGCACGATGTCGTCGGCGTCGCGCAGCACGGTGTCGGGAACTGTTTCGCGCACGCTGACGCCGGCGATGCGCGAGACGACGTCGGCCAGGCTCTCGAGGTGCTGGATGTTGAGCGCGGTCCAGACGTCGATGCGGGCGTCGAGCAGTTCCTCGACGTCCTGCCAGCGCTTGGGGTGGCGGCTCTCCGGCGCGTTGGTGTGGGCGAGTTCGTCGACAATGATCAGCTTGGGCCGGCGGGCGAGCGCGCCGTCGAGATCGAACTCCTCGATGTCGCGGCCCTGCCAGCGCACCGTCTTGCGCGGCAGGATTTCGAGGCCTGCGGTCAGCGCTTCGGTTTCGGTCCGCGAATGGGTTTCGACCAGGCCGACGACGATGTCGAGGCCTTCCTCGCGCAGCAGCCGGGCGCGCTGCAGCATCGCGTAGGTCTTGCCGACGCCGGGCGCGGCGCCGAGGAAAACCAGCAGCTTGCCGCGCTTGCCCTTCTCGGTGAGCGCCAACAGCGCGTCCGGGTCGGGTCGGCGCTCGGGATTGCGGTCGTTGGGCAAGGATTCGGCGCTTCGCTAAGAGTCGAAGCCATTATAGCGCATGGCCGCTCGGCGACCGCAACGCCCCCTCGCGGCTGGTTCGCCTCAGACGGCGGCGAGCCAAACGACCAACAGAACGCCGGTCGCGGCGAGGAAGGCGGCGCGCAGGAGGAATTGGGCCGGGGCAGGGACCGGAAACGCGCGGCGGTTGGCTGGCGACATGGGGGCGATCAAAGCGAAACCTCAGGCCGGATGTCCGGCCGAGGCGAAGCTAGCCGCGACCGCCGCAAGGGCGCTATTCGCAAGTGCGTCGGGGGCCATAAGGGACGCATAAGGGCCGACGCCGGCTACGGCCAATCGACCCTTATGAAATCCTTATGGCTCGGCCGGCCTTCCCACATTGATCGCTTATCGGCTTTGGCCGCAAACACAGCGCGTCAAATCACAAAGGGGCGCCGCGTCATGGCGGACATCGTCTACGTCGTCATCGGACTGCTCTTCTTCGCGCTGATGGGCGTCTACGCCGTCGCCTGCGATCGGCTTTAGGAGAGACATGCGATGATTGAACCCGTCATCGGCCTCGCAGTCGGGCTCTGCCTCGCCGTCTATTTGCTCTACACCCTCGTCTATCCCGAAAAATTCTGAGGGCCGGCTGCCCTCTCACCATAAGGTGAAGCCATGACCTTCGTCGGCTGGTCGCAAATTGCGATCGTCCTCGCGCTCACGCTGATCGCCGCAATTCCATTGAGCGGTCTGATCGCCAAGATCTACAAGGGCGAGGTTAACGTTCTTACGCCGGTTTTGCGGCCGGTCGAGCGCCTCTTCTACCGCCTCGCCGGCGTCGACGAGACGCGCGAGCAGAGCTGGCTCGCCTACGCGATGGCGATGATCGCCTTCTCGATCGTCGGCTTCCTGTCGCTCTACGCGCTGCAACGGCTGCAGGGCGTGCTGCCGCTCAATCCGCAGCAGTTCCCCGGCGTGCCGTCCGACCTCGCCTTCAACACCTCGATCAGCTTCATCACCAACACCAACTGGCAGAACTACGCCGGCGAACAGACGATGAGCCATCTGACCCAGATGCTCGGGCTCACCGTCCACAATTTCCTCTCCGCGGCGACCGGTCTCGCGATGGCGTTCGCGCTGGTGCGCGCCTTCGCCCGCTCAACCTCGACGACGGTCGGCAATTTTTGGGTCGATATGACCCGCGTCGTTCTCTACGTCCTGCTGCCGCTGTCGATCGTCATTGCGTTGGTCATGGTCGCGCTCGGCGTGCCGCAGACGCTCGCCGGTTCGGTCGACGTCACGACGCTCGAAGGGGCCAAGCAGACGCTTGCCTTCGGCCCGATGGCGAGCCAGGAGGCGATCAAGGAGCTCGGCACCAACGGTGGCGGCTTCCTCAACGCCAACTCGGCCCATCCGTTCGAGAACCCGAACGCCTGGTCCAACATGCTGGAGATCTGGTCGCTGCTGCTGGTGCCGTTCGCCTCCGTCATCGCGTTCGGTCGCGCCGTCGGCGACTTCCGTCAGGGCAGGGCGATCCTGATCGCGATGGGGGTCCTGCTGGTGGTCGGCGTCGGCGTCGTCTACTGGGCCGAAAGCGCCGGCAATCCGATCCTGAGTGCGCTCGGCGTCGACCCCGCCGGGGGCAATCTCGAAGGCAAGGAAGTGCGCTTCGGCACAGCGATGAGCGCGCTCTACGCTACCGCGACTTCGGGCACCTCGACCGGCGCCGTCAACACGATGCACGATTCGCTGACGCCGCTCGGCGGCCTGGTGCCGATGTTCAACCTGCTCGCCGGCTGCATCTGGCCGGGCGGCGTCGGCGCCGGGCTCTATGGCTTCCTAGTGCTGGCGGTGATCGCCGTGTTCATCGCCGGGCTGATGGTCGGCCGCACCCCCGAATATCTCGGCAAGAAGATCGAAGCGCGCGAGATGAAGCTGGCGATGTTCGCGGTGCTGATCTATCCCGCCGCGGTGCTCGGCTTCTCGGCGGCGTCAGTGATGCTCCAAACCGCGCTCGACAGCATGAACAATACAGGCCCGCACGGCCTGTCCGAAATTCTCTACGCCTACGCCTCGGCAAACGCCAACAACGGCTCGGCTTTCGCCGGCCTCAATGGCGACACGCCGTGGTTCAACACGACCCTCGGCATCGTCATGCTGGTCGGACGCTTCGCCTATGTGATCCCGGTTCTGGCGCTCGCCGGCGGCCTCGCCGCAAAGAAGAAGGCGCCCCCGTCCGCCGGGACGTTCCCGACCACCGGGCCGCTGTTCGTCGGCCTGCTCATCGGCGTCATCGTCATCCTCTATCTGCTGCAGTACTTCCCGGCGCTCGCCCTCGGGCCGGTCGTCGAGCACTTCCTCATGCTCGGCGGCAAGACCTTCTGAACGCCTGCCTCCATCGGAGTCCTCCATGTCCAAGGTAAAGCCTCGGGGATTGCTCGATCCGAAGATCATCGGACCGGCGGCGATCGACGCGCTGCGCAAACTCGACCCGCGCAAGCTGGCGAAGAACCCGGTGATCTTCGTCACCGAGGTCGTGTCGGTGGTCGTCACCGGCTTCTTCATCCGCGATTGCGTTAGCGGTGATGCGTCGCCGCTGTTCTCGGGCCAGATCGCCTTCTGGCTGTGGTTCACGGTGCTGTTCGCCAATTTCGCCGAGGCGGTGGCGGAGGGGCGCGGCAAGGCGCAGGCCGACACGTTGCGCAAGAGCCGCAGCGACACGCGCGCCAAACGTTATCTGAACCCCGATGACCTCAACGGCCCCTATAACGGCGTCAATGCGCTCGACCTGAGGGTCGGCGACGTGGTGCTGGTCGAGGCGGGCGAGATGATTCCCGGCGACGGAGAGATCATCGAGGGCCTGGCCTCGGTCAACGAGGCGGCGATCACCGGCGAGTCGGCGCCAGTGATCCGCGAGGCGGGCGGCGACCGCTCGGCGGTGACTGGCGGCACGACGGTTCTTTCCGATGCGATCAAGGTGCGCGTCACCGCCGCCGCCGGCTCGACCTTCATCGACCGCATGATCGCGCTGGTCGAAGGCGCCGAACGACAGAAGACGCCGAACGAACTGGCGCTGTCGATCCTGCTCTCCGGCTTGACGCTGATCTTCGTCATCGTCTGCATCACGCTGTGGCCGCTCGGCGTCTATTCCGGCACGACGCTGTCGGCGACGGTGCTGATCGCGCTGCTCGTCTGCCTGATCCCGACGACGATCGGCGGCCTGTTGTCGGCGATCGGCATCGCCGGCATGGACCGGCTGATCCGCTTCAACGTCATCGCGACCTCCGGCCGCGCGGTCGAGGCGGCGGGCGACGTCGACACGCTGCTGCTCGACAAGACCGGCACCATCACCTTCGGCAACCGCATGGCAGACGAATTCGTCCCGGTCGCCGGGGTCGGCGAGCGCCCGCTCGCCGAGGCGGTGATGCTGGCGAGCCTCGCCGACGAGACGCCGGAGGGCCGGTCGATCATCGCGCTGGCCAAGAACCGCTACGGGCTGGAGGCGCCGGCCGCGCAGCCTGGGGCCAAGGTCGTGCCGTTCAGCGCCCACACGCGTCTCTCCGGCGTCGATCTGCCCGGACGCACGCTGCGCAAGGGCGCGGTCGACGCGATCCTTGCCGAGGTCGGCCTCGGCAAGGACAAAGCGCCGGCAGATTTCACCCAGACGGTCGATCGCATCTCGCGCGCCGGCGGCACGCCGCTTGCCGTTTCCGACAACGGTCGGCTGCTCGGCGTCGTTCACCTCAAGGACATCGTCAAGCCCGACATCCGGCCGCGCTTCGCCGAATTGCGCGCGATGGGCATCAAGACGGTGATGGTGACCGGCGACAATCCGCTGACCGCCGCGGCGATCGCCTCGGAGGCGGGCGTCGACGACTTCCTTGCCCAGGCGACGCCGGAGGACAAGCTCGCCTATATCCGCAAGGAGCAGCAGGGCGGCCGCCTGATCGCCATGTGCGGCGACGGCACCAACGACGCGCCGGCGCTCGCCCAGGCCGACGTCGGCGTGGCGATGCAGACCGGCACCCAGGCGGCGCGCGAGGCCGGCAACATGGTCGACCTCGATTCCGATCCGACCAAGCTGATCGAGATCGTCGGTATCGGCAAACAACTGCTGATGACGCGCGGCTCGCTGACGACCTTCTCGATCGCCAACGACGTCGCCAAATATTTCGCCATCATCCCGGCGCTGTTCATCGCCAAATATCACGACGAGCTCGGCGCGCTCAACGTCATGGGGCTGCATTCCGACAAGTCGGCGATCCTGTCGGCGGTGATCTTCAACGCACTGATCATCATCGCGCTGATCCCTCTGGCGCTGAAGGGCGTCGCCTACCGCCCGGTCGGCGCGGCGGCGCTGCTGCGGCGCAATCTCGCGGTCTACGGCCTGGGCGGCATCGTCGCGCCGTTCATCGGCATCAAGATCATCGACGTCCTTGTCAGCTTCCTGCATCTCGCCTGAGGACCAAGCCATGTTGCGCCAACTCCGCCCGGCTTTCGTGCTGCTGATCCTTTTCAGCGCGCTCACTGGCCTCCTCTATCCGCTGGCGATCACCGGCATCGCCCAGGCCGTGCTGCCCTACCCGGCCAACGGCAGCCTGGCGGCCAACAAGGACGGCGCGCCGATCGGCTCGCTGCTGATCGGCCAGAACTTCGCGTCTGAGCGCTACTTCCATGGCCGTCCGTCGGCGACCCAGGCGCAGGACCCCGCCCACCCCGACGATTCGTCGAAGACGGTCGACGCGCCCTACAACGCCGACAATTCGACCGGCTCCAATCTCGGCCCGACCTCGCAGAAGCTGGTCGACCGGGTCAAAGCCGACGTCGAAGCGAAGCGCGCGGCCGGCTGGGCGGCGCCGATTCCCGCCGACGCGGTGACGACATCGGCCTCCGGGCTCGATCCCGAGATTTCGCCGGCGACCGCCTTCGCTGAGGTTCCCGCCGTCGCCAAGGCGCGCGGGCTGGCGGAGGAAAAGCTGCGGGCGCTGGTTGCGGCCCATGTCGAGGATCGCGCCCTCGGCCTCATCGGCGAGCCGCGCGTCAACGTGCTGAGTTTGAACCTCGCGCTCGACGCGATGTAGAGGCGCCTTGCAGCCGCGCTCGCCGAGCGCGGCCAACAGTCGCGTCTACAATTCACTTTAGCTCGTTCGACCTGAACCACGCGCGCGCCTGCACCTTGGCCATAAGGTCCGTGTCGATGAACGGATAGATCGTCTTGGCGAAGGCGTGGCGAACCAGCGCGTATTCGGCCGGGCAATCGCGGTCCTTCGGCAGCCAGCCGCCAGTCTTCAGAAACGCGTAGTGGGTCGGGTTGCCGCCGTACATCAGGCACAGCGTGTTGTAGAAGCGCTGCCCCCAAGTGCCGTGCACGTCGGCGAAGGCACAGAACGGGTCGTCGAAGCACTGCTGCGTCTTGTCCTTGGGATAGTCGGCCGCCTTGGTGTCGGGCGCCGCGGTCGGCGGATTGTCGAACGTCTCGCCGACGTCGGAATAGGCCGCGACGACAATGTCGGCGAGCGCGGGCTGGAACTGCAACGCGACGAAGGTCGAGATCTCGTCGGCGGCGTCTTCTTCGCGCCCCATGATCGGCACGTCGAGCACGTCGAACAGCGCATGGCCCGTCTCGTGCAGGATGACGCCGGCAAAGACGCCGGCGAGGAAGCCGTCGCGGTTCACCTTCATCGGGAAGAGCTTGGGGTTCTTCGCTTCCGCTTGGGCGATCAGCGCGGCGCGATCCTCCATCATCTTCATGAATTGGTAGCACATCACGAGCGCGCGATTGGCGGGCGAGTAAAAGGGCGAGGCGCTGTCGCCGCCGTCGCACTCGTCGACATAGACCCAGATCGTCTTGGGCAGCTTCAGCGGCGCGAGGAACTTGACATATTCCTCGAGCACCTGCCGCTTCATCATCTTGGCGCGCGTGTCGGCGTAGATGTCGGACTTGGGCAGACGATAGCCGCCGTCCCCGTTCACCTCGGCAATCTTGACCTTGCCGTTGGTCAGGGCGGCGTCGGCGTTCGCCGCGGGGCTCGCGGCCGGGCTGGGGGCGCCGGCTGCGGCCGGATTGGCGCCGCCGCCCGGAGCGGGGCTGGAGCTGTTGCCGCCCGAGCCGCTGCCCGCCGCTTCGGCCGCGGTCAGCGAAAGCGCAAACGCCAGGAGAGCGAGAAGGCGCAGCGTCGGCCTCACCATGTCCGCGCCCTCGCCTTGATCAGCAGATCGGCGTCGATGAACGGCATCAGCCTGAGATCGAACGCCTTGCGCACCTGCTGATATTCCTTTGCGCATTGCGCCGAACGATAGTCGGGCAGCGCGCCATTGGTTTTCAGGCTGTCGAAGGCGATCGGGTCGCCGCCGTAGGCGATGCAGAGAAAGTTGTAGAAGCGCTGCGCTTCCGGCGCCTCGGCCGAGGCGAAGTCCTTGCCGGTCCAGGTGCGCGCCGACCAGTCGAAGAACAGCGCCGAGCCGAGGATGGTCGTGCGCGCGTTGTCCTCGCCGAACTGCATCATGACAAACGCGGTCAGCCGGTCGGCGGCGTCGTCGATGCGGCCCCAGATCGGCACATCGAACAGATCGAACAAGGCGTAGGCGGTCTCGTGAAACAAGGCTTCGACGATTGTGCCGAGGATTGCTTGGTTGCGGTCCTGATCGCTGGCGCTGGTCTGCGCCTTGGCGACGTCGAGGACGCGGGCGATCATCTCGTAGCAGATCGTCACCGTCTTGGTCGCCCGATCATAGGGGCGCCGCAAGGCGCCGCCGCAGGCGTCGGCGCGGATGTGGAGGTCGGTGGGGAACTTCAGCGGCGTCAGGAAGGAGTTCAGTTCCTCGAGCGCCTGCGATTTGACCAGAATATCGTGGGCGTGAACGAGCGCGGCGTCGCCAGCCGGCGCGTCGCCGTAGGCGATGCTGACCTGCGGGGCGGCGGTCGCCGCAGCCAGGAACAGTCCTTGCGTCACGCCGACAATCGCGGCCGCGAGCGTCGCGCGTCTCATCGTCCCCTCCCGGTGAGACCGGCTATCCTCTGATTGAAGCCGGGGCGCGATCCGCAGTCAACCCGGGATCGGCGATGGTCGCCGCGGGGGCGGGAGGGTCACTTGGTCAGCTTGGCGCGGATCGCCTTCAACTCGCGCCGCCGCGCCGCGTCGATCGGCGGCGGAGTCAGCTCGAGCGCATCGAGCGCGTCGATGACGATCTGCGAAACGATCAAGCGCGCATTGGGTTTGTCGTCGGCCGGCACGACGTGCCACGGCGCGGCGTCGACGCTGGTCGCCGTCAGCGCATGCTCATAGGCGCGCATATAGTCGCGCCAATAGCCGCGTTCCTCGGCGTCGGCGTGCGAGGCCTTCCAGGTCTTGTCGGGATCGTCGAGGCGCTGCAGCAGGCGGCGAAGCTGCTCGTCCTTCGACAGATGGAGATAGATTTTGACGAAGCGCGTGCCGTTGGCGTGGAGATGGCGCTCGAAGGCGCGGATCGAATGCAGCCGTTCGGCCCACAGCTTCTTGTGGCCGCCTTCGGCCTCCAAGACGCCCTCATCGCGCAGCAATTCGGGGTGGACGCGCGTGACCAGCACCGGCTCGTAGTAGGAGCGGTTGAAGACGCCGATGATCCCGCGCTCGGGCAACTCGCGCGCCTCGCGCCAAAGGAAGTCGTGCGCCGCCTCGGTCGCCGTCGGCGCCTTGAAAGCGACGACCTTGCAGCCCTGCGGATTGAGACCGGACATGACATGGGCGATCGCGCCGTCCTTGCCGGCGGTGTCCATGCCCTGCAGAACGATCAGCAGCGCGTAGCGGCCGGAGCGGTACAGATGCTCCTGCAGCTTGCCGAGTTTCTCGACGTGCTTGGCGAGGTTCGCCGCATAGTCCTCCTTCGCGCCGTAAAGCGGCTCGACCTTGGTCGGACGCTTGGCGAGGTCTGCCGGTTCGCCGTCGGTGATGCGATAGGGGCTGACGTCGATCTTCATCGCTTCGTCTTCCTTGGCGCCGTCACAGCGGCGGGTGGCCTTCGGCGCGCTTGGCCATCTTGGTGAATTTCTTGGTCACCCGGTCGCGCTTGAGCTTGGAGATGTGGTCGATGAACAGCACGCCGTCGAGATGGTCGATCTCGTGCTGCAACACCGTCGCCAGCAGACCCTCGGCGAGGATCTCCTGCTGCTTGCCGTCGCGATCGACGAAACGCGCGCGCACGCTCGCCGGCCGTTCGACCTCTTCGTAATATTCGGGGATCGACAGGCAGCCTTCTTCGTAGACCGAGCGATCGTCGGCCGACCAGACGATCTCGGGGTTGATGAATTGCAGCGGCTGCGGCGGCTCGTCCTTCTTGGCGAGGTCGACCACCACTAGGCGCAGCGCCTCGGCGACCTGGATCGCCGCCAGGCCGATGCCGGGCGCCTCGTGCATGGTCTCGACCATGTCGTCGAGCAGCTTGCGCACGGAATCGTCGACCCGCTCGATCGGCTTGCTGATCAGCCGCAGCTTGGGGTCGGGCAGGGTGATGATGTGTCGCAGCGCCATGGTCGCGAAATCTCTCTGGTCCGCTCAGATAATGGCCCGGCGGCGGTAGGTCAAATCCGTTCCTCCTTCGTTCGATTTGGCGCGGCGAATCGGATAAGCTTCCGCCATGAACCCTACGCTCGTTGTTCTTTACGGCTATCCCGTCACCTTCGCCGACGCGCTCGGCGCGATCGCGGTCCTGCTGCTGGCGCTGATCGTCGCGCTGCTGCGCGCCAATGCGGCGCGGCGGCGCGAGGCGGAGGCCGCCGCCGAGGGGCGGCGCGAGCTCGAGGCCCAGCTCGCGCTGCTGGCCCAGTCGAACGCCGAACTCGGCGGCCGGCTCGGCTCGATGAGCGAATGGCTCGGCTCGCGCCAGGCCGATCTCGCCCGCGTCATGTCGGAGCGGCTCGACAACGTCAGCGCGCGGCTCGGCGCCGGGCTCGAAAGCCACGCCCAGACGACCGGCGCCAACCTCAACAAGCTCAACGAGCGGCTGGCGGTGATCGACGCGGCGCAGGCGCGCATGGTCGGCATGACCGAAGAGGTCGTGTCGCTGAAGGACATCCTTTCCAACAAGCAGACGCGCGGCGCCTTCGGCCAGGGGCGGATGGAGGCGATCGTCAGCGACGGCCTGCCGGTCGGCGCCTATGAGTTCCAGGCGACGCTGTCCAACAAGGCGCGGCCCGATTGCGTCATCCGCCTGCCGGGCGACTCGCGCGTGCTGGCGGTCGACGCGAAGTTTCCGCTCGAAGCCTTCACCCTGTTCAACGATGCGCGCGAAGACGAGGCGCGCAAGACGGCGATGGCGCGCGTGCGCGCCGACGTCGGCAAGCACGTCAAGGACATCGCCGAGCGCTATCTGCTGCCGGGCGAGACGCAGGACATTGCGCTGATGTTTGTGCCGTCGGAATCGATCTATTCCGACCTGGTCGAGCATTTCGACGACGTCGTGCAGCGCGCCCATCGCGCCCGCGTCGTCATCCTTTCGCCGTCGCTGATGATGATGGCGATCCAGGTGACCCAGGCGATCCTGCGCGACCAGAGCATGCGCGACCAGGCCCACGCCATTCACGCCGAGGTCGGCAAGCTGCTCAACGACGTCCGCCTGCTCGCCGAGCGCACGGCGAAACTGGAAGGCCACTTCCGCCAGGCGCAGGAGGACGTCGGCCTGATCGCCACCTCGGCCGAAAAAGTCACCCGCCGCGCCGCGCGCATCGACGCGATGGAGTTCAGCGAGGAAGCGGAGAAGGTGGAGACGCAGCCGAATTTGAGGCTGGCGACCGGCGGGGAGTAGGGGGCGGCCATGACAGGTTGGGGCGCAAGAGGCGTGAGTTTGCGGCGCCCTCAGCTCGCCGCCCGTCTCAGCCACGGCCTTGCCCCCGCCGGCGCCTCGTGCTGCCCCGGCGCCGGCTGATAGAACAGCGCCCCCTTCGGCAGCCGCCCCTCTTTGAGCGCCCGCAGCGTGTTGGCGTCCGTCACTTCGAACGAGGTGAAGCCGCAGCGCTGCATCAGCGCGATCTCGTCGAGCAGCACGTCGCCGGTGGCGCGCAATTCACCCTTGAAGCCATGGCGCTCGCGCAACAGCTCGGCGTAGGAGAAGGCGCGGCCGTCGGCGAACTTGTCGAATTTCAGCGCCACCAGGGGCCGGCGCGCCGCCTCGGCGAGTTCAGCGACCGCATCCTTGCCGGCGGCGACCGCCACGCCGACCGGATCGGCGCGCGTCTCCAGCGTCGCCTTTTCCGCGCTCCACCGCTCGAACGACACGATGATCGCGCCGCGCTCGGGGAGCGGCGCGACATCGTCACGCGTCGTCCATTTGTCGTCGGAGAAAGCGCCGTCGCGCCACAGAGCCATCAGATATCCTGCCCCACGCTCAGCGGCTCGGTGTGGATGCCGCATTCGGACTTGGTGCGGCCGCGCCAACGGCCGGCGCGCGGATCTTCGCCCGGCGCGACGCGGCTGGTGCAGGGCAGGCAGCCGATTGACGGAAAGCCCTTGGCGACCAGCGGATGGGGCGGCAGGTCGGCGGCGCGGATGTAATCGAGCAGGTCGCTCGCGCTCCAGCCGACCAGCGGATTGACCTTGACCCGATCGCCCTCGGCCTCGAACAGCGGCACGCGCGACCGCGTCGCGCTCTGGAAGCCTTTGCGGCCGGTGATCCAGGCGTCGTAGCCGTCGAGCGCGGGCGCCAGCGGTTGCACCTTGCGGATGTCGCAGCAGCGGTCGGGGTCGCTGGCGAACAGGAACTTCTCGGGATCCTCGGCCGCTATGACCGCCGCGTCGGGCGCCGCCATGACGACGTTGGCCAGCCCGAGGCGCGCGACGAGTTCGTCGCGGTAGCGCAACGTTTCCTCGAAATGCTGGCCAGTGTCGACGAACACGACCGGCGTCGTCGGATCGACCTGCGAGACCA
>Ga0302320_10018586_pt1 | contig 14008 bp, 8 predicted proteins | sample Bog_T0_3_FD_202130 | JGI IMG/M metagenome (GOLD analysis project Ga0302320, IMG submission 202130) | Peat permafrost microbial communities from Stordalen Mire near Abisko, Sweden - Bog_T0_3 | ecosystem: Environmental > Terrestrial > Soil > Wetlands > Peat | place: Sweden: Abisko, Stordalen Mire... | reverse complement strand
GGTTCATTTCCGCCTATGAGTTCTTTTATTCAAAGGCTTGTGATTACTTAGTATTTTGATTTTCAAAAGAATATTTGCTTTATTTTCATTTAGGCAATAGATGATTGGAAAATTATCGCAGAACTTTGCTTGACAAAAGATCCTCTAGTTTTGAGATACAAATGGTTCACATATTTGGATCCAAAAAAGATCCAGACCCCATGGACTTCTGCTCAGGATGAATGTTTATTAGAGCTAATAAGACTTCATTATCCAAGTTTGTTGAATCTCAAACTCCAAAAGAAACAATTGTCTCGAGGTATAGAATGGTCCAAGATCGCCTTCGAATTGTCCAAAGACTCATCTTCTCCAAAGGAATTTAAAAACTATAGACAATGCAAGGAAAGATGGAACAATTATTTGAACCCATCTTTAAATAAGTACTTATAAACAAAAAGTAATGGAGGTATATATCTCCGTTTTTTTTTCTATTTTTTTAGAAACAATTGGTCCCTATCAGAAGACATATGCTTGTTACAAGAAAGCCTGAATTATCCGAAAAAATGGGGGGTTTTAGCCAAATTATTTGTTGGCAGAACTCAACATAATGTGAAGAATAGGTTCATTTCTGTTATGAGCAAAGCATTAAAAATGAACATCATGAAGATTAGAAACCTCATGCACGATGATATAAGAGGATACACGAAAAAAGCTCTAGAAGAACTTCAAATTGAGAAGGTCAGAGAGTTCTCAGAAAGCTCAATAAAGCAAGAATATATCATGGAGAAGTCCTTTCAGATCCAGACCGATTTGGCTTAAGTCAAACGACAACTTTTTTAATTTTTTTCATTGAATAAATCGAATAATTTAAAACATTGAACTATTTTCACATTTAAAGACTTATTTTAGAAAAACTCAATAGAAAACTTTATGTTCAGGGTAAAGCTTCGAGATTTAACGAAACTCTATAAAATAACAGAATTCTGGTTTTTTTAAAAAATTTTGTTGATATAAATATTATAGTAAACTCCTATTAAAGGGGAAAAGCTTCTTTCGCCCAAAAAACTATCATTTGAGAGATTCATTTTCATGATGGATTGAGTTTATTTTATTGATTTGAACAAGTTTTTTTGAAAAAATTAAGAATTTTAAAATAAAATTTAATTAAAACGTTATCTTTAACTCTAAATGGATCTATAATTCTGAAATTTTTTACTATACCTTCTTTTTTTTATAAATTTATTAATTTAAATTCGTTAGATTCATGAAATTTTATTACAATTTTTATATTTTTCTAATAATGATGCAAACTCTATTTTCTCCCGTTATGTTGTTCGAAGAAATCCATGAAACAGTTAAAACATTCAAAAAAACGTTCGAAGATTTCCTTCAGGCATTGCTCAACATAAACGATGCTGAAAAACATAGCATTGAAACTCTATATGATAAGAACATGAAGCTATTAAAGTCAAATTTAAGAAGTCGACCGCCGAATTTGTCGATGATCAAGACTCATTTGAGTGAAAAAAGTGCCAGAAATATGAAATGTTTCTTCGGAAAATCAAAAAGGATCTTCCTTTGGATTTTATCGGCCTTCGAGTTTTTTTCAGATCAGCCTTGCAATACACTGGTAACTTTATAAATTTTTAAAATAAGAGTTAAATTAACCATTTTTATAAAAGGAAGTTGAAGACTGGAAGATCATTTCCAAAATTTGCTTCAATGAAGATCCCTATACCCTCAAATATAAATGGTTCACCTATTTAGATCCCAAGCTTATTCAATGTGATTGGACTGTCCTTCAAGAGAAACAATTATCAGAAAGTATGAAATTCCATTATCCTCAGATTTTCAACCTGAAAATGCAAAAGTCTGGCCATGCTAAAAATATTAAATGGTCAAAAATTGCTTTCGAGCTTAGTCGAGATTCATTTTCACCGAAAGGGTTCAAAAATTATAGACAATGCAAGGAAAGATGGTGCAATTATTTGAATCCTTTCCTTAATACGTTAAAATTTATTTATGAATTTTATTTTACTACGATGAAATTTTAGGTCAGAATGGACTTTAGAGGAAGACATTAATTTATTGCAAAAAAGCCTATTACATCCGAAAAAATGGTCATTTTTAGCAAAGCATTTTCCCGGAAGAACTCAACATAATATCAAGAACAGATTTCATCTGGTGTTGAGAAAACATTTTGAATCAACCAAAAAAGCTCGAAAAGATGTTAAAGAAGAAAAGATTTTGGGAGTTACAAAAACCGTGTTGGAAGAACTTGAGTTGAGACGTAAAATGATTCAAGTTGATCAAATGACGGAAAAACCGGAAAAGGAAGATTCTATTTTTGGAGAATCGTTCGATTTGGCTGTTGAATGTTTATTTGGCAACAATCGATCGACATAATCAATGTTTTTTATGAATAATCTTATACTTTGCAAAAAAATATAAGAAAACTTTTCGTTTTTATATTTTATATTCCATTTGATTAAGAATTCTCATAAAATAAAAGAATTTTTTTTTTAAGTTGGTTTAATAATAAAAAATAATTTATAAATATTGAGGATAATGGTGATTTTTTTTTTTTTTTTAATCTTTGATTTGAAATAAAAAATGTAATGGGGATTTTAATCAAAAAATTTTCCAAAATAAAACAATAATAAGATTATTAATTAAGACATTTATATAGGAAATTTACCATTTCATTTTTTTTAATTATGTCCACACCCTCCGAAACTTTATTACATTCTGAAGATTCCAAACTTGGTTTTTTTTATTTTGGTATTCAGAGAAATCAGTAACGCCAACCCCAAGACTTTCCTCGTATCAGAAGGCATAATAATGCCATCATCCCATAATCTTGCAGACGCATAATAAGCGTTGCCTTCCTTCTCATATCTTTCCTCAATTTTTGATTTCATCGCCGCCAATTGTTCTTCATTCATTTTTTTTTTCGATGCCTTCATGTTTTCAATTTTGACCTATGATCGATTTTTTTCAATAAAGTTTTGTTATACTTTTTCTTTACATGAACCAAGACATTAGCAGCCTGTTCCCCACCCATGACAGAAATCTTCGACCATGGCCACATGAAAAGAAATCTATTAAACATTAAAAATAGTGTAATTTATGAAATTGTACAGAATTTTATGAGTAAATTAAATAGAACATTTACAAAAAAAATAAAATTAGATATATCATTTACAAAAAAAAACGAAGTATATATCAAATATATTAAAAAATGGTCAAATTTGAAGAAAAATGTGAATACCGTGGATCGTAAGAACTGCCACACATACCATAATTTCCTGCTCCGAAACTCCCTCCAAAAATCAATGTTAGTTTAGGCACTGAAGTCGTTGCAACCGCGGTCACAAGTTTCGCTCCTTCTTTTGCGATGCCTTCATTCTCATATTGTTTTCCGACCATAAAACCCATAACATTCTGCAAGAAAATTAAAGGTAATCTTCTCTAAATAAATTTTAAAAAGAAAAATTCCAAACTTATTAGAAGCACTTCTGAACAAATTTCGATGAAATTGGCGCCTTTTATTGCTGATTCATTGAATAAGATCCCGTTGTTTGCAACTATCCCCACATCTTGACCATAAAGCTTGGCGAATCCTGTGACCAATGTTGAGCCAAAATTCTTTTTATATTCAAGAAATTTGCTTCCATCGAAAATCCTTGCGATAATATAGTTCACATCCACAACCTGTTTCAGGTTTGGACTCATGATATAATTCAACTCTTCAGATGAAAACAATGGTTTTTCAATGGAAGTGCTTTTTAAACTGAATTTCTTTCCTTTATTCTGCGAAATTTTTTTTGATTTAATGAGAAAATCAATGAAATTTCACGTTATCTAAGATGTTCCGACATATTTGGAAAGCCTCGATCTCATTGTTGGCGAAATGATCACTCACTCCTGAAATCCTACAATGTATATCAGCTCCTCCTAATGCTTCAGTTGTGACAATTTCTCCAGTTGCTGCTTTAACCTTCAAAAAATCATAAATTTATTTGAAATTCTCCATAAATTCAATATAATAAATACCAAAGCCGGTCCTCCAAGAAATATAGCTCCATTGCCTTTCACTATGATATTCTCATCAGCCATCGCTTCAAATAAATTAAAATAATCATTATCAGAGAAAAATTACATGAAACATAAGCCCCTGCACCAGCACTCAACCCTAAAGTAACGGAAATTTGTGTGATCCCTCTCGCAGACATCTTGGCAATATAATAGAATAGCTTTCCGCCCATATCCCTTTGTGGAAACAACTGTTCCTGCATCGGCAAATACGCTCCTGCTGAATCCACCAAATAAACGCATGGCAACTTATTTTCTAATGCGATCTCCTGAGCCCTTAGATGTTTCTTTATAGTTATCGGGAATAAACTGCCAGCTTTAATCGTCGGATCATTTGCTATGACCATCACCCATTTCCCTTGTATCAACCCCACACCTGTCACTATGCCCCCTGATATCACGTTTTCATTTTCATAGAGCTTATAACCAGCGAATTGGGATAACTCAAGAAAAGGAGACCCTGGATCTAATAATTTTGTCACTCGATCTCTGACATTCAACTTGTTACGCTTTTTGAGACTTGTGGCGTCTATTTCAGGACCGACCCCTAGGAGAATTGCTTCCATATTCTTACGGAAGGCGGAAAGAAGGGGATATGTGTCGTCATGATAATGGGAATAGGGAGGAGAATTTATGTCAATGGGTAGATTTAGGACAGGATATTCATAGAAGTTACGCCCGAAGGCAGAAGTAGAACTTGTGCTGAAGAAACGGAACGAGAGTTTTGGTAAAGAAAGTTTTGAAAGCATTGAAGTTTTGGAATTAATTTTATTTGAATGATTAGAAGAGCTTTTGTTTTGAAATTTTATTATTTTTTTATTTGATTTTGTTATCTATATTTTTTTTACCAAAACAAAAAAAATCGTTTTTTTTAAATAAATTTAAAGCACTTTCCATTAAAATTAAAAAAATTATTAAATTTCTCTATATTAATATTAATATATAAAGAGTTCTCCAAAATCCATATTCTTTATTCCTTCGAACATAACAACGCAATTCCTCTTAATTTCGCTTTATGATGTCCAAGTGGTTCACAGGGTAACAGCACTCTTGAAATGATATATTTATCAGTTCTCTTTGGGTACTTATACAATGGACAATTATAATATTGAGACATTTTTTCTGGATCCATTGCTTTCTTTTTTGTTTCTGCAGTCCAATATAACAAAGGCAAATCAAAGAACATTTCAGTTCCAATGGGTTCATCCAAGACATTTTTATTCCATCGACCGCCATGTAAATACATTCCTCTGATAAACACCCCCTCACTGTCTCTACTAGTGTCATAATTCGCTTCTCTCACCACGTTTTTATATACCACATCATCCAATGACCAGGATTCCTTCTCTTTTTCTCCAGGCTTAGGTTTATGAAGTCTTGCCACCTCCTGTTTCATGGCCGTTAAAAATCCTTGTGGATTGAAGAAGCCCGCAAGCCAAAATATCGCTGGTCTTTGATTCTTCAACCAACTGCTCAACTCATTATTCCTATCCACCAAAGATCTAAACCATGAGCCAAGACCTGGCAAAATCCATGAGATTTCCGCTCCCGTGGCATCATAAAGCCATGTGCTTGGGACTCTAGCATCTGCTATAGCATTGATCGCATCGAGGATGTTGGGGGTCATGATGATTTGACCATCAATGGCATCGATTGTATCAGATAGAGTCTTGCGTACTAAAGAAATGATCACTTGCATTCTTTGTAATTCCTGGAAGAGGAAAATGTTCAATGGCACGTTTCTACCCTTTTCATTATAATTCTTGGGACCCGTCAATTTCTTCAAATAATCCTCCACATCACCCTCAACGTAATCAGGTGGTAATTTATCTAACAATTCCTTCGCCTTTTCAGAAACCATCTCTTCTCTGGTCATGCCTGACCCTCCGGAAGAATCTTTGGGTCTGGTCTCTTTAATAGTGCTGATCAGATCGAAGCTTTCATTTTCTCTAAAGGTTCGATCGGCATTTGGATGTAGTCCGAAAGCTTCAGGTGAATCAATAGAAGGGATCGTGTCGATATATTCTCTATATTTGGAAATTTCAGAATTTTGATTCGCTGGGATCTTATAGGCAAATTTCTCACGAACTGTGCTTCCACTTCTTTCGGTTTCAATGGTGAAAAACACATGTTCATTTTGGAAGATATGATCCTTGAGATAATCATCACCAAACGCGATGAAGAGCTCTCTATCGAGATCATCAGTGATACGGCCTCCATATTGTACTTCACAAACCATATATTTAATAACTGTCATTGAAATCGGCAGAGATTGGTTATTAACAGCTGGTCCTGACATCAAATTGCCTAGATATTTCTCTATAAAGCAAAGAGAAGCTTCCAAATCAGAGTTATTGTATTCATAAGGAATACACCAACCAATACCTTTGAATTTCCTCCTTTCTTGGACTATCGAATGTAGGAAACAGATAGTAAATATCAGCGATTTCCAAGAAGGATGTTCGATTTTCTCTAGGAAATCTGGACTAATTATGGTGGTAAATGTCTTATATAACCCAGCCTTCACTCCTTTGGGAGGCTCATTAGTGACCTTGATGGTTCTTTGTAAAAGAGCCAATGGGAACTTAGGATGAGGCTCACAAGTGATCCATAATCTGAAATCATCATGAATCTGGGCATCAGGACCTAAGATGGTCAAAAGATCCTCCATGAATTTCAACCCCAAATGGCAATTTTGTAAAATGACCCAATTTCCATTGATGAAGGCATCGCCGATTTCTTGAGTGGCGATTTTGTCTTGACCTTCTCCCATGGAGACTTTCGCACAAGCGACTTTTTTCTTCTTTTTGGATAATTCATCTATGGAAGAGGTAGGATCCGCTCCTGCGGACAATAGAAACAACACAGGTTCGAATTTGTTGCTTTCAGACCAGATTTTCTCTATAGGATAACTCACAGGATCAATGAATCGTTTGGATAAGACTGAACTAATGAATCTGGTGGCTGCTATCAAAGTTCTATCCATTCTCAAAGACCTCACAACACATAAAGTCAAGAAAGGAGTCATATCTTTCTCAGCATTAATCCTTTCTGCGAAATCTGGTATCGGATAATTCTCAGGATCGTTTTTCATGAGCCATTGATTCCAAGCGGCTTCATTACGAGTGATTGAATCCGGTAATTCTCTGAAAAAGGCCAATGGATCATTGGCAAATTGATGTCTTGACAATTGAATCACGTTCAACCAGGATTTTTCAGAAAGTTCCTTCAAAGGCTTGGGTTTTTCTGCTTTCGCATCTAAAGCATCCCCTCCTTTCAAAAACATCGATACATCATTGCTTGATATAGTGCCTTTAGTAGTTAGGATCTTAAAACAGACCACCAAAACAAAGGTCGCCTTATCAGCCTCAAACAAGCCTCTGTTCACATAATTATATACTTGGAATGTTAAGAAGTCTATGATGATTTCTACTCTTTTCGAAGGCAATTGAGCCTTATCACTTTCGTCAATAGAAAAATCGAACAATTTTAAAAATTGCTCCAATGATGAATTATACATCCAATTAACTAATGACATTTCTATCATGCAGAAATATAAGGCAGATCCTCGGACGGCCACTGATCTATATTGTTCTCTTTTCTCATTGATTTCCTTCGTTTTGATCTCAGCATCGGCCAATTTCATCCCCACTTCCTTAGATTGAGTCTTGGTGGAATTCAACACATCCATCAATTCTGTGTCATCCAATAAGTTACCTTTACTTTGAGTCAATCTTTCAAGCAAATTCTTATCCAATCTTTGTAGATCTCGTTTATTGAAATTCACATCAGCCAACAATTGATTCAAACTTTCCTCTAATGCCTTCTGTTCTTTACTTAAAACTCGACCCAACAATTGTTGTTCTAACCCAGTTTGTGTCACTGTGAAATCTATTATAGTGGTTTTAGCTGATAATTCAGGACTGAATTGAGGATTAGGCAATCTTGTGATCAGAAACATGTTAAATTCCTCACAATAATCAATCGTGGTTCCCGCAACATCGATGAATTTTGTCTTTCCTTTCACTTGGATCTGTTTTTCTAACACCGGGTCCACTATTGGGTCCACTTCATTCTCAATACCTTCGACAATCAAGGTTTTACCATTTTCCATGCAGAATTTCAAATAACGATCTTTGAATTTGGGGTTATTTAGCGTGGCTCTACATTGTTGTAAGGTAATTTGATCATATTTTTCGAAATATTTCCTCATAATCCAATTTTGACCCTGTCCTTGCGGATCAATCAACAAAGGATATCTCGTGGAATTGGTGACCATGATACCATTTTGGATAGATAAATCATCTTTAGGAAGGCCTTGTAAATTCCATTCTCCAATCGTTGCATCATCTACTAGGAAACTTAATAATTCGAGGTTAGGAGTAACTGGTATCCCTCTTTTTTTCATATCAGCAACGAAATAATCATTGGATAATTGTGCTCTGAAATCTGAATTGAAAGGACCGCAATAAGAGATAAATGCACATGCCAATGATACGTTACCCACTAATCTTCTTTTCTGCTCATTGATTTCTGCAGCTCCTTTGCCCCATCTTTCCTTTTCTCCAGATAAACTGTTGATTAAAGTTCGCGCAGTGTTGATTTTCTTCTTCGTCTTGTTCATTTTATTCTCCAGGTTCATTTTTTCTTCGATTTGTTTCGAGAAATTCTCCTTTAAGGTGGCCAATTGGGCTTGAATTGCCGCCAAATCAGTTTGTGCCTTTCGTAGCTCATTTTGAGCCACTGCCAATCTACCTTCTTGAATCACGAGATTTTCTTTCTTGGGTTTCACGATTTTCGATTTATCATGATAATCATAAATAGCCATTCCCCATTTATAAATAGCAGCTGCAGCTTTGGAGGCATTTATGGCGTTTTTCTCACTAAACCAATCATCTTTCAGGTTATAATAAGGTTGAAGCAGCTCAATGGTTTCTTCATTGATCCCATCTCTATCATAATCCTTTAATTTCTTGATAAGAGTAGAATCTCCAAGCACTACTTTACCCGAATCATCCCAGGAATCCTTTAAGAAAATCTGTTTTTTATCTACTTTCTTATCAAATTGCTTTTCTTCAGTACAGGTCACTGGACTTATTTTGGCCTGGAAGTAAATACATACCAAATCAAAGATATATTTGATGACTTCATGTGGGGTTTTTGTCGTCTTGATTTCCACTATATCTTTATTATCCAAAGAAGAAACGGCATCTTCTGCTCGACGCAAGGCTGGCAAAGCAGCTTGAAGATCCTTTTCAGCAGATTCTCTTTCCGTCGCGATCATCTCAGCATTCTTCTTACAAGCCGCTGTGATAGCTTCGACCTCATCATTCTTTAGTTTCACTTTTTTGGATTCCTTTTCGAGATCTTGTAACATCAAATCTGTCTTATCGGAGGCTTCTTTCAATTGAGCCTCTTCATCTTTCAATCCAATCTCCATTTTTGCTATAGCGATTGTTGCCTCACCGATTTTTTCTAATCCAATCTTATAGGATTTCCCTTGGATATCCAATTCACCGAATTTCTTCATATAGAAATCTTTATAACTATTCAAATAACTCAGGAAACTTTTGGGAGTCACAAATACGGATCTTCTCATCTTTTGGAAATAGATGTCACAAACTTGGGAGACCATTAGATGTACAGTTCCCATATGTTTAAAGAGCTCGACTTTTACTTCAGCCGTGGTTTCAAGTCCTTTGAAGTTCTTAATGAAACTTTCAGCCACTGATACCAAAGCCTCTTCTGGCCAAGGCAAGAACCAATCTATAGTGCATTCATTGAATATGGCAGGGAATTTCCTGGCTCTTTCTCTGAATTTCTGGCCGACTGGACTGAAACAAAGCACTATATGTAGATTATCTCTTAATCTCTCGAGGAAATATACATATAACTCATTGGCTGGAGGGTCATAATTCACTAGATTCCGCTCCTTGCAATAATCATTACGCACCTCACCTAACCATACTTCCTTCTCATCCTTAGCTATGAGTTTGGGTATTTCTCCTGTAGATAAAATCATATTGATATATTCGAGGAATTCCTCTTTTTTCACCTCAGAATCAGTCATTATGAAGGTCACTTGACGACCCATATGTCCAGCGAAATCGAAATAATTTTTCAATTCATCTTTCAAATCCTTATCACTGAAGTTTTTAGTTATGACTAATTGATAAGTGGAATTTCGACCGATTTCAGCCGCCAATCTTGTCAGAGATTGTTTCCCAGAACCACCAACACCCACTAATAAGGCGGATGAACGTGGCATTTTGATGATACGAGAAATTCGCAATAAATGTTTGATTGCATCATCAAATAAAACGAGGTTCATCTTTTTAGACACGTATTTCTTATTATAATCTTCGAGAAGAGAATAACATCGTGCTCTAAGCTTATCCATATCCGCTATAGCCTCATAAACCTTTTCAGCCTCGACTTCTATGATCCCTTCTTCATTTTTGGTATCCTCTCTTAAGAAATCACAAAACAGGAACAATTTCTCCTTGTTGAATCTATCAAGGATTTCGGATTCCAATTGCGAGAAGTTTTCTAATGAGATTTCTTGAATATAACCTAACACTTGTTCTTTATCTTTTGAGTTCGTTAATTTATCCACGAAAACCCTTTCACATTCATGTCGCCATAATCCTATCAAAAAGACTTCCGGCTTCATATTTCCAACTGAAGATGCTGAGAGAATGACTTCCTTTCTGGTTTGAAGGACTCCTTTGAAGATTCTGGAAAGTTCTCTCATATTGAAGATATAATGGAATTTGGAAGGTGTGGGTAACATGGTGTTTTTCACTTTATTCCATAATTTTACAGTAGCTTGGGAAAGTCCCTTGACGACTCTATTGAATTCTGCAGTGAAATATTTGGGCTTGAATGTATGTTCGATGATGGGTCCATAAATTGCCTCCACTGACAAAGGAAGCACCATGTTGAAAATGAAAAATTGTCTTTTTAACCTATTTGGCACATCATTTCTACCACCACCTGGATGATTCATGGCACCGATATATTGCAATTTCCTAATGATCTTCAGATTTCCTCTTTGGGTTTTGTCCAACATATAAAATCCACTAGTTTCAATCAATTGTCTAACGATTTCCAATGTCTCCTGATCACCCCATTTGTTCACCTGAGGCATCGACATATCATCAATAAATAAAGTCATATTTTTGTTTCCAGGTGGCGCGAAATCCTTCCCGACCTTAAAATCGCATTCCACATCAATGGTTTCTTGGAAAGTTGAAGGTCGAGTGGCTGAGGAGAAATTCATTCTTTTAAAAAGCATATCATTTTGTTTGAATTTATTTGAATACATCAGAACTGAGGATGTTTTGGCAGTTCCGGACCCCCCCACCAATAAAATACTCTTTGAACAAAGAATCGAACGATCCTGATTCAAAATCAGGTTCATCAATAATTCCGCTCGGAAACTATCTATCGTAGGAATCAAAAGTTGTGAGAATTGCAATTTTTCCGGAGGCTTCCATTCTTCTGGAACACAGAGCTTCCAATCGATTTGACCGGATTTCTCATCAATATGGATGAAATAATCGTAAACCGTCTCATTTTCTCTGGATTTGGGAGGCAATGGCGCACCTTTGCTCCAAAGATATTCATGCATCGATTGTCGATCCTGCATCTCATAAACTCCACCTACTGACCATGTAATACAGAAAATGATGATTTTCTCATAATCCACTTCAGAAAGAACCTTGTTTAAATTGTTCAATGGCTTGAGAATCCCTGTCAATAGATTCAAAGTATTGGTGACTTTTATCAATAAAGATACATCCATCACCGGACTTTTACAGATCTTGTCGAGACTTTCCACGAGTCTATTAGTGATGAAATATTTCATGAGGATCGAATTCAAACGATCAGCCTCTTCATTCTCCTTAGAACCAGCCTTACGACTTAAAATCCATCCCTTTATCACTGGCTCATGGCCCAGATCTGTGGCAGATACGTATACTTGACCACATCTGGAAACTGTAGCCGGACTAGCATTGTTCAGATTTTCGACCTCAAATATTAATTTGCAATTATCTGTCATCGGAATACGTTCTCCATTGGCCAAAGTCAAGATCTTATTATCATCCAACACAGTGTTCAGGTTTTCTATCCAAATGGCATCCACAGGACCATCACAAGTCAACCAGGTATTAAATTTCGAATTCCTCACATTCGCCTTTTGCCAAAGAGTAGAAAAGATCCCAGGTGTCCAATCATCAGAAATCTCAGATTTTACTCCGTACATCTCTTCAGGAGTAATAGCTTTGGGATTCAATTTGGTGATCTTATAAGGTTGGGTCAATTCTGTCAAAGTGTCGGTCAAAACGTTCATGATCATACTTTTACCAGAGCCTGTAGGACCCACTAACATGAACCCATGTCTGACGAGACAAGTTTCATATAATTGGATGATCTTCATTATCCATGGTGGATGTGCAATCAATGACCGTTTTTTTATCATATCAGGGATCTTGGCTTCAACATCTGCATACACTTTTTTGGGTACCTCGGTTTGTTTTGGGAAGATATCAAGCAGGAGATTATTGAATAAGGGGATATCTTGAGCCACAAGTTTTGATAGATTCATGTCTCGTAGACTTCTCATCAATAACATTTCTTCTTCAGCTTTTTGTTCACCTCTTTTGGTGTTACCAGCAGTTCTCAAGACTGAAAGGATGTTTCTCAACCCGAAATCATAATGTCTTTGTTTACTGAGTTGTTCCTCACAGAGTCTATATAACATATTGAATTTCTTGGATAGACCATCAATTAATGTATATCCCACAGAGGCCAACTTCACCTTGATGATGATTTCTCTATCAGGAACCATCATACTCACTCCTCTGAAGAGAACCTTTAGATTTTCTGGCAATTCTTGACGCCCGGCATAACCTGGATTCATGGTGATGAAATAACCCACACTTTGTACTAATTCAATGGGAGTGGTTTCTTCAGGGAACATGAATTCTTTCTTATGAGCCTTTTTATTCGCAGAAATCACCTCAATTTGCATTCCAACCACTGATAACACTTCCAAAGTAATTCTGTTGAATTCATCGAAACAACCCCAAAGACCGCTTTGTACGAGTCCTTTGAAGATTTTAGCCATATCCCGATATCTATGTTGATCAGAACAATTGGTCACCACAACGAAAACTCCCAAGGTTCTTCCTAAATCCTTGACAGTTTCCGTCTTTCCTGTCCCTGCAGGTCCGGCTGGTGCACCTCCATAATACATGCTCATAGCTTGAGCTAATGTTATATAGCAACGATCAGTCAATGGAGTGATGCATAATCTTTCTTTGGCTCCAAGGAACTCATAATTATAAGGACTATCCCAATCTGTGATTGAAATCACACAATTATCCTGTTCTTGTTTCCAATAGAGTCTAGTTTGTTTTTGCCAATCGAAATCGTTCACATCCTTGACCTTCAGATCATTAGTAAGATCCCGTTGATGCACATGGATTGTCACAAGTGTCTCGATTTTGGTCCTCTCAATATTTGAGGTGATGGTCTCCAAACACATCGAAGTCAAGGTCTCCAACATCCCTTGGATATCCTTTCTTTTTTGTTCCATGGTAGCCTTTTCATTTTTACCAGTCTTTTCTAATGCTTCGGTCATTTTGGCAGTCCAAATCAATTGAATGCCCAATAAACCTACTTGTGAGGAATAGGCATGGATGAACTCCTTTAAACCCATTGACAAACAGGCAGTTGAAGCTTGTCTAATGATATCTTTCATAGTAAATTGCATTTGATGCTCTAACACCTTGAGCCAGGTCTCTATATTACCCTCACATTTCACATAATTCACCAATTGAATAGTTTCATCATCTCGACCCATAACTTGAGTGATAGCTCTGATAATCTTCTCATTTGTGCCTTTTTTATCTGGGTTTTTATCAAA
>Ga0302320_10018583_pt1 | contig 14009 bp, 12 predicted proteins | sample Bog_T0_3_FD_202130 | JGI IMG/M metagenome (GOLD analysis project Ga0302320, IMG submission 202130) | Peat permafrost microbial communities from Stordalen Mire near Abisko, Sweden - Bog_T0_3 | ecosystem: Environmental > Terrestrial > Soil > Wetlands > Peat | place: Sweden: Abisko, Stordalen Mire... | reverse complement strand
TGTCGGGTGTCGCAGAAAGCAAATAGGTGACAAACAGGAGGACATTGTTTGCGAGAAGGAAAATGATAAGACCTCTCGCCTCGGTAATGCGCCTCAATGTGGCGGCAAAAAGCACGGGGCCAATAAATATGGCCGCTTGCAGCCCGTAAGCACGATGTCGCGGATCTGGAAAATTATAGTGCGCGCTTAACAAGGCTGAAATGCCGCTGATGCACACTATCGCCACAGCCATCACGCCCAAGACTGGATTCAACTTCAGTTTCTGGAACACACGCAGAAATCCATAGGCGGCGATAATCTCGGCGGCACCTCTCAAGGTCACTCCGATATTGTATATCCACGGATGCGGAGCAAAGCCTGCTCCCAGCTCACTTGCAAACTGTCGAGACTGGCTATAACCCGGATAAAATAAGGATGCGATAATGATAGTGCTAAAGAAGACAAACGGGATGGCAATTCCCGCTCCGAGTGAAAAAATGATGTGCTTCTTCATAGCGCGTGATGCCGCCTAACTTGTTAATAAACGATGGGATCGTATATTGAAATTGGCATCTCGGTAAATCCCAAAGTTGTAAAGTGTTCACAATCAATGATCCTGTTTCCATTTCCGTAACGGCTGGATCGTATATTGAAATCGAGCCGGGGGGCAGACTGGGTTTCTTTGGGCCGGTTAAAACCCTGGCGCAGCCGTTCGCGATGTTGGGGAACCCATGGGGTGCGGCTGAATTGCGCCGGTTGCTGGCGGGAACGCTTGTTTGATGAAACGATGACGGTTCATGCCCAGGAACTCATGAGGGTTGAAGCCGAGGCGGAGGGTGATGGAGTTCATAGGATTGATGCAACCGCTTTCAGGGTTGGAAAATGGCAGGGCGTTTTCCCATGGTAGCCGCGCTGGTGGCGCGGCTACCATGGGCTGGAGGGTTCAACCCCGCTTGGGGTTGGCGAAGCGGCGAGAGCGATTTTAATCTCCGCGATGCCGCCGGCTTCATCGAGGGCTGGCTGCGGTCGCCCCTCAACGGGCAGAGATTTCCCCGAAACGAAGTTCGCGCATTGAACCCATGAATCTGATTGATGCGGCCGCAAAAAGTCATAGGAAATACATGACAATATCCCAACGCGGCGCCCTCCTCTAACGAGGAGAGCCCCGCATGCCGCTGCGCGCCCCGATAAGGAAAGAAAGTTTCGCGAATGGCGAGCAAGCGGCCCCGCATCCCGGTTCAGGGTGGTGTCTGTCTTACAGACCTTTGGGATTTAGGGGCAAGTTACCTGGGCCTGCGCTCGTCGGACTCGCTCCAGCCCAGGCTGTCAAATCACGGGCCGTCAGCCCTAACTCTTCCCGTCCGACAAAGTGTTCCAATCTTTGGAAGTCAATTCACGCAATCTTCGCCCGGTGGACCGGGATCAATGAGATTGGCAAACCCGGCGGTAAAGCGCTTCGTAACGGGGGACGATGGCGGCAGCGGAAAATAATTGTTGCGCGCGCTCTTTGGCCGCCTGGCCCAAGGCGAGCCGTTTGGCCGGGTCGGCAATCAAACCTTCAATCGCCCGGCTCAAGTCGTCCGCCCGGTCGGAAGCCACCAGCACCCCGCTAACGTTATTTGCCACCACTTCCGGAATACCCCCGACGCGCCGGGCGACACTCGGGCAGGAAAAAAACATCGCTTCCAAAATGCTCAAACAAAAGCTTTCGCTTTCAGAGGTAAATAAACCCAGATCGGCGGCCTGCAAATAATTTTCAATGTCCACGACCTTTTCCCGCACGATCACGCGATCCGTTAACCCGAGACGGCGGACGTCTTCGGCAAAGGGCGCGAAATCGGCCCCGGCGAGAATCAGTAATTTAAAGGAGTTTGCCGGCCGGATGCGGGCAACCGTTTCCAGCAACAGATCAATCCGTTTCAACGGCCGGAGATTCGAGGAATGGAACAGCAGCACCTCATCCTTCAGACCCAATTCCGCGCGCACCTCCGCCCGGGAACGGTCGGGTAACCGGGGGACAAAAAAGTTGTGAATGACGTCCATTTCCCCGTGAAAGCCCAGCACGGTCTCCGTTTCCGCCTTTAGAAAACTTGAAACGGTGGTAACGGCGTCTGAATGGCTCAGGGCATGATGAATCGCCGGGCCATAGCCCGGATCACGCCCGAGTAAAGTCGTATCCGTTCCGTGCAGCGTCGTGACGACGCGCGGCCGTTTTTCCGGCGGCAACATCGCCCGCGCCAGGATGGCGGCCGTGGCGTGGGGCACGGCGTAATGCACGTGCAAGACATCCAGCCAAAGATCGCGGCAAACCTCCGCCATTTTTACGGAAAGCGGCAGGGTATAATCCGGATACTTGAACAAATCGTAATCGTTTACGATTACGGGATGGAAAAAAAGCCGCGGCGCATCCACGGGCAGGCGGAACGGCCGCTCATAGCTGATGAAATGCACCTCGTGGCCGCGGCGGGCGAGTTCCTCGCCGAGTGCCGTGGCCAGAATGCCACTGCCGCCGACCGTTGGATAGCAGGTAATGCCGAGTCTCATGGTCAAAACTGGCGGGCGCTTCCGCCCAGTTCCGCGAGCGAATGAATCACCGGCGGATCGTTCGGAAAAAGCGGCAGGGCGTGCGCGCAGCCGGAGCGCAACCCCAGGAGGCGGGCGCGCGTCAGTTGCAGTTCGACGTAATTCCGCGTCCCCATCTGCGAGGCATGGGCATTCATGCTGGCCGTCCAAACGGCGACGATTTCCGGTTCGGAAACATCCACCAACAGCGGCGAAATATCGCGCGGTTCCGCCTCCGGGGTGACCGCGTAAAAAAACAACTGCTCGATGGCGTGCGGCGGCTGGCGGCGCAGCTCTTTCAATCCGCCGTAGCGAGCCAGCCGCGCGGCGTCGCGTATAAGGGCGCCGAGTTTTGCATGGTCGGGATGCTGGTTGGCCACCAAAGACGGCGCCAGGACAATGCCCGGTTCGCGGCGGCGAATGAGGCCGGCCAGTTTGATGGCATGCGCCGCCCGGACGTCCAGGTGGGCATCCCCCTCCAGTTGGATAAACTCAATGGTCGCACCCAGGATCGCCGCGGCTTTCTTGGCTTCAAAGGTTCGTTGTGCCGGCGTGCCGCGGGAACCCGCCTCCCCGCGCGAGCAAATGACCAGATGCACCCGTCGCCCCGCGCGAACTTCTTTGGCAATGATCGCGCCACAACCAAATTCCACGTCGTCGGGGTGCGGTCCGAAGGCGAGCAATGGTTTTAGGTCAGGCAGTGATTTCGGTATAGGCTTCATCGGAGCGGTCAATGGCGTCGCGGGTGACATAGGTGATTTCGGGTGCTGCTTCAGGATGAAGATAGGCGGTTTCGCCCAGGCCGGCAATGTAATGGGTGCAATGCACCACCGATTGCATCCAGCGCAAACGGCTGTCACGCGTCGGACTGATTTGTTCCTTGGTGAAGGTCGCCGGTGGCAGCGTGATGAAGGAATCCCCGCCTGCATGCAAGGTGAATGTGCCGTCCGCGTACCTCGCCCGTACAATTTCACCCTGGTAAGGAACATCCACGAAATAATCCGCAATGTCGCACGCGGCGCGGCGAAACACCGGATCGCTGGAGCGAACGATCTCAATACCTTCCAGCAACCCCATGCGACCATATACGGACAGGCAAAACTCCGCGGCCGTCAGACCGGAACTCCCCCGGAACAGCTCAATCAAGTCGTGGCCGACATAATTAGGCAACTGAAGCAGGGTCTTCTCCTGCCAGTCGGCGGTAATCTGCTTAAGATTAAGCGGCGAGAATTTTCGCTGGATCTTGTTCCGGAACGTAAAATTCAAATGCGCCGTCTCGTTGGTTTTGCGATGACGCAAGATCGTCCGCGTTTCCCGGGGATCGTGGTCGCTGTCATGGAGAAAGAAGACAATTTTGCCGCCGACTTCCTTTTGCCAGCGCCGCGCCGTCAGAATTTTTGCCACCAGGAAACGCTTCGGAAAAAACCCGCAGGGCTGCTGTCCAAAACTGATGACCGGCGGAGTCATGCGGTGACTGGATGGGGAATGGATCTGCTACCTAAAGCGCCTTGCAACCCGAGACTCAACATCACACAAACGGAGCAACCGATCAGGGGAAACCAGAGATACGAGATGGTAAGTGTGAAATAGAGATAGAAGACGAGGCTTTGCGCGATTACCGCCGCCCAAAAAACCGCCGTGCCGCCCACGAAACGGATGAAAAACGCGACGACAAACAGCCCCAGCATCACGCCATAAAAGATGGATCCTAAAATATTCACGGCCTGAATCAAATTTTCCAATAAATGCGCGTAAAGCGCAAAAGCAATCGCGACCGCGCCCCACAGGGCGGTAAACCATTTGGATGCCAGCAAACACTGGCGGTCGGTCGCATCCCGCTTGAGCTGACGGTAGAAATCAACCGCGGTGCTGGAACCCAGGGCGTTCAGCTCCGCCGATTTTGACGACAGTGCGGCCGCGAAAAAGGCGGCGACCAATAGGCCAATGATGCCATGCGGAAGATAATTCAGAATGAAGGTCACGAAGATGTAGTCGGCGTCGTTCGCCGTGGCGCCATGAGCGGTGGCTTGGAACGCTTTTGCGGCGGTTGTCCGGATTTGTTCACCCTCCTGCTGGGTTGCCGTTGCGGCCGCCAATGCGCCGGCGGCATTCGTAACGGCCACCGCCGGGGAGTCGTGGCGGGCCGCCAGCCATTGTTCGAGGCTTAGCCGCGTTCGCTCGTGCGTCTGATTGTAGTCTTGCTCCCATTGGCGGACTTGTTGTTCTTTCCCATGAGTGATCAAGTATTGGCGCGAGGCGTCATTGAAAAAAAGCGGCGCGGGCGCGAACTGATAAAAGACGAAAATCAAAACGCCCAGCAGCAGGATTCCGAATTGCATGGGGATTTTGAACACGGCGTTGAACATCAGGCCGAGGCGGCTCTCGCGCAGGGAAGCGCCTGACAAGTAGCGTTGTACCTGTGATTGGTCCGTGCCGAAATAAGACAACATTAAAAAAGTTCCGCCGATCACTCCCGACCAAAAAGTGTATCGTTCGTGCAAACTAGTCGAAAAATTAACCGCGTGCAGCTTATGGAAATGTCCGGCCAGTCGAAGCGAATCAACGAAGGTCAATCCGGCGGGCATCTTGGCCAGCAGCAAGCCAAAGGCGATGAACATACCCGCGAAGATGACCCCGATCTGATATTTTTGGGTGACCGTGACGGCGTCACTGCCGCCGATGACCGTGTAAATAATCACCAGGGTTCCACTGCAGATAATCGTGGGATTCAATGGCCAGCCGAACACGGACGAGAGCACGATGGCCGGGGCATAAATCGTCAGGCCGGCGCCTAATCCCCGTTGGGCAAGAAACAGCGCCGCCCCCAAAAGCCGGGTTTTCGTGTCAAAACGCCGTCCCAAAAACTCGTAAGCCGTCAGAACATTCAAGCGTTGAAAAAGTGGCAGAAAGAAAACCGCGATGATGATCAACGCGATGGGCATGCCGAAATAGACCTGCACAAAATCCAAGCCGCCCGAATAACCTTGTCCCGGTGTGGAAAGAAAAGTGATCGCGCTGGCTTGGGTAGCCATCACCGAGAGGCCGATGGCAAACCAGGGGGTGTTACCGTGCCCTTTCAAGTAGCCGCTCAAATCGCGCTGCCCCCGCGTCCGCCACAAGCCGTAGATGGCAATTCCCAGCATCGAACCGATGAGGACGACAAAGTCGAGTGTGTTCATTCAAACATCCACGACAATGCCATCAGCAGTCCGATCCAAACCGCAAAACTTCCCAGCACAAAGAAATAGACACTTCGCCACGTCCGAAAACCAGGCAGACCTGTGTCATCCGTTGGCTGGTTGGGTTGCAGCGGTTTCATTTGCCGAGGGAAATCAGGTTGGCGAACAGGCGATAAGCGCCCGGAACGCCCGCGGGTAATTCCCGGAAGAACACGATTCCCGTATAGACGAAATATCCCTTGCCGTATTGGGCGACGAGCAGGCCGCCTTTCAACGGCTCCTCCCCCGGATCATGCCATGCCAGAATGGGGGTGAAGTGATCGTCCCACTGGTCCGGAAAATAAATCCCGCGCTCCTGAATCCACCCTTCGAAATCCGCGGCCGTTATTTTGTTCGGCGTGTTCAACACCGGATGATCCGGCGCCAGAAACGTCACCACCGCCGTTTCGTCGGTAACCCGTTCCCCGGACAAATGGAGGTGGTACGGCGCGATATCCTCAGTTATGGATCGATCAGGCCGATTGTATTGCGCAACGACCGTCCCGCCGTTTTGCACGTATTCAAACAACCCGGGCAAATGGGCGGCGAGCTCGCGCCGGACATTGTACGCGCGGACACCGATGACCACGGCATCGAACGCATGAAGTTTTTCCGGCGTGAGATCGGTATCATCCAGTGTCGTGACCGTGCACCCGATCTGTTTTAAGTTGTCCGGAATGCTGTCGCCGGCGCCGGGTAAATACCCGATGTTCCGGCTCCGCACCTGCAAATCCACGCTCACGGCCTTCACGGCCGCCAAAGGTTGCAAAAGCTGTACCGGGATATGCGGATAATTGATCTCGAAGCGTTCATTATGATAGTTCACGCCGCCAACCTCCGCACTGGCAATGATTCGCGCCGTCCCACGGGCCGCCGGGGCGGTCACTTTGAATTCAAATCTCCCCTCATCGCCGATTTTCGCGAGCGATAGTGACTGACTTGCCGGTGAAATACGCCATTCAGGGGGGGCTTCCAGTTGTACCGTACCGGTTAAATTAGGACGGGCGGCGTTGACCGTAATGGAAATGGCATGGGACGATCCCGGATTGAAAATGGCGACGTCCGAATCGACGCTCAAGGATACCGGCGGTATGACGTCCAGAGGTCGAAACTTTTTCACAAAGTTTGTTTCTCCTGTCACTGCAACTGGCTGACCGGGAATTGCGAGCTTCTGGCCGCCCACTTCAAAGAGGAGTTCCACGGGAAATACTGGCGGATTCTCCGGCTGGCCAATGAGGGACGCGTCATCCACCCGGAACATTCCCGGCGTGCCCTCTTCGCGCAACCAATAAGGCTGGCTCAAGGGCGTGCTGGCGGGCAAGGTTTCCTCTGCACTACGCAAAATAGCCTGGTTGGCCGGGACATCGATGTTTTCCGGGATCTGTTGATGGATGCCGGGATACCGCACCGCCGTCCATCGCACCGGCACAATCGACCGCACCGAGAGCTGCAGATTCAAGGCTTGTCCGGGCACCACTTCGGCCTCCGGTACCGTTGTTTGCACTTCCAACCCGAGACACGCTTGTAAGATCCGGTCGAGCAACAGTCGTTTTTCATCCACCACCGGGTCTTTTACCACCAAAGCCACCAGCTGGCTTCGCAACTGGAGCAGCGCCGGGACGCTCGCCGCCGGCTCCTGCAGGTTAAATTGCGCGATGACTTCGTCGGCCAACCTCCCGATCTCCCCGCCGCTTGGAACGCGGTTCCAGGTGGTGTCAATACCGTCCATGATGTCATTGGTGGCCGGATCGCCGGCGAGCAACCGGAAGGATTCCGTATGCAACCCGTGATCGTTGCCGCCATAATTTCCAAACCCCTGCGTTTTGTGCATGGAGCGGCTGCGTCCGGCCAGGTCGCCGAAGGAAATGCCCAGCACGGGATCGTTGCCGGTGATTTCCATCTGCACGATTGACGCATTGGTTTGGTCATTCCCCAGCCCGTTCATGAAAATGCGTTTGGGTTGCCAAGGCTGGAGAGCGGTCAGTTGATCGGGAAACTGGGACGGATCCCCCGCCTTTTTGAACGCTTCCAAAGCGAGGACACCGGAGGCGGTATGATGACCGTGAGTCCCCGTCGGCCAGGGCGCGAATCGCGTCACCACGACATCGGGGCGGAAGGTCCGGATAACGCGGACGATATCCGCGAGGACCTGTTGGCGATCCCAGATTGCGAGCGTTTCCCGATAATCTTTGGAAAAGCCGAAATCAACCGCCCGGGTGAAGAACTGCCTGCCCCCATCCAACCGCCGGGCGGCAAGCAACTCCTGCGTACGAGCTACGCCAAGCTTTTCCCCAAAATCCGGTCCCAGCACATTTTGGCCGCCATCTCCCCGGGTGACGGAAAGGTATGCCGTGCGGTAGCTCCGTCCCCGGGCCAGATAGCCGATCAATAGCGTATTCTCGTCATCGGGATGGGCCGCCACGTAAAGGATTGAGCCCATTTCCCGAAAGTCGCGCAAATCCTGCAAGGTTTGCGCCGGCGACGGCAAGTCCGCCGCCGGTACCGGCAGTTGGATGGTCAACCCAAGAACCGTGGCGGTCAGCGCGGCCAGTCGTAGCCGAAAGCCGTCCGATCGCAAGGGGCGTGCCATCATGGCGGTGTGAATCTACTTCTGAACCGTGAAAGCGGCAGTGTATTCCGTGTTTTCCCAGGACAATTTCACGACATCCCCGCCGTCCGCAGCCTTGGCAATCGACATGGTGAATTCATCCACCGGCGTAGCGAGCGCGGCTTTCTTGAGATCGATGCGGGCCAAATCTTGGGATTCGTCATATTCCGTGCCCCATTGCCCGATGGCTTTGTTAATGATTAGCTTGGCCGTGCCATCTTCGTTGGGCAGGGTGTAAAGCGTATAGCAACCGGCCGGAACGGTGGTGGCGCCGAAGACGAGGGGCTTTTGCGTGATGAACAGGGTGGCTTCATCCGCCCCGGTGCGCCAAACCTTGCCGTAGGGAACCAATCCGCCCCAAATCTTGCGGACTTCGCCGGTGCGCGGATTTTTCGTATAGGGGCGGCCATAGATGACGGTAATGCGGTTGCCATCGGCATTGGCGCTAAAGGTGGTATGCGGGCTGGCCCGATGCTCCTGGGCCATTAATGGCAAACTGCCAATGACGAAAGCGGCGATGGTGAACAAGGTTTTGAGTTTATTCATAAATTTCTCCGTTTGGTTTTGGTATGGACGTGAAACCACTACTAAAGGTAACCCCACACTTTACTGCAAGCCTGAAATGGCGCCACCAGGAAAAATGCGCGTGCCAGAATTGTGTCAAAATGAAGAATTCCCAGCTTTTGCCCATTCGGGCGGCCGGAATCGCGCATTATTCTCGCTACTACCATTTGACAGTTCGACTTGCTCGTTGCATCGTTGATCCCATGAAGGCGTTTTTGTCCTTGGTATTAACCATTATGATTTCCACACTTTCGTCCCAAGCCGCAGGGTCGCTTTACGACATTCCGCTCAAGAACATTGACGGTCAGGATGCCACCCTCAAGCCTTATGCCGGCAAGGTGATGTTGATCGTTAACGTTGCGTCGCACTGCGGCTTCACCCCGCAATATAAGAGCCTCGAGGCGGTCTACCAAAAGTATCAGCCGCAAGGCCTGGTCATTTGCGGCTTCCCGTGCAACCAGTTCGGCGCGCAGGAGCCCGGGACTTCGGAGGAAATAAAACAGTTTTGCACCGCCACCTACGGTGTCAGCTTCCCCATGTTCGAGAAACTTGAAGTCAACGGCCCCGGCCGTCACCCGCTTTACGTCCAGCTCGCGGGCAAAGATTCCCCATACCCCGGGGATATCGGCTGGAACTTCACCAAATTTCTGATTGGCCGGGATGGCAAAATCCTGGCCCGGTTCGATTCCAGGGTGAAACCCGATTCCGCCGAAGTCACTAGTGCCATCGACGCTGCGCTGGCGGCCAAGTGATTTTACCTTCGCGCCCGTCGGGGTCGCCAGGGAAACCGGGGCTGCATTCCCGTTTTTTGGCATCTCGACGTTTCTTCTAATGGTCGTCGCGTTGCGACACGCCCTTCCGTACACCCGACGTTCCCTGTGCCGCGCATCCCGCCCGGCAACGCATCACCTCCGCGCTTGACTCCCGCATCATCGTTGTCTAAATATTAACTATCTGGTTAGTATATAATTATGACCTCGGTCAAACCCCCTGATGTCCGCCGCAGTCAGGAAGAGCGCCGCGATGAAGCGTGCGCGAAAATCCTCGCCGCCGCCGGGCAAATCTTTGCCCGCGAAGGCCTGGCGGGCGCGCGCACGGATGCCATCGCCGCCGCCGCCGGGGTGAACAAGGCCATGCTCTATTATTACTTCCGCGGAAAAGAAGACCTCTACGAAGCCGTTATCGAAGAGCACCTCAAAGATTTCAACCAGGAGGCGCTCGCCGTCCTCACCGCCGGGGGCTCCCCCCGGACACTGCTCCTGCGCTACGTAAATTTGCATTTTGATTTTGTCAGTCAGCGGCAGCAGCACGCCCCTTTGTTCCAACAATTGATGATGAAAAACGGCAAACCGATGGAGCGGTTGCTGGGCAAATACATCATCCCCCGCGTGGAGGCCGTGCAGGAGTTGCTCGCGCGCGGCATGAAGGCGGGCGAACTCCGGCAGGCCGATCCCTTTCACACCGCCATTTCCCTCGCGGCGCTCGTGGTCTCTTATTTCTCCATGGCGCCCATGATGCAGCGGCTCGGCTATCAGGATCCCTTTGCGCTGAAAAATCTGGACCGGCGCAAACAGGAAGTGCTCGATTTCGTCCGCCACGGACTGTTCGTCAATCCCCATACTCCCACGACATGAAACGCCGGTTGCCCATTTTTATCGCCCTCGCCGTGCTGATCGCGGTCATACTATACATCGTCCTCCGGCGCCCGGGCGGCATTGTCATGACGGGCATTGTGACCACCGACGAAGTGATCGTGAGTTCGGAAATTCAAGGCCGACTCCAACGGTTGTTCGTTCGCGAAGGCGACTCCGTTACCAACGGACAACTCCTCGGCTTGATCCAGCCGGAAATGCAACAGGCGGACATGGCGTTTTATGCCAGCAGCGAGCAGCAAGCCACCGCCCAGGTGGCGCAGGCCGGGGCTGATCTGAAATTCGAGGAGGCACAAACCAGCAATCAAATCGCCCAGGCCGAAGCCAATCTCGCCTCCGCGCAGGCGCAGGTCGCGCAGTCGGTTGCCGATCTGGAAAACGCGAAGCTGACCTTTCAGCGCGAGGAAAAGTTGAAACAATCCGGCGCCGAATCGGAGCAGGCCTACGATCAGGCGCGCACCGCCTACGATGCGGCCACGGCCCGGTCCGAATCCCTTCGCCAACAGGCGCAGGCCGCCGAATCGGCCGTGGCCCTTGCCAAATCCAACGCCGAACAGGTCGCCGCCCGTCATGCCGCGCTGGATGCCAGCCTGCATCTGCTCGCCGCCGCCGGCGCGCAAAAAGACAAGGCCAAAGTGCAGTTGGGCTACACCGAAATCCGGGCGCCGCTCACGGGTGTCGTGGATACGCGCGCCGCCTTGCCAGGTGAAGTCATCAATCCTGGCCAGGCCATCGTGACGCTCATCAATCAGGACGATCTGTGGGTGCGCGCCGACGTGGAGGAAAGCTATGTGGACCGCATTCATCTCGGCGATCAAATGCAGGTCAAGCTGCCATCTGGAAGCGCGCGGGTTGGCACGGTCTTTTACCGCAGCGTGGATGCCGATTACGCCACGCAGCGCGACGTCAGCCGCACCAAGCGCGACATAAAAACCTTTGAGATCCGCCTTCGTTGCGATAACCAGGACCGCAGTCTGGCGGTCGGAATGACCGCATACGTCCTGCTGCCATTGGCCAGAAGGTAAAGGTTATGGCCGCCATCGAAGTTGAAAATCTCACCAAGCGCTTCGGCGATTTCTGCGCCGTGGACAGCTTGAACTTTGCCGTGGAGCGCGGCGAAGTGTTCGGCCTGCTCGGCCCGAATGGCGCCGGCAAGTCCACGCTCATTCGCATGATGACCACCCTCGTGCCGCCGACTTCCGGCACGGCCCGGGTAAATGGTTTCGACGTCGCCCGCGCCGCCAACGACGTCCGCCAGTCCATCGGCGTTATCCCGCAGGCCATGACTTCGGATCTCGATTTGAGCGCGCAGGAAAACCTGAGCATTTTCGCCAAGCTCTACGGCATTCCCCGCGAAAAACGGCTGAACACCATCCGGCAATTGTTAAAGGACGTGGACCTGGAAAAGTGGGCGGACAAGCCGGTCAAAATGTTTTCCGGGGGCATGCGGCGGCGGCTGGAAATCGCCCGCGGTCTCGTGCATGAGCCCAAGATTTTCTTTCTCGATGAGCCCACCACCGGTCTGGATCCCGTTTCGCGCGTCGCCGTATGGGAGATGCTCGCCCGCCTGAAACGCGAGCGCGACCTCACCATTCTCATCACCACCCATTACATGGATGAGGCCGATAAACTCTGCGACCGCATCGCCATCGTCGATCACGGCAAGCTGGTCGCCCTGGATTCGCCGCTGAAATTAAAAGCCTCGATTCCCGGCAAGAATATTTTGGAAGTCAGTTTTTCGCATGTTCCGCCCCAGTGGAAGGAAACGCTCCAGGCGTTGCCGGACGCGGCGGACGTGAAGGCCGAGGAAAATATTTTCCGCATCTCGTCCCAGAACGGCCCGAAGACCACCGTGGCGCTGCTCGAAGCCGCGCGGGACGCCCAGGTTACCGTCCTGTCCCTGTCCGTGCAAAGCACCACGCTCGACGACGTCTTTGTGCATTACACCGGCCACCAAATCCGCGACGCGTTGCAGGCTCCGTCCGCATCCGACAGTCCGTTCATCATGAAACGAAGCTGATATGCATCGAATTTGGGCCATCATTGAACGCGACTTGCGCCGTTTCCGCCGGAGTCCGGTTCTGGTCATCATGTCCGTCGTCATGCCGCTGATTCAACTCCTGGTGCTAGGGTACGCCTTCGGTGGAAAAATCAAGAACCTGCACGTTGGCGTCGTGGATCAGGATCACGGCCTGCCCGCCATTAAACTTGAAGAAATGTTCCAAGCGGTGGGCGCCAATGCCCGCACCTTCGATTTTAGAGGTTATGCCGACCAAGCCACCGCCCTGCACGATCTGCGCAACGGCAAGCTCAACGGGGTGTTAAATATTCCGCCGGAATTTTCCCGGAAAGTACTCGCCGGCGCCAATCCCCACATCGCGCTCGTTGAAGACAATTCTGATCAGTTTTCCTCCTCGTCGCTCGAAGCCGTTTTTAATGGCCTGCTCGTTCCTTACAACGCCCCCGGAGCGCCCCCGCGCATGACGGCGAACGCGACCCTGTCCGTCGTGGAAATTTATCCCTACGTGCCGTACATCCAATATCTCCTGCCCGGCACGATTGTGCTGGCGATCTTCGTCTCGGCCATGATCGGCGGCGGCATCATTTTCATTGACGACAAAGCGCGCGGCCTGCACGAGGGCTATCTCGTCACGCCGATCGGGAAATTTGAGTTAATCCTGGGCTTCACCCTTTCCGGTGCGATTAAGGCGATCATTGCCGGCGTGGTTTTGATCACGGTCGGGTCGCTTATCGCCGGGATTCCCGATCCGTTCAATCCGCTGCGGCTTGCGCGCATGTTTCTGCTGGTGATAATGACCGCGCTGGCGCTGATCAGCATGATGTTTTTGATCATGGTGCGCGTGAACGATCCGCTGCTCCCCCGCGCGATTTTCGGCATGCTGAACACCGTGCTGTATTTTCCCAGCGGCGCGGTTTATCCCCAGGAATCATTTCCCGCCTGGATGAAAGCCATTGCCATCGTCGACCCGTTTACCTACGCCGTGCACGGATTCAAGGAACTGGTATTGAAAAACACTGGCTTGGTGGCCATCAGCGGCGATCTCGCCTTCCTGACGATCTTCACCGTAATCGCCATGGCCGCCGCCACCCTGCTCTTCCGCCGCACCTTCTAAATTTTGGAAAAACAGCGGCATTCCTCAGACTGGTAGGGCGCGTCACTCCGTGCGCGCCGTCGCAGGAAGCGCGAAGATCAACTTTCCCACGGTTGCGGGCGTCAACCCTTGTCAAAGGCGGATAGTACGACACACAACGTGCTACGACGGCGTGCCGAGGATTGCCCGCCCTACCAGGTTTGGATCGTGGCCGGTGAGCCGGTCCGCACGGAACACGGATGCTCCCGGGACTCGATAATTCCTACTTCGGCTTCGTCGCGAGTACCAACGGCGACGGCCCGGGCCCTGGCAA
>Ga0302320_10018579_pt1 | contig 14011 bp, 10 predicted proteins | sample Bog_T0_3_FD_202130 | JGI IMG/M metagenome (GOLD analysis project Ga0302320, IMG submission 202130) | Peat permafrost microbial communities from Stordalen Mire near Abisko, Sweden - Bog_T0_3 | ecosystem: Environmental > Terrestrial > Soil > Wetlands > Peat | place: Sweden: Abisko, Stordalen Mire... | reverse complement strand
CGCATACGGCAAGTTCCGGCACGGTTATTGCGCCAAACCGTGTTCACTACTTATCGAAAACTCTTCGACTGGTGGAGTGGTGGGTTGGGTGGGACTCGAACCCACGACCAATGCCTTAAAAGGGCATTGACCACATCGCAGAACCCTTTAATTATCGCTATTTTTCACTTTTCTATGGACATTTGCCATTAAATTTGCCATTATAGCGGTATGAAAACTCGCGGCGTTTATGTCATCTGTCCGTTTGAAAACCCCAATAAAACCACCGCTTACCGCGTCGCCGGAACCACTCCCGGCGGCGTCCGCATCCGCGAAAATTACAAGACACAGCCTGAAGCACTCGCCCGCAAACAGCAACTAGAAATTGAGGCGCTCAATTTCACGCCGGAGAAACGCATCACCACGACCCGCCTGACGCCCGCGCAAGAAGCCCAGGCCGAGCGCGCCTTTGCCGATCTCGACGGTCGCCCGATGCCGCTGGCCATTCGATTCTTTCTGGACAACTACCGTGAACCGCTGAAAAAAATCACCGTCCGCGAGGCGTTCGCCGAATTTCTCGCCGCCAAGAAAAATGCCGGACTTCGCGACGCCAGCCTCAAGGGACTCAAAACCCGCGTCGGGTTTCTCGTCCGCAAGTTCCCGGAGAAACTTGTTTCCGACATCCAGCCCGCGCACGTCGCCGAAGCTGCCGCACAGCCCGGCGTGACCGATGCCACCCGCGAGGACAACCGGCGGTCGTTCTCCAGTTTTTTTAGCTGGAGCATGGAAAAACAATACGGCGTGACGAACCCAGCCAAGAAAACCATCCGCCGGCGCGGCACCCGCGACGACGTTGAACCGGCCATTTTGAGCCTTGCCGACGTGCGCCGGTTGCTGGACGTTGCCAGCGCCCACAAAGGCGGCAAACTCGTTCCCTACGTCACGCTCGCGTTGTTTGCGGCCATCCGCCCGACCGAACTGGCCCGCCTCACTTGGGACAACATTGACCTTGAGGCCGGCATTATCACCATCGGCGCGAAGATGGCGAAAATGCGCCAGCGCCGGATCGTGGACATGGCCTGCCTGACCGAAAAAGACAAAGGCGGTCGGGAATACGCCCTGCCTGCCAACCTAATCGCATGGCTAAAACCCCATGCGGCGGCAAAGAATCCGTTCCGGGGCGCGAACTGGCGGAAAGATTTTGACGCCGTGAAACTGGCGGCAGGGTTTGGCAATCCAGACTTGAAACCGGCCGGGACGGAAACGGACGCGGCCAAGCAGCGGCGGAAGGCGTTGAAACCGTGGACACCGGACATTCTGCGGCACACCGGGATTTCAAATCATCTGGCGTGTTTCCAGCACGAGGGCAAAACCGCCGCGTGGGCTGGCAACAGCCCGGACATCATCCAGCGCCACTACAAAGGCTTGGTGAAGCAGGCGGACGCCAAGGAGTTTTGGACGATCAAGCCGCAAGACTGACGACCCGCGCTGCATTGAGTCAGTGGAGATTGACTGGGATATTCGCCGTCAAAATAGCGGCGAATGAAGCGCAGATAGTCCAAGCAGCAATAAAAAAATCCGGCTTGAAAAAGCTGGATTGGGCGAGAAACGTATTGGTTTCAGCGGCCAAACCTCACGGATGATCTTGCTTCAATACAATGCTTGGGAGCTTGTCCGTTGACGCGGCGGGTCGCGTTACGCTCGTCTTTTTCCGAAGGAAAACTTACAACCCCTCCCCATTTTGAATCCCTTTCTTTTGAAAGGTTCACAGCGGATTGAACAGCAATTCCGCTGTTTTCTGGGGTCTTTAATTCGTTTTCTGGCAGTGTGGCGTGTTTCATGGTTGCACCTCCACCAGTCTTCCCATTATTGTCAGGCTGTCAAGAAATGGCTGCATTTTTTCAAAAATGCTTTCGATTTCTTTATTGTATGGCTGGATTTTAAGACCCAGGCCAAACGACTCACCGTTTATTTGGGGTGACTTTGCTTCCTGCCGGTCAACAACAAATCCGTGCGTGGGGTATTTGCCAACCAAATGCGCCGCGATACTTTTTGCCACATCAAGCCTGTAATTGCTTTTCATCAAGCGCACCGCATATTCTTCAGCAACCTTCAATTCCCTCGATTTTTTAGTATAATCCACGGTGTCAATTTTCTCAAGCAGGGGGCGAACGAAATTGTTGGCATAATCAAAAACCAGTGGCAGCAACGTATCAATTTTCTTTCCCGTCCTATTCGCCATAAGGAGCATCAATTGATCAATGGCTTGCATTGAAAAGACATTCAATTGTTCTAATGACTGCACGGCGTCCAATGCCGATCCAACGTCTTCTCTTTCGCGGTCAAGCATTTGAACGTCAAGCGGCCCCAGTTCTGCGTCTCGGCCAAGAATTAAATCGGTCGCGCCAAGTGCGAGCAGCGTGGCCGCGCTTTTTGCATATTGTGGAATAATTACCGTAAAGTTTCTTGTTCGCCGTTGAATGAGCCGCGCGATGCGATAAGCCATGTGCGCGTCACCGCCGGACGATTCAATCAAAAGGGCAATCGGTTTATCTTCCAAAATTGCGGCCCGGTCAGCTTGAAAATTTTTGTATAAATGAATGCAGATAGAATCACAACAGCCCGGATCGCCATTTTGCATCAATAACCAAACAGGCATTTTAAGCAAGCTTTCCAACTTCTTGACCAATCTTGCAAATTCGTCTGGAATTGGCTGCTTTTTGAGCGGAAAATAAGATGATGCGAAATATTTTTTCCCGGCCTTAGGCTTTGACCTTGCGGCGACCGGGGAGCGATGATGTCCGTTTCCGTTTCTCGCCGTTTTTGGATTCGGCGTGGCCAATCTGTTCTGTTTGGCGGTTTCCGGCATAATCTTCTGTCTCAAACACTGCGCTTTTTCGGCACGGCTGTCTAGCGTATTTTTGTCCAATCTTCGGGCACATATTTATAATCTTTTTCAAATAGGAGCCTGACAAATAATTGCAGGGTTTAATATGGGGTGAACACCCCAGCAACAAACCAATACACAATACCTAGATCGGGAACAAAACTTGGCGATGGCGTCCAAAACCTTTTGCTTGGACGATTTGAACACAGATTGACGCTCGCCAATTTCCAGCGCAAACTCATCCGCCAACGCGCAATGCCAAATCAATCCGAACTCACCGCCTTGCTGGATCGTCTCCGCGCCGAGCCGCGTGAGACGGAATGGCTGGAGTTCAAAAACAACCGGTTTGAACCGCAGGCGTTGGGCGAATACCTCTCGGCTTTGGCGAACGCGGCAAGTTTGCTGGGCAAACCCCGCGCCTACCTTGTGTTCGGCATCGAGGACGGCACGCACGCCGTCGCCGGAACCACTTTCGACCCCGATGCGGAAAAGGGTTGTGGCAACCAGCCACTCCAAATCTGGCTGTCGGTTCATCTCCGCCCCAATGTCGGCTTTGAACCTCATCCCTTCATTTACCAGGGCAAGCGGGTGGTGTTGTTTGAAATCAATCCGGCGGTTGACCGTCCGGTGGAGTTTGGTGAAAAAGCCTACATCCGCGTTGGCAATGCCAAAACCGATTTAAGCAAATATCCCGACAAGGAGCGCCAGCTTTGGAATCGCCGGGTGGATTGGAGCGCCCAAATTTGTGAAACCGCTACGCTGGCCGACCTCGATGATGCCGCGTTGGAAAAAGCGCGGAAAGAGTTCACCGTTAAGTTTCCCACCCAGGCGGAAGCCGTGGCCGGCTGGGACAATACCACCTTTTTGAACAAGGCGAAGCTGACGATTCACGGGCGCATCACCAATGCGGCCTTGTTGCTGCTGGGCAAACCGGAATCGTCCACGCTGCTAAATCCGGCGGTGGCGCGGATTAGCTGGCTGCTGAAAAACGAGCGCAACGAAGAACTGGACTACGAACACTTTGGCCCGCCGTTCCTGATGGCTGGCGACCGGATTTTGGCCCGCATCCGCAATTTGAAAGTGCGGGAATTGCCGGGCGGCACGCTGTTTCCCGTGGAGTTGACGCAATACGATCCGTGGGTGATCCGCGAGGCGTTGCACAACTGCATCGCCCATCAAGATTACGGTTTGCGCGGGCGCGTGCTGGTGGTGGAAACGCCCGACACGTTATTGTTGACCAACGTCGGCAGTTTTCTGCCCGGCTCCGTGGAAAAAGTCATCCACCAGGACGCGCCGCAGAATTATTATCGCAATACGTTTCTGGCCGATGCGATGGTCAGCTTGAACATGATTGATACGCAGGGCGGCGGCATCAAAAAAATGTTCCAGAAACAGCGCAGCCGGTTTTTCCCGATGCCGGATTACAATTTGACCCAGCCAGAACACGTCGAGGTAAAGCTGGCCGGCCGCATTTTGGATGAACGCTATGCCCGGTTGCTGATGAGCCGGACGGATCTCGGCCTGGAGGAAATCATCCTGCTGGACCGGGTGCAGAAACGGCAGCCGATCACCAGAGAAGAACACAAACGGCTCAAATCGCAAAAACTGGTGGAGGGGCGTTTTCCCAATCCCGTTGTCGCTGCCGAGATTGCCGCCGCCACCGATGGCAAGGCGAGGCACATTCGGGACAAAGGATTTAACAACGAATACTACCGCGACCTCATCGTGAAAATCATTCGTGAGCATCAACCTGTCTCGCGTAAGGATATTGATGAAATGCTGCTGGACAAATTGCCAGAGGTGTTGAGCCGGGAGCAAAAATTGATGAAAATTCACAATCTGCTTTACGATTTGAGCCACCGGCAAAAATTGATTCGGAACGCCGGCAACCGCCGGTTTCCCAAATGGGTTTTGATAAATGAACCATCCGATAAGCAATAAAAAGCCATGATTAAGCAAATGACCTGACCGGAAAATGCCCGTTTTCAAAGGGTTTTGATTTGCTAAAGCGCTTTCGGTTTAGCAAAAGAAACCCCGGGAAAATGGGCGGCGAGCCAAATTCATATGACTGTTTCTGAAATCATAGAAAATCTCAAAAAACTGACCGGCGCGATCCAGCCGGACGAGTTTATTTATGATTTCCTCACTGCCTTTGGCACGCCGAAGGCCACGATTTCGCGGCTGAAATCCGGCGACGTGAATCTGGCAAAAAAAAGCCGGTTGCACTTTACTCAAGGCCAAAATTTATTTTGAACCGCTCCAGCCCGACCAGTTGAGATCCGAAATATGACAAAAACACTCCAAGAATGGGAGCACGAGTTTGAAGAAATGTTGAAAGCTGTTCCCATCGAAAAGCGGGACAAGGCGGGCGCGTTGTTGTCTGTAATTCCAAGCCATGACAGGTGGGACAATTTTCGTGATTCAATCCGCCAAGCATGGCATGGCTGGAGAAACTATTTGGAGGCATATCCGCACTGCTTGGTGGTTGTTTTCGGAGGATTGGCTTTCTTTGCTTACGACGAGCACACTTTCTGGCCTCACTTTGAGAAAGCGGTTGGAAGCGGACGATTACCTGTCAACCAACACACAGATATAGGTGAAACCTTCTTTTCCGCTGCGGATCGTCTTGGCTTACGAACGCTAATACGAAACGGCGAACGCTCATTTGTCGGCACGGCTGTGTTGCACATAGGAATTCCACTTTCTCTTTGGGAAGGATTTCTCGCGGTTTGTGAGTGGGCTTCTTGGAACTCCCAATGGCAAGAACTCACTGACGACGAGTGGGCAGAGACGGTTGGAAAGCGCGTCGGCGGAAGACAACTTTTGAAAAGATTTTTGATTGGCGAGCGCCAATCGGCCAGCGCGATTGTTTCCGAACTCTTGGCAGCGCGGAGCCTGCTCATGGAAGATTCAACGCGAACACTTGAGGACATTCGTGAAATCACAACCATCAGGCCGGAATTCATGGAGGAAGTGCCGGAGACAGCGGACTTCCTGCGTCCATTTAATCCCGAATCATTACTTGATGACCGAGTGCGCCTTTGCTGGGATGAATCCAATCAGCGTATTGGATTGCACCTTCCTCCGGTCAATGTTGAAAACACCTTTTGGGTGCATGGCGCGGCACGCTTGCTCGCCGCCAGCGGTGCAGATGTTCTCTGGTTGAACAGGGCCGTGTTTGCAGATCGGTTGTCTGTCGCCCTAGAATTTGCAGATGGAAAAACTGAAATGCAGAGCATTCAAGGTTTGAAACCGTTCGGACTTTTCGATGCACGAAAGGAACACGGACGTTTTGTGAACACCAAGCGAACTTTTCTTCCGCTCGGTAATTACCGCTTGATTTGTCTGGAGAAAGTTAATTTGGATGGCTCTTCAGGGTGGGAGTTGGATGAAGAAAAAATAAATCAGCCGTATGCGCTTGAAGACGGAACGGAATGTTTTGTTTCTTATCTCTGCCCAGATGCGAACCGAGCCAAGTTGGTGGTTAACGGCGGTTCAAAGATCGTGTTCGGAAGAAAGCAGCGAATTAATCTTCGCGTTTTTGCAGGCTGCGACAACACACATGTTTTCCGTTTCGCATTAAAGGATGACAAGCTAGTTATGGAGCAATTGCCGTCGCTCGTTCTGGAAATTCCTGATGGCTTTCTGGAAGACTCTGATGAAGTTTTGAATCGCGAATTTCAAGTTTTTGCTAATGATGTTCAGACTCAAGGGAAATGGACGTGCTTCCATGTTTATCCACCTTACAAGCAGCGATTCAAAGGCGATCCGCCCGAAAAGGAGGGCGTCGAAAGGAATTACTATTACACTTGGGAATGGAAATGCCCAGCCCAGACCGGCAGCTATGAAATAACCGTGAAATCACAGCGGGTCGGAATTCTTCCATTCGGCTTGCGAAAATCACAAACCGTTGAGATTGTAAAACCCACTCCGGAAATTTGGCCGAAACTTGCTGGGCGCGACAAATTTTTTGCTTGGGTGTTTTTGTCCGCTGTTCAGGATGAATCCACTTGGGAGGAGTTTTGGATTGCGCGCAACTCGGTCGCGGGATTGAAAAGCGTCTCTCTCAATCAAAACGATTGGGAGAATTTAGAAGAGCATGGTTACATTCGGAGAAAGTGGGGAACAACTGAAGTTCTTAAAACCTGTCTGGCATTTCAGCAGAACGCGGGGAACTCATTTGCCGCCCATTTCTGTGGTTTGGTAAATCGTCTTTACCCCTTGGTTCGTGAGGTGACACCGCAAAAGCAAATCGTTTCAAAACACGAGCGCGGCTACCCGGCTTATTTGGAAATTGTTTGGCCGGCGGATCGGCGGCAGTATTTGCGCAGCCTTTGCTCGCGCGAAGGGATTGAAGTTTTGGAGAACAATTTATGGACCCGTTAAACACGCGCTTTTACAACGAAGTATTCACGCCTTACTTGGAATTGCTCAAGACAGGCTATCGTTTCCATCCCGCCTTTGAGCACGCGCGACAGATGTGGGAAGCCAAGTTGAATGAAACAGAATTGGTCAACGGGCCATATCTGGAAAAATCGCAAACCTACGCCTTCGGGGAAACGCTCCAAAATCTGCCTCTCGACGCAAAAACAATTGAGACAATTCGCACACGGCTGAAAGGCCGGAGTCTTTACCAACACCAAACAGACGCGCTGAAACTTGTTCTGGACAAGAAAAACGCGATCATCGCCACGGGCACGAGCAGCGGTAAAACGCTTTGCTATCAAATTCCGATTCTTGACGACCTCGTCCGTGACGATTCATCCGGCGTGCGCGCCATCATCATTTATCCGCTCAACGCACTGGTGAACGACCAACTTGCGGAGTGGGGCGACATTTTGAACGCACATCCACGCATCACATACGCGCGCTTCACGGGGCAAACACCTAATTCGCAGAAAGAATATGCAGACAAAGAAAAGGCGCAAATCGAACTCGAATTGGCGGAGAACGAGCCGCAACTTTCGCAAGTGCAGCGCGACCTGAAAGTAAAAGCACTGTTAAAAGAGCGATTGAACGCAGACCCGTCCAACCGCCTGAACCACCGCGATGCAATTCGTTCCAAGCCGCCGCACATTCTCATCACAAATTTTTCGATGCTTGAATACCTGCTGGAACGTCCGGTGGACGCGCCAGTTTTTGAAAACGCTCGTTTGAAGTTTCTTGTCCTTGACGAAGTTCATGCTTATCGCGGTGTTCAAGCCACCGAGATTGCGTTTCTTATCCGACGGTTGAAAGACCGGCTCGGTGTTGAAAAGCTCACTTGCATTGGCACGTCTGCAACGCTCGGCGATCCAAACGACCCGAAAAGCGCCGAAAAAGTCAGGAAGTTTGCGAGCGATATTTTTGGCGACAAGTTTGAAGAACCCAATCCGATTCGCGGAACACCAGCTAAACCGCAGCTTGAGCAACCATCTTTTGCATCCACGCCCGCACAATACATGAAATCAGCGGAGGTGTTGCGAGAAAATGCCAGCGCAGATTTGTCAGCGCTTCTTGGCGGTAAAACAAATGTGACAAAACTGTCTGAACTGCTCAAACACGACGCAAACCTTCACCGCTTGCAAAACGAAATTCTGGTGAAACCAATTCGCCTTGTCGAAGCGGCTGAAAAACTTTGGCCGAACACGCCGACGGCGGAACCGGGATTACAGGCATTGTTGGAAGTGGTTGCCGCATCTGCTCAAGATGGACAATTGGATGAGTTTCTGCCAACGCGGTTGCATTATTTTGTTCGCGCCCAGGCCGGGCTGCATGTCTGTCTGCATCTCAACTGTCCCGCCCGCGGAAAGGCTGGTCCGGCCTTTTTTGTCTCGCGAAAGAACCACCGCAACTCAAACGGAGAGGACGCCAAAAACAGCGCGCTCGGAGATTGCAAAGACGGATTCTGCCCGGATTGCTGGACGATTGGCCGTCGTTCGTTGTTGGTGGAAGTCGTATCTTGTCGCAAGTGCGGTTATCTCTACGGCGCACTTCAAGACCTCGGCCCAAGGCGGGCGCAAAAGCCGGAAAAGAAGCCCGACAATCCGAAACCCGATGATCCCGAACCACTATTTGATTCCTTCAGCACCGAGCTTGGCTGGGCGGCTGATTCGTTCTGGTCTTATTTCAGCGTGGAAAATGATTTCCCATTTCCGCAGCGCGCCGATGATGAGGAGGAAGATGAGCTTCCAGGTTTGAGCGAGCTGGACTGGTGCGTTTGTTGTGGCAAGAAAAAACAGGCCAACCGAGGCGACAACTGTGTTTGCGACAAGCCGCATACTCGAAAGATAAAAATTTTCCACCGGCAATGCGATGACAAGAAATGGGAAAACCTTTTCACACAGGAAAAGAAACCGCTGACGTGCTGCCCAAATTGTGGAGCGCGCAACGCTTCTGGATTAGAACCAGTCCAGCGTTTCCAAGAATCCGAAGATGAAACGGGCTTGGCAATGGCGATACCGCTGTCTCACTTTCAGGTCACGCCGCCAAAAGAAAATGCAAACGCGCCGCGCAAACTGCTTTGTTTCACCGACCATCGCCAGCGGGCGGCTGCTTTTCCATCGCTATTGGAAGAGGAAACTTTCACGCACGACTTGGGGCGGAAAATAGTCGAGGTTGTAACCGCTGCGCATCCGCAACCGTTGAAGGTTGTGGATTTGGGTCTGACGCTTTTCCAGTCAACCGACAAGAACAGCGAGCATTTTGACGCCGGTCTTTTTCTTCCGGTATCGCGTTTTTCAGACGATGAGCCGTCCGACCCGCGCGAAAAAGTTGCGATTCAGAAAAATCTTTGGGTTGGAGAAGTGATAAGCTACTTTGGAATTCCCGACTCCGCGCGCGAGTCGGCAGAGGATTTCGGTCTTGTAGCAGTTAGATACGAAGCAGACGAAAATGAGTTGAATGAGTTCTGCCAGCTTTTTTCGCCGCACAAATTAAAACGAACAGACACTGATGCCGCGTTTCAAGTCTTGGCTGGTTTCATCCGCCAAGCCAAAGCCTTCAAGCTGCCCAAGGGCGTCGAGGCGGACGATCCTGCATTTGGTCGAATTCAGGTCATCCTCAGTTATGGCTTGAAAGCCGACGGCAAGAAAAACATCAAGGGCTGGCTTCCAAAAGAAAATCAAGATGGGAACTTCCGCGATAATTTTATCACCAGCTATCTGCGTCGGCTCATTGGATTGGATGGCCAGCCATTGATTGATTTTGCCGGGAGCATTTGGAATTTCTTAACCGAGCGACATCTTCTCACGCAATTGAAAAATGGTGGTTGGCAGCTTGATCACGAACGCATCGTGATTGCCAAGACCAGTGTGCGATACGTTTGTTCGGCCTGCCGTGGCGTCACAACCTACTTTGCTCGCGGCTGTTGTCCGCGAAAAGAATGCAAGGGCGAGCTAAAATCGGAACCCTTTGCGCCGGAAAAAGCCAACATCATCGCGCAATGGCTGGCCGGAGTCGGAAAGTTTCGCTTTACGTCCTTGAAATCAGAAGAACACACGGCGCAAATCAACAAGGACGTTGCCAAGCGGATTGAAGACTCCTTCCGCGCCGATGGCGTCAACCTTTTGAGCAGCACTACAACCTTTGAAATGGGCATCAACATTGGTGACTTGCAGAAAGTCTTGTTGCGAAATGCACCGCCAACCAAAGCCAGCTACGTTCAACGTGTTGGTCGCGCCGGGCGCGGTAGAGACAAAAATTCTGTCTGCGTGACTATCTGCCGCCGGACAAAATATGATGCCGATGCGTGGGCTGATCCTGCTGATATGTTGATGCAGGGTGAAATTCGTCCACCGACCGTGTTCATTGGCAACATAATGATTGCACAGCGGCACTTTAACGCGGTGCTGTTTGCTGAATTTCTACGCCAGAAAATCAAAGCCGAGCTTTTGCTTGGGCCACCCAAACAGAAAGTTCCGCTAGAGCCTTTCTTGCCAACGGAAACACGGGCGAAGATTGAAACACTTCTTTCGTTTCCGGTTCAGACAAGCCTCGTGTTTCCAGATTGGGCGGACAAACAAGACGCAGCAAACATTTTCAAAACCGGTGCGTGCCAACATCTCTTGGCGGCAGTTGGCGATTTCGTGGCAGGCCGCGCAAAATGTGTTGAAGGCTATCAAAAAGTTATGCAGGAAGTCGGAGTGGAAGTCGAAGCACTGCTTGAGGAATCAAACAAACTCGCGAAAGCGCGGTTGTTTGACGCCGCAAGCAATCTGGACAAGGCAATTAAGAACCTTCTTTCGACAGACGTTATTGCCTGGCTCGCCAAGCGAGGTTTTCTGCCGCGCTATGCTTTTCCGCTCGATGTTGTGACGCTCGAAACCGAACTCACACGCTGGTCGAACAATTCTGATGTTGAGTTGAGCCGTGATCGTGGGATTGCCATTTCAGAATTTGCGCCAGGCGCACAAGTGGTGGCTCGCAAACAAATTTTCACAAGCGAAGGTTTGTATCTCATTGGCAAAAACGACCGCCCCGAAGAACTCTGGTATGCGCGCTGCCCGAAATGCGAACGGGTCAGAACTTCGCGAGTGGGAAAGCAAGCATTGGAAATTCCATGCCCTGTTTGCAACGCACCGCAAGCTCAATTGACCATCGCCAGATTTGTTGAACCAATAGCTTTTAGTGTCCGCGTGGACAATAAAAAGCGCTCCCATTTCCGCAGAGCAATGCTTCTGCGTCAAAGACAACCGCTCACACATTTTACGGGTGTTGTTGATGAAAACAAAGTTGAGCTGCATGGGAAATTCCGCATTTTCCGCGAAGACAACGGCTCGTTGTTTCGATACAACCTCGGCCCCAAAAATCACGGATTTGTTCTTTGCCCCGTTTGCGGTTCAAGCGCCCCGAAACCGCCGCCAGAAAAAGAATTTCCTCCGGGTCAAACCCACAAACGCCTTCGGTCAATTGGCCATAATGATAATTGTGATTGCAGGCTTTGGGGAACTGGACAGCATGGGATTGCTTACGGTCACGAATTCCGCAGCTTCTGTCTGGTTATTCAACCAACAGCCAAAGCGAATTCGGTCGAATCGTTGTCTTACGCGCTCCAAAAAGGTGTCTGCCACGTTTTGGATCTTGAACCCGGAGACGTGGGAGTTTCAAGGCGCTGGTTAAACCAACCGGGCGAGTCAGATGCGGGTGTCGAAATTATTCTCTATGATCGGACGCCCGGCGGTGCGGGTTTTGTAAAGGATGCTTTGGCGAAATGGGAAAAAGTTGAAAAAGCCGCAATCGAATTGTGTGCTGGTTGTGATTGTGAAAAGGCTTGCTACGATTGCTTAAAGGATTTTGGAAACCAAGGCTACCACGAACAACTTAATCGCCATAGTGTTATTGAATTTTTCAAAGCCTAAATCACATTCAACCCCGCACCAGCCGCACCGCGCCGCTTTTGGCGGACACCAGCGAGCCGAATTTAATCAGCATCGCTTGCGCGACCGGCGAAATGACCGGGCGCGTGTCGGTTTTGTCATACACCGTCGTCTTGCCGGCGGTGGTATCGGCATAGGATTTCAGCCCTTCACCCGGCGGTGACGCCGTGCGGTCGGCAATCAGAAGTTCGCGGGCCATTTCACAGGTTGCCTCGACAACGGCGAGCGGCACGATTGAAAACGGCACGAACGGATCGTAAAGCAGCAGGCTGGTGAGGACGGGAATCGGCGCTTTGTCCGGGTCGGGACAATTCACACGCGGCCATTGCAACGCCTGCCCGGATTGCGAGCGCAGGCCGTTGAATTGATATTGCCCGTCAATCAGCCGCGTCGCCATCACGAGCGCAGCGGCCTTTTGATCGTCCGTCGCGCCCGTCCATGCCGTCGCGTATAAATGGCCGGCGTGGTAGGCGTCGCCATCCGCCGCCGAGGCGTAGGCATTGGCGTTTGCCAAGCCGGTGCCATCTTCTTTGACGAGCGTAAGCGACATAGCGTTCGTTTAATTAAATGACCGCACACCACGCCGACCAGACCCCGGCAACTTGGTAACGGCAGGAGCAGTAAGAAAACATCTTTCCGCTTTCCGCCTGATTCGGCGGCAATAAATCGTAACCGGCATTCTCCAAATCCGCGCCGTCAGCCCAACTTTGAACTGAGCCGGAGTCATAAGAACCGTCAGATTGAGCAAATTGCCAAATGCTGGCAGGCATGGGAGCGGTGCCTTGATAATTAACTCCGACAAGCGCCAGCGTCGGCGCAACCAGTTCCGCCGGAAAATCCGTGGCCTGCCGTTCACGCCGACGCTTTTGCAGGAACCACGCCAGCCAGCCGCGCCGGTCAATTTTTGGTTGCGACATCACGGGATTTTTTCGGCTTCGATTTTGGCACGTCCGGCGCGGACTCCGGCACGGATGCCACCAATGGCACGACGGCCACCGGCGGCAGACGATCCGGTTTCAACGCCAGAGGATTCACGGCAGGCGACCCGTCCGGCACGGCCAGCGGACGCCGCTTGCGCCGGATGATTGGAAACAATCCTTTCATGGTTCAGATGGCGTTGACGCCGATGGCGACCTGTTTCCAGTTCGTGCCATCGCTGACGGCGAGGCAGGGAATGCCGCCCGTGCCGCCCGCCGACAGGTAGATGATGCGTTTCGGGAACTTCGCCGCCGTGATGCCAGCGGCATTCGCCGCCGCGACGTTGGTAAAGCTGGGATTCACGATTTGTTCACCCGAACGAATCCGTTCAAAACTGCGAGGTAAAAGTTTGCCCATATAGTTATGTGGTTAAATCGGCGTGCCGATGCGAACACCGGCACGCCGTTGGTTTAGATGTTGTGTGTGACCGCGACGACGCGGACGTTTTTGTTTTCCCAAACGCGCGTCCAGTTGGCCGCGTTTTCGAGTTCGGGATTCGTCGGGTTGGCACCGGCCACACTCGCGCTGGTGAACTTGACGCCGCGAGGATGGAGGATGAAGCGGCGACGGTTCACGAGGAACGAGTCGCTATTCAGCGCGTCACGCGACATTTCAAAGCCTTCCGTGCCATGACCGCCCTCGACGGGTTGACCGTTCAAGTCGGCAGCACCCATGCCGAAGGCACCTTCGCCGAAAAGGTAGGTGGTATAAACCTGACCATCCGTGGTGCCAGCGCGCGACGGGCAGCCGTCGTCCACGATGACACGCCGGCCTTGGAATGTGCGGATTTGCGCCTCACCCTGGCTGTCAG
>Ga0302320_10018578_pt1 | contig 14011 bp, 12 predicted proteins | sample Bog_T0_3_FD_202130 | JGI IMG/M metagenome (GOLD analysis project Ga0302320, IMG submission 202130) | Peat permafrost microbial communities from Stordalen Mire near Abisko, Sweden - Bog_T0_3 | ecosystem: Environmental > Terrestrial > Soil > Wetlands > Peat | place: Sweden: Abisko, Stordalen Mire... | reverse complement strand
CACCCGGTCCACGGATTCAAAGAGCTTTTTCGCATCGGCGTCCGTCATTTTTACTTCATTGGTCGTGTCTTTGCGGAGCCTGCGCGCCACATCGCCGAGGCTCTGAGAGGAATCGGATTGCTGGCAGAAAGCCGAGACTGCGACTAAAAGGCAGGGCAATGCGTATTCCAACGTCCGTACCAAAATCTTCATGAGCCCTCGTCAAAGGCACAGCAAGGCCTTCCCGCTGATTCTCCTTGGTTCAGCGCAAAGACTCACGAGATTAGTTGGGATTGGACTTACTAAGGTAAGCAAGCTACGCCAAACGAGTCAGGCAACTTGCCTGCCGCGCTGGAGCGCGCGCGACAACAGCTTTACTTCAATTCCGCCAGTTTTTGCGTCGCAAGCTGTCCGGCTTCCGTGCTGGGATTGTCCTTCTTGATCTGCTCGTAGAGGCGCTTGGCGTCGAGCGGCTGATTGCTGCCCTGATAAAGTTCTGCAAGTTGCAACTGCGCCGTGACCTTACTCACTGAAGTCGTAGGTTTATTAATCAAGTCTTGATAAAGTGCAGCCGCGTCCTTGGTTCGGTTCGTGTTGCCGTAAAGATCGGCGAGCGCGAGCTTTGCGATGGACGCCAATTCTTTGTTTCCCGCGGAAGCCACGGCCTTGAAATCATTCTCGGCGCCGGCGTTGTCCCCCTCGGTTGCCGAGGTCACGCCCAGGAAGTAGCGCGCCGTATCCGCCGAGCGGGTATGAGGATATTTATCGATGATTGCCTGGAACTGCTTCTTGGCGGCTTCGGCGCGCTCCTTGGAGGAAGTGAAGCTCGGAACTCCCGGTTGCTCGGGGGTGCCGGCCGGACGCAGCTGCGCCTGCAAAGTCCGAATCGCCTGCGTCATGTCGAGGCTCGCCTTTTCGTTCTGCGCGCTCAGGTAATACCATCCCCCAACGCCAAGGGCGGCGACCACCACAACTGCAACGATGGCGATCGTCAGGGTGCGCTTATGTTCGACGCTCCAGTGAGCGGTTTTCTCGGCAGCCCCGATCGTTACCCGGCTGAATGCATCCTGTTTAAGTTGATGGCGTGTCTCTGCGCGCACGAAAACCCCTTCTAATGTCTGCGATGGAGGGCGATACGAATATGACGAACTGTCAGCTCACCAATACTTAGTTTAACAGGATGAAAATAGGCCCGTCAAAACAGCCCGATCTGAAATCCCATTAGAATCTGCTCACGGCCAATAGCCCCAGTGCGACCGCCACGACATCTTCCGGAATCGCAATCACGGCATCGGCAACATGAAGCGATCGCACCAATCCCACCCGCGCCCGGTATCCCCCAAAGGCGCCAGCCACTGCGCCGACCGCACCGGCCAGCGCTCCCAGCCACAGCAAAATGCCGCCCGCAACCGCCAGGCACGCGCCATTTAACAGCCCCACAACAATTCGAACCGTCAATGGAAAGATAGAAGTCCTCGCGGGCGCGAAGGGTAATAAATCCCCGACGAATTCACCGCAGGCACACGCCGTGAAGACCCCTACCGACCAGATGGAACTCATGAAAGCCAGCGGCGAGCCGGAAAGATGGATCCATCCCAGATGCGCCGCCCAGGCAACCACGGCGGGCGCTGTCATCGAACGCAGGCCCCCAACAAACCCTATTCCCAGCGCGGCCATGAGGGCTGCAAGCATAGAAATCACTTCATTCCTGCGGGATGTTTAGTGTTCGGATCGTTGCGGCAACAGAGCTAGCTGTGACTATCGGGATGTCTCCTCGAGCAAACCCTGCTCCAACTTTTCCTGGCATTCGATGCAGTGGCGGGTCCACGGCACAGCCTCGAGCCGCTTGGCGTTGATCTCTTTGCCGCAATTGATGCACTCCCCGAAGCTGCCCTCGCGGATGCGCGCTAGCGCCTTATCCACCATTTGCAAGAGCTGCCGCTCGTTGTTGCTCTGGCTGAAGAGAAATTCCTTGGTGTAGGAACTGGCGGCACGGTCGGCGATATCCTGCGCCGTGTCTTCGTCGGCCGAGCGGCCGTCAGCCTGGGTGCGGGAGACGGTGCGGCGTAGTTCCTGCTGCCGGGTCTCGAGCCGCTTCTTGAACGCTTCTAACTTCTTCTTATCCATGATCTCACTTCTAGAATTCTGCGGCTCCCCAGAGCCGCCCGTAAGGTAAGGACCAAACCACGATAATAAGCGCCAAAAATGAGATGCGTCAACCGGCCCACTGGCTGTATCGGAGATTCATGTACCGCTTGACGGTAGGGCTCGATTAGGGAGCTCGAGCTTGGAGGTAGTCCTGCATCTGGACGACGGCTGTAGTTTCCTTGCGAGCCACCGCGGAGCGGCCGAACTTGGTTCGACGCACTAAAGAATACCGATATTCAAATCCGGCTTTCTGAATGCCGCGCAGCGAGGCAACATTGCTTGCGCCGCTGAAGATGCGTGCGCTTCGCCCCTCTTGGCGAAGATCAGCTGCGACCTGACGAATCGCGGCGGCGTAGTACCCGCGGCCACGCTCGGTGGCAGGCGTCCAGCAATCGAAGATCATGCTGGCGTTTGGACACGAGGGCTCGATGCGGTGATCGATCTCCGCCAGATGGAAGCCGTCATAGTTGTCGATCCAGAGAAAGTGAACCGGTCGTCCAATTTCGTCCTGCAAGAGAAAACCAGACGCGCCAGGCTGCGACAACCGGCGCGCACAGCGCATTAAGTAACGAAGGGTCGGTGGGTCGCCGGCATTAGTGATCGAACCCTCGACCAGATGTTCGCGGGTGAGGGGCAGCAGCAGGACAGCTGGATCTTTTTCCCTCTGCGCCGGGCAAGCCTCCCAAGCTTCGGGATCGGCCTCAGACTTGGCTTCAAAGATCAGCACTTCATCCTGCGAGGAAATCGAGTGCAACGCTCGGTCGACCGAATATCGAGCCGTGGCCGCCATCCCAGTCTCGCGGATTCGATTGCACACCGCATGGTAAGACGCCCGTGCGTTGCGAAGTTTGTCCCCGACTTGCGGAAAGCGCGCAGCGGCGATGCTGATCATCTGCCGCCCCATACTGGCGACGTGCCGCGGCAGGCCGCGCGACAACCGCACGTAGCGCGTCTGCCGCATGTTATTCGCGTAGCGATCTTTGTAGGCTTCGTCTCCCAGACCCAAGTCGAGCCACTGCAGAGAAGTGTCCTGCGCACACTCCTCAACCAAAAGACGCAGCAGGCACGATCCCGGCGAGACATGGGCGTATTCCATTTCAAACGTCGGCAAATACCAGAACCAGCTTCCGCCAAAACGAAACCCATAGTTCCACGCTACGGGCCGCCCATCGATCTCCAACTGGCTGATCTTCAACCAACCGGATTGCGAGAGTAAGTCGCTCAACTGTTGCAGAAACGCACGGCGCTCCGGCCCGACCAGCGGGCTGACGCGGTCGCTCGCGAGAAATCGCGAAATCTGGGCCGAGACGATGGCTTCAAGGCTCGTGCCTATCTGCTCCGGCTCGGTAACATGAATCACCTTCACCTCGCCGAGCGAGCCTAGCCGCCGAAGCGCTCGCTTTTCGCGACTCTTCCCCTCTAACGTTCGCAGCAGCGTTTCCCGTTGCCCCTCGCCACCCAGCTGAACCACGCCGCATTTGTAAGCCGTGCGCGAGGTCACGTAAAAACGGCTCGAGCTCGCCACGCCCGGAAGCTCCTTCAGCGTCGCCGAATTCGCCGGAACGTTGGCCAGCACCATATCGCTAAGGCCGAGCATTTGTATTTCTTTCAAAATGGCGAGAATCACCGCTCTTCGGTTCGCCGGGTCGCTCACAATGTCGCAGTAATCCGCCGTGCTGGAAGTCAGAAAGAAAGCCGCGCGCGGCGCCTTCGCATCGATGGCCAGAGCCGCCACTCCAGCGAGCTGGTCCCCGTCATGCACCAAAACCAGCATCGTGGACAGACGCTTCTGAAATCCCCGGCTGGCCGCCAGCGCCCACTGGTAGGTAAAAAACACCTCGGGATTTTCCATCGTCAGGACGAGCGTATTCCAGGCCTCTGACAGATCGGGGTCTTCCGGAATTTCCTTGAGGACGGTTACGCGCACGGGGATTGTAGGCACCGGATTATACGCGACCGTCTTGTGTAAAAAATATCGAGCGGCGAAAGTAGTGGCACTTGCCCAAATGCTCCTGCGGGGATAGCCGCCCTCGGCTGTCCGTCGAGCGATGCTCGACTTCTTCGCGTGGAAGTTACACCTAAGCTCTCATCGCTCGCTGCAGCCGCGAATGAAATCCGCTCAGGTGCGCAGACAATTCCGGAAGAGTCGTATCCGCAGTCACATGCGTGCGAGGCAGCGCAAAAGCACTGGAGCGGACGCCCGCCCAGTGCTCGACGTTGAGGAACGCGCACGTAAAGCCGGCAGCTTCCGCCAGACGTAGTTCGCGCTCGCCCATCGTCGCCGGGTTGCCGAACGGATATGCGAACGCCCAGACCTCACGCCCCAGCACTCTCTCCAGCTCCAACTTGCTTAACCGGATTTCGTGCTCCGCTTCTCGCTCCGTGCATTGGGCGAGCACAGGATGAGTGCGAGTGTGAGCGCCGATGGTCATTCCAGCCGCCGACAGTTGTTTGAGCTCGGATACGTTAAGCAAATTCCAACGCTTGCTGGAAACTACCGCCACAGCTCCGCAGCGAGAACGCACCAGAGTCATCCATTCCGCTCTTGCCGTGGCATCGAGACGAGAAGCTCGCGTGACGATGCGCCACCAATCACTCTGGAAATTCCCGGCTGCCTCATCGTGAGCCGCATCATCCAGCGGAAGCGCGGATCCCAGTTCGCCCAATGGCTGGTTGCGCATGAGCCGGTAAAGCTCTTCGTACCAGAGCATGCCGCCGTCCTCGCCGCAGGACTGCGCCGTGACAAAAAAAAGACACGGAACACTTTCGCTGCGCAATATCGGAAGCATATCCGTCAGAGTGTTAAGCAGGCCGTCGTCGCACGTGATCAGAATAGAGCGCCGCGGAAGCGACGTGCCCTGCTCCATCGCGGCGCGAAAATCTTCCGGGTGGACGATGCGATAGTGATCCTTGAAATATTGCAGTTGTTTGCGAAAGCTCGCTGACGAGACCAGGTTCCCGTCAAGAAATCGTTCTCCCTCGAGATGGTCTGCGGGAACGACGCCGTGATAGTTCACGACCGCGCAGCCCCTGGTTGAATGGGCGCGGCTAAAATATCCCGCGTGATGAAGCGCAGGATAAACCGCGTGCTTCAAGAGTGGACTGACGAACTTCATTTCTCGAAACTCGACCCGGGGTGTATTGTAACAATCGCAAGGTCACCATTGAGAAATGACCGTTAGAAGGGCAAAAGAAAAAATCCAGCATGAATATCGCCTGGCGATACTCCGGCTGGAATTTTTATAAGGTGTCTGAAATCTGAGTCAATCTGGGTCGCGCGGAAGCTTCCAGTTCTCTACGGGTGTTCGTTGTCCCAAGTCCGCTCGGTCTCCCAGCGATGCTCTTTTCCGTTCCACCACTGGTGATAGGCCTCCCAGCAACGTTGGCGCTCCGCGTTGAGTTCGCGGCGCCGGTCGTCCGCCTCGCGGCTGTGATCGCCGTTGTGCGCGATCGCATGGTCGAGCCGTGACTCGGCCTTCTCGATGGCATGTTGGCAATGCGAGCGGTCATCGGCGCGGGCTTGTGGGGCTGCTGCTACGAATAACAAGAGCGCCCAACCCACTAAAACTGCGACGGTCTGTCCAAGTTTACGATTCATGAGTAATTCCTTTCTGTTCTCTTTAATTCTGCACTTTTTGTGCACGCCACAAACTACCTTTCGGCGCGTAACTCAGAAAAGTTTAGGGCCGGGAGCCTCCCCCTTCGATACAGTTCATCCTGTAATCGACAGCCCCCAAACGCTGGCCCTGATGTGAATGAATGGACGCTAATGAACTGACCTGAAATGAATAAGAGCGGCAACTAACGTCGTAAGGACGGAATCTCAAACGCGGTCGTCCGTTGGCTCGTCTGGCTCATTGACTTTTTGAATGCGGACATTGGAATTTTCCGGGGGGAGACATGCAGAGTGTGGTCGGAATTTTTTCTTCAGTTGCGGCGGCGGAGCAGGCGGTCGAAGACTTGCTCAACAGCGGCATTACCGAACAGTCGATCATGTTCCTGAGCGGCGAATCGCTCAGCAGAAGTAGGAGCGATAATGCCGCGACGGAAGAAGCCCTGGATCGTGTTCCAACCACCGATGCGGAACGCGACGGCATGGGCAAAGCGATGGGCGCCGTTCTTGGCGGAGCCGTCGGAGCCAGCGCCGGATTGGCAGGCGGCGCCGCCATGGCCAGCTTGATCGTCCCCGGCGTGGGCACAATCTTCGCCATTGGATTAGGTGCCGCTGCCGCCCTCGGGCTGGGTGGAGCAGCCGCCGGCGCCAAGGCCGGTGAGGTCACCGAACATGCGCTGGACGCGGGCATCCCGCGAGATGATGTGCCGTTCTATCACGAACTCCTCAGACGAGGCCGTTCGTTAGTCATTGCGGATGTGCAAAGCGAAGAGCATGCTGCAATCGCACGTTCCGTTTTTAAGCAACAGGGAAGCGAAGACGTCGAAGCCACCAGGCGCGATCTGGATGCAGCCGCGTAGCTTACCGCGGCAAAATCTCTTTCATGTTCGCCAAGGCATACGCCAGCACTGCCATCGCCGCCGCGTTCTCCCGTAGCTCCGAGGGAACCACCTTATCCAGCGTGTCCGCCGCAGTGTGGTGGTAATTGAAATAAGTGCGACCGTCCTGCAGGATGCCGAAAGTCGGGACCCCAGCATCGGACATTCCAGTAATATCGGCCCCCGGAGAAAACGGACTGTCCTTCATCACCGTGGCCCCAACACTCTGCAGCGCAGTTTGCACCGGGTGCAGAGCTTCGACCGCGGCTGGAATCGCTTTGACTTCAAAGCCGAGCGGGTGGGCGGCTCCAGAATCGCTTTCAATGCCCGCAACATAATGAGGAAAATCAGCTCCATACTCGGCCGTGTAAGTGCGACTGCCGGATCCGCCAGTCTCTTCATCCATCCAGGCAATCACGCGCAAAGTGCGCGCTGGGCGCAAGTGCAGCCGCTGCAGAATCTCGGCCGTCTCCATGGCGATCACCACTCCCGCCCCATCGTCGATCGCCCCGGTGCCCAAGTCCCAGGAATCGAGATGCCCGGAGGCAACCACAATCTGCTCCGGATGCTCCGAACCCTTGAGATCCCCGATCACGTTAAAACTGGTCTCGTCTGGAAGCTTCTGCGGAGTCAGGATCAGATGCATTCGCACTTTGCCTTGCTCCGCTAAATGGACGATAAGCTCCGCGTCTTCCGCAGTCACAGCCGCCGCAGGAATGCCAGCCGGAAAGCTGAATCCCGTATGCGGCAGTCGATAATCCGCATTGCCAACCGAGCGCACCAGCGCAGCTACCGCGCCCAGATCGGCAGCCGCTTTAGCCCCGGCCCCGCGATAACGCACGGCCTCGCCGTAGGCGGAGAACGCAAGTCCTCCTTCAGCTTTTCGTTTGTCAAAAATTTCATTGAAGAGCACGATCTTCCCGGAAACTTTATCCCGGCCCAGCGCCGTCAATTCGTCAAACGTATTCACGGTCACGATGTCCGCAGTAAGTCCGTCGGCCGGCGTGGCACTGCTCCCCCCGAGCGCGGTGAGAACAATCTTCTGCGTCGTGCCCGGAACCATGCCGGGATACTCCACCAGCGCCGCCGTCTCCGCTCCCCGCACCCAGTGCGGCACCGTCACCGGCTCCAGCCGCACCTCCAGCCCGATCTTGCGAAGTTCGCCAGCCACATATTCCGCCGCCGCCCGCGCCTGCGCCGATCCAGTGGGCCGCGCCCCAATATTCTCCGTGAGGTGCGTCAGCTGACGATAAGCGTAGTCGTCGGTGAGCGCCGCAGTTTTGATGGCCGAAAGTTGCTGCATCAGCAATGGCGGGAAATTTTCCTGATCCGCCGCCGAAGCTTGCGGCGCCCCCATGATCCGCGATGCGGAAGCTTGCGGCGTCTGCGGATTCTGAGCCCTCACGAAAAGTGCTGAGAGGATAATGAATGAGAGGATAATGAGTAGGTTCGCGGAAACTGAGCGGCAGCATCGAATCATAGATGCTCGCCAGTGTATCCGACGCAAGCCACGGAGAAAAGCTGATCCCGCAAGACAGCCTGCTCCACTACACCCACGACCCTATCTCTCCCCCGAGGAAGATGCTAGCCTGATCTCTATGGATAAAAAACAAATCAATGACCCCAAGATGACAATAAATTTTCTGATTTGGGTGGGCGGAGTTTTCATGCTCCTGCTCTTCGCCCTGCTCGCCCACTTCGTCTGGAGAATTTTCTAGATCCTTTTTTCCCGGAGACCCCAGGGCCCCACAAAAAATGGCCCCATTTCTGGGGCCACGTTTAAAGAGGCGAAGGTGGTAGGCGTGTCAGGATAGGCACTGCAAGTAACCGTTCCGCCGGGCGAAACGGCACTTCGGGAACGAACTAGAAGAGAAGAGAGTGAAGGTCATTGTTGGTTGCGGCCTCTTAGTTACCTACCAAAGAAGCACTTGCGAAGCCAAAACGGGAAATTCCCGAAGCGAAATCGGCACAATCTCTAAGTGCTTTCCGTGCCGCGTCTTAGCGTCCTATTGAAGCTCGGAGGGTGAGCGCTTCGGTGGCCAGCGGAGGCGGAGCAAGTGCACCCGGATGCACATTCCCGAATGGGAATTGGCTAAAGGTGCCGACCTCCCGAAGCATTACAACCGCATCTCGATCATGCTTCCGGTGAATCGAGTCACCTTCGTGCGGTTTCAGAGGTCGGCTGAAGCGCGGATAAGTCCAAGCCGATCAGTAAGCCGAATCTGCCCCAAATCGAAATCCCCACCCTCTTCGCGCAGCACCCTAACTGGGAGCGCCAAAAGAGTGGGGATTTCGCTGATCTGTTCTAGCTGTTGCCAGCCACCGTACGCAGCTTCCCGGGCAGGAAGTGGTAAGGCGGCCAAGGCCCGCTGATGGCTACCTGGCAGTTTTTCAACTGCTTCGCGGCCGTGGAATAGCGGTTCTGATACTTCTCCACCGACTTGGTGTCGATGAGGTGCGCAATATCAATGAGCATGCCCTGCGGCGCAACCTTCTTGCAGCTCACTTCTTCTTCCAGCGGGTTGAACAGCTTGTGCACCTGCACCGACAGGGCGCGGGCCTTGGTCTGGCGCTCCCGTTCGCGGGAAGCCTTGACGCGCAGCTTCGAAAGATAGTCCCCGCCAACCGTGTCCGGCAGGATCACATCGATCATTGCTTCGCGCAGCGAGCCGTCGGTGACCGTCAGTTTGATGTGCATTTCGGATTTGCCGCGGAGTTTGGCAACGCTCACCCCAAAAGCCCGCCGGTTGACCCGGACGGCTTGGCGCAGGGCGTCATCGCTCTCAAAAACGGTTCCGAAGCGAAAAGGCAGCACTGTGGAATTGCGGAAGCAGCCGCTGACCACGCGGGCGTGGTCAATGGCCGCTGCGTGATCGAGTTCTCCAGCCTTAGGGTCGTATTCGCTCACGATCACAGCAAACTCGCCGCTGGGATAGCTGAGGACAGGGGCTCCGTTCACGCCTTGAATATTCTCGATTACGAAAGGGCGTCGGGAACGGGTGCCGTTTGGGAGGGTCTGGTGCTCGGTAAGGCAGTATGCATACCACGACATATTGAACTCTCCGAACCGGGACGGAGGCTGACGAACCGCCTCGTTATATTGTTTTGCACAAGCTGTTTGGTAAAGCTGCTTTGTACCTGTGAAAATTCACTTCTGGGAGTCTTCTTTAGCAGTACAGGGTCGAATCGGGAAACCTACAGTTCGCCCCGTAGTCCATATTACTTCCGTTACTGGGAAAAATGCAACTTTTTTGTAGCAAGCCGCATCTCCCGCCACTTTTTCCACCCCCTCGAACCCTAAACCGCGCCCCAAAATGGGATGCTACCTTCCCCGTCTTGCACTTTGATCTGGCCGGTTGGAGCTTATTCAAGCCGTCTTTGGCTTGCGTGGCTCCCTTCCCTGGTAAGCGACACAATTCCCGTTTTCGTAATCAAACCCAGGGAATTTCATTTTCGGAAGGAAGTCAAAGTGGCAAGCGGTCAGGAAAGCGCAGTCCCGTCATGGACCGGAAACGGTATGCTCGGAGTTCCGCTCCTGCCTCCCACGAACGGAAAGCAACCCGAATGATCCCTCCCCACGTCGCGCACGTTCTTCTCCCTTCGATCGTCGGGATCTCCATTCTCCTGACGCTCATCCGCCCCCGCGGCCTGCCCGAGATCTGGTGGATCGCCGGAGGAGCGTTCTTACTCCTAGTCCTTCGCCTGGTCCCAATCCGCCTCGCCGGCAAAGCGGTCGCCGAAGGCACCGACGTCTACCTCTTCCTGATCGGGATGATGCTCCTTTCCGAACTGGCACGCGAACAGGGTGTCTTCGACTGGGCGTCATCCGTCGCCGTCCAGCGCGCGAACGGCTCAAGCTCGCGCCTCTTTGCTTTGGTTTACCTTGTCGGCACAGTCGTTACCATCTTCATGTCGAACGACGCCACCGCCGTGGTGCTCACTCCGGCGATTCTCACCGCAGTCCGCAAAGCCCAGATCGATCCGCTGCCCCACCTCTTCGTGTGCGCGCTAATCGCCAACGCCGCGTCCTTTGTTCTTCCCATCTCAAACCCCGCGAACCTCGTTGTCTTCCATAGTGGAATGCCATCGCTTCAACGATGGCTCGCATCCTTCTTCGTTCCTTCCGTCTTTTCAATCGTCTGCACGTTCGTGGTAATGCGGTGGATCTTCCGCAAGCAACTTCGCCAGCCGATCGACGTGAAGGTCGAAAGCTCCTGCTTAAGCATCAACGGCAAACTGGTTCTCGCAGGACTGGCCGCAATGGTCGGGATCCTCCTCGCCGTCTCCGCCAGCAAGAACGATCTCGGACTCCCGACTTGTCTTGCCGCACTTGTCATCACCGCAATCGTGTCTATCAAAGCCCAAGCGAACCCGCTGAAGCTCGCGCGGGAGATCAGCTGGTCGACCCTGCTGCTGGTCGCCGGCCTCTTCGTGATGGTCGATGCGGTCGAGAGTCAGGGCGCCCTGCAGCTTACTCAGTCCTGGCTCGCGCGGGCGCAAACTTTCACGCCTGCGGTCGCAGCCCTCATGGTCGGCTTCGTGGTTGCTGTAGGCAACAACGTAGTGAACAACCTTCCCCTCGGACTGATCGTCGGAGCAACCCTGCAGGCTGCGCACGCAAAGAGTCTCATCACGAACGCAGTCCTGATTGGCGTAGACCTCGGGCCAAACCTCTCCGTAACCGGTTCGCTTGCAACCATCCTGTGGCTGCTCGCACTTCGCAAAGAAAAATTGGAAATAGGGTTTTGGAAGTTTCTGCAAGTCGGCGGGGTTGCCATGCCTGTCGCCCTGCTGGCGGCGCTAGGAGCCGCAATCGTAATGAACCGAATGATCGGACAACACTAGTGTAAGGAGGAAAAAAGAAAAATGAACGCCTCATGGATGATTCCTTTCATCATCATCGGTGGCGCGCTGCAGAGTTGCGGCGCAGCCATGAACGGTCAGCTGAACAAATACGTCGTCAACCCTTGGCTGGCCTCGGCCATTTCCTTCGCCCTGATCGCGTTTTTTTTCATGGGCGCATCGCTCATCATGCCCCACCCGCTCCCCTCGCGCGATCAACTGGCGCAAATGCCCTGGTGGGCGGTAGTCGGCGGCCTGGTCGGCGCCGTGCAGGTCTACGCCGGTCTCACGCTGGTCACGAAAGTGGGCGCTGGCCCATTTGTCGGTTTCACGGTCACCGCGGCTCTCATCACGTCCTTAGTGATCGACCACTTCGGCTGGTTCCGCATGCCGCCCCATCCTCTGAACGCCGGTCGAATCCTCGGCGGCCTGCTCCTAGTCGGTGGAATCAGCCTGATCGCGAAATTCTGATCGCATTCCGGGCGGCCCATTCTAAATTTCGCGCCCTTTGCGAAATTTAGAGTGGGGATGTCAGGGAGCGTGCCTTATCCAAGCCGGCTTTTCGGCTTGCATGTGGCATTCGATCAGTTCCCCGCCCGCGCCCGGCTCCATTCTTTTCTTTCTTTCATGTCCTATAGCCGATCGACTCAGCACACTCATGCTAGGAACGCCGAGGTTTTGAGACCATCTCTGCACACAGCTCCCGAGGATCAAGCATGAAGCCTCGCATCATCGCACTCGAACTTTCTCTCCTGTCGCTCCTCGCTCTCATCGCCTGCGGCGGCGGGGGAAACACGCCATCCACGCCATCCAAGTCGGCCGCGCCGACCGCCAAACCCCAGATCGTCTTCGAAGGCCCCGGCGTTCCCGGTACCGTCAGTGAACAAGAGCTCTTCACCGCCAACCTCGACGGCTACAACATCGTCCAGATCACCAACGACGGCCTCAACAAGTTCCTCGCCCACTTCTCCCCCGATGGTACTCGCCTGGTCTACACCAAATTCCTGTCCGGCCACTTTGGCGACCTCGCCCCCGAAGACGACATCTTTACCTACACCTTCGCCACCGCCAACGAGACCCGCCTCACCACCATGGGTGACGCCTTCCAGCCCGCCTGGTCGCCCGACGGCCAGCAGATCGCCTTCGGCAACTACAACGGCACCGGCCTCTACCTCATGAACTCCGACGGCTCCGGCCAGTACCTCCTCGCGCAGCCCAGCGGAACTCCCGACGACGTCATCTGGCACGACATCGCCTGGTCCAGCGACAACTGGATCTACTTCGTGGTCAAACAGACCACCAACAACTGCTTTAAAGTCCGCCTCGACAAGATCCGCCCCGACGGCACTTCGCGCACCCAGGTCTCGGGTGGCGGTTCCAACTGCACCCCGCCCAACATGGAACCCTACGGCGACGCCGACCCTGGCATCAGCGCCGACGGCCAGACCGTCTACAGCTCCCGCGGGCTCTCCCCCCTGCCCGCCAATCCCGCCCAGACGCTCCGCCATCTCTACTCCTACTCAACCGATGCCTACTTTCCCGGCAAGCCCGAGACCGACCTCAGCGCCGCCTCCCAACCCGACTGCACCGTGGGCGTCCCCAAAGGCTCTCCGGACGGCACCCAGATCCTCGTCTTCCTCTTTTGCCCCTCCAACCTGCAGCAAGTCGGCGTCACCCTCACCAACACGACCGGCTCTTCCTGGACGTTCATCGCCACCGGCTTCGGCCCCGACTGGAATCCCACCACGCAGCCCTAGTAAACTTTCTGTTGCCCCTCGCCTTCTCTTTCTTTCACACACGATTCATTTGACAGAGCCACCCCTCCATAGTAAATTCCCCAACAATTCTTCACCGTGCGGAGTTGTTCGGGCCGAACCCAGGGCATCGCAGATCACTTTGGAGCCGAGAAATGCTTTCCGCATTGCTCGACCGAAAGCCGCCGCCCTAGCGCTAGCATTCGTTACTGTTACATCCGTATCAATCTTATCTGCCCAAGAACCCAAGGTGCTCGCGCCGCATAAGCCTGTGCCTCCTGCTCTGCATACACAGGCAAATGGCACAGCCCTGCCGTCCCTCGATCGATGGTGGGGGGCCTATGGATGGTCGACGCAAATTTCAAGTCCTCCATCTACATCTCGAACAGTGTCAAAGTTGCGCCCATCACTGTTACGCCCGTCCTTTATCTCAGCAACGGCAGAAAGTACCAACTGTCAGACGTTACGCTGGAACCTTCCGGTACTGCGGTCGTGAACCTCAATCAGGCGCTGGCGGACAACGGTATCGCGCCCTGGGCCACACTCAAGGGCTATGTCGAAATTGATTACGCCTGGCCTTGGGATGCCCTCTGTGTAACCGTGCGCTCGGTGGATGTGCAGCACAGCGTGATTTTCAGCTACAATCTGCTTCCGACGACGGCACCAGGTGCGGAGAGCGAAGACGCCGCCTCGCAGCAACATACGCTGGAAGGCATGTGGTGGAAGCAAGAGCCCAACGTAACTGGCTTCGTGTCAGTCTCGAATCCCTCGACGCAATCAACTTCGGCAAACATCCA
>Ga0302320_10018576_pt1 | contig 14012 bp, 16 predicted proteins | sample Bog_T0_3_FD_202130 | JGI IMG/M metagenome (GOLD analysis project Ga0302320, IMG submission 202130) | Peat permafrost microbial communities from Stordalen Mire near Abisko, Sweden - Bog_T0_3 | ecosystem: Environmental > Terrestrial > Soil > Wetlands > Peat | place: Sweden: Abisko, Stordalen Mire... | reverse complement strand
ATCCGGCGGCGTATCGGCATCTCTCGGAGCGACCGGAGGATCGTCCTTAAGTACGTCGACTTCAAATTTTTCAGGCGTGTCATCGTCGAATTTCTCTTCTCCCGATGATCCTACGAACGATTCCGTCACCGCATGCCAGTGAACATTATCGAGATCGCATCTCGATAATGTTTTATGCCCGAAATATCTATCGTCAATCGATTTTTCGGATAGAGGCGTTAAAAAATCATTAAGCTCACATCGAAGCTGAACTTCGATAATCTTTTGCGTGATATCATGGTAGATATGCATCTTGCCGCCATTCTCCACGATATCCGAAGCGTCCATAACGTTGGCTCTATTTTTCGCACCGCTGATGGTGCGGGATTTGAAAAGCTTTATTTGTGCGGCATCACGCCATCACCAACGGATCGTTTCGGAAAGATACGGCCCGATTTCGGAAAAGTTTCTCTCGGCGCCGAAAAAAGCGTCGCGTGGGAATCCGTTCCTGATGTCAGGAATCTTATAAAAAAATTGAAAAAAGATGGATGGATAGTTCTGGCGCTTGAGCAGTCCGAGAGATCGATCTCGCTCACGGCTAAAAATTTGAGGCCGAACCTCCTGCGGAAGGTTCGGCCCCGGCCAGTCGCGCTTGTGGTTGGCAATGAAGTTGACGGTATCCCGCCAGAGGTCCTGAAGCTCGCCGACACCATTCTCGAGATCCCGATGCTCGGCAAGAAAGAATCATTAAATGTTTCTGTCGCATTTGGGATAGCGGCATATTGGCTGCGGTACGGAATATAGTAACCCCTCCGCCTATTCGGCCGGAGGGGTTTGTTCGCGTTTGCGCTTTCCGCGCTTATGTTCGCGCCAGAGGTTGATGATCACGAGACAGGGGGCGATGACGACTCCGCCCGGTGCGAAGATAAAAATCGTGATTAACGATACCTTCTGTTTGGCATTCAAGTTGCCGGCTCCTTCCTGCTGGTTTGAGCATAAGAGATTCTTTTCCTTTCCGCAAATATTTTCCTTTTCGACACGCTTTTGCTACCATGAGCTCATGGAACTTCAGGTCGGTGTCAAAGTTTTATTAAAGAACGGAGAAGATGAATACCTTCTCATTCGGCGATCCCTTAAAAAATATCCGGACATAGAAGGAAGATGGGATATCGTCGGAGGCCGGATCGAGATCGGGACGCCACTTTTGGACAATCTGAGACGCGAGATAAAAGAGGAGACGAAGATGGATCTCGTGGGTGAGCCGCGGCTCATGGCGGCGCAGGATATTTTGCGAAGTCTCGGTCGGCACGTGGTTCGCCTGACCTATGTGGGCGAGGCGAATGGCGATATCGAGCTTGATCCGGAAGAAAACGACAAGTATCAATGGCTTACGAAAGACGAATTGATCCATCACGAAGATCTGGACGTTTACTTCAAGGAACTTTTGGACAAGGGATTGATCGAACTTTGATCATGAATCATCGCACCATGTTTATCATCATATTTGCGAGCATCGTTCTCATCCTGGTCGGAGTCTTTTTTCTTTGGCATCTCGTTCTTTCCCGCGCGCCAAACCCGTCGCTTAAAACTGGGCAGGTAAGTATTGGAAATAATGTTTTTACCGTGGAGCTTGCGACTACGACGATCCAGCAGGCGCGCGGACTTTCATTCCGCACAAGTCTCACTACAGGAACCGGCATGCTTTTTATGTTCAGTCCCGGTGTCCAAAACTTTTGGATGAAGGATATGAACTTTCCGATCGATATGATCTGGATCGCAGGGGACAAGGTCGCTGGTTTTGCGGAGAATGCACAGCCGCAGCCTGGCGTGCCGCTTTGGAAACTGACGATCTACACTTCGCCCGACGGCGTGGATAAAGTGCTCGAGGTGAACGCGAACACGGTGACGAAAGACAACATCCAGATCGGCAGCCCGGTGACGATTGGCCCCGGCACGGATTTTTGATAGAAAAATGTCCGAAATGCTCATAAAATTGAACCATGCCAAAAGCAAAGTTACGCACAAGAGGCCTTTCGGAACACTCAATTTTCTATAAAGAAAATGCGGGCATCTATGAAAAGTTTTCTAAGGCAGAAGATGCCCCGGAAAGAATTTTAAAGACCATCTTACCGAGAGTTAAGGGAAGAACCGTGCTTGATGTTGGTTGCGGAACGGGCAAATATATTAAGCTGCTTGCCCCATCCGTTAAAGCATATTACGGCCTTGATATATCCGCGCATCAATTATTGATCGCAAAAAAGAAGATTGGCGCACTGAAGAATGTGAAACTTATTCGCGCAGATGCGAGCAAAATCAAGTTGCCTAACAATTTTTTTGACGTTGCCATCGCATTTTGGGCACTGAGCCCAATCGCCGGCTGGGAGAGAAAAAAGCGAGCGCTCGCTGAAGTATCCCGCACATTGAAGAGAGGAAGTAGCTTCTATCTTATTGAGAATGACGCGATGGGCTTCTTTGAAAAGATCAGGGGATCGCATCGCCGATGGGAAACGCAGGAATATAATAAATGGATCAAGCGACAGGGATTCAAGGTCGTTAAACGGATAAAAACCTATTTTGAATTTATTTCCCAGAAGGAGGCGCAGAGAGTGTTCGGAAAGATATGGGGCAATGAGGTCGGTTCGCGGATTCTGAGCAAAAAGGTTGGCCATCAAGTACTCATTTTTGAAAAAAGAAAAAAATGAATCAAGTCCTCGAAACAACAAAGTTCGTTGCTGATAACTCCGTTAGTGTGAAGATCGATCGCGATAAGATAGCCGATTTTGCGAAAGGATTCCATCACGGCAATCTTCCGCACTGGTTAAGCGCTTCACCTATCAGCTATGCTCATCTGAACGATGAGGATAAACTGAATTTTACACTGGTTTTTAATTCGACGAGTTTTTGTTATTGGGGAGATCCCAAATGGACCATCGAATATAAAGGGGAGAAATATGACGGTTCATGGGCGATGGTAGCAAGTATCTTTCGGGCCATCGATGAAGGAAGGCCAATTTTTGACGCAACGTATCGGGCAAATATTTCAAAGGAAGATTATGGCGAAGTCTTGAGGGGCAATGTCGAAATTCCTCTTTTTAAAGAGCGATGGAAGATCACGCGAGATATCGCCTTGTTATTACAGGAACGCTATCAGGGTAATTTTGGAAATCTCGTCAAAAGCGCAGATGGCGATGCGCAGAAACTGTTGCAGCTGATCATTGCGCAATTCCCATCTTTCGATGACGTCGCTATCTATAAAGACAAGAAGATCTATTTCTATAAGCGGGCGCAATTGCTCATTGAAGACATCTATCAGTTATTTGGCGGGGAAGGGTACGGCGATCTCACGAATCTTGACGGCTTTACGGCATGCGCCGATTACAAGCTGCCGCAATCCATGCGAAAACTCGGTCTCATTTCGTATACGAAGGATTTGGAGGAGAAAATAGATCAGAAAATTCAGCTGCCGAGCGGTAGTCCCGAGGAAGTTGAAATTCGGGCCAACACTATCTGGGTCGTTGAGATGATACGAGAGGAATTACAGAAGATTGGTAAGATAATTTCATCCTCTGCCATCAATGATCATTTGTGGCTCATGGGGCAAACCAAGAGTTCAGACGACAAACCATATCATCGGACTTTGACTACGGCTTACTAACTTTCCCGGACGGGATTCTCGTTTGATATAATGAATTCATGGGAAAGCAGGCGATGATCTACGGCGTCGATGAGCTCGCGAAGTTTCTGCGGGTCACGAAAGCAACCGTGCGCGACTGGTGTAGCCATGGCAAGCTTCCTGCGTTCAAGATAGGTAAGGAATGGAAGATCCGGGTTATCGACCTCCAGAAAAGTATCAATGGAAAAGTGACGGCGAACCAGGCACGGAAAGAGAAAGAAAACTCAACGCCCCGACTTCTTTAGTTTGTTATCTGTCGCAACACCCCTTCGAGGATCGCGGCCCTGTTTTATTTTCTGAACTTGATCCTCTTGACCATCTATCGGTAAGTGATATAAAGACATGAGAAAGGTAGGTTGCTGTGGAAAAGTTGACCAGATTTGAAAAGCTCCTTATTGTACTCGCTTTCGTGGCGCTCGCCGTAGGGTGGTGCTGTAATGTGCGAGAGCATCGGATTTTCACCCGTACGTTCGGCGTCGCTGCGCCCTATTACATGGACCGCGTGGAGCGAGCCACGTTGCAACAGGTCGTTACGCGCAAGCTGACGGAACTTGGCGCTACGAACGGCGCAGCCAAACGCAAGTTATGCAGTAACAACGGCATGTCCTGCGTGGAACAGAGAGACCGACTCGTTGCTTCATCTCAAAAAGATTTGAACAAGGCACGATTCGCCGCCCTATTCTTCGGTTTCACTGTTCCGGCGCCGATCTGTGGCGACGGGAAATATCCTATCAACGGGAAATGCTCTGATGGGAGCAATCCTGTCCAGTGACCTCGCGCCTCACGTCATGACCGCTCCGAAGAAGAACTCGGAGCGGTGTTTGTTACTATAGTGTAGAATATAGAGAGCAACCCAAGGAGGCTGTTATGACCTATTCGGACAAGGTTATCGATCATTACAACAACCCGAGGAATGTGGGAACGCTGGATAAAGCGGATCCCGATGTCGGCACCGGATTGGTCGGCGCGCCGGAATGCGGCGATGTGATGCGGCTGCAGATCAAGGTGAATGCCCTGACCGGCGTCATCGAGGAGGCGAGATTCAAAACGTTCGGCTGCGGCTCAGCCATCGCTTCAAGTTCCCTCGCTACGGAATGGGTAAAGGGCAAGACCGTCGCGGTCGCACTTGAGATCAGGAACACCGACATCGTTCGCGAGTTGTCGCTGCCGCCGGTGAAGATCCACTGTTCGGTGCTGGCCGAAGATGCCATCAGGGCGGCCATCCAGGATTGGAAAAAGAAACACGCATAGTCCTTCGGTGGTCTCGCTCCTCAGCTACTAAAGATAGGTAAGCAGGCAAACAACAGCCTCGCATGAAAAAGCAATTCATTTGCTGGATCCTGCGAGGCTATTTTATTTTTTTGCCGAGCGAACCAAGCGAAGGATTCCCTTAGTTTTTTTACCTTTGGTAGCGAGGAGCAAAATGAAAACTTGTTTTCATTTTGGCCGAGCGCCCCAAAGGAAATTTTTCCTTAAGAAAAATTTAATCATCGATTTTGCAGAATAGGTTCATGCTTAAAAATAAAGTTTTGGGCGTGGCACTTCTTGTGCTTGCGGGAGCGCTTCTGTTTATACGTGCAAATGCCGACGACGTATTGAGCCAGCCGGATTTTTCAAGTTCGCAATCTGAGGGTTGGGGTTCGTTTGCGGCCGGCGTCGGCATTGCGAGCGGAACGATCAGTGAATTCGGCACGACGACCGCGGCGCTCGGCGATTTCATGCAAGCATATCTTGGCTGGGAATGCGATGGGAGGATGGAAGATAACGGCGCGCCGTTCTGGTGTGGGCACTATATTCCCTTGTCCGTGGCGACCACGACATTGCTTGGCACGAGTACCAAGGCCACGGTTTTCCAAAATCCGCATCAGGCAGTGGATGGAACGGCGGAACTTTTTTACGTGAATTATTATGGCGGGAATCCGGCATATATGGGATTCGGCGCGGCGGCGAACACGACGCCGAATTTATCGTGGGCATGGACGTGCGGATCATATTGCCGAAACGGAGGCTGGATTGGCGGAACTTCGAATTATTTCGTGCCGTATTTTGAAATGGGTCCGCAAGCGGACCCACCGACGATTTCGTCGCTTGGACAATCGGTTCCTGGCGGAGGCACGATTTCCGAGGGAGGAACAGTTTTTGGTAGTTCGATTTCGCTTAGTGCGACCTTGGGTTCAGGGGCAGACGATCCGCTCGTTTTGCAAGTTGAGATCCAGCCAATGGGAACGCCGTTCACGGGAGTGCCAACCGCATCAAGCACGGCGATCGCTTCCGGCGGAACAGCTTCGATCATCGTCACGAATCTTGCGGACGGCGATTATCATTGGTCCGCTCGTGCGGTTGATGCGAACACTTCTGAGTCGTCGCCGTGGATATATTTTATGCCGGGTGGTTCGATCGCGGATTTCACCGTGCGTGCGCCAAAGGAGCCGGTAGTTTTCATTCCGGGGATCGTTGGCTCACGGCTTGTTCGGGCATCCGATGGAAAAGAAATCTGGCCGGACGTAGGAGATATGCTTCTATCGCCGAGCGATGATTATCTTGACGATCTCGCGCTCGCGTCTGATGGATCGCAAATTTCCGGCAAGGAAATGGTGGCGAGCTCGATCATAGACAAAGAATCAGTACTTGGTATTTCAGCTTCGTTCTACGCTCCGATTTTGCAAGCATTAGAAAACGATGGCTATAGTTCAGGGACGAATCTTTTTACTTTTCCATACGACTGGCGGCTCGGTGTGCGAAACGCCGCAGCGGCACTTGCGAACACAGTTACGGCCGCGCGCGCCGCATCGCCCGACGGGAAAATATCGATCGTCGCGCACAGCATGGGCGGATTGGTCTTAAAAGAATATCTCGCGGAGCTTTCCGATGACTCGTTTGTCGATAAAGCAATCCTTCTCGGTGATCCACAGCTTGGCGCGCCACTGGCGTTCAAAGATCTGAATTATGGCGACAATCTTGGATTTCAAATCCCGGTTTTGAATTTGGATGTTTTAAACCATGCCGAGGTAAAAAAGATTGCGCAGAACATGCCGGGGGTCTACGATCTCTTGCCGCCGCGTGCATATATAAATGATGACGGTGGCTATGTGCAGGATTTCAGAAATGGCGCAAGCACCGTGCTCGATTTCGACGCAACGAATCGTGCGATGCTTGCGGACCCTTTGGACAGTCGTAATGGCAATCTTATCAATGCCGCCGACGCGCTGCACGGCTCGATTGACGGCGCACCGGTCAACGCTTCTGATGTTTACAATATCATGGGTTGTTCCGAACCTACGATCTCGGGTTATCGTTTATACGATAATGGCGTGGTCGACGTGACGCGGAGCGATGGTGACGGCATCGTCCCGCTCGTGAGCGCGATGGACCGCGCGGACGGATTCAGGAACTATTTTATATCGGGGGCGAAAACTGGCATCACGCATACGGATCTCGTGAGCGACATGCGGGTCGCATCGCTTGTCACGGCGATTCTGGATGGCAAAGAATCATCATTTACGTTACCTGATGGATTTTTGACGTCATCGGCCCTCTGTTTTGACGGCGGAAGTTCCGTCGAATTCAGCGCACACGGCGCGGGCGGACTCATGGTGCAAAACGGCGCCGGTCAGTCGACGGGAGACAACGCTTCCGGCACGGTTGATCTCGGCATTCCGGACGGCACGTATGAATCTATCGGCGACAATTATTTCATCACGGTTCCCGCGGATGGTGACTATCAGGTGATCGCGAACAGTTCGTCGTCGGGAGATTTGGTTGTGCGGGCTGAGGGATACCATGGCGGCTCCGCAGAGCAGGCCGCGGTTTATATTGTAACGTCCACCGCGGCGAACGCATCGGGAACGGCGGCGGGCGCGACGACCGCGACGCTCGGTTTTTCCGGTTCCGGTCCGGCGGGAAACTTAACAGTGACGGAAAGTGGGAATGCAAGTTCGTCGGGCGGCGAAGAGACTGAGAGCACGACATTTTTCGTCGCGCCGATCATGGAATCGTCGTCCACTGACATCACGCCGCCGGAGATAATGGTTTCGGGAATTTCCGCATCGGATTCAGTTCCCAGGGGGAGCACGACCACCATTTCTTTTTCAGCGATCGACGCGGATTCCGGCGTTGCATTGCTCGGCGCAACTTTGAATGGCGTGCCGATCGCAAGTGGAGATACCGTGACTTTCGCGCAGACCGGCAATAATATTCTGCGCATTGAAGCTATAGATAACGCCGGCAATCCTGTTGTGAAGGAGATCGATTTCACGGTTTCCGTGCCAATGCCAGTGGCGCCGCGCGATGCGACATTTTCGCCGGTCGCGGATACTTATATAGATAGTGCGAATCCCGACGCAAATTATGGCAGCAGTTCCATCCTGCGCCTTCGCGCGCGCGGCAAAAATCGCGCATTAATAAAGTTTGATGACGGGGCTATTAAGGATAAGATCGGTTCAAGCACGATCGTTTCGGCGAAGCTCGCATTTACTGTCGCAAAAAATTGGGAGAACTGGGCGGGGAGCGGCCAGATTGAACTTCATCGCATGTCGATGCCATGGACAGAAACCGACGCGACATGGAACGTGGAAAATAGCACAAGTCCTTCGCCGTGGATAGTTGAGCCGTCTGCAACGACGACGATTTCGAATGACACGACGAGCACGGTATCGTTTGATGTAACGTCCGATATTCAAGCCTTTTCCAAAGGAGCCGAAAACGACGGCTGGATTTTAAAAAAATCTGACGAGTGCGCGCCGGGCGTTATTGACTTCGGTTCGCGGGGATCGGCCGCACCACCAGAGCTTACGGTGACCTATGAGTAAGGTCGATTTCAGGATTTTACTTGTCATCCCCGCCCCCGCCTGTGCGGGGATAAACTCCGGCGGGGACCCAGTGCTTTTAAAAAATGCAATCTGGATTCCCGCTTTCGCGTGAATGACAGATGATGATATGATAAAAACAATCATGAAGTCTCATTTTCTTTTCTTTCTTTTCGGCATCGTGCTCGGAACGGCTGTTTTTTGGCTTCCGACGGCGCTTGTCGGAGGAGGAATATTTATTTTACCGACATTATTTTTTTCCGGACCATGGTTTCTTGCTCCGTTCCCATACCTCGCGTTATTCACGATCATATTCGCCGTTCTCGCCGGAATATATCGGCTGCTCGAAAGAAAATTCGCAATTTCCTTTGCTGACGGCGCGTCGATCTTGCTTGGCTTATACGCATCGCTCGCCATATTTTTCATTCTTGCCGCCCATGTGATATCGGGAGGCAATATCGCATTATGAAAGACATCGAAATCATTTACGAAAATAAGGATATGATCGTGGTCAATAAACCGGCAGGACTTATAGTCCACGGCGTTGCGGGAAAGATTTCCGTCGAGCCGACGCTTACGGACATTTTATTGAAAAAATATCCGGAAATTAAAACCGTAGGAGATGACCCGACGTTGCGCCCCGGCATCGTGCATCGTTTGGACAAGGATACGTCCGGCGTGATGGTGGTGGCGCGGAATCAAGGATCATTCGAATATTTAAAATCACTTTTCAAAGCGCGCGATATTAAGAAGACTTATGTTGCGATTGTATCGGGCGTTCCAAGAGAAAGACAGGGGATTATCGACCAGCCGATCGGTATCAAGAATGGCACGACAAAACGAAGCGTCCGGTCGTTGAAAATGGCGAAATCGGCCGTGACGAAATATGAAGTGACGAAAACGACAGAGAAGATAGACGGCCACGGCAAAGAATCTCCGTTCGCCCTACTTTCCGTAAGTCCGAAAACCGGCCGGACGCATCAAATCCGCGTGCACCTCAAAAGCATCGGTCATCCGATCGTGGGCGATGTGCTCTACGGGCCGAAAAAACAGCCGCCATGGACGACGCGGCTCATGCTCCATGCGGCCTCCATCGAATTTTCCGACGGTCATGGCGGTCGTCTGCGGTTCGATGCTGAAGTTCCGAAAGAATTCGAAGAAATTTTTGAGAAATAGTAAACATCGTAAGTCCTTTGGACTTACGATGTTGGCGGCGTTTCCTTTCGCTATTTTTCTGTTAGAATAAAGATATCATGTTGCAATCAAAACTTTTCACGAGGACCCTGCGGAACGCGCCGAAGGACGAGCCATCGCTCAATGCCCAGCTACTCACGCGCGGTGGATTTATCTATAAGAATTCGGCCGGTATTTATTCATTTCTGCCGCTCGGTTGGCGGGTCGTGAAAAAAATAGAAGCGATCGTGCGCGAGGAGATGGACGCGATCGGAGGGCAGGAGATGCTGATGTCGGCGCTTCATGACAAGCATTATCTGCAGAAAACCGGACGTTGGGACGTGGATGTCGTCTTCAAGGTGAGCGGCGCAGGAGACAAGGAACCGCAATATAACGCGAGTTGGACGCACGAGGAAATTATTGCGGAAATCGCGTCAAAATATGTGAGCTCATACCGCGATTTTCCCTTCGCGGCGTATCAGATCCAGACGAAGTTTCGGAACGAACCACGCGCGAAATCGGGCATTTTGCGGGGCCGGGAATTTTTAATGAAAGACCTCTATAGCTTCCATGTTTCCGAAGAGGACCTGCTCCGTTATTACGCGGAAGCTGGAAAGGCATATACGAAAGTTTTTGACCGTGTGGGCACCCACGCGGTTTACACGCTCGCGGCCGGCGGTGATTTTACCATGAGCAATACCCACGAATTCCAGGTGATCGTGCCGGTCGGCGAGGATACGATCTTCGTTTGCGAAAAATGCGAATACGCGGAAAATGAGGAGATCGCAAAATTGAAGGAAGGAGATTCCTGTCCGAAGTGCGGCGGGAAGGTGCGAAAGGAAAAATCCGTCGAAGTGGGAAACATCTTTCCGCTTGGCACGAAATATTCCGAAGCGTTCAATCTGCAATTCATAAATGAAAAAGGGGAGAAGCAGTATGTCGTGATGGGATCCTATGGCATCGGCATCTCGCGGCTTATGGGCGTGATTGTTGAAAAGTACAACGACAAAGGCGGAATCCTTTGGCCGGAGAGCGTAGCTCCTTTCCGCGTGCATCTTTTATCGCTTGGCGGAGCCGACGGTATGCCGCTCTATGAAAAGTTGCAGAAGTCCGGCGTTGAGGTTCTCTATGACGACCGCGACACGAGTGCGGGCCAGAAATTCGCGGAAGCCGACCTTATCGGCATTCCGTGGCGGATGGTCGTGAGTCCGAAAGTGGGCGAGGGAAAAGTGGAGCTCAAACGCCGGAACGAAGAAAAAGCAGAAGTAATGGATGTAAAAGAAGCGATTTCCCGATTGTCTCGCTGAGAACGATATGGTTTTGATAAAAACCAAAAGTTTCGAGTTGGCGGTTTATGTCAAAGGTGATTCTTCGGCTTCGAAGCTGGCAATTGTTATTCCCGGCAGATTGGATACGAAAGATTATTTCCATAACACGAGTTTGGTTGATTTTTTTGCGGCAAGAGGATATTTTGCCATATCTTTTGACCCGCCGGGTACATGGGAAAGTCCGGGCGATATTGAACTTTACACCACGACCAATTGTCTCAGGGCCATAGATGAGCTCGTTGAATATTACGGAAACAAAAAGACCATGCTGGCGGGCCATAGTCGCGGAGGAACCATCGCGATGTTGGCGGGCCCACAGAATCCTTATGTCACTCATTTCGTCTCGATCTTTTCATTTTATGGAGCGCCGAGCGATCCAGAAAAAGATCGTATTGCAGATGGGAGCGTGGTCACCTACAGAGATTTGCCGCCCGGCATCGGCAGGACGAAACAGCAGAAAGAATTTTATCTTCCGATCCATTATTTCGAAGATGGAAAAAAATATAATGCGTTGCAGAACTTGAAGAATTGCACGAAGCCAAAACTATTTTTCTATGGAACGGAAGATGTTACGAACGATCCGGAAAATGTAAAAAAGGCATACGCAGAGTCTGCGGAACCTAAAATGATCCATGGCCTGAAATCCGAACACGATTATCGCTATCATCCGGAAATCGTCGAGGAAGTAAGTAAGATTATAGGACAATTTTTGGACCGTTACGCCACAGATAAATAACGACACCGCTTCTTCGCTGGCGTTGACGTTACTTGTATCTTCGGCGTATTATGGGGGTACAAAACCATGGCGTTTTTTAATTCATTTTTTAAAGATGTCGGCATCGATCTTGGCACGGCGAACTCGCTGATTTACGTGAAGGGCCAGGGGATTCTCGTGAACGAGCCGTCGGTTGCGGCGATGAACGCGAAGACGAACCGGATCCTCGCGGTGGGGGATGAGGCAAAGAAAATGCTCGGTCGGACGCCGGCGCATATCACGGTCGTGCGGCCGCTCGTGAATGGCGTGATCTCAGATTACGAAATGACGGAAGAGATGTTGCGTCACCTTTTGAACCGGGAGAAGACAAATTCTTTCATGTCATATCGGCGCGCGATCCTCGCGATCCCCGACAATCTGACCGAAGTGGAACGAAAGTCCGTGGAGGATGCAGCCTTGGGCGCGGGATGTTCAAAAGTATATCTCGTGGAATCGCCGGTCGCGGCGGCTTTAGGCGCCGGGCTTCCGATCACAGCTCCCGAAGCCAGTTTGATCGTGGATATCGGCGGCGGGACGACAGACATCGCCGTGATCTCCATGGGCGGAACGGTTGTCTCGCGGACACTGAAGATCGCGGGAGATCGTTTTAACGACGATATCATGCGGTTCATCCGTGATGAGTTTCAGCTTGCGATCGGGGAATCGACGGCGGAGTTTACGAAGATTGCGGTCGGTTCCGCGTTGCCACTCGATGAACGCTTGGAAATTGCCGTGCGTGGGCGCGATATGGCGACCGGTTTGCCGCGCGAAATCATGGTAAAGAACACGCATGCGCGCGTCGCGCTCGCGAAGTCGTTACGGTCCATCGCTGACGCGATCCATGAAGCGATCGAGGCGACCCCGCCGGAGCTTGCGGGCGATGTGCTGCGGCATGGTATCGTGCTTTGCGGTGGCGGCGCGCTTCTGCGCGGTTTCGGCGACCTCATCGAGCGGGAGACGGGCGTGGAGGTCACGATTGCGCATGATCCTTTGACCTGCGTCATCCGCGGCCTCGGACAGATGATCGATGATTTTGAATCACACCGCGAGTTTTTGGACAATCCGCTGAGGCCGCTTTCGATAACGCTGTAACCGTGTCATTTCGAGCTTTGCGAGAAATCTTAGGGATCCCTCGCGAAGCTCGGGATGACTGTTCGGAATTTTAATACCATGAAACACCGTCAATCTTGGTTTCTCGGCGTTGTCGTCGTTCTCCTCTTGTTTTTTATTTTTTTCATGCCGAGCGTCGGCATGAAATTACGTTTTCTTTTAGGTCCGCAATCGCTCTCGTTCACAAGCACAGACCAACTTATGGCGGAAAATGAGTCGCTCTCGGCGAAATTGTCTGAACTCTCCGTAGTTGCGGGCGAGGTGCCGCATCAGACGCCGGACACGGTCCTTGCGATGGCGTATTCCGATTACCCATTTAATTTCAAAGATGAGATAACGTTAAATGCGGGTTCCGATGACGGCGTTGCTGCGCATGACGCAGTTCTTTTCGGGGGAAATCTCATTGGTTTTGTTTCAGGTCTTACGGCTCATCGTTCTGTCGTGCAAACGGTCTTCGATCCCAATTTTAAATTGCAGGTGCGTATCGGTACAAAAGGATATGACGCGCTTCTGGTGGGAGGACCGTATCCGATGGCAGAATCCATCGCGAAGACAGCGGTCATTACTTCGGGAGATGTCATTTATAATGCCGCGCCGAACGCGCCGTATGCCATTCCTATGGGAACGGTACAGAATGCTTCGCTCGCACCAGATAATTTATTTGAACAAGCATCACTTTCACTCCCATATGACAGGAGCGGAATTCAAGCCGTGGAGATCGTAAAGCAATAAATAAATTGGCTTTCGCATGAAACATCTTCTCGCCGTGCTCGTTTTTATCCTTGCACTCATGCTTCAACTCTGGTTCGCGCCCGCAGGCATACGCGGGGATTTCGTGCTCACGACTCTCATTGTTTTCGCCTTCATATTTTCTTTTTGGGAATTGGTCATTTTTATCCTCCTCGATATTTTTCTTTTGAATTCTTCGCCATATTTTAGCCTTACCATACTCGCTTTGACCGCGATTCCGCTCCTTATATATGTCATTCGCCGACGTTTTCCGCTTGATCGCTGGTTTGGTGTCGCATTCGGCGTCGCAGTCGGTATCCCGATCTTTTATGTGGCGACCGCGCCTGCCGCCGCGTTTCATATGATCGGATTTCTTTTGCTCGATATCTTGTCGTGCGTCATTTTCGGGGAACTCGTTTTGTATGGAATGGAAGGATAGGCGCCGACTTGCGATGTCGGCG
>Ga0302320_10018575_pt1 | contig 14012 bp, 12 predicted proteins | sample Bog_T0_3_FD_202130 | JGI IMG/M metagenome (GOLD analysis project Ga0302320, IMG submission 202130) | Peat permafrost microbial communities from Stordalen Mire near Abisko, Sweden - Bog_T0_3 | ecosystem: Environmental > Terrestrial > Soil > Wetlands > Peat | place: Sweden: Abisko, Stordalen Mire... | reverse complement strand
CACCGCCCAGGCGAAGCGCCCGGTGGACGCGCAGAGCAGCCGCGGGCCCGGGCGAGCGCGGTCCTCGAGCTGCATCGCGCCCTGATCGAGCTTCTCGGCCGCGAGGATCGCCGTGCAGAGCGGGTCCGGACCGGCGTCCGCCCCGCCGTCGGCAGCGGCAACGGCGACGCGGGAGCGCAGCGGCGCGCTGGCCGAAGGGGCAAGACTGGCCACCCCTCTGTCGATCGAAGTCGGCGCACCCGGCGCCTCGTCCGAGCTTCCCGGGTGGCAAGCCATGGAGGCCGGGATGGTGAGGAGGAAGGCCAGCGAGATCTGTGTGCGCATGGGATGGGGCTCCGACGGTGGCAAGGTGCATCTGTCTACAAAAGAAGGCCAGCGGCGCCCCGGGTGGAGCGCCGCTGGTCGCGTCACGGTGTCACGGTGTCCGCCTGCCGCGATTGCGGTGAGCAGATCTTCAGGTGCTCACGGAAGCGGCCTGAGGTGAACGTCACCGATGGCTGCCACGGCGCCCGGACCGTGGCAGATGAGGCACTGCTCCACCGAGGTCGCAGTGGCGCCGACCGTGTTGGCACGGGTGTCGTAGAAGTGACCGCCGTTTGCCTTCATGTGGTCGATCGCCTCCGCCGTGTCGTGGCACGAAGAGCAGGCGGTCGTGATGGGCGAGATAACGAGGGTCGTCGGGGCCGCCGGCGTCGTGGCACCGGTCGTCGCCGAGAAGCTGAAGGCGCTGCCGTAGGTGGCGGTGCCGGTCTGGTCCACGTAAGGCGCGAGGCCCTGGCTGGGGGGCAACGGGAACGGTCCACCGCTGGCGACGGTCTGGACGAGCATGTTGGGTACCTGGGCCAGGTTGGTGGCGTTCGTGAAGTCGTAGCTGTTCGGCACGTGGCAGGCCTGGCACTCGTTGAGCGGCGACGGGAACTTGATGTTGAAGTACCCCGCCGTCGGGCTCGTCGACTGCCAGCCGTACTCCACCGAACGCACGCGGTTACCGTGGATCGCATGGATGTAGTACTTCGAGCCCACGGGCCAGCCGGTGGCGTCCGTCAGGTCGTTCGTGTGGCAGCCCGCGCAGATGGTGCCGTTGTTGCGCTGACCGGAGTGGAAGCCCGGTTGGCCGAGCACCAGGCCGCCGCCGGGGGGCGCCTGCGGGTCGACGCCGAGCGAGCCGTGGCAGCCCTGGCACTTGGTGTTGTCGACGATGGTGCGGCGAGCCGTGGCGCCGGCCGCGACCTGGACCACGTCGGTGGTGGTCATCACGAGGCCGCCCGTTCCGTTGGCCGGATTGTACGGGTACATCGCCAGGTCCGTCTCCGTGAGCGGCAGGTTCGACGTGGGGCTCGTGCCGTACTGGAAGCCGACGCCGCCCGTGAGCATGGCCGCGCTGGCGGGGACGACCGCGTTGATCGCCTTGATCGTGTAGAAGCCGTTGGCGTCCGGGCCGCTCATCGTGCCCGTCTTGGCCACGCCGTTGAGGGCGCTGCGGACCCACACGGAGGTGGAGGCGTTGAAGTCCGTCGGCGTGACCCCATCCTGCGGGACCGACCAGAACCAGTAGACGTTGGGCGAGCCCACGAAGCTCGGCAAGAGCTCGACGGTGCTGCCTGCCTCCGGGCTGTTGAAGACGACATCGGTGAGAGCGCCGCCGTCCGCCCCGCTGACCTGCTGCAGCTTGAAGGAGATCTGGGGGCGCGTGACCGCGGGGGTCACGCTGGTGTCCGTCCACGTCCCGACGCTCTCGATCGCGTACTGGAACTGGTGGGCGCCGGGCGGCACGAAGTTGCCCGCCGGCAGGTAGCCGTTGTTCGTGTGCGAGCTGCCGCCGTCGACGAACGCAGCGCCGGTCGGATCAGGAGGCTCGACGGCCGCGTGCACGACCAGGAGGTCGCCGCCGCCGCCGGGGCCGTGGCAGCTACCGTTCGTGCAGGTGGCTGCGCCCGCGTCGGGCTGCTGCCTTCCGCCGACGTGCTTGCAGGGCACGGGAAGACCGTTCGCGCCCTTCGTGACAGGGTCCGTGCACCGGAACGGGATGGTCTCGGTGAAGTCGACGTAATCGTGGCAAGACTGGCACGCCTCGATCGACGGGTTGGTCGTGTGCTGCGCACCCTGCTGGGCGTTGCCGTGGCATGTGTCGCAGTTGCGAAGATCCTGCGGGTACGTCGCGGTCGTGCCGTCGAAGATGTCGGCCGGCTGCAGGTACACGCTGGCGTGGATGCGGTGGATGTGGACGGCGGACACGCAGCCCGTGCCGCCTTCGTAGCAGGAGCGGGCCGGGTTGTGGCAGACGGCGCAGCCCTCGCCGTTGGACGCGGGGGTGTTGTGGCCGGCGTGCTGGACGAACGGGTCCTGCGTGGCGGTCAGCTCGTAGCGGAAGCCGTCATGGCACTTCGCGCAGTTCTGGGTATTGACGATCTGCCGCGGAGCCGGCGCGCCGGCGTCGCCCGCCCCTCCGGGGGAGAAGTAGTACGGCTCGTTGGAGGAGAAGTACGTGCTGGCAGCCGCGAGGTTGTTCAGATCGGTCTGGCGCGCAGCGAGGATCCACACGACGTGCGTATTCCCCGCCGTGAGGGTCGTGATGCCCTTGGCACCCGAAGTCGTTGCAGTCGGAGCCGTGGTGGTCGTCGGAAACGAGTAGGTGTAGTCACCGGCGCCGCTGCCGTTCTCTGCGATCGTGCCCTGCCCGGTCGTCCCGAGCGGCGCGTACATGTCCGGGCCGTAGCTTGCCGCTCCACTCGTCGGCTCGGCGAGGCTCGTGTAGACCGTCAGCGGCTGGACGTTGCCGGCGCCGTCGACCGTGTAGTACGCGAGCGCGAAGGACAGCGCCGTGTTGGCAAGCGGCTGGTTGACGCTGTAGACGCCGTTGATGTCGACGGGCAGGCCGTTGCTGTCCTTCAGGGTGAAGCGGACGGAGACCGGGGGCCCGACGTTGACGCTCACGACCGCGGCAACGAGGCCTTGGGTCGCGTAGTAGGTGCCCGTCGGCGAGGGATCGCAAACGTACGTCGTCGTGCCGCTCGAGACGCCGCCGTCCGCGGTGCACGGGCCCGAGAGGAGGGCGACGCCTCCATACTGGCACTGGGTCCCGGGCGGCTCCTTGCTGGTGGCCACGCACGCGGGCTCACCGGGCGCGCCGGCCTCCCCGTTCGTGCCCTCCGTCCCAGGCGCCCCTGCCTCGCCGCCAGGGCCTCGTGTACCGGGTGCTCCGGCTTCTCCCGCAGGTCCTGGCGCCCCCGCTGGTCCGGCACTACCACTCCCGCAGCCTATGACTAGCGCGGAGAGAGCGCTCACAACGAGCGTACGAGCTCCAAACATAATTCACCTCGGTTCGTAGGAAACTGAGGTGGCCCGGTGCAAGAAGAACGCCGGTACGCGCGGCCTCCGAAATCCCGAGCACTTCCGGGCACTCGACATGGGCTTCGTCGCATCGAGGTGCACGCATTGCGTCCGGGAGTCCGATGCCTGCGAGTCGTGCCGGCGGCCGACCTCGTCCGGCCCTGGGGCGGGCGGGCTTCTCCCGTGCTGTCACGAACGGCCGAACGCCTTGCACCCGAACGCAGGTCTTGCGCGGGGTGTCCGCTCAGTGGCTATGGCACTCGTTGCACTCGGTCTTGGGGCGGCGCCCCGTGACGTGGCACTCGTAGCACTGGATCTCCTTGTGCTGCGCGACGGCCAGGTGCTTCTCGGGCGTCTGCCAGGGGTGCCAGTCCTTCTCGAACGGCCCCATCGTCGCTTGCCCCAGCGCCGACGGAGGACCCCTCTGCGGCTCGGTGTGGCAGACCGTGCACGCGGAGTCGAGCACCTTGCCCTCGGGGCTGACGTGCTTGCCGTCGTGGCAGCGGAAGCAGCCGGGCGAGTTACGATGGCCGATGTTCGACGGGTAGGTCTTCCAGCTGACATCCATCTCCGGAAAGACATTCCGGTCGTAGATCCCCGAGAGCGTCGCGGCGAGCGCTTGCACGTCCTCCGCCCGCGACGCGCTGACGTCGGGGTACTTGGCGGCGTAGAAGGCGGCCACGTCCTTCTTCATCCCCTCGTGCGCGGCCTCGCGCGTCGGATAATCCTTCGACAGCGTGTCGACCGACAGGGACTTCGCGAACGGGAGCGTGGGGGAGATGACACCCGCCGCGAGGGAGCGATCGACGGCAACGTCCGGCGCCTCGAAGCCGTGCGCCGGCCTGTTGTGGCAGTCGATGCAGTCCATGACGTGCTTCGGAAGCGCGGCGATCTTGGCAGCGTCGACGGGCTTCTCGGTGCGCGTGTACGAAGTCACGCTTCCGTCCGGGCGCTTCAGCTGGACCCACGGGATGCTCTGCAGGTGATCGTCGTCGGACACGAACGTGACCTCGTTCTGGCCTGCCATGTGCCAGTGAATCCCGGAGCCGAACGCGCCCTGACCGCCTCCCACCTTCATGAGCATCGAGATCTGCTCGGGGGTGCTCTTCTCGTCGTAGCGAAAGTGGGGCCGCTGGTAGAGCTGCGAGCCCCACGTCTTTGCCGGCCAGTGGCACTCCTCGCACGTCTCGCGCGCGGGGCGCAGACCCTTGATGGGCGTGGGGATCGGCCGGTCGTAGGTGTTGAAGACGACGCCTGCCAGCTGCTTCATGCCATTGAGCTTGGAGGCCACGTAGTGGCCCGCCCCGTCGCCCACGTGACACGCCACGCAGGCCACGCGCGCGTGCGGCGAGCTCTGGTACGCCGTCATCTCGGGGCCCATCTGCGTGTGGCACGTGCTGCCGCAGAAGCCGACCGACTCGGTGAGCAAGAAGCCGTTGTAGCCAGCCACCGCGAACACGGCGAGGAGCACCGCGCCCCCTAGGACGAAGAGCGCAAAGAGGATCCGCTGGCGATGGTCGTTGAGGTCGAGCCGCGGAAACGGGAGCGCCTCGGTCGTCTTCGCGCGCCGGCGGCGGCGCGACTCCCGCCACATGCCGCCAAACACGAAGACCTGCCCGAAGACGATGATCGACGGGAAGGCCACGAACGTGACGATCCCTGCGTAGGGCCCGGTCTTGACGGTGAACTGAAAGGCCAGCCCCATCAGCATCAGGACGATGCCGATGACGGTCAGCAGCCCGCCGATGTACGTGCCCCAGTTACGGTAAAGGCTGGCCGGCGCTCGCTTCGGGCTCGTGGGCTCCACCGCTCAGATCCCTCGTGCAGCGCAGGGTTGTCTTGGCGGTACGTGGCAAGCCGAACGGGCGCGCATGGCCGGCCTCATGCGGTCTCCGTGCCAGGCGATCGTGCGACGAATCGTGCCGATTCTCGGCGCAATGGCGCAAGATCTGCGTCCGGGAGCGCTCTTTGCGCGACGAGCGGGCCTGCGTGAGGCGGCCGGCTACCCTCTCACACGCGGTTCGCAAATAGAGAGCGTCGTCGCCGCTGGTCGTTCCGGGCGCGCCCTTCGGCTAGGCTCCGTGCGCGGACGAGGCGCTGCGCACGCTACGTGCACCCACGGCCGAGGAGCCCCATGCACCCAACCACGAGCGAGTCCGCTGTCTCCCCCCGAGCTTTTCTCATCTCCGATCACGCGAGGTTGGCCCGCCTTGGCGAGAAGTTGCTGATCTCGGCGCGCGCCGGCGATCCGCCGGACGTCTGTCCTTCCTGGAACGAGTTCGAGCAGGGCCTCCTGGCGCACCTCGAAGCGGAGGAGGTCGAGCTCCTTCCGCACTTCGAGGCCGGCCACCGGCTGGAGACCGACGCCCTTCGCCTCGAGCACGCCCGGATCCGCCACCTGGTCGACAAGATGGGGCTCTCGGTCGAGCTCCACGAGGCGAAGGCGGATGCGCTCGAGGAGCTCCTGCGTATCATCCGCGAGCACAGCGCGCGCGAGGAGAACCTCCTCTACCGCTGGACGGACAAGAACCTCCCGCCTCCCCTTCGAGCGCGCCTCCTCGCGCGTCTCCGGCGCACGGTGTCCCAGGCCTCGCCGGCTCCACGGCCCAGCGAGGCGCCACGGTGAGCCTCGACGGCTTCCAGCCACGAGACAAGGATGCCTTCGTGGGCTACTCGGAAGCCACGGCCCGGCGCGCGGCCGTCTACCTCAATCACGTCGCCGGTTGGCTCAACATCGAGGTCGATGGGATCGCGAAGATTCCGGCCGGCCATGGGCTCCTCGTCGCGAACCACGCCTTCGGGTGGGACGTGGCCTTCGCGATGGCCGCCATCCGACGCGACACCGGCCGCCGCGTCTGGGCGCTGGGCGAGCACGCGTGGTGGAGGTTTCCCGTCCTGCGACGCTTCGCGGCCGCGGTCGGTACCGTCGACGGGACCGCGGAGAACGCGGACCGTCTCCTCGCGTCGGGCGATCTGGTGATGGTGCTCCCCGGCGGCCTCCGCGAGGCGGTGAAGCCGCGTGAGCTCCGCTACCGGCTCCTCTGGGGGCACCGGTACGGGTTCGTGCGGGCCGCCATCCGCAACCAGGCGCCCATCGTGCCCATCGTCTCCTTAGGCTTCGACGAGCTCTTCGACTTCATGGGGAACGCCTACGACCGCGGCGGGCGATGGCTCCGGGACCGCCGCATCCCCATCCCCCTGCCGTCGAGGCTCTTGCCCATTCCCCACCGCGCGCGCCTCCGCTTCGTCATCGGTGACCCCATCCCTTCACGCTACCCGCCCGAGGCCGCGACCGACCTCGCAAGCGTCCGATCGGTGCGGCGCGAGGTGGAGGGCGCCATGCACGAGCTCCTCGAGATGGACCTGGCGCGGCGCGTGGGGATCGACCTCTCGTAGCCCATGACCACCATCGCAGAAGACCTGCTCCGCGCCGTCGCCTACCCGGAGCCCATGCCGGCCGAGGTGAAGCTGATGGAGACCCACCTGTCGTGGGTCTTCTTGACGGAAACGGAGGCGTTCAAGGTCAAAAAGCCGGTCGACTTCGGGTTCGTGGACTTCCGTACCCTCGCGGCTCGCAAGCGGGCGTGCGACGCCGAGGTCACGCTGAACCGCCGGCTGGCGAAGGACGTCTACCTGGGCGTCGTGCCCGTACGCCGGACGGCCGACGGCTCGCATACGCTCCGGGACGAGGGCCCTGTCGTCGACTACGCCGTGCACATGCGACGCCTGGCTGACGCCACCCGCGGCGACGAGCTGCTCGCGAAGGGCGCGCTCACCGCCCGGTCGATCGGACGGGTCGGCGATGCGCTCGCGGTCTTCCACGGGCAGTCCCGGTGCGACGCGGAGACGAAGCGCTTCGGGAGCCTTCCGGTCATCCTCGAGAACGTGCGCGAGAACTTCGAGCAGACGCGGGCGGAGATCGCCCGCTACGTGTCCGCCGCCGAGGCCGCAGAGCTCGAGCGGAGCCAGACCGACTTCCTCCCGGCGCACGGGCCGCTCCTCGAGGCGCGCGTCGCAGCAGGTCGCGTCCGGGACGGGCACGGGGACCTTCGCCTCGAGCACCTCTACTTCGAGGACCGGGGGCTGTCGGTCATCGACTGCATCGAGTTCAGTGACCGCTTTCGCTTCGGCGACACGTGCGCGGACGTCGCCTTCCTCGCGATGGACCTGGCGGAGCATGGACGGGTGGACCTGGCCGAGCTCCTGCTCGCGCGCTACGCGCGCGCCGCGGACGACTACGACCTCTACGCGCTCGTCGACTTCTACGAATCCTACCGGGCCTACGTGCGCGCCAAGATCGCGACGTTCCTGGCGAAGGACCCGGCCGCCCGCGACGAGCTCCGGCTGCGCGCGGAGGCGGACGCCCGGCGGCACTTCCTGCTGGCGCTCGCTTCGAACCGGAGGTCCTTGCTCGGGCCCGTCGTGGTCGCGGTCGGCGGCGTCATCGCGTCGGGCAAGAGCACCGTCGCCGAGGCGATCGGCAGCGAGATGTCGGCGCCGGTCATCGACGCCGACCGGACGCGCAAGCACATGCTGGGCATACCGGACACGACGCGCGTTCTGGACGCCTCGTGGCAGGGCGCGTACGACCCCCACGTCACGGAGCGCGTCTACGACGAGGTGCTGCGCCGCGCCGCCGTCGTCGTCGGCTCCGGCCGGCCGGTCGTCCTGGATGCCTCGTTTCGCTCGCGCGTGATGCGGACCCGTGCGCAGCTCCTGGCCCGTGAGCTCCACGTTCCGTTCGTTCTCGTCGAGTGCCGCGCGGAGCGCGAGGTTTGCCGGAGCCGCCTCGAAGAGCGCGCGAAGACCGCGAGCGTCTCGGACGGGCGGCTCGCCATCTTCGAGGACTTCTGGGCGAGGTTCGAGCCCATCGCGGAGCTCCCGGCGTCCGAGCACCTGGTGCTGGAGACGACGCGCCCGCTCCCCGACAACCTCGAGCTTTTGCGAGCGCGCATCTCATCGTGGCCCCGCGGCCTGGAAGGCTGAAGACGCCGCGAAGGCGATGGCGCCCGTGGCCCGCCACTGCCGAGGCGAGAGAGTCCCCCTCAGCGCAGCGCGTCGGCGGCCTTGAAGTACTTCCGCGCGTACGCGACGATCTGCGGGTCGGTCGGGTGGTCCACCGTCTCCACGCCGATGACCTTCGGCTCGATCGCGTGGTCATGCTTGTGGAAGTGCTTGATGAGCTCGAGCTTCGCCACTCCGGGCCCGAGGATCAGGATCTCCTCCGCGCCGGCGAGAACCTGCGCGACCTGGTGGAAGAAGGCCTGTGCCTCCTCCGGGTGCTCCTTGTACCCCTCCGGTCCCCGCGGATGGCGGTGAAGGTGGTGCGCGGGCGCGTGGACGGTCTTCTCCTCCACGGCGTCGGGAACGACGTGGAAGACCCGGGCCTCTTTGTGATCGACCCATACGGCAACGTGACGGCTCATGACAGGGCTCCTCTATGGCTCTTGGGTTGGTTCTACTTGGCGAGGCGCGTGTGGAGGAGCTCCGCGAAGGCGCGACACAGGTCGACCGTCGTGAAGATGCCTACGACCTTGCCGCTCTGCATGACCACGGCGCATCCGTACTTGTGCGCCCCCATGCTCTCGACGACCTCGTCGAGGGGCGTCTCGGGCTGGACCTCGTAGACGCTGCTCGTCATGGCCTCCTCGACGAGAACCTCCTTCGGGTCGACGTCCTTCAGCGACTCCACGAGGTGGAGATCGCGGTCCGTGATGATGCCGACGAGCTTGCCTCCGCGAAGGACGGGAAGGTGGCGGATCGTGTGCTCGTGCATGATTTCGTGCGCCCTCGAGAGCGGCTGGTCCACGCCAACCGAGTGCGGCGAAGTCGTCATGTACTTCTGGATCAACGGAATTGGTTTCGACATGCATGGGCTTTGAGCATGACTCGTGCCACCCTCCCACCGCCCTAATGCCCAGGCGAAGGCGTCCGACCGGTCCTCTGCCCGTGCAAGGGGTGCGCGTTCACGCAAGAGATTCGTGCCGAGCGCGCCCTCGACCCAGACTTGGAGCTCTGTCGCATGAAACACGCAAGCGTTGACGATGCCATCTCGCACGTGAAGTCCGGCAGCCGCGTCTTCGTCCACGGCGCCTCGGCCACGCCCCTCCGGCTGCTCGAGGCGCTCGTCGGCCAGAGAGATCGGCTCCGCGACGTCGAGCTCATTCACCTGCACACGGTGGGGCCCGCGCGTTACGCCGACCGCGAGCTCGGTGCGAGCTTTCGCGTCGTCAACCTCTTCGTCGGCCCGAACATGCGCCCGAAGATGGACGGCACGCGGGTCGACTACCTGCCCTGCTTCCTCTCGGAGATTCCCCAGCTCTTTCGCTCCGGGCGAAGACCGCTCGACGTGGCGCTGCTCCACGTCTCGCCACCGGATGCGCACGGGTTCTGCACCCTCGGTACGAGCGTGGACGTGGCGCGCGCCGCGGCAGAAATCGCGCCGATCCTCATCGCCCAGGTGAACCCGCGCATGCCGCGTGTGCACGGCGACGGCTTCATTCACATCGATCACATCCACCACTGGGTGGATGTCGACGAGCCGATTCCCGAGTCTCCGCCGGCGCGGCTCGGCCCTGACGAGCGCGCCATCGGCGGGTTCGCCGCGGGGCTCATCGACGACGGGGCGACGCTCCAGATGGGCATCGGCGCGGTTCCGGACGCCGTCCTCGCCTCGCTGTCGGGGCACAAGCACCTCGGCATCCACACCGAGATGTGGACCGATGGCGCGCTCGCGCTCATCAAGAGCGGCGTCGTCGACAACTCGAGAAAGCACGTGCACCCGGGCAAGACGGTCTCCGGGTTCGTCATGGGGACGCGGGCCTTGTACGACTACATCGACGACAACCCGTCGGTCGCGCAGCTCGACATCGCGTACGTGAACAACGCGGACGTCATCGCCCGCAACGACAAGGTCGTCGCCATCAACTCCGCCGTGGAGATCGACCTGACCGGCCAGATCTGCGCCGATTCCATCGGGCATAGAATCATCTCCGGGGTCGGCGGGCAGATGGACTTCATGCGGGGCGCCTCGCTCTCGAAGGGAGGAAAGCCGATCATCGCCCTCACGAGCCGGACGGCGAAGGGCGCGGCGCGCATCGTCCCGATGTTGAAGGGAGGCGCCGGCGTGGTCACGACGCGCGCACACGTGCACTTCGTGATCACGGAGCACGGCGTGGCGGACCTCTACGGAAAGACGCTGAGCGAGCGCGCCCAGGCGCTCGTCGCCATCGCCCACCCGGACGACCGCGAGCCCCTCGCGAAGGCCTGGCGGGACGCCGTCAATCGTCCTTGAGCGTATCGTCCAGCTGGCTCCGCAGCCAGTTGAGGAGGCCTGCCGCCGAGACCACGCCGAGGACCTTGCCGCCCGCGACGACGGGCACGTGGTGCACGTACTGCGTTGCCATGAGCTTGACGGCATCGGCGATCGGCGTCGTGTCCAGGAAGGACATGACGAACGGGGTCATGATGTCCTTCGCGCAGAGTTTGTTGCCCGCGCCGGCCCTGGACAGCGCGCGTAGCAGGTCCGTCCGGGAGACGACGCCCGCGGGGTGCCCGTCGGCGTCCATGACGACAGCCACGTCCAAGGACTCCTCCACGTAGACGCGCGCCAGAATGGGAACGGGAACGTCCGACGCCAGGCAGAATCCGGTGCCCATCGCGGCGGACACCGGGGTCTCCTGCGCGGACTCCCATGGGCCACAGGGAGTTCGCAAAGGGAGAACGTCCCCCGCCAGCCGGCACAGGAGTACCCAGGCGTCTTGGGAACGAGGGGTCGAGAGGTGCTCGCAGTGGCTGCAGATGCGGCATGCGTCGAGCGGCGTCCATCCGGCCACTGGGCACAGAACGATGGCCTCCCGCGAGACCGCGCCGTCCGGCGCCACGCTGCAGCGCGCGTGAACGGCGACGGACTCCACCTGGGTGAGAGTGGAAGAGCTGGGCATGGCAAACGGCGGTGCAACCCGTGGGCCGACGGGGCCGAAGTGGGCACGTCGGAGGCAGGCTTCTTGCTACAGTCGGGGTATGAAACGCATCCAGCAAGTCCTTGTCGCAACCGACTTCAGCGAAATCGCGACCCGGGCGCTCGACGAGGCCGTGGACCTCGCCGAGCAGCTCGGTGCAAAAGTGACGCTCGTGCACTCGTACGAGATCCCGATCTACGGCTTCCCCGACGGCATCCTCGTCGCGACGTCCGACGTCGTCGCCGGCCTCATGCGCGCGGGACAGACGGGCCTCGAGGCCGCGATCGAGAAGCGCAAGGATCGCAAGGTCGAGATCACGCCGGTGCTCCGCGACGGCACGCCCTGGGAGGAGGTGAACAAGGTCGCCGAGGACGTGAAGGCAGACGTCATCGTCGTCGGTACCCACGGCCGGCGGGGCCTGGCGCGGGCGCTCCTCGGCAGCGTCGCCGAGCGGATCCTACGTACCGCGACGCGCCCTGTGCTGGTCGTTCACGGGGGATAGAAGGGCAGCTTTTTTCGCCGATGGCGGCGCGCTGGCGGCGTCGCTCAGCCTTCGCCAGGCTTGCCGGCCGGGGTCGCCGTGCGCTGCAGCGAGATTCCGTACTCGTGGAGCTTGTACTGGATCTTGCGCACGCTGATGTCGAGCATCTGCGCCGCCTGGGCGGTGCGACCGCCGCAGGCCTCCAGCGTCGAGAGGATGGAGTGGCGCTCGATCTCCTCGAGCGTGGATCCGGGGATGCGGATGGCGCCCTTCGGGACGCCGCCGACTCCGACAGGCAGGTGCTTCGCCGTGATGAGGGTGCCGTCGCAGAGCACCGCGGCGCGCTCGATCACGTTCTCGAGCTCGCGCACGTTGCCCGGCCACCGGTAACCGGTGATCCGCTCCAGCGCCGCGTCGTCGAACCCCTGGATGGTCTTGCCGTTCTCCTTCGAGAAGCGTTGCAGGAAGTGCGTCGCGAGGGGCAAGAGGTCGCTCGGCCGGGCGCGCAGCGGGGGCATCTCCACGTTCACCACGTTGAGCCGGTAGAACAGGTCCTCCCGGAAGCGGCCCGCGCCGACCTCCGCCGTGAGATCGCGGTTGGTCGCGGCGATGATGCGAACGTCCACCTTCAACGTCTCGTTGCCGCCCACCCGCTCGAAGGTCCGCTCCTGGAGGAAGCGGAGCAGCTTGACCTGGGTAGCTGCGGAGATGTCGCCGATCTCGTCGAGGAAGAGCGTCCCTCCATCGGCCTGCTTGAAGCGCCCTTCGCGCCGACCCACGCTGCCGGTGAAGGCCCCCTTCTCGTGGCCGAAGAGCTCACTCTCGAGGATCGTCTCGGCGAGGGCCGCGCAGTGGAGCTTCACGAAGGGGCCGCGCGCGCGGGGGCTATGCTCGTGGATGGCCTGTGCCACCAGCTCCTTGCCCGTGCCGCTCTCCCCGGTGATGAGGACGCTCGCACGGCTCGGAGCGACCTGCTCGATCACGCTGAAGACGGCCTGCATCGCGGGGCTCGTGCCGACGATGTTCTCGAACCGAAACTTCTCCTTCAGCCGCGCGCGCAGCTCCACGGTCTCGCGCTTCAGGCTGCGGCGCTCGAGCGCTCGTTCGAGGATGACGAGGAGCTCGTCGATCTGGAGGGGCTTCGTCAGGTAGTCCTCCGCGCCCTCGCGCACGGCCTTCACGGCGGACTCCACCGCGGCAAACGCGGTCATGAGCACGACGATGAGCTCCCCATCCAGCTCGCGGGCCTTGCGAAGGAGCTCGATTCCGTCGATGCCGGGCATGCGCAGATCGGTCAGGAGGACGTCGGGCCCGAACTCGGGCAGCTGCGCTAGTGCCTTGTAGCCATCCTCCGCCACGCGGACGTCGAACCCCTCCGACTTGAGGAGCGTCGAAAGACCGCTCCGGCTGGTGGGCTCGTCATCGACGACGAGGACCCGCCCCCGAGGGCGGGGAGCGTCGGACGTCTTCGATTCAGATGCAGAATCTGCGGGCGCGTGCACGTCTTGCGGCTCCTTGGAGGGGGTCATGCGGGTTGGCCTGGGAAGACCGGCCGTTATTGTGCCGCATTGTCAGCGCATCAGCACCTGTTGTGCCAGCGGAGGCCTCGCGGCCGGCATTCGAGTTGCTATCCTGTCCGCCATGCGACTCATCCTCGTTGGACTCGACGGCTCACCCCGCGCCGAAGGCGTGCTCGACACCGCCATCGACCTCGCCCGGCGCACCGGCCGCAAGCTGGTCGTCTTTCGAAGCTTCGGCTTGCCTCCCGAGATGCCGGCGGCCGTATGGAAGCTCGATGAAGGCTCTCTCATGGATAACCTGCGTGACCACGCGCAGGCCTATCTGAACGAGTGCCTGAAGAGGGTTCCGAAGGAGGTCCCTGCGGAGTCGCGCGTGGAGGTCGGCACGCCATGGCAGGCCGTGTGCGGGGCCGCGAAGGCGCTCGACGCCGACCTCATCGTGGTCGGCTCGCACGGCTACGGCACCGTCGACCGCCTGCTCGGAACGACGGCCGCGAAGATCGTCAACCACGCCGAGTGCTCCGTCCTGGTCGTCCGCCCGAGCAAACCCTCGTGAGTGATGGCGTCCAACCACAGACCAGGAGTGAGGTGGTCTCGTCGAGGACCTCGCTCCTACTCGCGGCGGGCTGTGATGCGGAAGCGGCGCTGCGTCGTGAAGAACGGGGGCTCGCCGGCCAGCATCGCCTTCGAGGCCTCGATCGCCTGGGCGGCCTCCCGCTC
>Ga0302320_10018574_pt1 | contig 14012 bp, 11 predicted proteins | sample Bog_T0_3_FD_202130 | JGI IMG/M metagenome (GOLD analysis project Ga0302320, IMG submission 202130) | Peat permafrost microbial communities from Stordalen Mire near Abisko, Sweden - Bog_T0_3 | ecosystem: Environmental > Terrestrial > Soil > Wetlands > Peat | place: Sweden: Abisko, Stordalen Mire... | reverse complement strand
CCCAGTGGGATGGGCATGGGCAGGCAACGCGCCGTTTCAGTGGGGCAAACGGATTGCATCGCATTTGGGAGGCACGCGCGACCCCATGGTGGCATTCTGGCCGAAGCGCATTCAAGATGCGGGCGGTCTACGTTATCAATTCGAAGATGTGACGGATGTTGCGCCAACCATCTTGGAAGCGGCGGGGCTCCCTGAGCCCGTCGAGGTGAATGGCGTGAAGCAACAGCGGGTAGATGGTATGAGTATGCTGGCTACCTTTGCTTCCGCCTCGACCCAGAGCAAAAGGACGACGCAGTACTTTGAAATGCTGGGCAATCGCGCGATTTATAACGACGACTGGATTGCGGCAGCACGAAGCGGCCAGCTCGCGTGGACATACTCCCGCGAGCCGGAATCGATGATGCAGCAGCCGTGGGAGCTCTATCATCTGAGCGAGGATTACTCTGAGTCGGACGATCTGGCAAAGCAGTTTCCGGACAAACTGAAGCAGATGCAGACGCTCTTTGACGAGGAAGCGAAGAAGAACCAGGTGTACCCTCTGAACCCGCTATGGGCCGGAAGACAGCCACGTCCAACAGCCACGCACTTCACTTATTACGCGCGCACTGGTCGTCTGTATGTATCGCTTACGCCGCCGTACGAGAATCGTTCGCACACAATTACTGCGCACGTGGTGATTCCGAAGGACGGTGCCAACGGAGTGCTGATTGCGGATGGCGGCATTGGTGGAGGATTTTCTCTTTACGTGAAAGATGGAAAGCCGAGCTACACCTATAACTATTTTGCGCGGCGAATCACGACGATCGCCTCCCCTACGCCACTTCTGCCAGGGCCTGCGAAGATTGTGCTGCAGTTTGCCTATGACGGAGGCGGACGCGGCAAGGGCGCTGTAGCCACTTTGTCTGTGAACGATCAACAGGTGGGTCAAGCTCGCCTGCCTGAGACTGTTTCGACCGCATTTTCATTTGAGGACACATTCGATGTGGGCGAGGATAGCGCTTCGCCGGTCGGCGACTATCAGAGTCCATTCCCCTTCACAGGCACGCTCGATCGCATTGATCTTGATCTTGCGCCGGTCAATTAGCCGCAACAAGATCGAGCCAGATCGCCAGGTACTTATGGTTACGAAAATCTGGTTTGTCATCGAGGGCAAAACTCGTCAGCCGATCATAGTTTGGCAATCACAGTCTTGACGGCAGTGTATTGTTCAAGGCCGTACTCGCCGAGCTCGCGGCCGATTCCCGACTGCTTGAAGCCGCCGAACGGCGCCCTTGTATCGAGAACGTTGTAGCAGTTGACCCAGACAGTGCCGGCGCGGACACCGTTGGATACGGCAAGAGCGCGCTTGATGTCTCTGGTCCAAACGGCGGCAGCGAGGCCATACTTCGTCTGGTTGGCGCGGGTGATGACTTCGTCGACTGTCTTGAAGGGGATGACCGACATGACTGGGCCGAAGATCTCTTCGCGGGCGATCTTCATGTTGTCTTGTACATGGGCAAATACTGTGGGTTGCATGAAGTAACCGCGGCTGCCGATGCGCTCTCCGCCGCAGGCAAGCGTCGCTCCCTCAATGCGGCCTGATTCGATATAGCCCGTTACCTTCTCGAACTGGGTCTTATCGACGAGTGGTCCCAATTCTGTGCGAGGATCGAATGGGTCGCCCACTACTCTCTTTTGGGCGCGCGCGATGCTCTTGTCGATGAACCGGTCATAGATTGTCTCTTGGACGAAGACTCTCGATCCAGCGCAGCACGACTGGCCCTGGTTTGAGAACAGGCCCATGTGCGCGCCTTCGACAGCCTGGTCGAGGTCCACGTCATCGAAAACGATGTTGGGGCTCTTGCCGCCGAGCTCGAGAGTCACTGGCTTGAGATTCGACTTAGCAGCGGCCTCCATGATGAGATGGCCCACTTCGGTGGAACCGGTGAAGGCTACCTTGTCCACATCCATGTGGTTCGCGATGGCCGCACCGGCTGTTGGCCCAAATCCCGGCAGCAGGTTCACAACACCCTCTGGGAAGCCGGCTTCCAAGATCAACTCCCCGATGCGCAGCGCAGAAAGCGGCGTTTGTTCGGCCGGCTTCAGCAACACGGTGTTGCCTGTAGCGAGCGCAGGCGCAAGCTTCCACGCCATCATGAGCATGGGAAAGTTCCAGGGAATAATCTGGCCTACTACACCGATGGGCTCGTGGCGCGTGTAGCAAAGAAAGTCGCCGTCGATGGGAATGGTCTTGCCGTGGACCTTATCTGCCCAGCCGGCGAAATAGCGATAGCAGGCGACAGTCTTTGCCACGTCAACAGCTTTCGCAACCGACACTGGCTTGCCGTTGTCCAGAGCTTCAAGCCGGGCCAGGCCGTCGGCGTTGCTCTCAATCAGCTCGGCGAGGCGATAGAGAAGCCGTCCTCGCTCCGAAGCCGTCATGCTGCGCCACGGCCCATGTTCGAATGCGGCGCGCGCAGCTTGCACCGCGAGGTCAACGTCTGCCGCGTCGGCTTCGGCCACATGGCAGATCTCTTCTTCGGTCGAGGGATTCACTGTGGCAAAAGTCTTGCCCGATTGGCTCGCGACCCAACGATTGCCGATGAGAAGCTTAGGCTGCGGCAGAGCGACCAGATTTTCAGCGTGAAGCAGAGCACTAGTCGGCATGGGGAACAACTCCTTCACGACTTTTTATTGAGAAGCTGCGCAAGCCAACTGAGCACCGGCATTCATTTGTGTTGCGCTTTTGCGCGCGCTGATAAATTCCAACCAATTTCTGTAGATGAGCGCCGCCGTCAGGCGCCAGGTATTCTCGATCTCCTGCTTTTCAAGAACGGCCGCGACCCGTGTGAGCAACTCTTTGCTGCGACAGGTCATGGCTTTAGCCTGCAGATCGCTCAAGGCGGTGGCTGTGGGATTATCGAAATAACCACTGGGGATCAAGGGATAGCCTTCCGACTCGCGGGTGAAGTACCTGCCGACATCTCGGCGATATTCGCGCAGCAGGGTGTCGGCCTCGTATTCCGGATGGCCCTGAAAGAAGACGAAGAGGCTCTCTTGCTCTTTGACAAAAGAGTCAACGCCCGCGTCAAGGGTGCGCGAAAGCACAGTGTATCCGTGCGCGGCCAACGACTGCTCAGCTATGCCATTCCAGCGCGAGTGAGGAACGGGAAAGGTTGCGGGTGCGCCCGCCGTCAAGGCATGTGCGGATACGCGCGTACACTGCAATGCGCCAAAATATTTAATGTCGCTCTTTGACCGGCCAATGCCATCCATGTGAAGAATTGCAGCGTGGGCGGCGAGGCAGGACCATATTGTCGAGTGAGTATGCCGACGCGCCCATTCAAGCACTCGAGTAAAGCTCTGCCAGTAGGGCTCATCTCTCAGGTCCGATGTTATTGGTTCCCTGCCGGTGACAATGAGGCCGTCAAGGTTCGTGCCGGGAAGTGTTTCGGTGCTTGCGTAATGGGTCTCCGCATGGTGCAGGGATGAGCCCGCTCGTGGCACGCCAGGCAACGAGTAGAGCAACAGTCGAACGGGAATTTCATCCGATGCCTGGTCGAGAAGAGAAACAAACTGGCGCTCGGTTGCTCTGAACGCTGCATCCGGCATGTTGTTCACGAGGCCGATGGTCAAGGCGCGGCCGGCGCGGTCTGGAAACTGCAAGGCGGCTTTGCGGCGCGGGTTTTGCCCGCCAACTACGCGGTTGTTGGTGGTGCGGTTTGAGTCAACAACTACGGGCATTCTCGCCTCCGTTCCGCGGTCTTCAACTTCCGCTGGATGATGTGTTGTCAGGCAGCATTGCCGCTGCGAGCGCCTGGTCAATATCTTCAATGATGTCGTCAATGTGTTCGATTCCGATGCTAAGGCGGATCATCTCAGGCAGCACGCCTGCATTCAATTGCTCCTCAGAAGACATTTGCCGATGGGTGGTCGAGGCCGGGTGGCAGACGAGAGATTTTGCGTCGCCAAGATTGACGAGCCGTGTGACCAGCTTCAATGCGTCGTGGAACCGAACCGCACCTGCATAGCCGCCCTTGATGCCGACGGACATGAGCGAACAGCCGCGGCCGGCAAGGTATTTTTGCGCGAGGGCATGATAGGGGCTGTCTGCGAATCCGGCATATTTGACCCACTCAACCCTTGGATCTGCGCGCAGAAACTCGGCTGCTTTTCTTGCATTCTCAACATGACGCTCTACGCGCAGCGCAACAGTTTCGATTCCCTGCAACAGCAGAAAGGCACTGAGCGGCGATAGCACTGCGCCGCCAGTACGCAGGTAGACACTGCGGCAGCGCGCGATATATGCGGTCCGGCCGAAGTGCTCTGTATAGATGAGGCCATGATAGGAAGCGTCCGGCTGAGTGAACGTTGAAAAGCGCGAGCCCTGCGCGGCCCAGTCGAAGTTGCCGCTGTCAATGATTGCGCCGCCGAGAGTGGTGCCGTGACCGCCCATGAATTTTGTGAGCGACTCAACTACGATGTCCGCGCCAAAGTCGATGGGCCGCAGCAAAATGGGCGAGGCAACCGTGTTGTCTACGATGAGCGGGACACCATGTTGGTGGGCTACTCGCGACAACGCTTCGATGTCGCAGATGTTGCCCGCGGGGTTCCCAACGCTCTCACAGAAGACAGCCCGCGTCTGTTCGTCGATCATCCTGGCAATGGCCTCAGGACTGTCGCCTTCCGCAAAGTGAACGTTGACCCCCTGGCCGGGAAGGATGTGCGCAAAGAGAGTATGCGTTGTGCCGTAGAGTTGAGGGACGGAGACAATGTTGGAGCCTAGTTGAGTTGCGTTGAGGACGGCATAGTTGACCGCGGCCTGGCCGCTGCTGACGCACATTGCCTCGACTCCACCTTCGAGCGCTGCGACCCGGCGTTCAAGCACTGCCGTGGTTGGATTCTGGATGCGCGTGTATCGAAACCCTTCGGCCTCGAGGTTGAAGAGCGCGGCGGCATGGTCGGCGCTGTCGAAGGCGTACGCAACAGTCTGATAGATGGGCACGGCCACTGACTTGGTGGTCGGGTCAACCTCGTAGCCGCTGTGGATTGCGATCGTCTCCGGTTTCATTGCTCCATCCATCTCTGAGTCAGGTGTGTCAACCCATGCGGCAAGGCAGGCTCACGCGGTTTTGCTTATTGCCAGTTCAGTGACCAAGCCATTTATTTCGCCGACAACATGCTCGATGTCTCTTTCCGTCGTCTTGAAACTGGTGATGCAGGCGCGCACCACTGGAATGCCGCCCAGGGTAGCCTCGGACATCCACGCAATCTGCCGCTCGCGCATGGCAGCGAGCAATGCGGTGGGGGCCAGTCCGTCGCGCGTAAAGCAGACCACGGGCAGCGGCGTGGCGTTGACGATGCGCCATCCGCTTGCCGTGAGCAACTCGCGCAGCACATTGCCCATTCGCGCTTGATGGTCGATCATTTCGGCGTATCCGGTTTCACCGCGCTCGGCAAGCGACATGAAGAGCTTGAGGCCGATGAACCGGCGCGACCACTGAGCGGAGTTAGTCAGCGGGTCGAAAGTTACCGCGGCATCTCCCATTTGTCCTGCCGTCTTGCCAGGCATATACGTAACATCGGACCGGAAGGCCTGGGCTACGCTGTCAGGATGCCTGCAAAAAAACATTCCGGCTCCCATCGGCACCGAGAGCCACTTGTGCGCGTCGCACGTGATCGAGTCTGCGCGCTCAATGCCCGCCAGGTGATGGCGCAGATTGGGTGAAACGACAGCGGCGCCGCCCCAGGCTGCATCGGCGTGGAACCACAGTCCAGCTTCATTGCAAAAGCTGCCAATCTCCGCGAGAGGGTCGATTATGCCGGCCGCGGTTGTGCCTGCGCTGCCAACGACCATGAAGGGGAGCAGTCCCTTGATGCGATCATTGTCCACGCGCGTTTTGAGTTCTTCGACATTCATCTTGAGGCCGCTGTCTGTTCCAATTACGCGAAGGTTCCTTCTGCCGAGGCCCACCATGTGCGCGATCTTGTTGAAGCCGTGATGCGCTTCCTCGGTGAGATACAGCGCAGGCTCACCGGCGAGATGGCGCAGGCCGAATTCACCGTATTCGGGAAACGCGTGCGTGAGCGCAACCACGACTGCCGATAGATTCGCCTCCATGCCCCCGCTGGTGAAGGTCGCGATTGCCTCTTCCGGCAGCCCAAATTTCGCGGCGAGCCAAGCCAACGTGTGTCGCTCAATCTCGTTGGCCGCAGGAGCGGTGCGCCAGTTGGCTAACTGCGAGTTGAACATCGCGGCTAACGTATCTGCAACTACTCCCGCCAGCGTAACGCTTGGGTTGTACAAGCCGAAATAGCGCGGGTGGGTCACCTGGACCTGCCACTTCCGCAGCATCTGCTCAACATCGGCAACCACATCGTCCAAGGGCATAGTCTGGCTGAATGCATAGCGCGACTTCAGGTGAGCGCGAATCTCTTCCGCAGTTACGCTGGGCACGATGGGTCCGCAGGCGATTTCCGCTTCCAGTTTCGCGAATTCATCCCGCATCTGGTCGATCTGCATCTGCATCCTCGTCTTGCAATCAATCAAAACCAACGCGCCCATTGCTCCGTTTGCGTTTCAACTTAGAGTCGAATCGCACCGCTGAGAATCTGCGAATACAACGCTCTATCGAGGGGAATGAATGCCCCGGCTTCAGCGCTGTCAAAATAAAGCGCATCGGTGGTGGCCGTGGGATCATAAGCCTGCCGAAGCAGCTCTGTCTTGGTGTACTTGAACGTTCCGGTGAGGTCGATCTCGTTGCGTATTCGCAGAAAAGCGGGCCGCGCATACGCTGGAAGAAGTCCGGCGAGGTGGTTGTGAAGTCCCTTCAAATCGAGCTCGCCGTCAACGACCAGGGCCGCCATGCCAACGCGCCCTTCGGTGCCTGGAACTGAGACGCCGTAGACATTGGCGTGCTGAATTCCAGGGAACGCGCAGATCGCGTCTGCGACTTCATTGGTGGCAACATTCTCTCCCTTGCGGCGAAAGGTGTCGCCAATGCGATCGACGAAATAGAAAAATCCTTTCTCGTCCCTGCGCATCAGGTCCCCGGTGCGGACATAGGCGTCTCCTGCTTCGAAGACGTCGCGAAGGATCCTTTTCTCAGATGCTTCCTTGGTGGTGTAGCCCTCGAAGCGGCTGCCAACGCTCGATGGATCTTGGCTAATTTTGCTCAGCGCCTCGCCGGGCTGGTTCGGGGCGCAGCGAATGCAAGAGCCCTGCCCGTTGCGCACGGGCTCTCCGGCTTCAGCGTCAAACAAAACCAGCGCCGGTGAAAACCGGTGCGCGAGGTACGAAGGAATGTGCCCAATCGCTCCCTGCTTTCCTTGCACATTGAACAGCGAGACATTGCCCTCTGTGGCGGCATAAAACTCAAGAATGTGTGGAATGTGAAAGCGATTCTTAAAGGCGCCCCACACCTCCGAGGACAATCCATTGCCGCAAGCGAGGCGAATGCGATGCTCTGTTTCTTCCGCACATGCATCCGTGTGCAGAAGGTAGCGGCACAACTCGCCTATGTACTGAAAGAGCGTGCAGTCCCATCGAACGATGTCGCGCCAAAATTGGCTTGCGGAGAACTTCTCGCGAATGACCACGGAGCCGCCGGCGGCCAGCATGGCGCAAGGCGCCTGGACGCCGCCTACGCTGTGATACATGGGCAAGCAGTTGTACATCCGGTCCGTTGGTTGCACCTGCATCATGCCGGCGAACCAATGGCTCCATTGCATCACGCGCGCATGGCTGACGTTGGCGGCTTTGGGCAAGCCCGTTGTGCCCGATGTGTAGATCAGCAGAGCGAGGTCGTCGATGTTGGTCGCGCGGCGCTCGAATGTGTTGAGCGGCTCAGGGGAATGGCAAACGATGTCCAAGTCGATGCGGGGAAGAAACGATTCTTGGGAGCCATGCGCCCATACTGTTGGAACATCGTTGAGCAAAGGCAACGCCGTGTGCAGGGCGCCGGCAAATTCCGCGGAAGCGATGATGTGTTTCGGAGAAACGGCGCGGATGCAATGGGCTAGCGATGAACCAGAGAGATTGGTGTTGAGCAACGAAACAACGACGCCCACACTGGTGATGCCGAGCCAAGTCGCCAGGTATTCAGGCCGGTTGGTCATCATCAGGCAGACGACCTGACCCTTGTCCAGTCCCTGTTCAAGCGCCCATCGGGCATATTGATTTGAGCGCTCGGCAAGGGCTCGGTAGGAGAGGGTTTCCCGGTCGGAAAGCAACGCGGGCGCGTCGCCGTATTGCTCAGCGGCCTCCGCGATCACCGTTGGCAAAATACGATCGCGATTGCGTGCAATGGGTGTGGTCAACTCCAGCGCACGCAGCCAGGCTTTCGCCGGCGAAGTGCCGGCGCGCGTCGCGTCTTCTTTCAACTCCGTAATCATGCGGTATTCCCCGCATCCACGGTGAGAACTGTTCCGGTGATGTTCTTCGCCCGATCGCTCATGAGAAATTCGACTGCGTTGGCTACATCGTCAACGTCCACCAGCCGTTTGAGCGCGCTGCGACGCTCGATCTGCTCGCGGTGCTCTGCCTTAAGCCCCCCTGTCATGTCGGTGTCAACGAAGCCTGGAGCGACCGCGTTCACGTTTACGCCCATTCGGCCAACTTCCCTGGCCAGTGATTTTGTAAAGCCGATCAGCGACGCCTTGGTGGCGGCGTATACCGAAAGGCCGCTGTAGCCCGTGAATGCGGTGATGGAAGAGATGTTGACGATGCGGCCGCCCCCGTCAGCCATCATGGCGCGGACAACATACTTGGTGAGGACCATCGGCGAAGTGGTGTTCAAGCGGACAATCTGCTCGATCTTTTGTGTCGATGTGAGTGCGAGAGCGCCATCGACGCTGATGCCGGCGTTGTTTACCAATCCATAGATCGGTCCGAATTCCCCGCGGAGCTTTTTCACCAGTGCCGGAATGTTTTCGATCTCAACAAGATCAAATGGCAGGAATCGGAGCGATTCTGGAAGCGTTGCTTCCGCTCGGCGCATAGCCGCTGCGAACTCGCTGCTCTCTTTGCGCGCGATCGCGATGATGCGGAAGCCTGATTCCATAAGCTTCATGGCGATGCCCAGGCCCAGTCCTCTGCTGCCGCCAGTGACAATGACGTTACGCATGGCGACGCACCATCTTTCCGGAACCAGCCAGGTCGAGGCTCGGCACAAAGTTGATTGTGGCAGGGACCTTATGCGGCGCGAGTTCACCGCGGCAGAAATGCAGAATGTCTTGCTGGAGAGTTGAAGCGACCTTGCCGTTGTCGATCGACGGAGTTCTCAGTACCACGTCGGCAATGACGATTGCGCCCATGATCGGGCTCTTCCTGCTGCTCACGAGCGACATGCTGACCTCAGGATGGCGATTGATGACAGCCTCGACTTCTTCAGGGTGAACCTTCAGACCGCCCACATTGATGACTCCATCGAGACGCCCGGCAAAGTAATAGCGGCCGTTGCGCGATTCAAGCGCGTCCCCGGTATCGACGTAGCCTTCAGCATCTTTCAATGGCCGGCTGTCCGCGCCCATGTAACGCATGGCAGTACGGTTTGAGCGGACTCTCAAGGTGCCGCGATCCACCTTCATTTCAACCCCCGAAGTGTGCGTGAGCGCGTTGGCGGGCAGGCCCATCAGGCCGTCCTCGACAACGAATGCAACGCCTGCCTCAGTGGATGCGAAGGCATGGGCAATTGTCGCCTGCGGATATTGCTTGCAAAGATTGTTGAGGATGGCCTGATCGGCAATCTCTCCGGAGAGGCGCACATATTGAGGGGCAATCAAACTTGCCGCTGGACTGGCAAGCGCGCGCCGCCAATGCGAAGGTGTGCCCAGAATATGTGTAACGCCATGGATGGCCGCGCTAGCCAGATACTCCGATGCCGTCTCTGTCGAGCTTTTGAGCACCAGCGGCGTGCCGGTGATGAGAGCGCGCAGAAATATTTGCAGGCCACCATAGCGGCGAATATCGTAAAACGTGCTCCAGACGCGCGCAGGATCATACCCCGGTTCAATTGCGGCTGTGAGGCTCGACAGTGTGTGCTGCACCATCTTAGGCCGGCCGGTGGTGCCTGAGGTGAGAAGAATCCATTCTGTCTCGCACTGCACGTCTTTGTTCGAGCGCTCCAAATGGGACGCTTTCGGGCTGGGCGTCACGCGCACTGCGCGCATGTTGGCAGATTCGGCGGGTGGCTGATCCGAGACGATCAGATCCGCCTCGGTGATGGCCGCGACAAAATCCAAATGTTCCCGCGAAAGGTCGGGAGGGTAGAGCACGATGCGCCGCGCTAAACCATCAAGCTGAATCAAAACTGCGGCTGCGGCAAACTGGCTGATGGTGGCCAGCAGCACACAACTGCCGGCTAGTTCATCAGGCGGGCAGTTGAGAATGGAGCCAGCAGCGAGTTCTTCCCAAGTGGCATGTGCATCGGAGCCGACAAGCAGGCGCGAAGACGGTGCCCCGGCGGCGGCGATTGAGCTGGCTAGAGTGGTCGAGTTATTGCGCGGCATGTTCGTAGAATCCAATGAAGTCTCCGAACGTAACCGGGAAACGCACGTCTTCGTCGGTGCTGAACGGATCAACTCCGAGCGAATTCTCAAGTCTGGCGACGACCACTGCGAAGCAGAGCGAGTCGAGCCCGGAGTCGATGAGGGCGAGATCGTCTTTCAAAGGAGCCAAGTCCTTATCCTGCTCTTGCGCGACCTGCTTGAATTGGGCAATCACTTCAGATCTGACATTCATAGGGTGATTCACCGGCCTTCCAGGGCGCAATCCTGATTGGAGGGCGGCCTCATGGTTTTCGTGGGACTGGATTGGTTGTATTTGATGCTGGATTGTGGGGTAGGCTGCGCGCTCACTTCAGGATCTGTCAACGGGAAATTGGTTGCCAGCCAGTTCTCGATCTCTTCGCGAACGGCGTCGCGTGCTTCACGATTGGCGAATGAGTGGTCGGCCTTGTCAATGGTCTTGACGACGACGCGGCTCTTGCGTCCAGCCAGCTTCAGCACATGCTGAATGTAATCGAACTCTCCGAGCCGCGGCTTGCTTCCCGAGGCTTTGATGCCGGGCGCCTTGAACATTAAAATCGGCAAGCCCGCCGAGGCCACAGTTTTCCACTTGCTCAGCAGCGCGCCATTCGCATTGCCGGGAAGAGAGGCGCCACCGAGGACCAGGCGAAGATGCTTGGCGCGGTCATAGATGTTACTAAGCGTATTGCCAACCCCGCTGCGCCTTACCCAGTGGCTCAGCTTCTCGCGAACCTCAGGTCTCTTGGCCACGGGAAGATGAAAGTACGGGTCCATGAGGATGAGGCCCTTGCACTCTTTGCAGGCAGCGGCAGCAAACACTGCGGAGACTGAGCCCGCGCAGTGGCCCACGACGACCACTCCGGAAAGATTGCCGCGGGCCACAACCTCCTTCGCTAGATGCGCGGCAGCGGCAGCGTAACCTCCAGCGTTGATAAAGTCGAGCAGATCGGTTGACGTCTCTCCGTCAGAGTCTCCCAGCCCCGGCAAGTCGAATCGGAATGCGGGATAACCGCGCTTGGCAAACGACTCCGCCCAGTAGACTGCGGAATCTCCACTGGCTGCCCTGGGCAAGGCCAGCGAGTTGAGGAACAGGACCGCTGTCCGAGCCTGGCCGCTACCGACCGTGCGCGGGTCGGCGGCAGATTCTGCCGGGCGATGAAACGTGCCTCGCAGGCGAACCCCGAGCAGCTCAACCTCGATCAGTTCTCGCGTTTCAGTGGCCTGCAGCATAGGCTTCTGCCTTATTGAAATTTGAAGCGGCCTCAGCGATCCAGTTGTGGTGCGGCGCAAACAACCATGTGAAATCCTTGAGGTCGTCGTATCCGACAGAACCTCCTTTGGCCAGTGGAGCGGCCTCTTTGCCAAGCCGGGTGATTTTCACGGGACGTTGGTAAGCCAGTTCCGCAGCCTCTTCGGTGTCTAACGCTTGAGGAAGGTTGAATGCGAAAGATTCCTGCCAAAGCTTCGTTGACCACTGGTACCCCTCAACCTCGAGGGGAGTGCCTTGCTCCAATTCGCGAATGTAGTCGGCAGTTGACCGGCGATCATTGCCGAACTTGAATATCTGTTCCAGACCCACCCAGCGCATGAGCGTTGACCGCAGCGCCTGATTGGCGTTGGCGGGCGGAGACCAAAGCAGCAATGCGTCGCCGGCGCCGACGTCGAAGGCCCTGCCCGCTAAAACCGCTCCGAGAGCCAGCCCATGGATCACAAGCGGTGCAGCCGGAGAACGCGCAACCAGCCAAGTGGAAAGGAGTCGCACATCCTCGCTCCAATCCTCAAGTGTCATCTCATTGAGTACGCCGGTGCTTTCGCCGATTCCGCGGTAGTCGTAACGCAGCACCTCGATATTTCTAGCGGCCAAATATCGCGCCCAGCGCACCAGCGGAATGTAAGTATTGTGCCGCTCAGAAGCAAATGGGCCCACCAACAGCAGTCGCGCGACCGGATCATGCACCTCATGCAGCACGGTATACAGATGCGCGCCGGATACTTCAAAGTATCCGGCGCGCTCAGTTAGGTGCTTTTCGGAATGAGGCTGACTTTGCAACTACGACACCCCATCGATCAAGTTAAGACGCGGGCTCTGGCAGAGGACCCTGGACCATGTTCTGGACCAATGCGCTCAACAGTTCCACGCCCTCATAGATGTTTGCCCCCGGTTTCAGCGGATTGCGGGCAAGTTCAATCGAGACGGCGCGGAACAGTTCCTGCGAATGGGTGATATCGCAGACGCCGTGGACGTCGGTGTACTCCATCTCCGACGAGCCTTGCGCCGCAGCCAGATCTGCCAGGAAAGACATGAATCGTTGAATCCAGCACTCGAAGAAAGCCATTGCGGCTAGCGATTGAACACCCTGGAGTTTGCCGAGGAACAGGCGCATCCTGGTGAGAGCAGCGTCCACTGCCATCGCATCGGCTTCGGTGGGAAAGGCGTGGGCCGCAATGGCAAAGCGGCGCATCATGGCTGGGTGCGAGTCGCGGCATTCCTCGTAGAGGTTTTCGAGCAGAATCGGGTGGGCTTCCTTCGACTTGGCCGCCAGAAAGGTAGCCGTCATCCAATAAATGAAGTTGCCTTCCAGGACGGCCGTGTACCTTGCGATAATTCCACGCCGCTGTTCGCCCGTCAGTTGTTCAGGGTTGGGAAGCTGCGCCATCAGGTCGTTGACAATCGTGGCGATCCGTTTTTGAAATGATTCTCCGAGAGATTCATCTTGAACCTGTGGAGCAAGAAGTGTTGTGCTCATGTTTTCACCTTTCCTGAATTCCGATCGGGAGAACATAGCTCAAAGCGATGACTTGCCGGTACTCGGAGCTACACGGAGATCGTATCCGCCAGTCGCCAGCCGGTAAATACAACAATTGTAGCAACCGATCAAGAAGCAGTGAAGTGCAATCATGACAGTATCTTAACTGCCATCCGGCCCTGAGACTTGCCGCGGCCCATTGCGCGCCGACCCGAACGGTAACCCGAGGTTATGATTACCTGTCTCAATTGGTAATCATAACCTTAGTTGTATTTGAGTCGCACGATCAATCTTATGAGGGATTGAAAATGTGGAGAGTGGATCAAGGAGCCGGCAATCGGGGATTCTACGGAGCTGGGTGTCAGTTCCAAGAGCCATTCCAGGAGCCATCGGAAGGGCAATTCTGCGGAGACTCTCAATTGAGAGGATGGGAAATGCCAGAATCGTCCTGGCGAGCAATTGTCGTTCAATGGTGGGCCCGGAGGGATTCGAACCCCCAACCAAGGGATTATGAGTCCCCTGCTCTAACCGTTGAGCTACAGGCCCTGAAGTGATCTTAAATATTGCGGAATGATAAAGATAACGACTTCTATCGTCATCCGAGCTTGCACCATTTTTGCAGCAGAGTCGCCGTTTTTTGACCTAGATGCTCCACTGTGCACTTACCGAAAATACCAACCCTGAACTGCGCCCCAACGTGACCGACGCCACTTGGCCCGATCTTCATCAGAGGCCCCAGCAGACCCAGCAATGGGTGGT
>Ga0302320_10018573_pt1 | contig 14012 bp, 19 predicted proteins | sample Bog_T0_3_FD_202130 | JGI IMG/M metagenome (GOLD analysis project Ga0302320, IMG submission 202130) | Peat permafrost microbial communities from Stordalen Mire near Abisko, Sweden - Bog_T0_3 | ecosystem: Environmental > Terrestrial > Soil > Wetlands > Peat | place: Sweden: Abisko, Stordalen Mire... | reverse complement strand
AGCTTTCTCCCGGGATTCGTACCGGTATATTGAAGTTTTCAGGAGGTCCTTGGTTCGGTTGATGTCACTCGAGCGAGCACTTCAGATTCCCGTAGCTCAGCTCTGCGTCGGTTCGACCCAGATCCTTGGCGAGTCGCCTCGTGAGGCTCTTCAGCATGTTCATGATCTCTTCTTCGAGATCAACGTCCTCGTCAGGCCGCGGTTCGTTATAGAGCTTCCCCAGGTCGCCCGACACGATTGCCACCGTTTCGAACTCTGCCTGGAGAACTTCAGTGCTGTCCCTGTGCAGTCGAAGCCGTTTTCCGAAGGTAATGATCTGGTCCACGACATAGAGCGATTGTTCACGATCACGCTCCTTCACCCATGAAGTGAGTGCGTTTTCTATCGCCCCGCTCCCAACCGAATAGACGCCCAGCCCCACGATGATCTTGAACCGAGGACTGTTCCTGCGATCCTTCGCCAACAAGGAACGTTCTTTTTCTGCCATGTTGTTATCCCCCTCGACCCAGCCTTGCCAGGCCACCTCCTCAGGAGAAGAGGTTCTGGATTTATTCATATCATAAAGCTGATTTCTTGCCAATTTCCCATAGAACCCAGCATGACCATAAAGGTATATAATGATAGAAAGGTCGAAACCAATACCTCTTAGATATGGATAATTCTATCGTTCTCGCACAGATCCTGGGAATCGTATTTTTGGCGCTTGGTCTCGAACTGCTCTTTAAAAGGAAATTCGTTTCGGTCGCGATGAATGAGGCGCTCGAGAAACCCGCGACACTTTGGATCATGGGGCTTATCGCGCTTTTGATCGGCGCCGTCATGGTGACGGTACAATGCGTCTGGTCCGCTGACTGGCGGATCGTCGTGACGATCATCGGATGGATCGCGCTCCTGAAGGGCCTCTTCATTCTTTTCTGTCCGCATACCGCGGAAAAGCTTTACCGAAAGTGGCTCACTGACAACGTCCTCATCACGGGCGGTGTCATCGCGACCCTTGTCGGCCTCCTGCTGCTCTATGTAAGTTTCTGGCCATAATCTCGCCCTTCTTTCATAAAAAAACAACCCCATGATGGAGGTTGTTTTTTTATCAGAGGCATTCCCAGTCTTCTATCTCTTGTCACTTGTCGCTTGTCCTTTATTTCATGCTTTCTTCCTCGTCCAAAAAGGCATCCCATTCCGTCGCGTCGATATCCGATCCACCGGTTCGCTTTTCAAGTTTATCGAATTCATTCCGTAACCAAAGAATTTCCGTATAGCGAGTCCCAAATTTTTCGCGTTGGGCGGCGATGTATCTATTTCCGCGCGCGGCGCAATATCCATAAAAATGATGGAAGAAGGAATTCCATGCCAATTCCTTATTGATCGCGCGCTGATGCACCAAGAGTCCGAGCGTTTCGAAAAAACTGAGTATCCTTTCAAGATTTTTGCGGTCCTCAGTCGCGAGCGACTTTACCGGATATTTTCTCAAAGCCTTCACGGCCCCTTTTCTGATATCGACGAATTCCTTGCTCTCGAACCGCTGCTCCATCTTCAGGAGAATATCGACGCCGATCGAGACGCGGAAAAGATATGCTTGATAGATAGCGATGAGCGCGACCACCACGGTGGCAAGGGCGGTCATTGCAAGCCAGAAAAGCGTATTTATCATTGCATCTATTATAGAACCAATCCCCGATATCCTCCAGTCGGTTCCTTGGGTTTGATATAATACACCCATGGCAAAATAGGCTTGGGATCCTTCGATTTTGACCATTTTTGCCATAAAAACCGTATTATATAAAGGTCGTCTGAAATAACGTCGAAAAATCAATCAAAAAAACTAATGTCAAATTCCACAAAAACAATACTTTGGATCGTTCTTGCCGTTGTTGTTGTTCTTGGCGCTTGGTGGTGGTTCGCTTCTCAAAATAACGGGCCTCAAAATACCGCTTCTCCCACCGTTCAGTCGAATGCCGGCGCACCGGCAGCAGCGAGTGCGCAAAATCAAACCATCGTTTCCACAAGCACGTCCGACACGTCGCTAGATCAAGATCTTGCGAATATCGATTCCCAGCTAGGCGGCCTTGCGTCCGATTCTGCTGCAGTCGATGACAGCTTAAACCAGTCGACGACCGCCCAATAAATAAAATCGCTAACTACCATGATAAATAAAAATACTATAAGTTTGGCGGCGGCGGCGATTATCATTGCCGTGAGCATAGCTCCCGCTTTCGCCCAAACCACGACACGGCCTTTGGGACGGCGCGTTGCCAGCTCGACGCTCATCCAGGCGCGTATGACCCAAATAACGAACCGTGCTGATCAAGAAATAACTCAGCGCGTGAACGCGTTGAACACGCTCATCGCACGGATCGGTGATATGAAAAATGTTTCAAGCGGCGAAAAGAGTGCGCTACAAACCACGCTCCAGAATGAGATCTCTGAACTGACTTCGCTCCAGCAAAAAATAGCGAGCGATACCTCGACAACGACTATGCGCGACGATCTTCAGTCGATCACGCAATCGTATCGTATCTATGCGCTCGTCGTGCCGCAAGGCCAAATCTTTGCAACCGCCGATCGGGCACTCACACTTGCGACCAGCATGACCACGCTTGGAACCGATTTGCAGTCGCGCATTTCCCAAGCGCAATCTGCCGGACAAAGCGTGGCATCATTACAATCCACGCTTTCCGATCTGACCGCAAAGGTTTCTGACGCGCAAACCAACGCGCAAGCTGCCATAACAGAGGTTTCTGGCCTTACGCCCGACCAGGGCAACACAACCCAACTTCAGGCGAACACGAGCGCGCTCAAAGACGCTCGCGCCAAGATCAAGACCGCGAATCAGGACCTTATCGCCGCGCGCCAAGACGCCGGCACGATCGTAAAAGGCTTGCGATCTCTCGAGAAAAATTCGAGTTCAGCAACGTCAAGCGCGACGCCATAACCCCGCCGAACTTGAGATGATCAAAAAACCTGCTCTCGCAGGTTTTTTGAATTTCGAAAATATACTTGCCTTTTTGTCAACAATAGAATACACTCCGAGAGTCGAGTCAAATTATGATATATCACTTTTATGGGAAATTTCAGAAAACCTCACGGATCCGCAGGACGACGCAATGATGAACGTTTCGGCAAAAAACCATTTGGACGTCCAAGTTTTGGCGGAAAACCGGATTTCAAACGATCGGGTGGTGGAAATTCCGGACGAATGGAGCTCTTCCCCGCGACCTGCGCAAAATGCGGAAAGCCTTGCGAAGTCCCGTTCCGGCCAACGGGCGAACGACCGGTCTATTGCCGCGACTGTTTTGGCGGAAATAAAAATGGCGGGCCGCAACAGCAAAATCGTCCTCAGGAGAATTTTCGCCCGCGCGAAGCGGGTCCCGTGGCTCCTTTCCGGCCTCAAGTCGAAGATAAGCGGATCGATGGCATCAGAGCGGAACTCGCGCTCATGAACGCAAAACTTGAACGCATTGTCGAAATGATCGGCATCGTTGAGATGCCTTTATCTATGGATGAGTCAGAGATTCCGGAAAAAATAGCTGCACCAAAAAAATCTCCTGCCAAAAAGAAGACGGTAAAAAAGAAATGATTTTTGATTTTTCTGGAGGAAACCCGCCGCTCGGCGGGTTTTTGGTGTAAGATAGATAATATGAGGATGAAGGGTCGGAACACGCCGCCTGAACCAGAACCGCTCTATCTTACGCCGGAAGGCCATCTGCGGCTCCAGCACAAGCTGGCACGCCTGAAGCGTGAACTTCCTGCTTTTATCGAAGAAACCGCACGAACGGCGGCCTATGGCGATCGATCGGACAACGCCGAATATAAGGAGGCAAAATCGACCCTTCGCCGCACCCAGCGGCAAATTTGGACCATTGAGGACCAACTGAAACGTATCGTTCTTATCGAGCCAGGCCAAAACACGACTGGCACCGTACACCTTGGTTCCACCGTCATGCTTGAGTTTCCCGCCGGAACGCGACAAACCCTCGAGATCGTTGGTCCTTTCGAAACCAATCCGTCTAAAGGACGTATTTCCCATCTTTCGCCGCTCGGCGCAGCGCTTATCGGCCATGCCACAAATGAAACCGTCACCGTGCGCACCGCGAACGGTCCCCGAGAATACCGCATCCTCGAAATCCGCTAAAATTATCGAGATCGGATCTCGATAGTAAAAAACAATGGAAATATCGAGTACGGATGTCGGATGCCGGCTTAGAAATTAAGAAATCATTAAAATCGAGATACGATCTCGATACCTTTACTCTTTCTTCTCCAGTTCGAGGCACACGGAATTGATGCAGTAGCGCTTACCGCCTTTTTCCGCCGGACCGTCGTCGAAAACGTGTCCGAGATGCGCGCCACAATTTTTGCAGACCACCTCAACACGATGCATGCCGCCCGTGTCATCAGAGCGTAGTTCGACGTTTGCAAGATTTGCCGGTTCCGTAAAGCTTGGCCAGCCCGTACCCGAGTCGAACTTGGTATCCGATGAGAAAAGCTCCGTACCGCAAACTGCGCACTGATACATCCCCTTCTCGTGATTATTCACGTACTTTCCGGTGAACGGTGCCTCCGTACCGCCTTTTCGCGCAACGTGGAGAAGTTCCGGTGAAAGCTCGCTGTCCGATTTTATATTTTGTGTCATGGTTTTATGATTTTTGTTTCCCTTTCAATAAAGCCGAGAATTGCTTTTGCAGTTTTTCGACCTTCGGCTCGATAACAAGCTCGCAATACGGATTGCCACGGTGCCTCTCGAAATACTTTTTCTGATAATCCGGCGCGCTGTAAAAAACGTCGAGCGGCACGATCTCGGTCACGATAGGTTTGCCACCCGGATCCGACGCTTCAAGCTCCTTGATAAATACCCCTGCCTCCTTTTTCTGCTCCTCGCTCGTATAAAATACCGCCGAACGATATTCCGTTCCGACATCATGTCCCTGCCGGTTCAAGCTCGTTGGATCGTGCGTCGCAAAGAAAACGGTGAGCAGGTCGCGGAAAGATATCTGGTTTGGATCAAATTCTACGCGCGCAACTTCGGCATGGCCGGTCGTTCCGGAATAAACCTGATCGCTCGTAGGATTTTTAACCGTACCGCCGGCATAGCCCGGAGCAGCAGAAATAACTCCGCGCAATTCGTTGAAAATTGCTTCGGTACACCAAAAACAACCACCGCCGAATATTGCAACTTCCGTTTTGGTGTCCATAAAGATTAATTATACCAAATACCGGTACATGTTCCACCGTATGAGCAATATTTCGTATACGAAAAGGGCGCAGGAGCTAAAATCTTTTTCTGCGCCCTTCTTATGGTGTTGGCCCACAGTTCTTGCAGGGCCGGTAGCCTGCCGCAACGGCATCGTCCCACGAGAGGAAGAATACTCTGTTCTCTTTCTTCATTCTCATGCCGGATTCGCAATCCAATCTTCCGAAGATCTTGCCCGGCCGCCATCCCGCATATTTGCCAGGTACGGTGCTCGCGATGATTCTTCCGTTTTTAAGAACGTGGTAGATTTTCGGGGTCATTTCCAGCAGCCTCCATTCTACTACCAGCAGACTACGAAATAATCTTTGACCCGTCAATGAATCTTTTTATCCAAATGTGAACGTAAATGCCTGAAGTCCCGGCGAGTCCATGATAAGTTCGAGCGTATGCGTTCCGGAACCATCAGGGTTATTTATTAGGTTATAAAGCCGGCTACCCTGAATGAATACTTTGCCGTTCACGACGTCGGAACCTGCCGCGGCGCTTGTCACGGGCTTGCCGTCCTGTAAAACCTCGAGCGTCACTCCCTGCGACGCGGATGCCACAATATATACCTTGTCCGCCTGATAGCGGTAGAGTATCTCCGTTCCCGTTGCAACGTTTGTTGCAAATTGGTCCGTAAAATTCCATTTACCGACCAGATAGAGACTGTTCACATTCACGTTTTTGGGCGCGGTAAGAGTTTGTATGCCAGCACCGGCATTTCCGGAAACGCCGTTCGTGAGATATGAATTCCGCGCAAATCCAAAATATGTCTCAGGGCTCATGAGGAGTCCTCCCGAAATGACGCTTGACGGAACGAAGACCGTGGACGTCGGCATGCTCGCCGGAGCGATGCCGAGGATCTGATCACGCTCGGCAAGCAATGTCTGTATCTCGGCTTCCGTCTCGGCATAATTTCCTTCGCCGACCTGGTCGTGCACGATATAACCCGCCATGTCGATGAGATACTCATGCGGCCAATAGAGATTATTATATGCGTTCCAGGTGCCATAATCGCTGTCTAAGACTACCGGATACTGAATCGCATATTTCTGTACGGCAGCCGATACATTTCCAATATCCTTTTCAAAATCGAATTCCGGCGTGTGGATGCCCACGATCTGTAGTCCTTGATTGTGATAGCGGGAATACCACGCATTCAAATACGGGATCGTGCGGAGACAATTGATGCAACTATAGGTCCAGAAATCTAAGAGTACCACTTGCTTGCCGATAAGGCTGCTAAGCGTGAAGCTTGATGAGGTATTCACAAATCCAGTCGGGTCCACGATCTCTATTGCAGAAGGATATCCCGCCTGCTGGTCCGCCGCAGCAAGGGCCGCAAGCGTGAGTGTACTACCGGGGTTCGTGGACACGGGAGTGCTTGATGCCACGGACGTGCCGACGGAATTCGTTGACGCGGGACTCGTCGTCGCGGTGAGCGCGATCGATTGCGCACCCGGTCCCGCCACCACAGGATGCACCTTCTTCGCTTCTAAATACCAAATCGCGATCACCACAAATACCACCATCACGACCAACAAAATCTTTTCTTTGTTCATATTTTAAGTAACAGGCTATTTATGAATCCAAAATTCGCTACGAGCGAAAGGTCCTGGGTGAAGACGAGAATACCGAGCACCACGAGCACAGCGCCGAACGCGATCGTCACATAATGGAACGCGGATGCCCACCGATTGATGAATTTCGAGGCCTGCGCGACGAACGCTCCGACGAGGAGGAACGGTATGCCGAGACCGATCGCGTAGGAAAAGAAAAGCGGGAATGCCTCGCCGGGCGCCGACGCCACGAGGCCAATGATGCCGCCGAGGACGGGTCCCACGCACGGCGTCCATCCGGCGGCAAACGCGAATCCGAAGACAAGCGACGTAAGATAACGGGAACGAAATTTCATTTTTGGATTGAGCTTATGCTCATATTCCAAGAAACCGATCTTGAAAAGTCCCATGAGATACAAACCGAAAAATATGATAACCGCGCCACCGATCCATGCGAGCCATGCCTGCACCGCGTACGCCGTATGCGCAAGCACGCCGTTCAAAAGAACGCCAAGCGCGGCGAACACGACCGAAAAACCGATAACGAAAAACAAACTGTTCAAGAATATTTGCCATCGTTCCTTGCCGCTCTCCGCATTTTCAGATGCCGCGCCGCCGAGGTACGCTAAAAATCCCGGAATGATCGGGAGGATACAGGGCGAAAGAAACGAAACGATACCGGCGATGAACGCAATAAGAATTGGTATATTTGGCATCTGTCAATTATACCAAAACCTTAATATTAAGAAATTATTAATATCGAAGTTCGACTTCGATAATTTCACTTCGATAATTTCAGGCGGAATCTAGCGCCGCGGCCCGCTCCTGCGGGGCGAATGGGAAAAACTGCTATGGCCCTGGAACCTCGGACGGCGATTACCGCTTACGGGACCCGATCCGCGGCGGAATGGCGGACGCGGCGCGAAGCGCGCATCATCAGGGACGAATGCTTGCGCACGTGCAGGCGGCAGGATCGGAACGATCTTCTGCGGCAATGCCGCGCGCATTAATCGCTCGATATCATACACGTCACGCTTCTGGTCCGGCGTCGCGAAAGAAATGGCATGTCCAGCGGCACCAGCACGCGCCGTCCGCCCGATGCGATGGATATAATCCTCGGGATTCGTCGGGAGATCGTAGTTTAAAACAAGCTCAATCCCCTTTACGTCGATACCGCGCGCGGCGATATCCGTCGCAACGAGAATGCGATATTTTCCGTTACGGAAACCGTCGAGTGCTTCCCGGCGCTGGTTCAATGATTTGTTCGCATGAAGCTCCGCGGCCGTATGTCCGAGCGCGCGGACACCGGCGGCGATCTTCTTCGCGCCGTGCTTCGTCCGCGAGAATATCAAGACCGATCCACGATATTCCGTGAGCAATTTTTCGAGCAGACGCGATTTATCGTTCTTCGAAATAAAGAAAAGTTCCTGGGTTATTTTCTCAACCGTCGTTCCGGATGGAGCGATTTCGATGCGGAGCGGCAGTTTCATCTGCGCGTTTGCGAGCTTCACGATATTATCAGGCATCGTCGCCGAAAAAAGCATCGTTTGGCGCTCGCGAGGGACGTCGGCGAGGATCCGGTTCAATTGCGGCGCGAATCCCATGTCGAACATTCGGTCGGCCTCGTCGAGTACGAGGATCCCCACGTTACGCAGAGAAACGGTCTTCTGCTCCAGATGATCGATGATCCGCCCCGGTGTCCCCACAATGATCGCGGGATTCCTTTGAAGCGCTTGTATCTGGCGATAAATGGAAGTTCCGCCGATGAGAAGCGCGGTTCGCAAACCAAGCGGTGTGCCGATCTTATGCAAAACTTCTTCCACTTGCAGCGCAAGTTCGCGCGTGGGAAGAATGATGAGGCCTTTTTTGCCACGAAGCGCCGCTTGGACAAGTGGAATGCCGAACGCGAGCGTCTTTCCGGTTCCGGTCTGCGCGAGACCGACAAGGTCCTTTCCTTCAATGGCCAGTGGGATCGATTTTGCTTGGATAGGCGTTGGCGTCTTAAAACCGGCTTTGTCCAAAATACTTAAAATATTCGGCGCAATGCCGAGGGAATAAAAATCTGAAGGGATTGACATGGATTTCTTATTCGTCCGCCGCCAACCGTTCGTAGACCTCACCCACCAATTTTCTGAACACCTCCCTTTTCTTCCAGAAAAAATTGCTCTCGGAGACCTCGTTCTCCTTGATGCGGGAGAGGTCGCGCACGACCATATACCGCGCGTGTCCTATATCCTTGTTCGTTTTGGCGCTCACGTCTTCCAGCCCTTGATAGATCTGACGCAGGTAGCCATATTTGGCGGGAATATTCAATTCGCGGCTCACTTTATCGCGATAGGTAAGATTCTTCGAGAAAGACTCTGTCGCCTCGATATATTCGATAAAATCATGGACTGCCTCAAAAAACGCAAAACCTGCCGGCGTCTGGGACACTTTCTGAAACTTCTTATTGAGGTCCGCCTTGGTCTTTGCCGAAGGTTTCGTAGGCATGCTTAATACTATCATAAAAATCAATTTTTGTCTTGTTTTTGCATGGTGTATGACGAAAAGGCGCCTGTTGCAGCGATCAAAAACGAAAACCTCGCTAAAGCCAGAAAAAGGCTGAGTAGCTCCGATCTTGGATTCTTTAAAATCCATTCTGAGCCCAAGAGAATACGCTTAGTTCAGCTAAAACGACGTTTCCCGAATGGGTATTTAAGTTAGTGATTCATAAAACCCATTCAATGTGCCGCTAGAGTACCCTGTGACTTTCTCGGAAATTTTCCATTTACCTGAATACATTCTGGAAAGAATTTTGAGCGCATCATTTAAATTTTTGGCATCGCTGACTAAAATAGATTTTTTCATTTTAAAAATCTGCCAGATCGTCGGATCAATAATATAGAACACCCCGCCATTTGGTTCAAAAAAAATAACGTCGTGGGCACGAGCTTTTAATTCGCCTTTTGCAATATACAGCTTTGATTTTGGGAATCTTCTAAGAAGTCTATCAGCCAGTAACCTGGATACTTCACTGCAGTGGTCGCGGCTTAATTTATAAAGTGGAATTCTGCCATCATAGTTAAGCAGCCGATAGACATATTTCTTTTCTTTTGCCCAAAACGATTCCTTGTTCATGCGAATGTACATTCCTCGGGCCTCGAATCTGCTTCAAGGTGGCTAGTCTGACTATTTCGCGGCATCAAATATCCCGTCCACGATGGCATCAGCAGCATTTGGAACGTAGAACTGCTTCGCCGCGGCGCTCATTTTTTGCTGCACCTCCGGGCTCGACAATATCTTTTTGAGCTCCGAAAGGAAAATGCCGGGAAAAAGATTAGGTTCTTCGATCACGGTTGCCGCGCCGTTTTTCGCGAAATCATACGCGTTCATCCGCTGATGACCGTTCGATCCGCTGTCGTGGGGCACGAGGATCGCCGGCACCCCGAACGCGCCAAATTCGAAAAGTGCGCTGCTTCCCGCGCGAGAGACCGCGGCATCGGCCGCCGTAAGTGCAAGCGCAAGATTCGTATCGTCAAGATATGCGAGCACCTCATATCGATTCGCGATCGGCGCGTCGACGAGCGCCGCATCGGACAACTGCTTCACTTCGGCAAAATTCGCGGCGCCAACCTGATGCAGGACCTGCGTCTCTTTGATGAGCGCCATGAGGTTCGTCAGTATGAAATCGTTGATCCGCTCCGCCCCTTGTGAACCACCCAATATCAATAGGAGAGGTTTTGCCGAATCAAACCCAAGCGTTTCCTTCGCAAGCTCTTTCGTCGTCGGATTCGCAAGTAAGGCGCGCCGCACCGGAACGCCGGCCCGACTCGTCCGATTGGGATCGAAATATTTTGCCGCGGCATCGAAGCTTATGAACATTTTTTTCGCAAAAAATGATGAAGCAATGTTCGTCAACCCTGGTTTCGCATCGGAATCGTGGACCACGATGGGAATGCGGTAGAACCATCCCGCAAGTACCACCGGAAAAGCACCGGTACCGCCCTTCGAAAAAATGACATCCGGCATGATGACATACAAAAGCCACAGCGACTGAAAAAATCCAACAATGAATTTCGGGATGTCAGTTATGTTCTGTAGCGAAAGATAACGACGTATCTTCCCACCCGCGACAGAGCGCACCGGAATGCCGGCGTTCTTGAGAAGCGCGGTATATGTATCGTTCGGCCCAAGGTACGTCAAATCAATTAAAAATCCGGTCTTCGCCGCCCTCTCGCGCAAGGTCTCCGCGATGGCGAGAAGTGGATAGACGTGTCCCCCGCTTCCGCCACCCGTAAGAACTACCCGAAAAGTTTGGTCAGCCATTAGAGAAAGTATAACACCACGGACATGAAGAATGAAGAAAGAATTAACATACTCTCCATTCTCCATTATTCATTCTCCGTTCTTCATTGCGAGCTCTTGGTGACATTCGCCGCGATACCGCTCATGGTAAGGAACGCCGCAAGCGCCGTGCCACCGTAACTTACGAAGGGAAGTGGCACGCCCGTGAGCGGGATCACGCCCGCGGTCGAAGCGATGTTCACAAAGGCCTGGACGGAAACCATCGTGCCGATCCCAATGAGAAGCAACGATCCAAAACGATCGCCCGTGCGGCGCGCGTTCCAAAAAAGCCGCACGGCAAAAAGACAGAAAAGGACGATCAGGGTCGCCGTACCCGCAAAGCCAAGTTCTTCGCCGATGACCGCGAAGATCGAGTCATCGATTGCCATCGGAAGATTTGCCTTCGTCGTCGACCTCCCATATCCCACGCCCCACATACCTCCGGAACCAATGGCGATGAGCGCCTGGTTCACCTGATAATTCTGTCCCTGCATATCAGCGCTCTGGTTCAAAAATCCGAGTATCCGCGCACGGCGATAGGGCGTTATATAGACCACTGCCGCGATGATGAATATCGCAAGGAGGACGATGCCAAATAGGTATCTCTTGGGCGCGCCGCTCGCAAAATATACAACGAGCCCCGATCCGAGAAGGATCGCTACCGTACTCGTTGCCGGTTGGAGAATCAAGAGCCCCGCGATAACGCCTGATACAATGAGAAAAGGAATGAGGCCGCTCCGAATGTTGCTCTCGCGTTTAAGTTTCACGTTACTGAGCCATGCCGCGACATAGAGAATGTAGATCAGCTTCACGATCTCTGCCGGCTGAAATTGCACCGGGCCGAACCGCAGCCACCGGTCCGTGTTATTGATCTCGAGACCGACATGCGTGAAAACGAGCGCGAGACAGGCGATGCCAACCAGAAGCAGCGGGAAGGCAACCCGTTTCCATTTCTCATACGGCACAAAATAGCCGATCAGAAATCCAACGATGCCTGGTAAGAGCCCGTAGATCAGTTGATGTTTCAAATAAAAATAGCTGTCATTGAACTGGGCCTGACCCAGTGCCGACGCGGCCGACGCGAGCATGGCAAGACCGAACACGGTAAGCGCGAAAAGTATTGCGAGAAAAAAATAATCGGGCTGGCCAGTTTTTTTTGAATAGGAGGATGGCATTGTCGAAAGTCAAAGGTTGAAAGTCGAAAGCAGGGATGGAGAAGCTAAAATTATTTTCGTACTTCTTTTATCTCTGAACTGCATTTTTGACTTTTAGCTTTCGACATTCGACCTTTTACTTTCTGACGGCGTGGCGGAGCGCTTTACCCGCAAACACGTTCTGGAACTCTCCGTCCTTCACCGCGACCTTGCCATTCACGATCGTGAACTTGAATTCCCCGCTCCTGAAACAAACGAGGTCCGCAAAATTTCCCTCTTTTATCTCGCCACGACCCGTGAGATCGAACGCACGCGCCGGATCCCGGGTGATCTTCCTGACAGCGTCTTCAAATGGAAGAAGGCCGTGTTCAGCGAGCGAAAGAAACGCGGCGAACGTCGATGTGGTAAGCTCCGTCTTGAGCTGTTTTCGACCCTTCATGACGCCGAAGCTCGGTGCGTTCGACGCAATGAAGCTACGCGGGCTTGCAAGCGCTTGCCGCGCGAGATCTTCGTCAATGACCTTGGCGAGAAGGATCCCCCGGAGGCGCGTTTCCTTCATGAGCCGCACCACGACCTCGCGGACATCGCGGAGACCGTATATCTCCGCTGCTTCCTTGAGAGACTTCCCGACCAGAAAATCATTTCCGGGCGCCTGCGCGATCGTCGTATATTCCGCCGAGAGTTCTTCTATCTCTTTCACGATCCGTTTCGCGAGCCAAGGATCCATGATGTTCATGAGCATCTTCGCCGTACCGCCATTCTGCGCCCAGAGCGGCAGAAAAGTATAAATAGGAAGAAGCATCCGATCGAAAGGATAAATATCGAAATGAAGATCTACGGACGGCGACAAAGCCTCGATGCGCCGGAGCGCGGCGAAATACGGTTCGCGAAAACGCATCATAGGAACAAAGTGGCTCACGAGCGTTTTCGCGCGGGAACTTTCAGCAAGCGCAATCGTTTCCTCGATCGAATCCCCGATGCCTTCCCGCAGATTGCGCAAATGCGTGGCATACACCCCGCCAAATTCGCGAACGATGCCGGCGAATGTTTTGAGCTCGGCCTGCGAAGCGTTCCGTCCGTGCACGTAACCCAATCCCGTGGACATTCCGAACGCACCTTCCTTAAGCGCGCGCGCCACCGTTTCCGAGAACACATTCAATTCGTTCTTCGTGAGATCCCGTAATTCATCGCCCACGAGCGCGCGTCGCACGGTCGAATGGCCGACGAGCGTTCCGAAATTCACGCCGAGCGGCCGCTTGTCGATCACCGCCAAGAACTCCGCCATCGTATGCCAGTTGACGTTGATCTTTTCTTCCGATCCGCCCCATTTCCGCATGGATTCGAGCGAACCGTAGAGCAGCGGCGCCATGGACGAGCCGCACATGCCGCCCAAGATGGTCGTCACGCCCTGCTTTAGAAAATCATCCTGGCTCGGATAGTCGAAAAGTGTCAGGTAATGGTCCGAACCCGTATCCACGTCTATGAAACCGGGCAAAAGATATGCGCCCTGGCCGTCCAAAACCTCGTCGGCGCGCTTGTTCGGAAAATTGCCAATGGCCGATATCTTATCGCCCGCGACAAAAACATCCATGGATTCCGGGAATTCGCGCGTGCCGCCAAGGATCTTCACATTTCTGATGAGGAGCGTCATAACACTGTTTATTATAACACTCCTCTATTATTTCGGTATAAATAAAGTCGTCCCCCACCCGTGAAGGATCCTCTCCTTTCTGTCAGCCGTCATTC
>Ga0302320_10018571_pt1 | contig 14015 bp, 6 predicted proteins | sample Bog_T0_3_FD_202130 | JGI IMG/M metagenome (GOLD analysis project Ga0302320, IMG submission 202130) | Peat permafrost microbial communities from Stordalen Mire near Abisko, Sweden - Bog_T0_3 | ecosystem: Environmental > Terrestrial > Soil > Wetlands > Peat | place: Sweden: Abisko, Stordalen Mire... | reverse complement strand
ACGAAGTTGGCGAAACACCTTATCGTGCGTACCTGATGTCGAGCGCGGCGGTAAGTGGAGTTACTTTCAAGGTGGTCAACTCGAAGGGCGTTACTGCGTTTTCGGGCGATGCTGGTGCTTTGCTGGGCACATGGAGCCATAGCAAGACTGTGACCTACGATGTGTACGCCCTGGACTTCAAGGTTCCGGGTGGCGATCTCTATACCATTTCGGTGTCCGGGCCGGTGGCGGCGGCTTCGCCGCAGTTTGCGGTGGATAACGCGGATTCGCTCTATTCCGGCTTACTCCTGAACACTTTGTTCTTTTATGAAACCGAACGCGATGGCGAGAACTTCATCCCCAACGCGCTACGCACTGCGCCAGGACATCTGAAAGACAAGAATGCGCGTGTTTACGAGACGCCTCCGCTCGACAGCAGCGACTTTATCGATAACGTGCCGCCGACACCGCCGCTGGTATCGGCGCAACTCCCGAACATCGATGGCGCCGGCGGCTGGTGGGACGCCGGCGATTACATGAAATACGTCGAAACGGTCAGCTATACGGCAGCGCTGATGGAGATTGGGATTCGCGACTTTCCAAACCAGATGGGCGCAGGCGCCCCAGTGAACCCTCCCGCGCCGCCAGGGTCTGTTTCCTATGCGGGCAGCAGCGGTCCGGGAGCGCCGGTGTCCTCCGACTTCGCCGGCGAAGCGATGTTCGGGATCAGTTGGTTGATGAAGATGTGGAATGACAATACGCAGACTCTGTACTACCAAGTGGACAACAGTCAAGACTGGGACTATTACGGCGAGGGCGATCCCACTTCGGCCGCGGGCAACTGCGGCGGAACTTATGAGACGCCTTATTGCTTGATCACCGAGTACGATATTTGGACTCTGCCGCAGGCGGCCGACAATTACGAGCAACCCGGAGATCCGCAACCTTGCAATCCGTACACAACGTTTTTTATCTGCCGTCGTCCGGTGTATGTGGCGGGTCCTACGGGGTCGCCCATTAGTCCGAATCTGGCGGGGCGTTTGGCGGCGGACTTTGCGCTTTGTTACCAGCTCAACCGAACTTCAAACCCCTCTCTGGCGAAGCAATGCCTCAAGAATGCCGAGGACATCTTTGCGCTCGCGGATACATCGTATCCGGACCCAGCGCCTACAGTAGGTTCGGGCACGTGCGCTACTTGCCTGCTGACGATTACTCCATTTGACGGCTATCCCGAAAATGTGTGGGAGGATGACATGGAACTGGGCGCAACCGAACTGTATTTCGCACTGCAATCCGCGGCGGGAGCGCTAGACCTGCCGTCGGGGCTACCGGATACGAATCCCCTGGACTACCTGCGGCTGGCGGCGCGATTTGCCAGGAGTTACATCACGAACATTTACGATGCAGGTTACACGGACACACTCAACCTGTACGACGTAAGCGGGCTGGCACATTTCGAACTGTACCGGGCTCTGGAAATGGCGGGGAATCCGAGCGGCTTGGCAGTTTCGCGGGCGAGCATTCGCAAACAATTGCTGCAGCAGGTTGGCGACGCGATCCGCCAAGCCGGCAACGATCCCTGGGGCTTCGGCTATGAATGGAGTTACGGCGATACCACTTCGCATGGCGCCGGTTTGTCGGTGATGGCGAGCGAGGCGCACTACCTGACGCAGTCGAAGAGCTACGACACCTACTCGCAGAGATGGCTGGCCAACATTCTGGGCACGAACTCCTGGGGCTCGTCGTTCATTGTGGGCGACGGAAGCACGTTTCCGAATTGCATCCAGCACCAGGTAGCGAATCTCGCGGGCGCGCTGGATGGGACTTCCGGTGAGACGCCGGTGCTTTGGGGCGCGGCTACCGAAGGGCCGGCCAGTTACGCCACATCGGGCGCGCTCGATGGCATGACTCTCTGTCCGGCAAACGGTGTCGATACGTTCAAGCAATTCAATGGAAACGCAGGCGCCTTCGATGCGTCGCAACGGGCGGTGTATCGGGACAACACCCAGTCTTACAGCACCACCGAACCGGGGATCGACCTCACCGCGACATCGTTTCTGATGTGGTCCTGGAGATTGGCTCAGCACCCTGAGTTCTGAAACGCCTTCCGCGCTCTTAACGCGCTCGCGAGTTTTCACGAAGACTCCGCAAGAATCGTTTTAATGCAGGCGTTTTTGGTTGACAGGATATCTCTTCCGTATAGAATGCGAGTTGGTTTTGCGGGACCGCGGCAGGGTGGCTCTACTCCGCGAACGCAAGTGCCCTTCCCCCAAACCCCGTTATCTTCGAGGATAATGGGGTTTTGTTTTTGAGAACGAGAGATGAGTTCTACGGCCAATCCTGCTGAAGTCCCGCGCCTGCGGCGCTCGCTTACGCTTTGGGACCTGATTCTTTACGGCATCATCGTGATTCAGCCGGTGGCGCCTATGTCGGTGTTCGGGGTGCTCAGCGACCGCGGACATGGGCACGTGGTCACCACGATCCTGATCGCAATGGTGGCGATGCTCTTCACCGCCATCAGCTATGGCCGCATGGCGCGAGCCTATCCGAGTGCGGGCTCGGCCTTCACTTACGTCGGCCAGGAGATTAATCCTGCGCTAGGTTACGTCACCGGCTGGAGCATGGTGATGGATTACATGCTCAACCCGATCATCTGCACCATCTGGTGCAGCCAGCAGGCGCACGTGTTTGCTCCGGGCGTGCCGTACTGGACGTGGGCTGTGTTCTTTGCGCTGGTGTTTACGCTGCTGAACGTCCAGGGAGTTAAGACCTCGGCTCGCGTGAACTCGGCGCTGGCGGTGGGGATGGGCGTGGTAATTGCAATTTTCTTTGTGGTGGCGGCGCGCTACATCTTCGGGCATCCGCACGACGGCGCTGGCTTCTATACGAGGCCCTTCTACGACCCGAGCCTGTGGAATACGAAGGCTGTGCTGGGAGGGACATCGATTGCGGTGCTCACCTACATTGGCTTCGACGGCATCTCAACGCTCTCGGAAGAAGCGGAGAACCCGCGCCGTAATATTCTGCTGGCGACGGTACTGACGTGCCTGGTGATCGGCATTCTCTCGGCGGTTGAGGTCTACGCCGCGCAGTTGATCTGGCCGGCGTCGCAGCCTTTCCCAGACGTTGACACGGCTTTTGTTCACGTGGCCGGCCGCGCCTGGAAGCCGATGTTTGGCATTATCGGATTCACGCTCCTGGTTGCTAACTTCGGATCGGGCATGGGGGCGCAGATCGGGGCCGCCCGCCTGCTGTACGGTATGGGGCGAAGCAACGCGCTGCCGAAGTCGTTCTTCGGAGTGATCGACGCGAAGCATCGAGTGCCGCGGAATAACGTGTTGTTTGTGGGTGCGATCGCGCTGATTGGCGCGTTTGTGATGAGTTACGGACTGGGCGCTGAGATGCTGAATTTCGGCGCGCTCATCGCTTTCATGGGCGTGAATGCTGCCGCTTTCGTGCGCTACGTGGTACGCGACCAAAAATGGACGCTGTCGTTTATCGTGCCATCCGTCTTTGGATTTGTGATCTGCTTATTGCTCTGGTTGAGCCTCAGCACTCCCGCCAAGATCGCGGGCAGCATCTGGATGGCTGCAGGCATCGCCTTCGGCGCGTGGAAGACGCGTGGCTTCCGCGGAGACCTGGTCAACTTTGATGTGCCCGCAGACGAGTAGAAGAAATTTTGTAATTTAGTAATCGGGTAATTTTGTATTCTAAAGACCTTCGGACTCGCCGTGTTACTAAATTACAGACCGTGACGGCGCTTCGCTATTTCAAGAAAAACCCCCACGGCTCGGGAGCGGGCAGGTTCTTGGTGGTTTCATACTGACGCTCGGCTTGTTGCACAGCCACGATCTTCGCCTGCACCTCCGACGCCAGATTGTCGTAGCGAACCAGAACGTTGTCGAGCCAGTAAGGATTGTTCTCGCGCGCCCAGCCTTCCGCGTACATCTTGCGCATCTCAGTGATGGAATCGCGCAGGCTCTCTAATCGCCCATTGATATCAATCATTTCATCCAGGTCGTTTTGCACACGAATCTTGTCAGTTTGATTCTGATAAGCGTCCCAGTAGAAATGGCTGATTTCGGATGTGAACTGGATCTTCAAACCGAGCGTGTCCAGATTCCATGCGGCCAGGAGCATGTCGTCGAGAGTTTCAGCGTGGAGGTGCGCTTTCGCTCGATTGTGCAGGAGCGATTCGGCGGCGCGTTCGGCGCTGATACGGAGATCGTGGGTAACCGGCAACGCTTTGGCGGCCGTGCTGGCGCCGACTTCGCTGAAGGGATCAGACCAGAAGAGTTCGTGGCTCGCGTTGTCCAGTTTCACTCCGGCGAGAAGCACATGCGAGCGATCGAGGTTCTCGATCACCTCAGCAAAAGTGTTGTCTTCATTATTGCGGTAGAAGGCCCAGTCATAGCTGTTCTTGAAATCATCGATGCTGGATTCGCCAGACTGCCAACTGGCGGCTGCGCCAAAAGTCAAGGCGGCCCAGGTCATGTCGAGGAGGGATTCGCCGTCGTCGTTCCAAGTGGTGTTGAGCGCGCCGATCGCCTGATGCTTCTGGCCGTCGCGCACAAAGTTCCGGATGTTCACGAACGAGCTTTCGAGGTCAGGCCACATCACGCCCCAGTTGCCTGCCCCGGGCGCGACCACAACGCGCAGTCCGGCATTGGTGTATGGGGTAATGATGTTTTCGTAGCTGGGCTTGGGAACGTATTCCCAGGGAACGGCGATCATGCCTTTAGGAACAATGGTGAGCAGTTCGGGATATTTGACCGCAATGTCGCCCCAGAACATGAGTTGCTTGTGATAGGGCTGCATGATCTCGAAGACCTTCTGGAGGTGTTCGAGATAAACGCGGCCGAGGCCCTGCTGGGCAGCGAGAGCTTGGGTCTGGCCGAGGCCAAGCTCGAGGGTTTCATCGGCTCCGATGTGAAAGAACGGGCCGGGAAACAAGGGAACGATCTCGCTGTAAATCTGACGAATGAAATCATACGTTTTGGGATTGGTGGGAGTGAGCACGTGTCCGTGAGGCGTTTCGGCGAGGTCGGAATAGATTTCGTACTTCAGAAACTGATGCAGATGTCCGAAGGCCTGCTGCTCGGGCAGAAGAGTGATGAAGTGCTTGCTGGCGCAATCGACAAGTTCCTTGATTTCGGCGGGAGTTAGTGCGGCTTCTTTAGGCGCGGCATCTCTAGGCGGGACGAGGGGCTGGGTCTGGAAGTCGAAGACGTGTTCCAGGTTAAAACCGACTAGGTTGATTTTGTACTCGGCCAACGTTTGGATCTGCATCTTCAGATAGTCGAGCGTAGGGATGGGACCGCGGCTGATGTCGTCGCTCACACCGCGCCATTCCATACTCGGCCAGTCGCGGATCACGAGAGCCGGAACCGCCAGCGTCTTTGCTCCGGGGTCTTCCGGACGCAACAACTGACGCAACGTTTGCACGCCATAGAACAGGCCCTGTGCGGCGTTTCCGGCGACCACCATGCCGGACTCGGTCACACGGATCACGTAAGCTTGTTTGTCAAGATCATGGTTGCCGGTTTCGTCTCCGGCCCTCACGCCCTGCGACTCGAGATAAGATCGCAAGCCGCGGTCGGTCAGGCGGCCAAGTGAGATATGCCCGGTCGTTTTCGGCGCACCGGCGACTGTTTCGATGGGCAACTTCATGCCGGCGCGGTCGCGGATTTCCTTTTGCAGCATTTCCGCGGCGGTCCGATCTTCATCATTGCTGATGAGGATGGTGGTCGAGGGCTTGATCACGAACCTGCCTTCGGTTATGCGAGCCTCTTTTGGCGCCGGCAGAACCTTGAGGGCACGGACGACGTCGTTAACCTGCGCATGAGAAGCGAGCGGCAAACAGGCAAGGCAGGCGAGAGAAATCCATTTTGTGATATTCATTGGGCGAAGGGCGAGAGTAGCAGGTGGGCTGCTGGTTTTAAAGTAGCCGGCTACCGAACGCTCCGTGTGTCGCTTAACTTCGGGTGGCGGACTGTCCCCTCTGCGCGGACGCGGGGGCAGCAATTCCGCTTGACATGAAACGTGAAATCCATCAATATTCATACGTTTTAATAAAACATTTTACTCCCACAGGAAATCTGGTGACAATCCTGGAAGGACGGGACGCAACGTGATCGGCGGGGTTGATATTGGCGGCACCAAGATTGCGGTGGGAGTGGTCGACCGGTCGGGCCGGGTTCTGGCGAAAAACGAGTGCGCTACGGAGGTAGCACGTGGCTTCGATCACGCCATGCGGCAGGTGACGACGCTGCTCCGTCAATGCGCGGAACAGGCCGCGGGCAAGTTGCGGGGGATTGGGATCGGTTGCGCTGGCCCGCTCGACAGCACGACAGGCATCTTGGGCAACGTGAATAATTTGCCGGGGTGGAAGGGCGGCAATCCAGTAGATGTTCTGTCGCGGGAGTTTGGAGTCGCGGCAGCTTTGGAAAACGACGCGGATGCGGCCGCGCTGGGCGAACTGCGCTGGGGAGCTGGAAGGTCGAAAACGCGCTTTCTCTACGTGACGGTGGGAACGGGCATTGGCGTGAGCGTAATTCTGGAAGGCAAAGTGTACCGCGGCGTGGACGGGTGCCATCCCGAGATTGGGCACCATATCATCGATCCCTCTGGGCCGCCTTGTTCCTGCGGTGTGCATGGCTGCTGGGAAAGTCTGGCGGCGGGGCCGGCGATGACGGTATTGCTCAAGAAAGATTCGCCCGCAAATTACGGAAACGGTAATCTCGATGCCCGCGAAATCTGCTCGCGCGCACAAGGCTCCGATGAATGGGCGCAACGTGCCGTGGAGCGCGAGGCTTACTATCTAGGACTCGGCGTGGCCAATCTCATTACCTTGTTTGCTCCAGAAGTCATCGTACTGGGCGGCAGCGTGATGAAAAGCGCACACTTGTTTCTGGATCGCATGCGTGAGGTGATCCGGCAGAATTGCATGCTGGTCCCTGTCGACCGGGTTGAGATTATGCTGGCGTCCCTGGGGTCAGATGCCGGCTTGATCGGCGCGGCGCAGGTTTGGCACCATCGTTTCGAGCGAGGTGGGGGTGAGGTTGGACACGAATACGCATCCGATCATCGAGGGCCAGTATCTTCGTGACATTCTGGATCAGCCGCGCGCGTTAACGGCAACCCTCGGGCGACTGGAACTTCCGAAGGAACTGGACGTCGTGGCCCGGCGTTTGCGAGAAGGCCAGATCAAACGCGTCGTACTGACGGGCATGGGCGCTTCTTTTCACGCTCTCCATCCCCTATTCCTGGAGCTGAACGGATATGGTTACACCGCGGTTCGGATCGAAACCTCGGAACTGATTCACTCCTTGCAGCGCTGGTTCGAGCCGGAGACGTTGATCATTGCGATTTCGCAGTCCGGACAAAGCGCGGAAGTCGTCCGCCTGATCGAAGAAAATCGTAGCCGGGCAGCGATTGTGGGCATAACCAATGACGCCGATAGTGCGCTGGCGCTTGGAGCCAATGCTTCGATCCTCACTATGGCCGGGGAGGAGTTTTCCGTCTCCTGCAAGACCTACGTGACGACTTTAATGGCGCTGCGCCTGCTTGGGGGATTCCTGTGCGGATGCGATGCGAGCCAGACGCGAGAGGAACTGGCACAAAGCGTGCCCGCGGTGGCATCGTATCTGCGTAACTGGAAGAACCACGTTTTCGAGCTTACGGCAGAGATTGGGCGAATCCACCATTTGTTTCTGCTGGGACGTGGGGCGTCTCTGGCTGCGACCGGGGAGGGGGCGCTGATCGTGAAGGAATCCGTCCGACTGCACGCGGAAGGCATGAGCGGCGCAGCTTTCCGCCACGGCCCGCTGGAGATGGTCAACGGCGAAACCTTCGCGGTCGTTTTTGCGGGAGCGGATACCACGAGAAGGCTGCAGGCCAGGCTGCTGGATGATATTCGCCACGCTGGAGGCAGGGCCGGCTGGATTGCCGAAGACGCCAGTCCGGGAGCGTGGAAACTGCCCGAGACGCCGCCTGCCGTGCGCCCCATAGTTGAAATCCTCCCAGTACAGATGATGACGCTGGCGCTAGCGGCGGACGCGGGCATGGAGGCGGGACGGTTTGCTCGCATTCCGAAGATCACCACGATGGAGTAAGTCTCAGGCGCGTAATTGTTGGTTTGGCTCACGTTCAGGGGTCTTTGAGGGGGATACTACTTTGCCGAATATTCGGAGGTGTGCTTCGTTGTTTGACTTTTCGCACTTTTTCTTCGTCAAGCTGCGGTTTCAGTTGCTGGTTGCAGTTGCCCTGTTGCTCAGCGTCCCCTGCATGTGGGCCAGTGCTCCGGCTGGCGCTGAGTCTACGAAAATACTTCTCGCGGAGAATTGGCGGATTCAGTCCTCGTGCGATGTAAAGGCTGACGGGCGAGAGATTTCCGCAGCTGGTTTTCGCGCGGATGGTTGGCACAAAGCCCGCGTGCCTACAACAGTGGTTGCGGCGCTGGTCGCAGATAGTACCTATCCTGACCCTTATTTCGGAATGAACCTGAAATCATTTCCCGGGATGGACTACTCTTCGAAGTCTTTCTTTGCAAATCAGACCATGCCGGCAGACAGTCCGTTTCGCTGCGCGTGGTGGTACCGGACTGAGTTCAACTTTCCAGCGCAGGCAATTCCGACGACGACCTGGCTGCATTTTGACGGAATCAATTACCGCGCAAATATCTGGCTGAACGGCGAGAAGATTGGCGACGCTCAGGACATTGCCGGCATGATGCGTCTGTTCGAGTTGGAAGTCGGCAAGCGTCTCGCAGCCGGGAAACCCAATGCTTTGGCAGTGGAAGTCTTTGCGTCCGACAAAACCGATTTGGCGATGACCTGGGTTGATTGGAATCCAACTCCGCCTGACAAAGACATGGGGTTGTGGAAAGACGTCTACCTGACGACGGCTGGCGCCGTTCTTTTGCGCCATCCATTTGTGGAATCCAAGCTTGAACCGGGCTACGCGGTGGCATCTCTTACCATCACCGCAGATCTGCACAATGCTGATGCCAATCCCATCACCACTATTGTTCACGCCGAGATCGAGGGGATTGAGGTAAGCCAGAAGGTTGAACTGGCGGTTTCGGAATCGAAGACGGTTGTCTTCGCGCCCGATCAGTATCCGCAACTGCGGATTGCTCATCCCCGGCTGTGGTGGCCGTATCAGATGGGCAAACCCGAAATGTACAAGGCGCAGCTGCAGGTCGAAGCGGGCGGACAGGTTTCAGATTCGGCGAGCGTGCAGTTTGGCATTCGTGAAGTGACTTCGCAGCTGACGAAAAAAGGTTACCGGTTGTTCAAGATCAATGGCCGGAACCTGCTCATCCGCGGGGCAGCGTGGGCTCCGGATATGCTGCTGCGCTGGTCGCCCGAGCGGGCCGCGGCGGCGATGGACTACGTACGGGGCATGAACCTGAATGCGATCCGCCTCGAAGGGCGAATGGAGCGGGATGAATTCTTCGATCTCGCCGATCGCCAGGGCGTCCTGATTATGCCGGGATGGACTTGTTGCGACTTCTGGGAGCAGTGGAAAAAATGGACTCCGGAAACGACCAAGATCGCAGACGCTTCGCTTTCCGATCAAGCCGTGCGCCTGCGAAACCACCCGAGCGTGTTCGTGTGGCTTTACGGCAGCGACAATCCCCCGCCGGCCAAAATCGAAACTCTGTACCTCCAGGTTCTGAAGGACGCGAAGTGGCCTAACCCCACAATCTCCTCAGCGTCCGCCGAGAGCACGAAGCCGACCGGCGCTTCTGGAGTAAAGATGTCGGGTCCCTACGACTACGAGCCGCCCGATTACTGGCTCACCGACAAAAAATCCGGCGGGGCATTCGGATTCAATACCGAGACCAGTCCGGGTCCGGTGATCCCCACGTTGGAAAGCTTGAAGCGATTTATACCGGCCGATCACCTGTGGCCGGTCGACGACTACTGGAATTACCACGCCGGCCTCGAACGCTTTACCACCATCGACAAATTTGTGAACGGTATGGAACACCGTTACGGCAAAGCCGCCAATTTGGAAGACTTTCTTCGCAAGTCCGAAGCCATGAACTACGAAGCTCAGCGCGCAATGTTTGAGGCTTATGGCCGCAATAAGTACGAATCCACCGGCGTGATTCAATGGATGCTCAACAATGCATGGCCTTCGATCATCTGGAACTTGTACGATTACTACCTGGTTCCGGGAGGGGCATACTTTGGATCGAAGAAAGCGTGCGAGCTGCTGCATGTGCAGTATTCCTACGACGATGATTCCGTGGCTGTCGTGAATGGCTATGACCACGGATTCGCAGGGGCGAGGGTCAATGCAACGATTCTCGACATCAATGCGGAAACCAAGGCGCAGCAGGATGTAACGCTCGACATTCCGGCGGATAGCAGCGTTCGGGCCCTGAGGTTATCGAAAGTGAACGATATCTCTGCGACTTATTTCTTGAAACTCGAACTGCATGATGCTTCCGGCAAGCTGGTGAGCGACAATTTTTACTGGCTCTCCACCAAGCCCGATAAGCTGGATTGGGCAAGGAAGTTAGAGGAGGTCTACACACCAGAAAGCGCCTATGCCGACCTGAGCGGGTTAAATGCGTTGCGGCCGGTAACTCTTGCCGTTCGCAGCTCGCTCTCCGAGGAGGGGAAGGAATCGGTGGTTCATGCTTTGGTCGAAAACCCGAGCTCGAGCCTTGCCTTCATGGTTCATCTTCGGGTGGCGAAGGGCAGTAGTGGCGAGGATGCCGCGCCAATATTCTGGGACGATAACTATGTCTCCCTGATGCCCCGAGAAAAACGCGAGTTCAGCGCCCGCTTCGAGTCTGACAAAAACCATGGAGACGGACTGGTGCTGACTATCGATGGATGGAATGTGGTGGCGGCGAGCAGTCCAATTGCAGTCGAGGGAGAACGCTGATGCTCTCCTCGCATTGCCAGATGAGAAATTGTGGGCGAGAATCGGGCGAGTATGATAAGAAGGCTTGATCACGAGAGGGCGCGGTTGAAGAACGAATTTCGGGAGCAAGCGCAGCACCCGCTGGACACTCTATCTTAAGGTTTCAGGCATGGTGACAATTCGCGATGTGGCGAAGGAGAGTGGATTTTCTTCCACTACGGTCTCCATTGTGCTGAACAACGCTCCGCTGGCAAGGTATATCCCGACCACGACCAAGAAACGCATCGAAAGCGCCGCCAAGAAGCTGGGCTACCGCCCGAACCTGTTTGCCCGCTCCCTGCGAAGCCGTCGCAGCCACACCATCGGAGTGATGGTGTTCGACATGACCGACCCTTTCTGCACGCTGGTGTTGCGCGGCATCGAGAACTCGCTCTACCAGGCGTCGTATCTGCCCATCCTCACCGACGTGCATAACGAGCGAGCGCGCTTCGAACGTTACCTCGAGATGCTGCTGGACCGGCGGGTGGAAGCGCTCATTGTGCTGGCCAACTGGCTATTCGTGAACATCGATGTTCTCGGCGATCTGGAAAAGCACAACATCCCCACGGTGATGATTGGGCGGGAATTGAAGAACGATGCGATCAGCTCGGTGATCGTCGATAACGAACTCGGAGCATACACTGCCGTGGGGCACCTCTATGCCCTCGGACATCGCAAGATTGCGTTCATTCGAGGACCCAAGACTTTGACCGATAGCGCTCCGCGCTGGAAAGGCGTCCGCTCGTTCGCGAAAGCGCGCGGCCTGGAGTTGGACCCGCGGCTGATCGTGGACCTTCCCGAGTCGCGCGACCTGTTGTCGAGTTTTGAGGCCGGTTACAAATTGACCGAAGAGATGCTCAAGGCGAAGCGTCCCTTTACCGCGCTGATGGCGTTTGACGATATGACGGCGTTTGGGGCGGTCCGTGCCTTGACCAAGGCGGGATTGCGAGTGCCGGAACAGTGTTCGGTGATCGGGTTCGACGACGTGATGGCGTCGAGTCTCTGCACTCCTGCTCTTACTTCGGTGCGGCAGCCCATGGAGGCGATGGGCGCGTTAGCGGCGAGCATAGCCCTGGAAGGAATTAACGCCGCGCTGGAAAAGCGCGACCTGCCGGCGGTCCACCGCAAATTGGCTCCGGAACTGGCCGTGCGCGATTCCACTCGCAGTCCGGCGTAAGAAAAAGAGCAAGCGGGCGTTTCAAGCCCTTGCACGGCAGCCAATCGATCAGAAGGTAAACCTTGCCCCGAACTGGAACTGGCGCGGGGTGTTGACGTTGGCCGTGATGGCGCTGAAGGGCTGGTTCCCGCTCGACGTCAGGTCCTGCTGGGGTGGCATTCCATATTGCGCCCAGTTCGTCACATTGTATGCGGAAACGTCGAACCGAAGGTTCTTGCTTTCTCCTATAGGGAAGGTCTTGAAAAGGGAGAGATCCAGATCCCGCGCTCCCCGCGTGCGAACGTTGGCAAGGTAGGCCGGGGCGTTACCGGGAATGAGCGGATTCGCCGCGCCCCCGTTCTCCGTGCCGGGTATTGCGAAGCAGTTGTTGTTGACCCAGTTCGCAGCCATACGCTGAAATCCCTTCGACGGATTGCAGATCAGATCGGCTCGCTGATTGAAGTAGCCAGGAGCCACCCCCGACGACGGTGACGGGATGGGAACACCGGTGCTGAGATAGACGATGGCATTGGTGGTCCAGCCGCCCAGAAATGCGTTCGAGACGCCATGCAGATTCACTCGTTGTCCCTGGCCGACCGGCAAGTCGTAAGAAACCTGTCCGGTGAACTGAAACTTGACGTCCTGCGGGCTGATGGAATGTTCGTACTGCAGATTCCTCCAGTCCTGAGGTCCGCCCGGGTTGTGAGAACCCACGAAGCCGAGAGGCGGATACCCGTCGTCGGTCATGATCTTTCCCCAGGTAAAAGTGGAAAGCGTGGTGAAGTGGCCGGTCAGCCTTTTCTGCACCTTGGCCTGCAAGGAACTGTATTCCGAATCGCCGGCGGGGTAGCCGTACGTGACGACGCCGTTACCGGTGCCGTAGCTCCCGTCACCGAATTGCGGGAACGTCTGGAGGGTTGCCCATTGAGGAACAGTGGCTTGTCCGCCGAAGCTTGAGTTCAGGCTCACCGGCCCAGCGTTGGGCACCATGCAGCTCGGCGCAGTGACGACGCACAGCGAGCTCCCGTAGCGTGCGATGGTGAGCAGACCAAGCTGGTTCAGATCGACGTTGTTGAAGGGTAGGAAAAGCCCTCGGCTGCCGACGTAGCCAGCAGTCACCACGAACTGATGCGGCAGTTCATACTCCAGGGCAAAATTGTAGTTGTAGATGGTGGGGGTGCGCTGGGAGTGGAGCACGGTGCTCAAGGTAATGCCCAGGTTGTTGCCCAAGCCCGTCGGCGGAGTGGTGAGAACCGGGATAATTCCTCCGGGTGTACCAGGCGCGGTTGGGAAGGGGTTACTTAGAGAATAAGGCCCGGTGTAGACGCCGGGGGTGGGCGTCGGGCATGATGCGCCATTCAGTCCGAACACGGAATTGCCGTCGGCGTTAAAGCAGGTGCCGTTCCATGGCGTCCCGGACGAGAAGCCATCGGTGTTAATGGCATTAGATACGTTGTGCGTACTGGGCCCGTAGTAGAAGCCTGCGCCGCCCCGCACCACCAAATGGGTAATCGGCTGCCAAGCGACAGCCAGCCGAGGCCCAAAGTTGTGCAGATTCGTGATGAATGGCGAGCGACTGCTACCGTTGACATAGACTTCGGCACCGGTATATGAAACGCCGTCCAAGGTGTTGCTGATAGTGGGATTGAAATATTCCTGACGGTTGTGGCGCTCAGTGCGCCCTGCGAAGATGTCCCAGCGCAGACCGGCGGTGATCGTCAGATTCTTCGAGGCGTGGTACGTGTCCTCGACAAAGGTCCCATAGTACGGGTTCGACTCGGCTAAGAAGACGTCCTTGGTGAAATTCCCCGGGTAACCGATATTGGTCTCGGCCCCCGGCGACATACCCATACCCACGAGGATCGATGCAAAATCGCTGCCGCCTACCGGAACGCCCGACGCGGGTGAGGTTTGCTGGTCGGTTGCGGTGAGGTCGAAACCGTAAGCGCCCGCTGGC
>Ga0302320_10018568_pt1 | contig 14016 bp, 12 predicted proteins | sample Bog_T0_3_FD_202130 | JGI IMG/M metagenome (GOLD analysis project Ga0302320, IMG submission 202130) | Peat permafrost microbial communities from Stordalen Mire near Abisko, Sweden - Bog_T0_3 | ecosystem: Environmental > Terrestrial > Soil > Wetlands > Peat | place: Sweden: Abisko, Stordalen Mire... | reverse complement strand
TCCAGTTAAGCCGGAGGAGGATTTGGTGCGGAGGAGGGGACTTGAACCCCTATGCCTTGTGGGCGCCAGCACCTCAAGCTGGTGCGTCTGCCAATTTCGCCACCTCCGCTTAAGGTGAACTCATCGAGTATACCAAAGGATGTGTGGGTTGAGGAAGGATGCATAGCATGGCTGTGCGCCCGCCTGCAACGGAATCAGTGAGCAGACTGTCCTGCCGCTGCCATCTTATCGCGCAAGCGCTTTTCCGCGTCGGCGCTCCAGTATTTGCAGTCCAGCCGGATAAAGACCGAAGTATACGGAACCACCATGTTGGTCTTGAGAACCAGAATGTTGAAGTGCTTCGACGCTTCTTCGATATTGGCGATGATGCGGTCGTGCGGCAGCGACTCGACAGGATATTCACGGAGCAGATCGGCAATCTCTGTTCGATAGGCGGCGGCGCCTGGCGCATCTTGTTCGGAAACGAAAGGCAGTTCCGCGTCCATCTGGATAACGGGCCGCACGTGGATGGACCTATCGATAGCGAAAAGTACGTGGCGAATGACTTCCAACTGCCCCGCGTCGGTCTCGATGGTATCGATGCCAGGACTTGATTGCAACGGATATGCGGAGTCGACGATCAGAATCCAGTTACGATGGCCGAGTAAAGGCATGGAGCCTGCGACTTTGGCCCTCCAGGCTGGAGACGTGGGAGCCTGGGCGGTGAGGATGCAAGGGAGCAGGAGGCTGAAAACAAGCAGAACTTTGCGCATGAGATCGATCCTATCGGTAGGGACGCATGAGCCCAGAACGGCGCTCAACGACGATTAGAACACTACACTACCGAGGGTCCGGGTGTAAGTACCAGCCATCCTTGGCAGGGGAATCACATCGAGAATTCTTTTCTGAATTTTGCAGTTTAATTCGCGGAAACGCGCACAATCGATTCATGGTCAAGTGCGCCCAAAATATTTCGTTTCCTGTTTTAATCGCTTCAACCCGTTTATGGGCTGGCAATTTACCCCACCCCTCCCCCATTTTCCTCCCATGCACTTGAAAACAATAATGTTACACCGGAAAAACCCCAAAGTACCTTCCCAAACAAATAACTTACCAACCATTTTTTTAAGAGACACCAGCCCCATGGATCATCCGATCAGCCGCGTCATCCATGCGGCCAGGGCTTGTTGGTCAGGCGTTCCGGCGGCGTGCGCGGCTTGCACATTCACACGCTCCTGGGGCTCGCGGTTCTGGCTGATTTTGAATTTGCCTTCTATGCGGGAAATGGGGATGCGAAAGCCCTGAATTCCAGCCAACATCGTGCGGCGGAAACCGTGGGTCATAGCATTCCACCGTTCGGCGAAGGCTGGTTCATTGGCCTGAATGAGGCCGGCGAGCAGCGCCTCCTTGCCGGGTTCATCCTCGACCAGTTCCATCGTTCCGTAGGCGTGAACGGCGATGTAATTCCAGGTCGGAACCGAAAGCTCTTCGACATACAACGTCGGCGACACATAGCTATGCGGTCCGGGAAAGATCACCAGCGTTTCACGTCCAGCCAGCGCTTGCCAGTGGTGATTAGCCTTGGCGAAATGGCCCTCGATCAGGCCGTGTGGTCCTTCGTCTTTGACCACGAGCGGAAGATGCGTCGCCACGAGCGGTGCGGGAGCATCCGGCTCAGACTGAGGCCCGAAGAGGATGGCGAAGGAGTACGCCTGCATCGCCTCAATGAGGATGGAGCGGTCCGCGACCTGATTGAATTTGGGTGAATACATGGGACTCCTAGTGAATGCGCTCGAAGCGGAAGCCGGCTTCGCGCAGGGCGTGGCTGATGGCGGTGATGTGGGTTGCGCCGCGGGTTTCGATGGTGACGTCGATAACGGTTTCGCTCAGGCTCACGCCATAGTAGGCGCGATTGTGAAGTGTTTCGACAATGTTTGCGCGTTCGCGGGCAAGAATCTGTGTAAGTTGCAACAGCGCGCCGGGGCGATCCTGCAGGTAGACGCGAACACGCAGCAGCCGGCCATCTTTCACCAGGCCGCGCTCAATAATCTTGGCCAGCAGGGTGACGTCGATGTTGCCCCCGCAGACCAGGACAACCGTGCGGCGATGGCGGAGCTTGGTTTTGGCCTGGACTACGGCGGCCAGTGCTGCCGCGCCTGCGCCCTCGGCCAGAGTCTTTTCCTGCTCCAGAAGCATGAGAATCGCGCTGGCAATCTCTTCGTCGTCGACGGTGACGATTTCATCCACGTAGCGGGAGACGAGTGGCAAAGTCAGGTCGCCGGCGCGGCGGACGGCAATGCCATCGGCGATGGTTGCTTCCGGCGCAATGGTGACGGGATGGCCAGCCTCGCGCGCACGCAGCATGGAGGGCAGCTTCTCCGGCTCGACCCCGATTACACGGATGCGGGGATTGGTTTCCTTGAGAGCGCAGGCCACGCCGCCAATGAGCCCGCCGCCTCCGATCGGAACCACCACGGCCTCAATGTCGGGAACCTGTTCCAGCAGTTCGAGTCCAATCGTTCCCTGGCCGGAGATCACTTCCGGATCGTCGAAGGGATGAATAAAGGTGCGACCCTCTTCGAAGCGTCGGCGCAGGGCTTCTTCGCACGCTTCGTCGTAACTGGCGCCGAACAGAATCACCTCGGCGCCATAGCCGCGCGTGGCGGCGACTTTAATCTGCGGAGTGGCCAAAGGCATGACGATCAGCGCCTTGATGCCCCGGGCTGCCGCGTGAAAGGCGACGCCCTGTGCATGGTTGCCGGCGCTGGCGGCGATGACTCCGCGCTTGCGTTCGGTCTCGCTCAATGTGAGCAGCTTGTTGAGCGCGCCACGCTCCTTGAACGAGCCGGTACGCTGCAGGTTTTCAAGCTTCAGGTGCAGCGGCAGGCCGGTAAGTTCCGAGAGGTGATGCGAAAGCTGGCAGGGCGAGATGTGGATGCCGTCGCCGATGCGGGCGCGGGCCGTCTGAATGCTGATAAGAGAGACGGATTCCAAGACGCGTTCTCCTGAGAAACAGGGGATAAACAGGGAAATGAAAAACCACCAGCCGCATTCGCGGGTGGTGGCCTGTGTGGTGCTCTACTACTGAATCCGGTGGATCAGGCTTCGCTTCCCGCGCGTGAGTTGAAGTTGCTAATTCGAAGCTTGTGCATGGACGCAACGCCGTGCAAGTGCGGACGACATTGTCTGATCGGGAAGGCAATTTGCATGACGTTGAGCCAAGTAGAGCAGAGGTGCGAGGGGTGAGTCAAGACGAGGCGTTGTTTCAGATGGTGCTCTTGCCACGCGGCGAATGAGGCTTCTGAGCCGGATTACCATGCAAATTGCGATTGGCACGGCGTGGTGTGTTGGGTTTGTTCTCCAGATCGAATGCGGCATTGACCAATGCAATATGCGAGAAGGCCTGAGGAAAGTTGCCGACCAGGCGCTTGCGTTGGATGTCGTACTCCTCTGAGAGCAGGCCCAGGTCGTTGCGCAGCTTGAGCAATCTCTCAAAGAGCTTTCTAGCATCGGCTTCGCGGCCAATGGCTTTGAGGCTGCTGACCATCCAGAAGCTGCAGGCCAGAAAAACGCCTTCCCCTTCGGGAAGTCCATCTTCCACCTTCGCGGTGTTGTAGCGCATCACCAGTCCTGCCGGCATGAGTTCGCGTTCAATCGCTTCCACCGTCGATTTGACACGTGGATCGCTGCCCGGGAGAAACCCCACTGTGGGCATCAACAGCAACGCGGCATCCAGTTGCTGCGATCCATAGGCTTGCACAAAGCAGTTCTTCTTTTTGTCGAACGCCCGGGTGCAAATCTCTTCATGAATCGTGTCGCGTATGTCCTTCCATTTTTCAACGGGAGCGTCGTAGTGCAGCTGCTCGGCCAGCAGTACCGCGCGGTCGAAAGCAACCCAGGCCATCATCTTCGAGTGGGTAAAATGCTGCGGTCCGCCGCGCGTTTCCCAGATGCCCTCATCCGGCTGTTGCCAAATTGTCTCCAAATGATTGAGCAGGGAAATAAGCACGCGGAAATCATCCTCCGTGTGACGGCCCATGCTGTGCTGCGCATGGTAGAAGGAGTCGAGCATTTCGCCGTAAATATCGAGCTGCACCTGCCCCGAGGCAGCATTGCCCACGCGAACAGGCCGGGAGTTTTCGTAGCCGGGTAGCCAGTCGATCTCCCACTCGAATAGCTGCCGTTCCCCTTTGAGGCCGTACATGATCTGCACCTGTTCAGGGCTCCCGGCCAGGGCGCGCAACAGCCAGTTTTGCCATGCGGCGGCTTCGTTGAAGTAGCCGCCGTTGGCCAGGGCCAGCAGGGTAAACGTGGTGTCGCGCAGCCAGCAAAAGCGGTAGTCCCAGTTGCGCACGCCGCCTATCTCCTCCGGCAAAGACGTGGTGACGCTGGCGACCATGCCCCCGGTGGGCAGGTAGATCATGGCTCGCAGCGCGATAAGCGACCGCTCGATGGCTTCGGGATATTTGCCCTTGTACTTAAGCCGTTTTGCCCAGCGCTGCCAGCGGCACTCGCAATCCTTGAGGGTCGATTCGGTGTCGATCTTCCGTGGGTTGGGCTTGTGCGAGGGGCCGTACGTAAGTAAAAAGCTTACCCGATCGCCCTTGCCTACGGTGAAGTCGGCAACCGTCTTCATGTTTTCTCCACAAGTGGGAACGGAGGCGCGCAGAAGAACCAGGTTGGGGCCGGCAATGGCCCGGACGCCGTCTTTTATGTGTGTAACCCACGGCACGGTGCGCCCGTAGTCGAAGCGCAGCGCCAGTTCCATGCGGACGGGGACTCTTCCGCGAATGCCCTCGACAATGCGGACAATGTGTGAATTTCGCTGCCGCATCGGCATGAAATCGATTACGCGAAACGATCCATTTTTATGCTCGAAGGTAGTTTCAAGAATCAGCGTGTGGGGCCGATAGCGGCGCCTGGTCTTCCATTTGCCTTTTGCGGGAGTGATCTTCCAGTAGCCGTTCTCTTCAGTGCCGAGCAGCGCCGCGAAGCAGGCGTCGGAAGAAAAATCCGGCCAGCAAAGCCAATCGATGGAGCCGTTCTTATCCACCAGTGCGGCGGTTTCGCAGTCGCCAATCAGGGCATAGTCTTCAATTCTTGCGGCCATAGTTTTTGAGCGACTGCGGTCTGTCCAGTCCGTTGGATGCGGGAAATGGATTGGGGAGCGGCTCAGACCGGCCGTTTACATCTCCGGAAGATTCAGCGGCACCCCGCCCTGGTAATAAAACGGCCTGTCTCCGTATTGCTCGCGCAGCTGAGCAATCTTGTAAAGGTGATATTGGAAGTAGAGAAACGAAAAGAAAAAAGTCATCACTCCACCCAGATAGAGCCCGACAGGCTCGCGCTGGTTGTAATGGTAGTGAAGTTCGGCGCGAATCAGGAAGATGGTTGCGATCCACATCGCGATACAGATCAATCCAAGGGCGGCAGCGAAGAGCGTGATGCCCGTGTTGGCAGGAACTGGAGCGCCGGGTATGTTGAAGGAGATTTGTAGCGCCACATACGCCGCGCACCAGTAAATGCTCATGGTGCCTGGCTCAAGCCTGCGAATCCAGAGGCAAAGATAGATTGCCCAAGCGTCCAACGACAGGTTCGAAACAAGGCTCCAATAGGCCTTCGGAACCAGAAAGCACAGAAAGATGGCAATAACAATCTGGGCAATAAACAAGACCCCCCAGTGCACGTTCGGTGGCGGGGGATAGACAATTCGTTTTTCAGCTTCGGGCAGTGCCGGCGGTTGGTCCAATGTGAGACCTCGGTGAATCAAAAGATCCCGCCAAGTTTAGCAAACGAGTCCAGTTCAAGTAAGTGTTGACCTTGAGGCGCGGCCTCTACGGCCGCGTGTTCGAGGACCCACGTGTCTTTGTGGAAGAGAAAAACAGCGTGCAGTCCGGCGGCGAGAGCTGGATTGATGTCGCTTTTGGGGCTGTTGCCGATCATCCAACTGGTATGCGGCGTGAGTTCGTGGCGATGAATAACTTGCCCGTAAGTGGCAGGGTCCTTTTCAGAAACGATTTCTACAGCCGAGAAGTGCGGAGCCAGGCCGGACCGGGCCAGTTTGTCAGCCTGTTCGGCGCGGTCACCCTTGGTCATAAGGATCAGACGATGGCGGGTGGCCAAGTCGGATAGCGTTTCCGCAACTCCAGGAAGCAACTCGATCTCCTGTTCGGCGATGGAGCGTGCGAAGCTGCGCACCCGCTTGATGTTGTGCTCGGTGACCGGGGCGGGGCTCAAGCGCTCATACGTAGCTACCAGGGAGCGGGTGAAACTTGTCAAGCCGTAGCCGTGGGCAAGAATGGTTTCGCGCTCCTGCACGTTGAGGGCGTTGCGCACCTCAGCCGGCGAGTATTCCTTGTGGTCCAGATAGCTGATGAACGCGGCGATGGCGCGCTCGAAATAGACATTGTTTTCCCAAAGGGTATCGTCGGCGTCGATGAGGAGGGTTTGGCCTGGAGGGAACTGAGGCATGAAGATATGGTATCGAATTAGAGCGGACCGGTTGTAGAGGACGGCTCCTCAGAATGCAGATCGGAGGTGTCGGTTTCCAGAATGGCCTGGTCCGTGGTGGTTTGCTCCGGGCTGAATTCGACTGCACCGGCTTGCTCCGCATTGGGACGCTCAGGGAGGGCGGTCCCGCGGATGATAGTGGCTCGCACATAGAGGGCTGCCACGGCGGTAAGGAGCGAGAGAAAGCGCAGGGTCCACACAATGATCGAATCTTCGACCAAAAAGCTCGAGACAAGGAAGAAACTTGCAATCCAGAGCCCGAAGAATTCGGCGATAAATGCACGCGGCGGATCATCGGACGGACTTCTGCCGGTGAGGAAGCTCAAAACAAGGACTACGAAAACAGCCAGCACTCCAGCCCCAACTGCAACGATCGCGAAGATGAGAATTGTTCCTTGCATAATCACCTTTTGACCTATTGCGCGGGCGTAGACGGCAGCGTGTAGTCGAGTGTGTACGAGTGCTTGCCGGAGGCGTTGGTGATGGTGAGTGTTCCGGCGATACCAGCGAGTTGGCCGGTGCCGGAGCCAGGGACAACGGCGACAGAAAGCCTCAATCCGCTGCTATCCATCGCGCCAATGTGTTGCAGCGCGAACGAACCGGTGTGTCCGTTGAGGGTTCCTGCGACTTGCTCAATGGCTACGTAGCCGGCGTTGCCTGAAGAGGGATCGCCAGCGCTGAGCATTTCGCCCTTGCTGGCTGCGTTCAGGTCGCCGTGGTATTGCTTGACCAGCGAATAGCGGCCGATCAAGGTGCCGGCGACTGCGTCATCGGCTGCGAGCGGCGTGGTTTTTACGTCGAAGGTTCCTGCTGCATGGCGGGTCATCACGGGGTCCTTGCGAAGGAGCTTCGACGGCGGCGCCTGGGCGCTGATCTGAGATGCCAGGCCCAGAACGGCGCATAGGCAAATGCTTGCAAGGCCGAAGTGAAGACGCACGAAAGCTCCTAATCGATTTGGAGCCATTCTACCGGATGCGCAAGGATTTGTGGCATTACTTAAGGGGTTCTCTTTTGCTTTAATCGGCGAGCTTGAAGATGCGAATCTGCACCAGCTTGTCGATCGTCAGGTTCTTGAAGCCGCGCGCCTGCATGCGCTGGATGAAGTCCGGAGTGATTTTGAAGATGCGGATCTGAACCAACTGGTCGAGGGTCGGCTTGTAGCCGAGTGCGCGGATTTCCCGTACTTCTTCTCCATTCACACCCTGGACACGGAGAGAGATGAGTTCATCGGCAGTGGGCAAGTCGTAGCCGAGCGAGGTGATGCTGTGAACATAGGCCGGGTCCACATTGAAGATGCGCAGTGCGATAAGATTGTCCACACTGATGCCGCGAATGCCAAGGTCCTTGAGCGACCGCGCCCAGCCGCTCTCGACATCGACGAAGGCATAGGCCATCAGCTTTTCAGACTCGAAGCTGTTGAAGCCCATATTCTCCATGCGCATAACAAAGGCCGCGTCCGGGGTGAAGATCGCGTCGCCACGCAGTTCGAGGTCTTTTACGGTTCCCGCGCAGGTGAAGGTGCCGGCCTCCGCGGTAAGAGTGGCTGTCAGGTGAGAGCCGGATTGTGCGAAGTCGGCCAGCGAGACGCCCGTGATGCGGGTCATGGACACATCGCTCATATTTGTCCCGCAGTGCCTGTGGCCGTTGCTGCTGCATTCGCCGTTGTCGGTCTCCAGGCGCAGTGTGCCCGCCTTGTCGCCGGCGCCGATGGTGCAGCTTTGCCGAATGGGCTCGAGGTTTGCCGCTTGCATTGCGATGGCCGAGCCGGCAAGCGCGAATAACAGAATGAACGGGCTGATCTTCATGGTCCAAATCTCCTGAACTTTTACGTCGAGAGTGCAAGGCTCTCCCGTCACCGACGAGCGGCGCGTCTGCGAGAGCCGCATTCATGGAGTTGAATTACTCTTTGTTGGATTCGTCGTCGAAGATGCCGGAGATGCGCAGTTGCACCAGCTTATCCAGAGAGAGTCCAGTAAATCCGTGCTTCTTCGCCATCTCGATGAAAGCCGCGTCGATGTTGAAGATGCGGGTCTTCACGATATCCTCTGCAGTGGCGCCGGGGAACTGCTGCACGATCGAGCGCGCGTACTCCGGAGTTACGCCCTGCACGCGCATCGCCAGGAGCTGCTGAGAAGACATGCCACTGAAACCGGCAGCCTTCATCTGCGCAATAAACTCCGGCGAAACGTCGAAGATGCGGTAGGAGATGGCGTCCTGAATGCTCTTGACTTCGAGGCCGCTCTGCTTGATGTTCGCAATGAATTCGGGGGTGACGCCTTGTATCTTGCATGCGATCAGGTCGTCGGCGGAGAGTTTGCCGAATCCGAGTTTGGACATCGCGGCAGCGTATTCAGGAGTGACATCCTGAATCTTCATGGCAATGTATTTGTCGAGATCGACGTCGTAGCCCGCGGCCTTCATGCGGTCAACGTAGTTGCCCTTTTCACTCTGATTTGCCGATTCGCTCTGTTGAGGTTCGGCGGTTACCTCCGCATGGATGGAAGACGACGCAATGGCGACAACTGGTGCGGTGACCTGCGCCACAATGGGCGCAATCAAAGCGGCTGGGGCGCTCACGTGAACATTCGCAATAGTCGACACTGGCGCGGATACCGCGACCTGTGGATGAACAGTGCCAGGAGCTGGCTTCAAACTGGCCAGAACCTGCGGAACCGGCAGCAGCAGGATGACCAGGACCGCGCCAGCAGCAATGAGAGAAACGGGTCCGCGATTAGCAGCTTCGGCAACGGGCTCGCCGAGAATACGGGCGATGCGCATGCGCAGCGTCCGCCCCGGCTGGTGTCCGTCGAGAGCCATGGCAAGCTGTAATTGGCGCGAGCGCTGCTGTTCCAGCCGGTAAAGTGCTTGAGCGTAGACAACCGCATCGGGGCAGACCGTGAGCGCAAGATCGTCGCAGCAGAGTTCGCGTTCGTGGCGGATGCGGCTGCCGATCCACCACACTGCGGGATGGAAGAAGAAGAGCGTCTCCACAAATGTCTGCACCAGGTTCCAGACGAAATCTGCACGGCGCACGTGGGCTAGCTCGTGGGCCAGCACAACTTCAAGTTCTTCGGGGCTGAGCGACGTAGCGGCGGAGAGCGGCAGCAGCACAAGCGCGCGCAATGCTCCCACTGTAACCGGACCCGCAATCGCGCTCGAAACCCGCAAAAGCACCGGCTTTTCCAGGCCCAATAGATGTGCGATGCGGCCGAAGCTGGCGCGCACGGCGGCTGAAGCTTCCACTGTGGCCGTAGCGCGCAGACGCTGAATGAGCCACCATCCGCCGACGCTGCGCAGAGCCAGAGTGAGAACTCCGAGCAGCCAGAGGCCGTCAATCAGGCGCACCACCTGCAACGGAATCGCAGGCAATTGCAGCAGGCTGTCCGATAGGTGCACGGACGCAGTTGAAGGGGCAGATGCAACCGGCTGCGGCGCTCCTGGTTGCGGTGTCCCTGGTTGCGGCGTCTTGACGGGAGAAATCCTGTAGTGTGCATCGGCGCCGTTGGTCGCGAAAGCAGCTGCGGATGAGCCAGTGCGCATCTCAAAGGCGAATGTCGCAGCGGACGCAGCGAGCATGAGCAGCAACGCGCAGAGTGCCAGCACATACCGCGCATTGCTTGAGGAACGCGTCGTGAAGAAGCTGAGGCAGCGATAAATCAACGCGATTGCGGCCCCCTGCCAGCAGAAGTGAATCAGCGTCCAGGCGATAGCTTGCACAGTAGGAGTCATATCTCAACCTTTCCTTTCGCGGATGCGAGATTCGGCGTATTCGGTAATTCCATTTGTCTGGAGAGAGGTTCGTTTTTGCAGCAGGGCGCGAATCTCATCGAGTTCAGTGTCGCTGGCAGGTTCCATGGCCAATGCATGCAGGGCGAGTTGCGCGGCCGAGCCGGAAAAGAGACGGACGCTCAGGTCCTTGAGGATCTTGCTCTGCATCGCATCCTGGCTGATCGCGGAGCGATAGACGTGGGCGCGATTGGCTTCGTCGCGGACTACCAGTCCCTTCGCCGTCATAATCTGCAGCAGCTTGAGGACGGTGGTGTAGCCGGAAGGCCGTTCCATATTCAAAGCGTCGTAAATCTCCCGCACCGTTGCCGGTTGCTTCTCCCAGAGAATGCGGAGAAGCTCGAGTTCGGATTCGGTAGGGCGGGGCAGCGAGTTGCCGGTCTTCGTCATGATGTTTCCGACGTTATACGAAGTCCTTCGTAATTGTCAACGAAAATCTTCGTAGTTTGTGGATTGTCTCACCCGGAGGATCGCGCTCGGATGGATTTTCATGGGAAGTTTCCTTGACTCGGGTCTTGGCGACTGTTACAAGGGGTGCGGGCGGATATCGCGCTCAAGAATAGGAGTTAACAAATCATGATTTCAGCAGGGATGAAGCGCTTCGCACTAACAACCGTCGCGGGAACCGCTCTTGGTGTTTTCGCTGCAACCGCCTTCGCGCAAAATGCTGCGGACAATCCGGGCAAATTCCAGTTGTATAGCAGAACATTTGCCAACCAAAGCGTACTGCCGCTCTCGACCGTTCTCAACAACCAAGTCAACGGAGTCAACACCTGCACTGCCAATGGAGCCCCCGGTGGGGATCAGTCGCCGGAACTCTCCTGGTATGGCGCCCCGTGGGGCACAGCCTCCTATGTCGTTGTGCTCTACGATGTCACCGCCGGATTCACGCACTGGGGCATGTACAACATCGGTGGCAATGCGAACGGCCTGCCGGCGAACGCCGGAGTGGCAAACAGCCCTTACGGTCAGCAGATTCTCAATGACTTCCTGCTGGGAGACGAATATGACGGCCCCTGCCCACCCGCCAATGTTGCACCGGACGCACATCAATACGTATTCACGGTGTATGCATTGAGTTCGAGACTGGTGTTGCCAAGCTCCACGAATTTCCCCGCCGGCGCGGAAACGCTGTATCACGGCCTGATCCAGGCGGGTCAAAATGGACAGATCCTGGCCAGCGCGAGCCTGACCGGCTACTTCTCCTCAACGCCGCCTTCGACTAGCGCCGCTAACTGATGCGACTGGATGTAGAGGGTACAAAAGCAAAGGCCGCCTCGACAGACTGGGCGGCCTCTGCTTTGGTGCGCAAGCACACTACGGCTTTGGTTGTGCTGCGATCCACTGCTTGAGATTCGACTCCTGCAATGCGCGCAACTCGATGCAGCCGTCGATGCTTTCGATGGAGTGTTTGAGGGCACGATCCGCCGAAGGCACCTTGTGTTTGGCAAAGAAGGTCTCCACATCCTCGCGCGCGTCGACGGAGCAGAATGAGCCGGCGGATTCGACGAGTATGTTGCCCATTTCCGGAGTCAGCAGCGTTTTCACGGTGTCCCAGTGCTCCTTCACATACTTCCAGGCTTGTTCCCGGCTGGCGTCCGAATAGATCGCGTATGCAATCTGGATGAGGGCATCCTGGTTGCGAACCTTGGTACTGCTTGCGTATTCCAGCGAGCGTTTGACGAGGGCAGGATCTTCAAACAGTGGAAGCAGGCGCAGCGCGCCCTCCTGCAATTCAGGATTCGTTGAGGTCTCGGCGATTTTCTGCATCTGATCGAAGAGCGCGGCATCGCCGTTGCGGGCCGCGATCGATAGGGCCGTCTGGCCGAGCGTTGCATCGACAGAGGATGGATCGGCGAGATATTTCGCCGTGATTTGGCGGGCCTGCGCCATCACCGCGGGATCCTTGCCGTTCCGGCCGAGCACATCGAAGAAGTGTGCGCGCAACTCACGGATGTTGGGTGAATCGTTGTCGGAGGGCGGCGGCAGCTTGGCAAACTCTGGTCCGAATGTGCTGCGTATCCATGCTGAAATTGCGGCGCGTTCCTCTGGCGTTGCGGCAACCTGCTCGTAAATGGCATTGACGCCATCGGAAGCAGTGCCCAGCATTTCAGCGCTTTGATCGGCTTTGAGGGCCGTGACAAGGTTGAGGTAGTCGCTCACAGTGGCCTTGTTGGAGCGAACCTGAGCCCACTCATCGCCGGTGAGGCTGATGCGTTCCGTGGGACTGAGATCGGTTTCGGCATTCGCTACGATCGCCGCATAAACACTGGCCGGATAGGCGCTGCGGTAGTAGCCTTTGCCTCCGGCGTTGGCGAAGAACACGCTGGTGCCCGCCACATTCAGCGTCGAATCGCCGGGCGAGAGCACTTCGCATTGCTGCTTGTCCGAACCGGTTTTGAAGCACACGGGGATGGTCCACTTCTGCGCCGGATCGGGTTGGATGGAAGGGCTCAGGAAGAAACGGTTCTGTGAAACTGAAACCGTTCCGTTCGCCGGCTCGCCGAAGGTGATGAGTGGCTCGCCAGGCTGGGCAACCAGCGACTCCATGATTTTGTCGACCGGTTTGTGGCTGGTCGCTGTCTGCGCTCCCCAGAAATCTTCGGCAGTAGCATTCGAGTATTCGTGCGCGGAGAGATAAGCGTGCACGCCTTTACGGAATGTTTCCGGGCCGAGATAGTTCTCCACCGCGAGCAATACGTCGCTGGCTTTGCCGTAGGAGATGCCGTCGAACATCTGCTCGATCTCGTCCCGCGTGTCCGCCTTGGCGCGAATCGCGCGTGTAGTCGGCTGCGCATCCAGGGCAAGCGTTCCATCTTCATCGCTGGCGACTAACTGATCGATATCCCACTCCGGATGCATGGCAGCCACCGGCTTGTTCTCCATCCAGGTGGCGAAGCCCTCGTTGAGCCAGAGGTTGTCCCACCATTGCATGGTCACCAGGTCGCCAAACCACTGGTGCGCCATTTCATGCGCGATCGTCAGGGCGACTTCCTTCTTGGCGCCAACAGAAGCATTTTTCGGATCGATCAGCATGGCGGTTTCGCGATAAGTGATGGCGCCGAAGTTTTCCATTGCGCCGGCTTCGAAGTCGGGCAGTGCGATCAGGTCAAGCTTTTTGAGGGGGTAGGGAATGCCGAAGTAATTGTTGTAATAGTGCAGGACGTACTTGGCCACTTCAACGCTGTAGGGCGTGAGAGCAACCTTGTCCGGCGTAGCGCAGCCGCGAATCTTCACGCCATCCACTTCGCCTTCCGAGCATTGGAAATCGCCGACCAGGAAGGCCACCAGGTAAGTGGACATCTTGGGCGAGGTCAGGAATTTGAGGGTATGCTTGCCCTCGCCGGGGCCGGGCGTGTCGCTGATGATTGGCCCGTTGGAGATGGCCGTGTCGCCACTGTCGATCACCAGCGAAACATCGTAGGTAGCCTTGAACGCGGGTTCGTCAAACGACGGAAATGCACGGCGCGCGTCGGTGGATTCAAACTGCGTGACGGCGTAGTTGCGTTTTTCCGTCTTCGAAAGATAGAAGCCGCGCAGTTCATTGTTCAGGATGCCCGTGTACCCGACGGAGATGGTCGCGCTGCCGGCGGGAATCCGATTCGCAACGGTGAAGGTGGTCTGTTCCTTCTCCGCGTCGGATGTGACGGTGGCCGTCTGTTGCTTGCCTCCCGCGCTAATGGTGACGGACTGGAAGGCGATCTCAGCCGAGTTCAGCGTGATCGCTTTTACCGGCTCGGC
>Ga0302320_10018567_pt1 | contig 14016 bp, 8 predicted proteins | sample Bog_T0_3_FD_202130 | JGI IMG/M metagenome (GOLD analysis project Ga0302320, IMG submission 202130) | Peat permafrost microbial communities from Stordalen Mire near Abisko, Sweden - Bog_T0_3 | ecosystem: Environmental > Terrestrial > Soil > Wetlands > Peat | place: Sweden: Abisko, Stordalen Mire... | reverse complement strand
TTCATCAGGGAGAATGCCTGGCCTCCGTCGTGGTGGCAGGAAGCGCATCGTTCATAGACGATGCGTGAAATCTCACGATCCCAGGTAATCGGAGTTGTGATGATATCGTGGGCGCTGACTATTGAACCAATACCCAAGCTGAAGGCGAAAATCAGGTTCCTGTAGTGTCCCATGCCCTATCGTATAACAATCGCCATTCGGCCGCCAGATAGCAGGCGACCGGGTTTTGCGCCGTTGCTGGCTGGCTCTCCCACAGTATGGCTGCAATGCTCCGAACGCGCTGAGCTTGCCATTCGAATCGAATCAGCAGCATCAGTTTTCGGTCGGGACCTTGTCCCAATGATCAACGACCAGAATGACCAGCGGCACGGACTTGCTCTTCACCAACTTCAGCCCGAGTTGATTCTCCAACGCGGCAAACAGAGTCGGGCCGCCGACGACGGGATCGCGTGCAGCCGCTGCGGCAGTCGGTAAGCCATATTCCAACGTGAAATCGTACTTGCCGGTAAGGCCGGTCTTATCTACGACCCGCGGCGCCAACTCCATCGCCCCGGGGGTGTCGCCGAGCACACCGTAGGCCCCGGTGCTTATCATGATCTTCCGCCCCAGTCCGTCAGCCAATTGGGCCATTGTCATCCGATTGGTGGAACGCACGGTAATCGTCGCGCCGTCGGCCGTTTGCAACGTGCTGGCAAAAGGCGATTCGGGTAACAGGGTGGGGAAACCGCTCACCTCCAGCCTGGTGTCCCCGGGAGGCGACGGCTTGATTTTCAGTCCACCACTCGCCACTACCAAGTCGTAACCAGGCGCGATCTTTTTTTCGCGGTGCAACGCCAGGTGAAAACGCTTCGCCAACAGATGCTGGAGCATCACGCGGAATTTGGCGGGGCTGGTCTTTGGCGGAATCGTGGCCGTCACAAAGTACGACTGCGTTGCCAAATGCCAATCCGGGCAAGAAATCTGATCCTCCGCGACATTGTACGCCCGCGTAAGCAGCGTAAACACTGAGACACGCGGATATGTAATCCGCCCCGGCTCGTCGGTTCCCGGTCCGCCCCGCATTTTCAAATCGGCACCGGGAAGCAAAGGGCCGGCGGGCTTCACGGAAGCCGAATCGAAATCCTGAGCGTGCGCGGCAATGCAGCAGAGCGTAACCGCAAGAGTCGTCGTTCGCATCATGCCCTCCACTCATCTTATTGCAGGGTTCTTGCGGTGTATTGGCCGTGAAGACCAAGGCATGGCGACTTCGGAGGCAAGACGCACGCGCATTGCCGATCGGATTTTCGAGGCCGTGGAGAAGGCCAGCCCGGCACTGGCCGTACGAGCGCCGGAACCAAGCCTGAACGCGCGCATGTTTGGATCACGCCGGACCGGAACTCCCCTTGCAACTGGGGAGAACCGGTCCGGGCATCCATAACTGGGGCGCTGCGTCGAAGGTGCAGCGCCCGCGGCGTCCAGGAGCGGGATTGCTGGTTACAGCTTCGACGCGCCCAGGGCTCCGGATCTGCAGGAAGTGCAGATGCCAAAGCCGCTGGCGTTGCCGATGATGGCCGCGCACCGTCCGGTGACGCTGGCCAGTTCGCCAGGGCTGAGCGTGGAGGCTCTGAACGGCGTCTCGGTGGTTCCAGTTCCAGTGCCCTGCGCATGCAGAGTGGTGCCCCAGGCCGCCAGGCCGGACGGCACGATATTAGTGGTTGTGGCGGCCGCTGCGCTGTTGTTGCAGACCGTGCCCGTGCCTGAGCCGTTGGGGCCTGCCAGTGTTGCCAGCAGCTTAACGGTCACCGACGTAGGTACTACGCCGGTGAGAGTTTTAGATGTCAGGTCAGCCACAACCCCCAGGTTAACGGTCTGATCGGGCGTAACCAGGCACGAGCAGCAAGAGACCAGTTCCTCGCTCGGATCGAACGCATAAACATTGACGCAGATGTTTCCGAAGGTCCCGCCCAATCCCGGCCCGAGTAACGATGCCCCGTTGGCGCCATCATTGGCGATATTGATGTACGATTCGCCCAGGTTGAGATTGGCTGCATATCTAACCTGAAACGACGCGTCCTGGGTAGGAAATACGACAAGGGTAGCGGTTGCGGCGGGTGCCGCAGGGGCGTTCGTCGAAGTCGCTGTCGATGTTGTGTTGACCAGAGATCCGCCAGCCGTGGCCTGAACGGTCAAGGTAACAGCGCAAACGCTCGCTGGCGCGATGGTGCCGCCGGACAGAGAGAACGAGCCTGGGATTAAAACAGTCGTACCGCCGCAGGTGTTTGAGGTAACGGCCACGCCGAGCAGACCAGCGGGGAGCGGGTCGGTAAATACGACTCCCGTGATCGCAAGGCTGTTCGGATTCGCGAGCGCAAACGCGACAGTTGACGTCTGGCTCTGGAAAATCGTCGATGGGCTGAAGACTTTAGTCAATATCGGGGGCGCCAGCACGGTCACCGTGGCCGTGGCAGTGTTGCCCGTGCCGCCGTTGGCGGAAGAGACCGTCACCGCATTGGTGTCAACGCCGGCCGCTACGCCGGTCACGTTCACAGAGAAAATACAGTTCGCTCCAGGAGCGAGCGCCGCTCCGGTGAGATTTACAGTTGAGCTTCCAGCAACGGCAGTGATGGGCCCGCCGCCGCACGAACCGGTTAGCCCGTTCGGCGTCGCTACGACTAATCCCGCGGGCAAACTATCGGTAAAGGAAATGCCCATCAGCGTAAGCGGGTTCCCGGCAGGGTTCGAGACGGCGAAAGTCAAGTTGGTAGTGCCGCCGAGCGGAATAGAGGTCGCCCCAAAGGCCTTAGAGATCGACGGCGGACCCTCCACCGCGACGCTCGCGGTTGCCGTATTGCCCATCCCGATATTGGAAGTGACCGTCACGGAGTTGTTTTGCGTCCCGACCCCAATCCCTTGCACATTTATCGAGAAAGTACAACTCGCTCCCGCCGCAAGCGTCGCCCCCGTGAGACTTACACTTGACAGGCTGACAGTGAACGTGCCACCGCCACAGGAGCCATTCACCGGCGACGCCAGGATCAAACCGCCCGGCAAACTGTCGGTAAAGGCGATACTGGTAAGGCTTCCTTGCGCGTTGGGATTCAAGACCGTGAAACTCAGGCTTGTCGTGCCAGAGAACGGGATGGAGGCCGTTCCGAAGCTCTTGAAGATTTGAGCGGAACCGACGGGCGCTCCGTTCGCGTATGCAAAGAGCAAGTACGCGGGTGCGCCACAGCATTCGGAGTAATTCAGAGTGAAATCATAAATTCCCGCGACAGTGGGAGTGATCGTGAAAGGCGTCGAGGCGAAAGCGCTTACCCCGGGTAAATTGACGCACAGAGTCCCGGATTGCGTGGAGCACGTGACGGTACCTGGCCCCCCCGAGATTTGCATTGTGAATCCGTCGTCATGGCCAATCATGAAGTTATTGGCTCCGGCGCTCAGGAATATCGAACCCGTCAGTTGGACTTCGGTGTTGTCCACGCTGATAGTGGGGTCGAAGCCGTGCTGTAGATTGGTGAAGACGGGATTGTTCAGAAACGCACCAACAGTGTATGCGGACGTAGCGGGACATCCTGGTTCTCCGCCCGGAACCGAGCAAAATTGAATTGCGCTGCTGACGAATTGGGCGCTTGCCAAAGTAGAGGCCATGTTCGCCGGATCCGACGCATTACCGGCATTGGGGGTGTTCTCCCATACGGTTCCGGTGAACTGCGCCAAACCGATTGTGGACGTAAGCAGGAGGCCCAAGATCAGGCTCGCAGTTGTCCTGCCAACCTCTTGGGTCCTTGCGCCAAACAGCGTTCTCTTGGATGTGCACCCATTCCCGGGCGACGCCGAGAGTATGATTTTGCGAAGGGTCATGGGAAAGTTGTCCTCAGCGCGACGTTATCATTAGTCAACCCAGTCAACAATGACCTGAAGGGCCTAGCCAAAAGACGTAACCCAGCTGCTGTGGGGCGCCAGGATGAGAATCCTTCGATAACTGGCAGGCTGCCTGCGGGCGAGAAGTCGCAAACTGAGATCTGGTGGCGCCAAACCGCTGCACCACAGGCAGTTGCCGACGGCGAAACGGGCTTAGCTGAAGCTACGTTGATCGGATGACGGCACATCGGTGCCCGACGGCAGGAGGTCCATCCGGATAGATCGAGGCAAGTCAGCAACCGGGATGGGTGTTCCCATTATGCCGCGATCCTTTCAGACTTAAGAATGTCAAGTAAACGTTATCGGGTGTTCTCGTTTGCTTCGGCGTTCTCGGGCGGCTGGCAGGGGCGAAATTGAAGAATCCGGCATCCGTTGCACCTGGCCGCGTTCGTGGCAGGGCCGGGACGGAAGAAGGATGGTGGGTTATCCATTTAAAGATACGGCGCCAATGTCGCATCTACAGCGCATGCTGGAATCGACCGCTGGCACACGATTGTTCGAGCGAAGCCGCACGGGCTGCTTCGCTCGAACAATGGGAACGTGGCGCTCGACCCAGGCATACGACAATGCCGATTTACAAGAAACGCGCTGCGGTCGAAGCGCCACGTATTGTGAACGGTCCCTGGTTGCTTACAGCTTCTGACCGCCCAGCGCTCCGGATCTGCAGGAAGTGCAAATACCAAAGCCGCTGGCGTTGCCAATGATCGCCGCGCACCGGCCCGTGATGCTGGCCAGTTCGCCGAAGCTCAGCGTACCTTGCGCGAATTGTGTCTCGGTAGTGGCGTAAGTGGCCGTCGGCGTGGGGTGGAGTGTCGTACCATAGGCGGCCAAGCCGTTGGCAAGAGTAGCAGCGGTAACGCCTGCCGCACTGTTGGTGCAGACCGTGCCTGTGCCCGATCCGCCAGCGCCGCCCGCTACAGTGGGAACCAGCTTCACCGTCACCGACGTGGGTACTACACCCGTCAGAGTTTTAGAGGTCAGGTCGGCAACGATCCCCAGGTTAACGGTCTGATCGGGCGTCACAAGGCACGAGCAGCATGAGACCAACTCCTCACTCGGGTCGAACGCGTACACGTTGACGCATATGTTTCCGCTGGCTGCGCCTATTCCCGGCCCCAGCAGTGGTGCTCCACCGGTGCCGGTGTTGGTGATGTCGATGTACGACTCTCCGACATTGAGGTTTGCGCCGTAACGGATTTGATATTCCTGAGGATTGAAGACTGCCAGGTTGTCCAAACCGAACGCCGGGGCCGCTGCGACCGTTGCGGCCGGGAAAGTGACCACCGCCTTGGCGATCAGGCCAACGTTCGGCCCCGTGAATTCACCTCCTGTAAAATTGTCATTCCCAATGACGCGGCCGTTCGCAAAGAAGGTGCCCAGCGAATTACCCGCCGGGTCGAAGAGTTGCACCTGGACTGCGTTGGGAAGGGTTGCCTGAGTCAGCAAAGCGAAGCCGAAACTGAGGCTGGTAATCGGGGTCACAAACGTCATCGTTATGGTCTCCCCAGCGGTGTTTCCTTCGATCACCGGGTCTTGCGTATAAAACTGTATCCCGCCGTCGCCGGCGTTGTAGTCTGCTCCCGCAGTGTCGGCGAACGTAACGCCTTTTACGGTGAGACCGTTTATCGCTTGAAAGGGTACTTCGTCCATCGTCAGGAGGGAACCATTGGCGTATTGAAACTGTGCCTGTGCCAAGCCTGCCGAGGCCAAAAGGATAGTTGCGAAGAAAGTGTGAAACCGTAGGTTCATGTTGGTAGTTTCCTTTGTTAAATCGTATACGAAGGATAACTAACTATCGATTCTACGGATGGATTAGCCCAGAGGATTAGCCGCGCTACCTGCGCTGCGCCGCAGCTCTCTGTCTGACCAACGGGCCCATTGGCTCCGGTTCGAAACAGATTTCAGCCGGTGCCCCGGATTTGTACTTTTCCGGCAAACGCGTCCAGGCTGCCAAACGACGTTGAAACAGCCTTGCCGATCAGTTCCCGGGTTTCAACCGCGGTACCGATTCGGCACATCCGCCACGGAGAATGGGGCCGACTTTGAGGGCCGTGGCGAATTTCCAGCCGTTGGGGGATGAGTACCTTCCGCTGCGATCTCAGATGGCCCGGTGGGTTATGGCAAATTAGTACACATAGGAGTGGCCTGGTTGTAAGTCACACATCCGGAGCACAGGCTCCCTGCAGGGCACGTCGTACCGTCGGTGCTGGCGTTGCCTATCCAGTAAATCGCGGAGGAAGGTATCGCGTTGGGAAAATGCGTGAACCCCTGTATCATATGCGTGGAACCGGTCAGGACACCGGTATCGTTCAGATTATCGATCCCTTGAGTGGGATCGCAGTTGGGCGAATTATAGAACAGACTACCGTTAAAAACGATGGGTGCGGGTGTTACCAAAGTGAAATCGATGGCCTGATAGTTGCCTGTGTATCCATTAATAGTCAAATTAGCCCAGCAAGCTCCGTACCAGGTGACAGAGATGCCATTCACCGAATTGACCGTTACGTTTGCAGTCGCCGTCCCATAGCCCGGCGTGGTGGCCGTGATCGTGGCCGAACCCGCCGCGACCCCGGATACCGGCACGTTGACGGTGGCCGAGCCGCCCGTGTAAGTTACTGTGGCGGGCACCACGGCTACGCTCGTGTTACTGGAACTCAGGCTGGCTTTGAGCCCGCTGGCGGGTGCAGAAGTCAGGTTCAGGGCCAGGTACTGCATAGAACCCGCGTTGATGGTCAGGCCGCCCACCGGCGAAAAGTAGCTGCCACCGCCACCAGCGGTTACCTGGATTTGGGCGCTGCCTGGCGTGAAACCCGGCGCCGAGGCAGTGATGTTCGCCGATCCGAGCCGGAGGCCGCCGACTTGCGGGGGCGTGGCAGGCGACGACGTCCTGGCGGCGATAAAAACACTGGGTGTAACGGTCGCCGTCGAACTGTCGCTGCTAACCAACGAAATGGTCACTCCGCCCGCGGGCGCTGGCGTCGGCAAAGTGACCTGGAGCGCCGCGGACTGATTAAGTCCCACCGTAATGTTCGTCGGCAGTAAGATTTCCCCGCCCGTCGCCGTTGATGTAACAGTCACGCTGGCGGTCGCGCCGACAACGTTGGGTGCGCCAGCGGTGATTGTGACCAAACCCGCCGACACGCCTGTCACGGGCACGGATACGCTGGTGGCACCTGTCCCGAAGGTCACCGTCGCAGGCACCGTGGCAACGGTCGCGTCGCTGGAGCTCAAGTTGACCACCAGCCCGGCTGGAGATGGCGCCGACAGATTCAGCGTGAGGCTTTGGGTCGCGGCACCGTTGATCGTCAGGGCCACCGGTGAGAAGCTCATCGTTGGGCTGACGGGGATGGTCCCCCCCGTCACCTGCACCTGAGAACTGGCATTTGGATAGCCGAAGGCGGACGCGATGATGGTTGTCGATCCGCTGCCGACACCGCTCACAGTCGTCGCCGCGCGCGCGCTCGTGTTGCCTTGCGGAATGGAAAAAACTGAGGGCCACGCAGTCGCAATCGAGGGATCGCTGCTGGCCAGGGTGATGTTCACGCCGCCGGCGGGCGCAGGGGTTCCCAGTGACACCGGAAAACTCACCGTACTGTTGGGCATAACTGTCACGCTGACGGGCAACAGGATGCCCCCTGCCGCCGGGGCTGAGACGCTCACCGTCGCGGTGGCGCTCCCAATGTTGGGGGCGCTGGCCGTGATCGTGACCGATCCTCCCCCCACACCGGTCACCGGCACCGGCAGGCTGCTTACACCTGTCGCAAACGTCACTGTCGCCGGTACCGTGGCCACGGTCGTATCGCCGGAACTCAGCTTGACCACCAGCGTGGCCGGAGCAGGCGCAGAAAGATTCAGCGTCAGGTTTTGCGTCGCCGTGCCGTTGATAGTCAGGCTCACGGGTGAGAAGTTCATGGTGGGGTTAGTGGGTGAGGAGCCGCCCGTCACCTGTACCTGTCCGCTAGCCATTGCATACCCAGGGGCGGAAGCCGTTATCGTAGCCGACCCGGCGCTGCTACCAGTCACCATTGTTGCCACCCTGGGGGCCGTCACCGTGCCTCCCGACACGAAAAGCGTCGACGGAAACACCGTTGCGATGGAAGGATTACTGGTCGCCAGCGTGATGAAAACGCCCCCAGCTGGCGCGGCAGTTCCCAATGCCACGGGGAAGCTCACCGTATCGCCCGGCGCCACCGTGACACTCGCTGGCAAAACAATCCCCGGCACCGTAGGTATCGTGACGGTCACGGTCGCCGTGGCGCTCGCAATGCCCGGTGCACTGGCCGTGATCGATACCAATCCCGCACCGACGCCCGTCACCGGAACGGACACGGCGGTGGCGCCTGGAGCAAAGCTCACAACCGCCGGCACCGTAGCTATGGTCGGATCACTGCAACTCAGGTTGACAGCCAACGCGGCCGCGGCGGGCGCTGAGAGACTGAGCGTGAGGTTCTGCGTCGTTGTCTCGTTGACTGTCAGGCTCCCCGGCCAGAAGCTCATTGTGGTCGCAGTGGTTGCGCCCGAGGCAACCTGGACCTGTCCACTGGCCGTTGCATATCCCGGCGCGGACGCCGTTATTGTAGCCGATCCGGCGTTAGCGCCAGTTACCATTGTCACCACCCGAGGGGCGGTGAATGCGCCTTGCGAGACGAAGAGAGTCGATGGCGACACGGTCGCGGTTGAGGGATCACTGGTCGTCAGCGTGATGAAAACACCGCCAGCCGGAGCCTCAGTTCCCAACGCTACAGGGAAATTGACGGTACCGCCTGGCGCCACCGTAACATTCGACGGTAAGAGAATAGATGAAGTCTGGAAGGTCCATTGCAATTGGGAAAAATCAACGGGAAGAGAGCTCTCGATTTGAAGTGTGAACGTGTTGGCGCTGGTGACTTCACTGTTGGCCGGGACGGATGGGAATTGCAGCGTGTCTTGTCCCGCCACTACCTGGACAGCAGAAGGGTTCAGACTCGTAACTGTTACCGACACCGCCTGGAGCGCTGCCCCGGTGTTCACGAGATCCGCTCGGTAGGTGACGTTCAGCGTTCGCTGGACGGTCTGCTGGTTGACGACCTGATAGTTTGTAATGGAAAGGCCCGGCGCCTGTCCGAACGCCGCCGAATAAATCAAATTCGAGATGGCGATAAGGCGGGCGGCCAACGCCAACATGGGCGGGCGTAGACACTTCTGATGAAGGGAGAATGTGCGATTTATCACGTATTCCTGCGAAGTATTGATTCCAGTTGGATAGGTACTAATAGTTCTATACCATACCTGCTGTTACGGGCGGTTGAAAAACACAGATTTTATGATGGCGCTTATTTAAGATAAACACCCAGATATTCGGGCGTGCCTCATAGCTTTTTGGCTGCAAAAGTACGGGACGCCGAGGGCACCGTGGGGGTAGTCATAGTACTAAAGCATGGTACTTATATACGATTTACTCGATCCGAAATTGGGGTAACATAATTCTAATCGGACCGCGGGTTTGTGGCCGAGATCACTCATCGGAGGAGCTGTCCAGATTTATGAAACTTAAAAGAAAGAATGTAGCGAGGCTGGCTTCGATTTCGGCTCTCGGGGCGGGAGCGCTGGGCGTGTCAGGAACCGCCGAAGCGGGCACGATTCAATACACGGCGCTCAACCACGAAATCGGCTTCAGTGCGACTACAAAGCCTATCGGCTTGGCCAGCACATTCAACGCGCCGATTGTCCCTGGGATTTCAGCCTATTTCAGGAGGACCGCACTTTCGAATAGTGCCGGTAGTTTCGAGCATAAGCTTCACCTTAGTGCGAGGCTTTCCGTTGGTGTGAACATTGCAGGCGGTCTCCTTGGCTTTGCAGTCAGCACCGCTCAGCCCGGACAGGTATGGAAGACCGGGCAACCATATGCTGAGGGACTCCAGCTGGGCAGGCACACATTCACAACTTCGGGATTTAACGGCGTTGGCGGTCCAACCGGAGATTTTTACAAGCTTTTCGCTTTCGTCAAGAGCTCAAATGCGCAGGAAGATTACGGCTGGATCCACCTGAATGAAAGTGTGAGCACCACGGCGGGGCCGGATCTGCATATTCTTGGCATTGCCTACGACAGCAGCGGCGCGAAAATCGGAGCGGGTGACACGGGAAGCGCGGTAAGCAACGCGCCGGAGCCCTCCACAGTTGCTTTGGCCAGCCTTTCGGCCCTGGCTCTGGGGGCGGTCGGTCTGCGCCGTTGGCGCGCGGTTCGCAAACAAGCCGCATGAGCCGCCTGCTTCTGGTCGGCTGGGACGCTGCCGATTGGAAAGTGATCGACCCGCTGCTCGCCAAGGGTGAGATGCCGAATCTCGCGCACCTGATTCGGAATGGCGTCAGGGGAAATATCGCCACCCTCCATCCGCCGCTCAGCCCGATGTTATGGACGTCGATCGCCACAGGTAAGCGTCCGCCAAAGCACGGCATTTTCGGCTTCACCGAACCCACCGCCGACGGTCTTGGGGTACAGCCAGTCGGCAACCTCAGCCGCCGGACTAAGGCGCTCTGGAACATCCTGAACCAAAACGGGAAGCGCAGCATTGTGGCGGGGTGGTGGCCATCGCATCCGGCCGAGCCGATCGAGGGCGCGATGGTTTCCGATCAGTTTCCCATAAGATCGGAACAGAAATGCGGCTCACCGGTTATGCCGGGAGTGGTATCGCCCGCAGGGCTGTCGGGAAGACTGAGCGAGCTGCGTGTCCATCCGACTGAAATCAACGCCGCCATCCTGAGGCAGTTCGTGCCGGACTGGCAAAAGATCGATCAGACGAAAGACCGAGCCCTGCACGATCTGGCGGGCATTATAGCCGAGACCATGAGCATTCACGCGGCCGCCACTGAGTTGATGGCGACCGAGACATGGGATCTGGCGGCGGTCTACTATGTCGGCATCGATCACTTCTGTCACCGCTTCATGCGCTACCATGCCGGCAAACGCGTTCCGACGGGCGAAGTGGAGGCTTTGCTGTTGCGGGGCGTGGTAGAGAACGCTTATCGCTATCACGATTTGATGCTGGGTCGACTGGTGGCTCTGGCCGGCTCCGATTGCGCAGTGATGCTGATCAGCGATCATGGCTTTCATTCCGACAAGCTGCTGCCCGACTACATTCCAGCTGAAGCTGCCGGTCCTGCCGTGGAACACCGATCGTTTGGCATCTTCTGTATGAGGGGTCCCGGAGTACGGGTCAACGAGCGTATTTACGGGGCAAGTGTGCTCGACGTCGCACCCACGGCGTTGCATCTGCTCGGCCTTCCGGCGGGAATGGATATGGATGGCAAGGTGCTTGTGAACGCGTTCAATGACGGTCGCGCCGTGGCTACTATCGAAAGCTGGGACGCAGTGGAGGGCGAGGATGGCAGCCATCCGGCCGGCACGCGCTATGACGGCGCCGCTGCGGTGGAAGCGCTCAATCAACTGGTGGATTTGGGATACGTTGCGCCGCCGGGCAAAGACAGCCGCACTGCCGTGGACGATTGCCTGTTCGAGCAACGCTACAACCTCGCGCTGGCGCACGCCGACGCCGGCCGGCCGGATCTGGCCGTTCCGCTGCTGCGTGAGTTGATCGAGCGCGATAAAGAACAGGGGAGGTTGTACTCCGCGCTCGCGGGGTGCCTGATGCAGTTGGAGGATACGGATGGTTGCGAGAGGCTGCTGAACGAATTCGATCGGGCCTGTGCGGAGTTTTCGGCGCGCGCCGCCGCGGAACTGGAGCGACGCCGCGCTGTACAGCCTGATCGGGATTTCGGAGCTAACGCAACACCGGAGGCTCAGCGCGAGATCTTCGAACGCCGCCAGCTTGCGGAAAAGGCGAGCGGGCTTGTCTCCATGCGCGCTGTTCTTCGCTGCCGTCTGGCCCTGAGCCAGCGCCAGACACCGCGCCGGCGGGAAGAGGCTCGCAGACTGCTGGAAGAGATATCGAAAACGCGCGGGCACTCAGCGGGCTCGCGGTTGTTCCTTGCACAGGGATTCGTGGCCCTCAAGTCGTACGACCGCGCGCTCGAAGAGCTTGAACGTGTGCGGCGGGCTGATCCGGACAGCTGGGAAGCGCTTGGATTGGAAGCGCGAATCCATTTTGAGAGCGGTCGGTACGAAGACGCGGTGAATCGTACCATCGAATCGCTGTCCCTGGTTTACGGGCAGCCCTGGCTGCACTATCTGCTGGGAGTTTCGTTGGCGAAGTTGGGCGATCGAGAGCGGGCCGAAGGGGCATTTCGCGCCGCCATCGCACAGGTGCCGGAATTTGCCGCGGCGCACCAGGCGCTGGGGCGTCTCATTGCTCGCGACCCGGAACGTATTGGCGAAGGAAGCCTGCTGATGGCCCGCGCCAGTGAGTTTCGGCGCGTGAAGAGGCAGGTGCGCGCCGACCTGAGAAAAAATGCCGACAGCACGTCCGATCCAGGCTTGCAGGCGTCGGCACACGTTGGGTTCGAACACCGCGAATCAGGTCCTCCCGCCGATCGCTCGCAGACGATTGCGGTTGTTGCCGGCCTGCCCCGGACCGGAACATCAATGATGATGCAGATGCTTGCCGCAGCTGGTCTGGAGCCTTACACCGATGAAAAACGGTTGCCCGACGAAGATAACGTTCGGGGTTACCTCGAGCACGAACGATCGACGCACCTGCATGAGGACGCCTCGTGGCTGTGCGAGGCGCGCGGCAAGGCCATAAAAGTTGTGGCCCAGCTGATTCCGTTCCTCCCAGCGGGGGAACAGTACAGAGTGATTTTGATGCGGCGGGATCTCCAGGAGGTCATCGCTTCACAGCGCGCGATGCTGCAGCGGCTTGGCCGCAAAGGCGGAGCTATCGCTGAGGAACGGCTGAGGCGTACTTTCACTCAGCAACTTGTTCGAGTGCAGACCTGGCTGACGCAGCACCCGGAAATTGCGGTGCTGGCGATCAATTATGCGGATGCGCTCGCCGACCCCGCCGATACCGCAGCCCGCCTCGCCCGCTTCCTCGGCTCACCATTCGATGAGCGCGCGGCCGCGCAGGCAATCGAGCCTTCTCTGCGCCGCCAGAAGTCGGCGGAACCGGTACTCCCGGCCAGAACGTAAGAACGTAATAATACCCGGAAACGTCCGAACGCCCTGGGCGCGTACGCTGCTCGCCTCCCATCTGGCGGCAGCAAGCTACAACTTCTGGCCGCCCAGTGCGCCAGCCCGGCAGGACCCGCAGATACCAAATCCGCTCGCATTGCCTATTATGCTGGCGCATCGGCCGGAAATACTGGCCAAATCCCCGGTGCTCGGAGTTACCGATGTTAATGGCGCCGCCGTCGTAGCATAAACGCCGGTTTGGGGTGTGGCATGCAACGTCGTACTCCAGGCTGCGATGCCGCCGACGAGCGTGCCCGCAGTCACATTTGCCGCGCTGTTGCCACAGTTTGTATCTTCACCGAAAAGACCTGTCAGGGTGGCACATACTTTCACGGTCACAGAAGTTGGCACCACTCCTGTAACCGTTAGTGAAACCAAGTCCCGAATGACCCCAAGATTCACGGTCTGATCGGGCGTGACAAGGCAGGAGCAGCACGAAACCAGCTCCTCACTGGCATCGAAGGTGTATACATTGGCACAGATATTGCCAAGCGCGGCGCCGAAGCCCGGTCCCAGCAGAGGGGCGCCATTGGCGCCAGTGTTGGCGATGTTGATGTACGATTCGCCAATCTCGAGGTTAGCAGCATAGCGCGTGACGCAGGTTGTCAGGGCCGATCCGATGGAAATCCCGCACGAGGAGGAAAAAGCGGTTGCAGCGGGCGTCTCGGAATCGGTCACCTCGACGATGAACGGATAGCTGGCCGCCATGGTCGGCGTTCCCGTGATGGCTCCCGTCGTGGTATTCAGGGTCAGACCCGGCGGCAGACTTCCGCTTGAAATGGAAAACACATAGGGTGGCGTGCCCCCGCCAGCGACCAATGACGAACTGTAGGGGACTCCCACCGCGCCCGTAGTTACCACGGGGCACAAGACCGACAAACCGGTCGGAGCGATCGCAATCCCGCAACTGGCAGTTGTCCGACTCCCCGTTGCGTCTGACACTTGCGCAACGAACGGATAGCTCCCCGCCGCCGCAGGCGTGCCAGTAATGGCGCCCGTCGAGGAGTTCA
>Ga0302320_10018566_pt1 | contig 14016 bp, 14 predicted proteins | sample Bog_T0_3_FD_202130 | JGI IMG/M metagenome (GOLD analysis project Ga0302320, IMG submission 202130) | Peat permafrost microbial communities from Stordalen Mire near Abisko, Sweden - Bog_T0_3 | ecosystem: Environmental > Terrestrial > Soil > Wetlands > Peat | place: Sweden: Abisko, Stordalen Mire... | reverse complement strand
GACGATCACGCGCACGGCCGTGAGATCGTAGATGGTCGAGAAATCACGGCCCTTTTGCATCTTCTTGTGAATCGAATAGAAGTGCTTGGGCCGCCCGCTGATATCCGCGTGCAGGCCGATCGCCTCGAACTGCACCTTCAGCTCGTCGAGCACGGCCGTTACGGCCGCTTCGCGTTCGGCGCGCTTCTTCGCGACGCGCTCGGAGATATCGCGATAGGCCTCGGGATCGAGGTAGCGCAGCGCGAGATCTTCGAGATCCCACTTCATGCGCCAGATGCCCAGGCGGTGCGCGATCGGCGCGTAGATCTCGATCGTCTCACGCGCGATCGTCTGCTGCTTGGCCGGCGGCAGCGATTGCAACGTGCGCATGTTGTGCAGCCGGTCGGCCAGTTTGATGATGATCACGCGGATGTCCTTGGCCATCGCCAGGAACATCTTGCGCAAGTTCTCGACCTGCGCGTCTTCTTTCGACTGGTACGGAATGCGGGTCAGTTTGGTGACGCCGTCGACCAGCTGCGCGATCTCGGTGCCGAAGCGCTCGACGACTTCTTCGCTCGTGATGACGGTGTCTTCGACGACGTCGTGGAGGAGGGCGGCGGCGATCGTCGCGCGGTCCATTTCGAGGTCGGCGAGGATCGCGGCGACGGCCAGCGGATGCTCGATGTACGATTCGCCCGAGGCGCGACGCTGCTCGCGGTGCGCCCCTTCGGCAAGCGCGTAGACGCTCCCGAGCCATGCCGGCTCGAGTGAGGGGTCGTAGCGGCGAACGTTCGCAACCAGATCCGCAATCGTCATAGGCTGTTGGTCCTACAACACGCTTGGCCGTCCACTATTTGCGTCAATAGGTGATGAACGACGTGATGTCGACATCGGGCAGAGCCGCGCGCCCGTTGAGCGCGGCCAGTTCGATCAGCACCGCGACGCCCGCAATCTCCGCCCCGAGGCGGGAGAGCAGGCGCAAGGTTGCCGCCAGGGTGCCGCCGGTGGCCAGCAGATCGTCGATCACGAGCACCCGCGCGCCGCGCGCGACGGCGTCGGAATGGATCTCGATCGAATTCGTGCCGTATTCCAGCGCATATTCTTCGGTGAATTTCTCGCCGGGCAGTTTGCCGGGCTTGCGGACGGGGACGAAACCCGCGCCCAGCGCGTAGGCGATCGGCGCGCCGAGCATGTACCCGCGGGCCTCGATTCCCACCACATACTCGATCCCGGCGTCGCGATAGCGGTCGGCGAAGAGGTCGATCATGGCCCGAAAGCCGGCCGGATCGCTCAGCAGCGGGGTGATGTCGCGGAACAGAATGCCGGGGATGGGAAAATCAGGAATAGCGCGGATCAAACTCTCGAGCTGCACGCACCGCCGTTCGCCTTGCCCGGACGGGAACCCCGCGACGCGCTCGAATCGTAGCGTTCTCAGGTGAAGACAAAAGTCGGATCGCGCGCTTTCGCCGACGACCCCGAACGGCTGCGACGGTACGCGGTGGCGCTGCCGAGCGCGGTCGCGCTGACGCTGCTGTTCTTCGCGCTCGGTATCTGGCGGCCGGCGGCGTTCCCGCGCGCGGAACGCCCGGCCGTAACCGCAATCGTGCTCGAACGCCGCCCGCAGCCGACCCCGGCGCCGCGCCGCGTGCGCCCGCCCACGCACCCGGTGGCACTCGCCGAGGTCCCGCAGCGAGCGGCGCCGCGCGCCCTGCGCGCGCCGGGTGGCGCGCCGGCCGCGCTCGCCCATCCGGCCCGGCTTGCGCCGGCCGACGTGCCCGCCGCCGTCGCGCCCGGTGCCGGGAACGGCAGCGGTCCGGGTGAGGGCGCGGGACCCGCGGCGGGCGATGCGGGCGCAGGCCCGAGCGGAACCGGCGGGACCGGCACTGCGGCGGTCGACGCGGACTCGCCGTGCGGCAGCGTCGACTTCGTCCCCGACCAAGCGTCGCGCCGCTCCGGTTCGACCGCGTACGAGACGATCCGCGCCACGGTGCATTTCCCCGACGGCCATACGGCAAGCGAGCTGTTCCCCTACGCCTGGGTCTACCCGGACGCGACGAACACCGATCCGTGGTCGCCGCGCAATCTGCGCGACCCCGATTTTCCGGCGCGCGCGCAACTGCCGCCGCCGGGCACGGACCTGCGGCGCTACCCCGAGGTGATTCGCTACATCCTCGAGCACACGCGCGGCGACGGCACGACCGTGCTGCAAGAGTGTCCCATCCCGCGTTGAAGCCCAGCGCGATGACCCAAGCCGATTTCGACGATATTCCCGGCACCCTGCTCTTCAACGCCGACCGCTCGCGCAAGGGCTACCATCTCAACATGTTCTGCATGTCGTTGATGAAAGCCGAAAACCGCGACGCGCTGCGCGCCGACCAGGAAGCCTACCTCACGCGCTGGCCGATGACCGAAGAGCAGAAGCAATCCGTGCGCGATCGCGACTGGAACAAGATGCTCGAACTCGGCGGCAACATCTACTTTACCTCGAAACTCGGCGCGTTCGACGGGCTCTCGTTTCAACAACTCGCGGCGAAGATGACCGGCGTAACGCAAGCCGAGTACGCCGACATGATGCTCAAGGGCGGCCGCTCGGTCGAGGGCAACCGCAGCAAATCGGAGTGGAAGCGTGGCTAAGATCGTCGCCGGCGTCGCGACCTCGCACGTGCCGGCCATCGGCGCCGCGCTCGACAACGGCAAATCGGGCGAGCCGTATTGGGTGCCGCTGTTTGCGGGCTTCGAGCCCTCGAAGAAGTGGATCGCCGAGCTCAAGCCCGACGTCATCATCCTCGTCTACAACGATCACGCCTCGGCGTTCTCGCTCGAGCTGATCCCGACGTTTGCGATCGGCTGCGCGGCATCGTTCAAGCCGGCCGACGAAGGCTGGGGCGCGCGCCCGGTGCCGGTCGTGCAAGGTCATCCCGAACTCGCGTGGCACATGGCGCAGTCGTTGATTCTCGATGAGTTCGACATGACGATCGTCAACAGCATGGACGTCGATCACGGGCTCACCGTGCCGCTCTCGCTGATGTACGGGCAGCCGGAAGCGTGGCCGTGCCCCGTCATCCCGCTGGCCGTGAACGTCGTGCAATATCCGCCGCCGACCGGACATCGCTGCTACATGCTGGGCAAAGCGATCCGGCGCGCCGTCGAGTCGTTCGACCGGCCGCTGCGCGTGGCGATCTTCGGCACGGGCGGCATGTCGCATCAGTTGCAAGGCCCGCGCGCGGGGCTGATCAACAAAGAGTTCGACAATCGCTTTCTGGATTTGCTCGTCAACGATCCCGAGGCCGCGGTCAACATCCCGCACATCGAGTACGTGCGCGAAGCCGGATCGGAAGGCATCGAGCTTGTGATGTGGTTGATCATGCGCGGCGCGCTCGCCGACGATGCCAAAGAAGTCTACCGTTTTTACCACGTCCCGGCATCGAACACGGCCGTCGGACACCTGATTCTCGAAAACTCGTAAGCATAAGGATTTGCATCTGTGAAAGTCGCTCTGGCCGGACAAGGCGCGTTCGGCGTCAAGCATCTCGAAGGCATCGCCAACATCGACGGCGTGGAAGTCGTCTCAATTACGGGCGGCAATCAGGAAAGCACCAAGGCGGTCGCCGAAAAGTGGGGGATTCCGCACTGGACGAATGACCTTGCCGAAAGCCTGGCGCAGCCCGGAGTCGAGGCGTTGATCATCGCGTCGCCGACGCAGATGCACGCCGATCAAGCCGAACAGGCGATGCGCGCGGGCAAGCACGTCGAGGTCGAGATCCCCGTGGCCGACAGTCTGGCCGACGCGAAGCGACTGCTCGCCGTTCAGCAAGAGATGGGCGTGATCGGCATGGCCGGCCACACGCGGCGCTTCAACCCGAGTCACCAGTGGATCCACAACAAGATCCTCGCGGGCGAATTGAAGCTGCAGCAGATGGACGTGCAGACGTACTTCTTCCGCCGCACTAACATGAATGCGCTGGGCAAACCGCGCAGCTGGACCGATCATCTGCTCTGGCATCACGCCTGCCACACCGTCGATCTGTTCCAGTATCAGACCGGGCAGACGGCGTCGGTCGCGCATGCGATCGAGGGTCCGCATCATCCCGATCTCGGCATCGCGATGGACATGAGCATCCAGCTCAAGGTGCCGATGGGCGCGATCTGCACGCTCTCGCTCTCGTTCAACAACGACGGCCCGCTCGGCACGTTCTTCCGCTACATCTGCGACAACGGCACCTACATCGCCAACTACGACGACCTCACCGACGGGAAGGGCAACAAGATCGACCTCACCGGGGTCGCGGTGTCGTTCAACGGGATCGAGCTGCAAGACCGCGAGTTCTTCTCGGCGATCAAAGAGAAGCGCGAGCCCAACTCAAGCTTCGCGCAAGTGCTGCCGGCGATGGAGACGCTCGACCGCCTCGAACACGTGCTCGCCGCGGCACAATAATCCGCTAGCCCCCTTGCCGAATCGTGCCGCCGTCGCAGATGTGCGGCACGATGAGTATTACGGCTCTGCAATTCGGCGTCTATCGCGACGGCGACAACAACCTCGACACGGTCCAATCCCCGGTGATCGATCAGGCCTTCGCGACGAGCGCCCGTGACGGGTCGATCGCGTTCTCCATCGAGGACACGACCGCGCGGCGCGACTTCGTTGCGGCCGACGGTTTGCGCACCGAATCGTACGACATCCGCAACGGTCAGGTCGCCGGCGAAGTGGCCGTCGACGCACCGCGCGATCCCTCGTCACGGGCGAACCTCGCGCGCTTCGTAGCGCGCAACCTCGACGCCGCCGAGCGCAACGGCGCCGCCCAGACCTGGATCGACTTGGTCGATCACGGCGGCGGCGACGGCGGCGGCTTGGAGAGCGATACGCATAAGGCGGTCATGTCGTCGACCGATATGGCGGGCGCGATCGCCGACGGCATCGCGCTGCACGCGAAGGCGCATCCCGAAGACGCGGGGCGCGGTGTGGATGGGGTCGTGGCGAATCAATGCTTGATGAGCACGCTTGGCTTCGCCGATGCGCTCAGTCAGGACGGCGTGAGGTATCTCGCCGCGTCACCGGAGACCATGCTCGCGCCGGGCGTCCCGACCGGCGTCGCCGAGGACATCGCGCGCCACGAAGACGATCCGGCGTCGATGGCAAAGGCGCTCGTGAGCGATGCGATGCGCACGCATTACGACTCGTTTGCCGGCTCGTACACGCCGGCGGCAGCGATGGACGTGCTCGACCTCGATCCGCAGAAGATGGTCGCGATGCGCGCCGCGGTGAAGCAACTCGATCGCGGCCTCGCGACTGCCGCGCGCACGAGCGACGCGGCACAAGACGCGATCCTGGAAGATGCGCGCTCCGTCGACGGCATGGTGCGCTTCGACCGCGGGAACCTGCCCTGGCACGCCGACCGTCCGGCGATCGCGCTCTACGACACCTTCGCCGCCGACACGCGCCTTCCGAACGACGTGCGCTCCGCCGCGACGGCAGCCTCCAAGGCCGTCGGCGACCTCGTCCTGGCCCATCGCGAGAGCCACGGTTTCGAGCCGTTCGCCGGCGCAGATTACCGCGACGCCGTCGGCCCGACCGTCCACTTCGCGACCGACCCGCATCAGCTCGACCCGTGGGCCCCCAAAGTCAGCGAGACCCATACGGCCTTCTACAAAGAAGTCGGCGCCGCGAAGCTCGACAAGGCGTTGCTCGCCTGATCAGAAAAAGTCACCGCCCGCGCATTTTCGCGTGCGGGGATGGAGCATCGGCATGCACGCGCAAACGTATCCGCGATCCACGCACGACGATTTCCGCCGTATCGCCGAAGCAAATCCGAACGCCCGGGTCGAGATCGACGCCGCGGGTACGATTACCGTGACACCGCCCGCCGGTGCGGCATCCGGACACCGCAACGCCCGTTTGACGCAAGCGCTTGCGAATTGGGCAGAAACTCACGGCTACGTAGCGTTTGATTCCTCGGCGGGATTTGCTTTTGCCGACGGCTCGATCTACCAGCCGGACGGCGCGATCCTGTCGCGATCGAAGTGGGAGGCGCTGACCGTCGCCGAGCGCGAGGCATTTCTCCCGATCCCACCTGAGGTCGCAATCGAACTCGCGTCGCAATCGGATCGGCCGAACACGCTAAAAGCAAAGTTGCTCCATTTTCGTGCGGTCGGGACGGCGTTCGTGGCGCTGATCGATCCCTATCGCAAAACGATCTGGACCGACGGGACCCCGCCGGCCGGCTTCTCGATCAATCTGGAATCATTTTTAACATAGGCCAGAGCGCTGCTTGGGCGCCGACCCAGTTCGAGTGAGCTACTGGTAGGTGTGGGCGCCGGTGCCTGCGGGTAACCTCCGAGGACCATGCGCGAGTACACCTACATCATCGCCGGCGGGGGCGCTGCTGCCGCCACGGCCGCCGAGGCTATCCGCAAACGCGATCCGTCCGGGTCGCTGGCAATCTTCACCCGCGAATGGGCGCCGCCGTATCAGCGGCCGCCGCTCTCGAAAGAGTTTCTCCAGAACAAGGCGCCGATCGCCGATGCGCTGATGTTCCCGGCCACGTGGTATCTCGACCAGAACGTCGATTTGCACGTCGGGGTCGAGGTGCTGCAGATCGATCCGCACCATCGCTTGCTGAAAACCGGCTCGGGCGACCTGACGTATCAACACCTGCTCCTAGCCACCGGGGCGACGCCCCGCATGCTCGAAATTCCGGGAGCCGGGCTCGACGGCGTGTACACGCTGCGCACGTACCTCGACGCGCAACGCTTGCGCGGCGTGCGGGCGAGCGCGCAGCGCGTCGTCTTGATCGGCAGTGGCTTTATCGGGATGGAAGTCGCCGCCTCGCTGCGGAGCGGCGGCGGCGAGGTGACGGTCGTAACGATCGACGAGGCGCTCTACGCCCCGTTCGGCGCCGATGTTTCCGGCTACGCGCATTCGCTCTTCGAGCAACACGGCGTGCCGACGCTCTTCAAGACGAGCGTCGCCTCGATCGACGGCGGCGAGCGCGTCACCGGTGTGACGCTTGCGGACGGCAGCCGGATCGAAGCCAATGCGGTGGTCATCGGCATCGGCGTGCGGCCCGAGACGGGGCTCGCCGAGCACGCCGGCCTCCGTATCGACGACGGCATCGTCGTCGACGATCGCCTGCGGACGAGCGCGGCGGAGATCTACGCCGCCGGCGACGTCGCGCGCTTCCCGAGTCTCTCGGGCGCGCTGACTCGGGTCGAGCATTTCGACAACGCCTACGCATCGGGCGCGCAGGCCGGGGCCAATATGGCCGGCGCCGATGAGCGCTATCGCTACGTGCCGTTCTTCTGGTCGGACGTCTTCGAACTGAGCTTCGAATTCGTCGGAGCGCCGGCGCCGCAAGCGACGATCGTCGCCGGCGCGCTTGAGGGCGGTTCGTTCGTCGTCGAGTATAGCGACGGCGACCAATTGCGCGGAGCGCTCTTAGCCCAGCGACCGGCCGCCGAACGCGACGCCTACCGCGACCGCCTGATGCAGGCCGCGGTCACTTCCCTTGGTGCGTCGTGAGGAGATCGTGCATGTCGTTCGCGTGCTCTTCTTCGACCGCCAAGATCGACTCGAGCAGCGCGCGCGTCGTCGGATCCTTATCGGCGAAGTAGGCGATCATCTCGCGGTAATGCGCGACGGCGATCCGCTCGGCGACGAGGTTCTCGCGGATCATTTCGATGACGGTCACGGCGTCGCCGTATTGCGAAGCGGCGCGTCCGGCGAGTCCCTTCGGGTTGAAGTTCGGACGGCCGCCGAGCTGGTTGATCCGCTCGGCGAGCTGCATCATATGCTGCTGTTCCTGGGCGGCATGTTGAACGAACTCTTCCTTCGGCCCGTCGGAGGTGAGCCCGGTCGCCGCGATGGCATGCATCGTGTAACGCAGCACGCACACGATCTCGCTCGCGAGCGCCGTCTGCAGGATCTCGACGCTTTGTTTCGCATCGCCGCCGTAATTATCGGTGACGGCACCGTCTTCCAAGTGCTCGGCGGCGCGCCGGCGCAGCTCGGGGATATCGCTCGAAAAGGGCTTGATCATCGTGTCCATGGTCGAGGTGGTACCCGGCCCGGACTTCAACCAAACGGCAGGCCGACGTATTGTTCCGCCAGAGCGGCTTGGGCGCGTTCGGAGCGGCCGAGGTGGTCGAGTTCGTTCTCCTTCATGCGCTCGGTAAACGGCGTGTCTTCCGGAAAGCGGTGCAGGAGCGTCGTGAGCCACCATGACAGGCGCTCGGCGCCCCAGACGCGGCGCAACGCCGTATCGGAATACGCGTCGAGCAGCGCCGGCGAGCCGCCGGCGTAAAACGCCTCGAGTGCGCGCGAGAGATAGTACACGTCGGAGACGGCGAGATTGAGCCCCTTCGCGCCGGTCGGCGGCACGATATGCGCGGAGTCGCCGGAGAGAAACAAGCGGCCGTAGCGCATCGGCTCGGCGACGAAGCTGCGCAGCGGCGCGATCGATTTTTCGATCGATGGCCCGGTAACGATCGCCGCGGCCATCTCGGCCGGACAGCGCGCTTTGAACTCTTCCCAAAAGCGCTCGTCGGGCCAATCGTCGAGCCGCGCGTCGAGCTCGCACTGGATGTAGTACCGGCTGAGCATCGGGTTACGCATCGAAGCGAGCGCGAAGCCGCGCGGGTGCGAGACGTAGCACAGGTCGGGATACGGCGGGGTTTCCGACATGATCCCGAGCCAGCCGAACGGGTACGCGCGTTCGAACGTCCGCAGCACCGTTGCCGGAATCGCCTGGCGGCTCGCGCCGTGGAAGCCGTCGCAGCCGGCGATAAAGTCGCAGTCGAGGCGCGCACGGGCGCCGTCTTTTACGTAGGTCACGTACGGCCGCTCGCCCGTGAGATCGTGCAGTTGCACGCCGGCCGCTTCGTCGATCACGCAGCCGCCCGCGGCATCCCGTGCCGCATAGAGGTCCTCCGTGATCGCGGTCTGCCCGTACGCCATCATCTGCTTGCCCGTGTACTTGAGCGTGTCGATGAAGAAGCGCTCGCGCCCGGCCCAGGCGATGCAGGCACCGTCATGCGGCGTTCCCTCGCGGTCCATCCGCGCACCGAGGCCCACGGAGCGCAGCAGTTCGACCGTCCCCGCCTCGAGCACGCCGGCGCGGATACGCTCGAGCACGTGGGCGCGGGTTTGACGCTCCAACACGACGGTCTCGATGCCGCTCCGGTCGAGCATGTGGGAGAGCAGCAGCCCGGCGGGACCGCCGCCGATAATGGCAACCTGTGTTTTCACGCTCTTCGAACGCGCTCAACCGTCAGGAACCCTGATATTTTTGGCGCGCCTCGCAGGAAACTGAGCATCGCCCTCTCTATCCGTTCGAGAAGACGCTTTTCCCCGCTGGAGGTTCTTCGTGCGCACACGCTTTGGCTTTGCCGTCGCCCTGGCCGCGACAATCTCGCTCGGCGGTAACGCCGCCGTCTCCGCCGCCCCGGACCCGATCCTCGTCGGCGTCGTCATCTCGACCTCGGGGCCTTCCGCGCCGCTCGGCGTTCCGCAGAAAAACGCCCTGGCGATCGTCGAGAAGGACGTCAACGACCACGGCGGCATCGGCGGCCGGCCGCTGCACTTCGACATCGTCGATGACGAAGCCAAACCCGACGTCGCGGCCCAGCTGGTCCAACAGGAAATCGGCAAGGGTGCCGTCGCGATCATCTGCGGCACGCGCACCGCAACGTCGGCCGCGGCGACGCGCGTCACCGTGGGCGCCAACGTGGTGCAGATCTTCCTGACGCCGTCAACGGAACTGTGGAAGACCTCCAAGGGCGTCGCCAAGACGCTCTTCCAAGCGGCCGGCTCCTCCGATGACGAGGCCCACGCGTACGTCGGCTTCAGTGCGAAGACGCTCAAGGCCAAGACGATCGCGATCGTGCACGACGAGAACCAATACGGCACCGTCGCCGCCGCCGCGACCGAAGCCGCGGCCAAGGACGCCGGCGTGACCGTCGTCGCGAACGAATCGTATCCGGGCGACGCGACCGACTTCACGCCGCAATTGCTGCGCGTCAAAGCAGCGAACCCCGATGCCGTGATGTTGCTCGGCGCGACCAACACGCCCGCGCTGCTGACCGTGCAGGCGCGCACGCTCGGCATCAAGGTGCCGTTCGTCGGCTCGTCGGCGATCCTGAGCCCGGCGTTCCTCAAGGTCGTCGGCCCCGACGAAGACCATCTCTACGCCGTGTCCAATCTCAACTTCAGCAATCCCGACGCCGTGACGAAGGTCGCGATGTCGGAATACACGGCCGCCTACAGCTTGCCGCTGGTCGGTTTCGGCGGCTTCGCCTACGATGCCGGCAACCTGATCGCGCGCGCCCTGACGAAGGCGAACGGTAAATACGACGGCGTCTCGGTCGCAAACGCGCTCGAAACGTCGGGCGCTTTCCACCTCACCTCCGGCACGTTCCACTACACCGCGAGCGACCACAACGGACTCTCGCCGAAAGACGTCCACATCGCCGTCGCCCGCAAAGGCGTTTGGTACACGCTGGACTAGCCGTGCAACAACTCGATGCATCCCTCGAACTCGATCGCGACGGCGATGTCGCGATCGTGCGGCTGGCGCGCGTTGCCAAGCGCAACGCGCTCGATGACGGCACGGTCCGCGCGATCGAGGCGTTCTTTCGCGATCTGCCGGACGGCGTGCGCGCCGTCGTGCTCTCGGCGCGCGGGGAGCATTTTTCGGCCGGCCTCGACCTCTCGTCGCTCACCGCGACGACGGCGCTCGATTCGCTGCGGCGCTCGCAGCTGTGGTATCGCGCGTTCGACCTGATCCAATACGGGAGCGTCCCCGTCGTTGCGGCACTGCACGGCGCGGTCATCGGCGGCGGGCTCGAACTCGCCGCGGCCGCGCACATCCGCGTCGCCGACGCGACCGCCTACTACGCGCTCCCCGAGGCGCAGCGCGGCATCTTCGTCGGCGGCGGCGGCTCGGTCCGCATCTCGCGCATCATCGGCGCGCACCGCATGATGGACCTGATGCTCACCGGGCGCATCTACCGCGCCGAGGAAGGCCAGCAACTCGGCATCAGCCAGTACTTGGTCGACGCCGGAGCGGCGGAGAATCGCGCGCTCGAACTCGCGCGCAAGGCCGCGAGCGTCCCACCGCTGAGCGTCTACGGCATCCTGCATGCGATCCCGCGCAACGCCGAGGCCGACCCCGCGACGGGGCTCGTGCTCGAGAACCTGATGGCGACGTTGGCCGCCGTCGAACCGGTTGCGCAGGAACGTATCGCCGCGTTTCTTGCGGGCCGTACCGCTAAGGTAAAATGAGCGCGGCGCCGCAACGCGCCGTAAACCTCGGGCCGCGCGACCTCGACGTTACGCCGCTTGCGGGCGGCGCCGTGATGCTGCGCTCGCCGCACGCCTTGCAGCCTTACCCCCGCACGATGACCGACCGGCTCGCCCACTGGGCCGGTGCGCGGCCGGACACGATCTATCTCGCCGAACGTGTGGGCAACGGCTGGCGCACGCTCACTTATCGTGACGCCTACGACGCGGTGCGCGCGCTCGCGCAAGCGCTGTTGGACCGTGGCTGCAGCGCTGGGGCCGGCGTCGCGATCCTCTCCGAGAACGGCATCGACCACGCGCTGCTCGGCCTCGCCGCGCAATACGTGGGCATCCCCTACGCCCCGGTCTCGCCGCCGTACGCGCTGCTCTCGACCGACTTCGCGAAGTTGCGCCACGTGCTCGCGACGTTCGCCCCGCGCTTGGTCTACGCGCGCGACGCCGCGCGCTTCGAGCGCGCGTTCGCGAGCGACGCCGTCGCGCCGGACGCCGGCATCGTCGTTTCCGAGGGCACGCTTGCCACCCGCCCCTGCGAATCGTTCGCCGGCTTGCGCGCGACGGTCCCGACGGCGACCGTCGAGACGGCCAACGCCGCCGTCGACGCCGATACGGTGGCGAAGATCCTGTTCACGTCGGGTTCGACCGGGTTGCCGAAAGGCGTGATCAACACGCAGCGGATGCTGTGCAGCAACCAGCAGATGAACCTGCAGGCGTTCCCGTTCCTCGCCGAAGAGCTCGTGATGATGGACTGGTCGCCGTGGAACCATACCGCAGGCTCGAACCAAGTCTTCAACATGGTGCTGCACAACGGCGGCACGCTCTACATCGACGACGGCAAGCCGACGCCGGCGGAGTTCGCGAAGTCGCTGCGCAATCTGCGCGACGTCGCGCCGACGCTGTACTTCAACGTTCCGCGCGGCTACGAAGAGCTGGCCATCGTGCTCGACGGCGACGACGCGCTGCGCGAGCGATTCTTCAGCCGCATGAAGATGATGTGGTACGCCGGCGCGGCCTTATCGGGACCGGTGTTCGAACACATGCGCCGGCTCGCGATTCGCACGGTCGGCGAGGAGGTCATGATGACCAGCGCCCTCGGTTCGACCGAGACGGCGCCGTCGGCCCTGTTCGCCAACTGGCACTCCCACGTCAGCGGCAACGTCGGCATTCCGCTCCCTGGGGTCGAGATGAAGCTTGTGCCGGCCGGCTCGAAGCTCGAGGTGCGTTTTCGCGGCCCCAATATCACGCCGGGCTACCTGCACCGCGACGACCTTACGCGCGCGGCGTTCGACGAGGACGGCTTCTACAAGATGGGCGACGCCCTCAAGCCGCTCGATCCGAACGACTACAGCCGCGGTTTTCTCTTCGACGGGCGCTTGGGCGAGGATTTCAAGCTCGCCACGGGTACGTGGGTCAACGTGGCCAAACTGCGCATCGATCTGCTCGCCCACTTACGTCCGCTCGTGCGCGATCTGGTGATCTGCGGCCACGATCAAGCCTACGCCGCGGCGCTGCTCGTCCCCGACGCCGGCGGCGCGCCCGGCGATCCGGCGCTACGGGAGGAGTTGCTCGAACGGCTCGAAGCGTTTGCGGAGACGAACCCCGGCAACTCGACCCACATCGCGCGCGCGATCTTCCTCGACCGGCCACTCTCGATCGACGCCGGCGAAATCACCGACAAGGGCTCGCTCAACCCCGCGACGATCCGCGAGCGACGGCGCGATCTCGTCGAAGCGCTCTATTCCTCGCTCGACCATCCGGCCGTGATTGCGATCGCCTGATGAAGTTGCATGACGCCTCAGCCATCGTTACCGGAGGCGCGTCGGGCCTCGGCGCCGCCGCGGCACGCGCGCTTGCGGAGCGCGGCGCGAAGGTCACCATCCTCGATCGCAACGCCGACGGCGCGCGCGAGGTCGCGCAGGAGATCGGCGGGCTCGGCATCGCCTGCGACGTCACGAGCGAGGGCGACGTGAACGCCGCGCTCGCGCACGCCCGCGAGGCCCACGGGCCGCTGCGGGTGACGGTCCACTGCGCGGGGATCGGCTCGGCCGGGCGGATCGTCGGGCGCGAGGGACCGATGGCGCAGTCGGCGTTCGAACGCGTCGTCGGCGTGAACCTGTTCGGGACGTTCAACGTGCTGCGCCTCGCCGCGCACGAGATGTCGCAGATCGACGTGCGCGACGACGAGCGCGGGGTCTTCATCGCGACCGCTTCGATCGCGGCCTACGAAGGGCAGTTGGGCCAGGCCGCATATGCCGCGGCGAAGGGCGGGATCGTGTCGTTGATCCTGCCCGCGGCGCGCGAACTGGCGCGCTTCGGCATTCGCGTGATGGCGATCGCGCCCGGCTTCTTCGCGACGCCGCTGATGAACGAACTACCGCCCGAAAGCGTCGCCACGCTGGCCGCCGCGATCCCGTTCCCGGCACGGCTCGGAAAGCCCGAGGAGTTCGGGGCCCTCGCGGTCGCCATTTGCGAAAACCCCGCGCTCAATGGTGAAACGATCCGCCTCGATGGCGCCCTGCGGCTACCGCCGCGCTGACGCCAAGCTCGACGATTGGGGCGGTCCCTCGACTGCGCGCTGCGGCGCTACGCTCGGGATGACAAGGGGGGCGGCGCGTGCTTGCAGTTCGGGGCAACGCACAATCTCATTTCAACGCGAGCAAAGCGCCAATGCTGTCACCCCGAGCGTAGCGCCGCAGCGCGAAGTCGAGGGGCCGCCACCATCATTGCGCTTCGCGCGCTAGAGCCCA
>Ga0302320_10018564_pt1 | contig 14016 bp, 12 predicted proteins | sample Bog_T0_3_FD_202130 | JGI IMG/M metagenome (GOLD analysis project Ga0302320, IMG submission 202130) | Peat permafrost microbial communities from Stordalen Mire near Abisko, Sweden - Bog_T0_3 | ecosystem: Environmental > Terrestrial > Soil > Wetlands > Peat | place: Sweden: Abisko, Stordalen Mire... | reverse complement strand
ACGTAGCCAAAAGCCCTCGCGAGCGAAGAGCGAGCGGTTGGCCCCACCGCAGGTGGCAGGTGGCAGGTGGCGAAAAACTCAGCCCTTATCCCCCGCATTCAACTCCGCCAGCCCCTCCGGCAGCGCCATCTCCACCAGCTTGCTCTCCAGATCGATCCTGCGGACAAACGCCCTGGCAAACGGCACCAGCACCTCGCCCGCCGCGCCTTTGACCACCAGCAGCGCCACCGGCCCCGCCGTCCGGTCCACTTCCTCAATCTCGCCCACCCTCACCGGTTCCGAGCCGGCCACATCCACCAGCACGCACCCGATCAGGTCCCCGGTATAGAACTCGTCCTCGCCCAGCGCCGCCCGCTCCGCCATCGGAACAGCCACCACCAGCCCTTGCAGCGTCTCCGCCTCTGAGATCGAGTCCACGCCCTTGAAGTGCAGCACAATCCCGCCCTTGTGCAGCCAGTCCCCCACCAGCTCCACCGCGCGCGGCCCCGCCGCTGCCGCCACCCGCTGAGACAAAACACCACCCGCACCGGAGGCGCCACCGGAGCTGCTCAGCAGCCAGAGCTGCCGCCGTTCCGCAAATTTTTCAGGGAAATCGGTAAGAATGTCGGCGAAGACCTCGCCCTTGCGGCCCTGCGGACGCCGAATCCGCGCCAGCCAAACCCATTCGGCCTGCTCAGGGGTTTCCTGCTCGGTCACGTCTGCCTCCGCCGCCGGCAAGAGGACGCGGCCGCCGGTGCTGCTTACTCGTCTTCTTCCAGGATGTCCAGCGTGTAGCGATGGTGCAGCTTCATGCTGACAGCGCCCAGGATGGTGCGCACCGAGCGCGCGGTCCTGCCCTGCTTGCCGATCACCTTGCCCACGTCCTGCGGCGCAACGCGAAGTTTGAGAACGGTATTGTCGTCCCGGTCCACGCTCTCCACGTCTACGGCTGCCGGCTCATCCACCAGGGCCCGCGCAATCTCGCGAACCAGTTCATCTACTGCGACCATATCGGCTTGGGTCATGTTCTTGCCTCTGACCGGATACGTCCAGAATTTGCCCACTGGAGGCGGTGCGCGAATAGTAGCAGCAACTGCCCGGTTCGGCAACTACCCGCCGCTACAAATTGTACGCGCGGCGCCTCTTAAAGCATCCGCGCGCTTGGGTCATCGCCCTTGGGGGTGGGGCATGGGGTGATTTTAGACCGCGGCTGGTTCCGCCACCGGCGCCGGAGTCTTGGTCACCAGCTTCAGCACAATAGGCGAAAGCTGGGCGCCGTTGCTGCGCCAATAGGCAATCCGCTCGTGCTTCAAATCCACCGTGGCCGGCTCGGTGCGGGGGTTATAGGTGCCGACGACCTCGATGGAACGGCCATTGCGGGCGCGGTCCTTCTCAATGACCACGATGCGGTAGTAGGGCTGCTTGCGGGCGCCGAAACGCGCCAAACGAATCATCACCACGGAGATACGGTTCCTTTCAAATTGCAAAGCTCTGTTGTCGTCTATGGGGTTCTTCCGGCCGGCGCTCTTTCGCTTCCCACGCGCCCAGCCAATAAAAGGGCCGGACCAAAGTGCCCAGCCACACAAGACACAACACCTAAGTATCGCCGAAAGTAGCCGTTTCAGGCAAATCCAGCCCCGCCCGCGCCCGATTAGGCACGCCGCCCCCTTCTCTGATAAACTCAAGGTTCTGAGTTCAACTGTAGGAAAACACTTATGTCCATCCATCCCGTAATGCAACGCTTGGCTGACAAGCTCAAGCGCACCGACCTCCCTGAGTTCGTTCCCGGCGACCAGATTCGCGTCCAAGTCAAGATCAAGGAAGGCGATAAAGAACGCTTGCAGGCGTTTGAAGGTCTGGTTATCGCCATTAACCGCGGCCCCCAGGGCACGTTTACCGTCCGCAAAATGAGTTTCGGCCAGGGCGTAGAGCGCATCTTCCCCTTCAACTCCAAGGTCATCGAGAAGATTGAGAAGGTCCGCAGCTACAAGGTCCGCCGCGCCAAGCTCTTTTACCTGCGCGGGCTCCGTGGCAAGGCCGCCCGCCTCAAGGAAGTCGACCGCGTCACCGGCAAGGTCCGCGCGTAAGTTCCCAGTCACCTTCAAAATCAAGCCCCCAGTCCATCCGGCTGGGGGTTTTGCTTTCTATACTCAAACCAGGATGATACCCCGTGCCCCATCCATTTCACAGTCTCACCGTGAAATGGGTGGGAGACCACAACCCCAACCCACCCCCTTTTCTCCCTATACTGATCCCATGCCCAAGCCCCCCACCTGCGGATGGACGCTCGAAGAAGCCGCCCGCCGCCTGGGTGCCCTGCGCATCGCCGGCCTCGATGAAGTCGGCCGCGGTCCCCTCTTCGGCCCCGTGGTCGCAGCCGCAGTCATCCTCCCCAAAGGCTGCCACCTCGACGGCCTGACCGACTCCAAAAAACTCAGCGAAAAAAAGCGCATCGAGTTCGACATCGAGATTCGCGCCAACGCCGTCGCCTGGGCCATCGCCGCCGTCGATGCCGAAACCATCGACCGCATCAACATCCGCCAGGCCTCGCTGCTGGCCATGCGCCGCGCCGTCCTCCAACTCGCCCTCAGCCCCGACTACCTGCTCATCGACGGCCGCGACACCATTGACTGGGATGGCCCCCAGCAGGCCGTCATCCACGGCGACGCCATCAGCCTCTCCATCGCCGCCGCCAGCGTCCTCGCCAAAGTTCACCGCGATCGGCTCTTAGTCGAATTGGACCGCGAATTCCCCTGCTACGGCCTAGCGCGGCACAAAGGCTACCCCTGCCCCGAGCATCTCGCCGCCCTTGAGCGCCTCGGCCCCACCCCGCTCCACCGCAAAAGCTACCACCCCGTCGCCCAGGCCCTGCTGCGCTTCGACTAGCCTACCGCCCTCACGCAACCCATCCGGGTGCCCCATCCATCAAGCGTTCTTTGCTCGATGGGTGGGATACCCAGAACCATCGCTTTCAACTTTTCTCGGAGTCTTTCCTAACTCACTGACGCGCTCACCCTGCGCCGCTGCCCCAACGCAAGCACCGGCCTGGCCAGCAGCAGCACCCCCAGCACAATCGTCAGCCGCATCGGGCTCAACACACCCGGCTTCACTTGCCACCAGTAGTGCACAATCCCGCAAACAGCCGCCACATACACCAGCTTGTGCAGCCGGTTCCAGTTCCTGCCGCCCAGCTTGCGAATCGCCCACGTTGTCGAGGTAGCCGCCAGAGGCAGCAGCAGCAGATACGCCGCCATCCCCGACATGATGAACCGCCGCTTGGTAATGTCGGTGACCATCGTGTTGATGTCGAAATTCGCATACAGGGCCACATACGTCAGCAAGTGCACGGTCGCATAGAAAAACGCGAACAGCCCCAGCAGCCGCCGAAACTTGATCAGCCAGTTCAGCCTTGGCGCCAGCTTCCGCACCGGCGTAATCCCGAGCGAAACAATCAACAGCATCAGCGTCGTATAGCCCGTCGTCAGCGCTATCTTTGAAACCGGATCGGGCCCCAGCGTATTCGTCACCGCCCCATACACCAGCAGCACAAACTGCCACAGGCAGGCAATCCAGGTACCCGTCTTCAGCCCAATCAATGTCGAACGTTTCATACTCTCCCCGGCAGCAACGCAATCCCGAGTCCCTACGTCCCTAGTCCCTGTTCCCTGTTCCCTGCTTCAATAATTCTTCTTCAAATTCATCCCGTCATACATCGAAGCCACCATCGATCCATATCCGTTGTAAATCAGCGTCCCGCGCCCGGCCTTGTAGAAAGGCTCCCCGATCCGCCGCTCGATCTTCTGGCTCCAGCGCGGATGGTCCACACCAGGATTCACGTTCGAATAAAACCCGTACTCGCCCGGCGACATATCGTTCCACGTCGTCGGCGGCTGATGATCCAGGAACTTCACCGCCACAATCGACTTCGCCGACTTGAACCCATACTTCCACGGCACCACGATCCGCACCGGCGCGCCGTTCTGGTTCGGCAGCACCTCGCCATACAGCCCAAACGTCAGCAGCGTCAGCGGGTTCAGCGCCTCATCCATCCGCAACCCCTCGGAGTAAGGCCAGCGAATGTTGCTGCGCACCGCCCACTGCTCCACCTTCGCGTCGTAGTACGAGATGAACTGCACATACTTCGCCGTCGAAAGCGGCTCGCACAGCTTGATGAACTCCCATAGCGAGTAGCCCACCCAGGGAATCACCATGCTCCACGCCTCCACGCAGCGATGGCGATAGACGCGATCCTCCAGAGGACGCAGCTTCAGCAGATCCTCAATGTCGAAGGTCCTGGGCTTGGCAACCTTCCCATCCACGCGAATCGTCCACGGCCGCGTCGGCAGCACGCCCGCATGCTTTGCCGGTTCGTCCTTCTCCACGCCAAACTCGTAGTAGTTGTTGTAGTGCGTCACGTCGTTCAAGCTGGTCAAGTCTTCGCCGGTCGTGGTCAGCCCGCTCCTGACCGTCTGGAGCTTGGTCCCGGCCAGTGCCTCCGTGCCCGGCGAAATCAGCCGCGACACGCGCTCTGCGCCCAGAGCCGCCACGCCCGCCATCGCGGCGCCGCGCAGGAATCTGCGCCGGTTCAGGTACATGTCCTTGGACGTAATCGCCGAAGAGGGAATATCAGCAGGCTTGCCAATCAGCATAGGTTGACCTCGTTCGGGCGGGGAATCCCGATACCAGCTCATTAGACTCCTGAAGAGGATACAGCGTTACAGAATTACTTGCGCAATCTAAAAGGCAATCTGAGAAACCTCTGATCAAGTCGATGTTTTGAAAGGGCGCGGTTCGGGGTACCGGGTGCCCCCCGGGGCCGGGTTGGGGTCGCGCGCCGCAAACGCAACAATATCAGCGCGGGATTTAGTGTCTGCGCGAGAACTGGATTTTGGCGCTGACTTGCTAACTTGCTATGCCGCGAAGCGGCGCTGACTTGCTGCTTTTTGATAAGACCGTTTTCCACCCAACGTCCAATGCCGGGTGCCCCATCCATTTCACAGTCTCACCGTGAAATGGGTGGGATACCACCGCTGTCCGTTCTCCCCGCCGAAGGCAGTTGGCCCCACCGCAGGTGGCGCAGGGGGCGCAGGTGCCCATCCAGACAATCCCCGCCCATTTGCAGAAAATTAAGGCCTCATGGCGCATCCTGTGAATTGAGATCGCCCGCGATCCTGGGAAACCGCTCCTCGCGAGGCGCGGAGACAAGAGCTCCATCCCAAATTGTGGTACAAAAAACTGCCATAACCCCGAAAGTGGGCTTTAACCCCTTTACTTGCAAGAATCTGCAAATAACCCGAACAGAATCAAGAATTTGCAGCGAAGCACCTACTCTATCTCATTGAAAAAAGGGAATTTACTTACAGAAATAGGGTGGGGGTGGGGGGTACTCATGAGCAAACAGCGGGTGCCCCCGGTCTCGATTTTGAGACCGGGGATAGCATGAACCTCAGTCGGCCTCGGACCTCGCACCCACGCCCGAAGCGAACGGCCACTGCCCCAGCCTCTTCGCCCTCATGAGGTAAATCCCAGTCCCGCTGCATGCAATGCCCGCCGCCACCGCCAGCCCGCCCAGCGCATGGCTCCGGTTCATCAGAATAAACACAAACCCGCCCATCGCCAGCAGCGGCGGCAGCGGATAAAGCGGCATGCGAAACGGACGCGCCAGCTCCGGCCGCTGCACCCTGAGCAGCATGACGCCCACCTGCTGCAAAAAGAATTGCAACAGAATCCGCGTGATCACCAGCATCGTAATCACCTGCGCCAATGAGAAAAAACAGAAAGCCGAAGCGACCAGCCCCAGCGCAATCAGTGACCGGTGCGGAATTCCGTGCTTCGGATGAACCGCCGCCAGAAAGCGAAAGTAGTTGCCGTCCCGCGCCGCCGCGTACGGCACCCGCGAGTAGCCCAGCAGCAGCGAAAACACTGAAGCAAACGCCGTCCACACAATCAGCGCCGCCATCAGGTACCCGGCCCACTTGCCGAATGCCGAGTGCGCAATGTCGGCCACCAGTTGCAGCCGCACCACGGCGCTCTCCGCCGCGTGCGCCGCCGCGTCCCGCAGCGCCGGCAGCGCCGCCAGGTTCATGGCCACATAAAACGCCGCCACAAACAGCACCGAGAGCAGAATCGCCCGCGGAATCGTCCGCTCCGGCCGCCGCACCTCGCCGCCCAGAAAACAAATGTTGTAGTAACCCCAATAGCAATACGTTGTAATCAGCGTAGCCTGCGCCAGCCCGCCCAGCGCCGCCGGCAACGTCAGCGCCGGCGAAGCCGGCATCTGCCACCCGCCCGTGGCCGCCGCATGAGCAAACCCCGACGCAATCACCCCCGCAATCGCCGCCAGCACGCCCACAAACAGCACCCACGCCAACCGCGTAATCGAAGTCAGATTCCGGTAGAGCAGCGCCGTCACCAGCAAACACGCCGCCGCCGCCGAAAAATGTGCATAGCTCAGCGCAGGCAGCGCCGCAATCGGCGCGCCGTCCAGCCCCGGCCAAAAGAACGCCAGAAAGCTCGACAGCCCAATGCACCCCGAAGCAATCGAAAGCGGCGCGGTAAAGCTCAACTGCCACACGTAGAGAAAGCTCAGCCAGTTTCCCGCGCCCTTGGGCCCATAGATCTCGCGCAAAAACGCATACGACCCGCCCGCCTGCGGAAACGCCGCGCCCAGCTCGGCCCACACCAGCCCGTCGGCCACCGCGATCCCCGCGCCCACCACCCACGCCCACACGCTCAGCCGGTAACCCGCCGCCGCAATCACCAGCGGCAGCGTGATAAACGGCCCCACCCCGATCATCTCCAGCATGTTGAACAGCACCGCCGAGCGCAGCCCGATGCGGCGCTGCAACGTCGGTGCCAGAAAATCTGGTGTCGAATTGGAAGTCGGAAGGCTCACTGCGCTTTTCTGCTCACCGGATTGTACACTGCGGAAAGGATGATTCTTCCCAAGTCAACGCAACGAGCAGCAAGCTGGGCGACTCTCGCCGGCCTCACAGTGGCCCTTGCCACTTCGCTTTCCCTGGCCGCGCAACAGCCCGCGCCGCAGCCCGCACAGCCAACGCCGGACCTCGCCTCCATCCCCGCGCCCGAGCCGTCCGAGATCGCCCTGCCGCTCGCTGAAGACCGCGGCCAGGCCGTCGCCGAGCAGGCCCTCCGGCGCCTCGGCACAACCGCCAGCGTCCTAATGATCGTCGCTCACCCCGACGATGAAGACGGCGCGCTGCTCACTTATCTCTCCCGCGGCCTCGGCGTCCGCGCCACGCTGCTCACGCTCACCCGCGGCGAAGGCGGCCAGAACGCCATGTCCGCCGACGCCGACGACGCCCTCGGCATCCTGCGGACACATGAACTTCTTAAGGCCGGCGAGTTCTACGGCGCAAAACAGTTGTGGGGTACCGAGGCTGACTTCGGCTTCTCCAAAACCCAGGAGGAGGCCTTCGCCCGCTGGGGCCGAGAGCGCGTCCTCTATGACGCCGTCCTCGCCGTCCGCCGCGAGCGCCCGCAGGTCATCGTCTCCACCTTCGTCGGCGGCATCACCGACGGACACGGCCACCACCAGGTCTCCGGCGAAATCGCCCAGGAAGTCTTCAAAGCCGCCGCCGACCCCAGTATCTTTCCCGAGCAATTGAAAGACGGCCTCCAGCCCTGGCAGCCCCTCGCGGTCTATTCCATGGTTCCCTTCGCGCCCATCACAGACAAGGGCATGTTCGACTACGCCACCGGCAAATGGGCTCCAGCGAAGTTCAAGAATTACGTCACCGGCGAAACCACCACCGGCGAGCCCTCCAACGATGTCACCCTCCCCGTCGGCAACTGGGACCCGGTGCTGGGCCGCAGCTACATGCAGATCGCCCGCGAGGGATGGGGCGAGCAGAAATCGCAGAACGGCGGCGCAAACCCCACGCTCAGCGGACCGGGCAGCAGCAGCTACCATCTCTGGGCGGTTGCCGACGCCGCAAAGCCGCCCTCCAGCGCTTACCAGGAATCCGGCAGCCTCTTCCGCAACTCCAAGGTCCACATCGTCACCAGCCTCCTCGGCCTGCGCAGCCTCGTCCAAGGCCCCGCGCCCCCATGGCTCACTGCGGACCTCAATCAGATTCAAGCCAGCCTTACGCAATTCAGCGCCACCCGCGACGGCCTCACCGGCCCCGCCGCCGCCCGCAAGCTTGCGCCCGTCTATCGCCAGCTTCTAACCCTGCGCAGGACCGTCGCATCGAGCAGCCTCGACGCACAGTCCAAAGCCGGCCTGCTCCTCGAACTCGATGCCAAAATTGCTGAGTCCCAATCCGCCCTGAAGAACCTCCTCGGCCTCGACCTCGCCGCCTTCACCACCAAAGCTGACAGCCTGCAAGGCGGCGGCCCGTTCCGCGGCGGCTCAGCCGACGAAATGCCGCGCAGCGTGCAGCCCGGCGAGCAGTTCCGCGTCCGGGTGCACACGGCGGCGGCCACCACAGACGCCAGCCTCGCCCGCGTCTGGATCGAAAGCCGCACCGGCGACCCCTGGCAAGCCACCGACACCACCGGCACAGGCAGCGACCGCATCTTCCAGGTCAAGGCCGCCGAAAACGCCGAGCCAACCCAACCCTTCTTCACGCGCCCCTCCATCGAGCAGCCCTTCTACGACGTCTCCCGCCCTGCATGGCGCCTGCGCTCTTTCGCGCCTTATCCCCTTGCCGCCTGGGCCGAGTTCACCTTTGAAGGCCTGCCCATCCGCATCGGCCAGGTGGTGCAGACCCTCGAGCGCGTGGTGGGACCCGGCGGAGTCTTTCAGCCGCTCATCGTCGAGCCGGCCATCGGCGTCCGTATCGAGCCGCGCGCCAGCATTCTCCCGCTCGATGGCAGCGCGCTGCCCGTGCGCGTCACCGTCCATACCCAGGGCCCGGCCGATGGCACGGTCGAGTTGAAGCTCCCCGCCGGCTGGACCTCAGATCCGGCGCAGGCCGAGTTCCATCGCACCAGGGCCGGCGATGCCGAGCCGCTCCTCTTCCGCGTAACGCCCGCCGCCGCCCAGGCCGGTTCCTATGCCCTTCAAGCCGTCGCCCACTCCGCCGGGCACGACTATGCAACCGGCTGGCAGAGCGTTGGCTATCCCGGCCTGTTGCCCTATAACCAATACCATCCGGCCCGCCTCAGCACCCGCAAGATCGATGTAAAGCTGGCCCCGGGCCTCCGCGTCGCTTACGTCATGGGCCCGGGCGACCTGGTCCCCGAAGCCCTGGAGGGCCTCGGCCTCACCCCGCACCTGCTCACCGCCGGCGAGTTGGCCCAGAGCGACCTTTCCACGTGGAACGTGATTGTCATCGGCATCCGCGCCTATACCACGCGCACTGAGCTCGCCGCCAACCAGGAGCGCCTCAACGACTTTGTTCGCCGCGGCGGCACGCTGGTCGTCGAGTACCAGAGCGGCCCGTTCCCAGCGCCGCTCCCCTTATCCATGGGCCGCATGCCCGAGCGCGTGGTCGACGAGCAGGCCCCCGTCAAGCTCCTCGACCCCGGCAACGCGCTGCTCAACTGGCCCAACGCCATCGCTCCGGCCGACTTCGACGGCTGGGTCGAAGAGCGCGGCCACGGCTTCCTTGACCACTGGGACCCAGCCTATGCCGCCGTCACTGAAACCGCCGATGCCGGCCAGGACCCGCAGCGCGGCGGCCTGCTCGTCACCCATCCCGGCAAGGGCACGTATATCTATGTCGCCTTCGCCCTCTATCGCCAGTTCCCTGAGCTGGTGCCCGGAGCCTATCGCCTCTTCGCCAACTTGCTCAGCGCCGGCCGCGAACCCGCTTCTCGCTGATGGTTTGTTGTTCGCGGTGCCCCAGATCGCATCGGTGCGACCGGCTTGGCGCGCGCGCGGCCTCCTTGCCCGGCGAGGCGCTGTGCACTGATTCAAAACACGGCGCCTGATGCGAATCCATATGTTACAAACCTGTAAATTACAGAGTTATTAAAAATACATCGATTCAACATAGAAACTCATTGGTTAAGCCTGGCTCTATTGCTAAGTTAAAAACGCGTGAATTCGTCATATATTCATCAAACTCTGCGAGTCTGAATTACGAAAGCGGGCGGACCAACAGTTCGCTTGCGCGAAATCGCTTCGCCGGCTTTCGTTGTTCAACCTTGATGCCGAAAAAGCAAACCCGGCTTGATCCAAACGAATTCTTCCGATGCTGAACCCACGAGCGCCCACCAACCCGAAGGCGCAACCGCGATGCAACGCAGTCACGAACAAATCCTTAAGTTTGAGAGGAATATGAGAGGCCCAATGAGATTCACACTCAATACTGCCGCCGTAGCGGTACTGGCAGCCACCCTGGTTGCCGGATACGCACACGCCGAGGACGGAAAACCCCCGGTGAAGAAGCACGTTGCAACCAAGAAGGAAAAGATGCCTCCGCCACCCTCCGTCGCGGAACAGATTCAGGCGCTGAAACAGGATCTGGAAGGCCAGATCAACAACCTGAAGAGCGATCTGGCCACCAAGGACGCCCAGTTGAAGCAGGCGCAGGATGCGGCCACGCAGGCCCAGGCTGCCGCCGAAAAGGCGCAGGCCGCCGCCTCCCAACAACAGCAGGCGGTCACGGAAAACGCCGCCGCCGTCACCACGCTGCAAGGCACCGTCACCGACCTCAAGGCCAACTCCGTTTCGCTGGCCACCACCGTCTCCGACGAAACCGCCAAGATCAAGAAGGAAATTGCCAACCCCACCACGCTGCACTACAAGGGAATCAACCTGACACCTGGAGGCTTCGTGGCGGGTGAAACTGTGTGGCGCTCCAAGGCCACGGGCGGCGACATTCCGACGGCTTTCAGCGCCATTCCCTACGAGGGCGCGGATGCCTATTCGCTAAGCGAGTTCTATGGCACGGCGCGTCAGTCGCGCATCACCTTGCTGGCTGAAGGCAAAACCAGCTTGGGAACCCTAAAGGGCTACTACGAGGCTGACTGGTTGGGCACCGGCACCAGTTCGAACGCCAACCAATCGAACAGCTACGTTCTTCGCCAGCGCGTGATTTACGCCTCGGCTGAAACCAACTCCCACTTGACCTTTGCCGGCGGCCAGATGTGGTCGATGATGACCGAAGGCAAGAAGGGGATTCCGCAAGCGCCCAGCGACATCATGACGCCGCTCACCATAGACCCGAACTACTCGGCGGGCTTCATCTGGGCTCGCCAGTATGGTTTCCGCATCACCAAGGCCACCGATCATTTTGCCTTTGGCGTTGCGGCGGAAAACCCGCAGCTTCTGTACACCGCCTCGCTCGCCGGCAACACGCCTTACGCCGTGCTGGGCAGCGCGGGCAACAACGGCGGCGCGTACAACGCAACCATCAGCGCCTGCTCGCCCGCTACCTCCATCGTCAACTACTCCAACCAGCAGTCCGTTGACGATAGCGGCGACATCGTGCCGATCGCTGTTCCGGTCTACAAGACCGTCAACTCCTGCGCTAACGTGACGAACATCAGCTTCAACCAGGCCCCCGACGTGATTTTGAAGGCGGCCCTGGATCCGGGCTGGGGCCACTGGGAAGTCTTCGGCGTAGTGGGTTTTGCCCACGAGACGGTTTATCCCGGCGTGACCACCAACAGCGAACTGTATGGCGGCAACACCGACGTTCTCGCGTCTCAGATCGCCGGCTCCGCCGTCTTGGCCGCTCCCAAGCTGCCCGGCGCGCCCGTGGGCGTCTCTGACAGCATCAAATTGGGCGGTTTTGGAGGCAGCCTGCGCGTTCCGCTGGCTCCCGGCAACAAGCTGACCTTCGGAGCGAAGGGCGTGTACGGACCGGGCGTGGGCCGCTACGGCGATTCAACCCTGTCGGACGTGACCGCTGACAGCAATGGCATGCTTGCTCCGATTCACAACCTCTCCGGTCTATTCACGCTGGAAGCCAACCCGACTCCTCGCATGGTGATCTACTTCAACTACGGTGGCGACTACGCGGGCCGTACCGACTTTGCCACGGCCACCGCAACAACCCTGGGTGCTCCCAATCCCTGCTTCACTTCAACCGCTACCGGCTACACCGGCTGCCTCAACGAGACAGGAAGCGGCTCAACCGCCAAGTATCCGTTGACCCTCAACCCCGCCAACCTCAGCACGGCAGCCATCGACGACGGCGCCTGGGGAGCCACCTGGTCATCCAAGGCTGCTGCCGCGGGCTACGGTTCGCGCCTCCTCAGCAACTCGGCTTGCCTCACCAATGCCACTCCCGGCTACAACGGCAGCTCCACCGGCTACTACCCCGGCGGTTCCTGCGGCGCCCAAACCCGCGACGTGCAGGAGATTACCGGCGGCTGGTGGTATGACATCTACAAGGGCGATCGCGGCCGCTTCCGTCAGGGCTTCCAGTACAGCTATGCGGTGCGTGAAGGTTGGTCAGGCGCCTCCAGCGTCGGCGCCAAGGGAATCGACAACATGTGGTGGACCAGCCTCCGCTACTACCTCCCCTAACCCCCGAAATCCTTCGGGATTGGCATCCAGCAAAAGAGGCAGCCCCAACCTGGGCTGCCTCTTTTGTTCCCCCTCAACGCGCATTTTCCCAAAAGGGGCAATCGCGTTCCACGCCGTCACCCCAGCCCGTGCCCGCCATCACAGCTATTCATAACGCTTTCGGCCCATCCTACGGATGGTAGCGCGGAGTTCGCGCCAAGTTTGCATGCACGGGTAGGAAGTTGACCTACCCGCGGCAGCGATAAAGCCGGCAGCGGTTGAGTTCCCATGGAAACGAGGAAAAACAGCCTCGCGGAACTCTCCCGCTGTCTTGCTTTTTTAGGACCGAAAACCCGGCGACTCCGGCTGCGAAGCGCTAAATCTCCCATCGAGCCAACTCCGGTTACGATGATGACGGAGCCGGCGCCAAGCCATGCAAAAGCCATCCCGCCAACTCGAATCCATCGCCGCGCTCCTGCGCTCCCAATCCACGCTCGCGCTGGCCACCGCAAACGAAGTCGGCGAACCCTGCCTGGCCCCGCTCTTCTACGTCCTTGACCCCGCGCTCAACCTCTATTGGCTCTCTTCCGCCGGCAGCCAACACAGCCGCAACCTGCTCCGCAACCCCATCGCTTCCGCCGCGGTCTACCGGCACACCGAAAACTGGAAGCAGATTTGCGGCGTCCAGATGCGCGGCCGCGTCGAGCCGATCCTCCCACCCGAACGCCGCAACCCCCTGGTCAAGCAGTATTGCCGGCGTTTCGCCTTGGGCAGCGTCTTCCGCCTCGCCATCCGGAGCTCCACTCTCTATAAGTTCCATCCGCGGTGGTTCCGCTACCTCGATAACTCCATCCACTTCGGATACAACTTTGAATTGACGCGGCAAGACTGAAGCTGCGCTCACCCGAGGCGGCTCCTTTGGGGGTCGAGGCGCTCCATCGAGTTGGTGAGATTACCGCGCGCGCGGTTCGCCCGTCGAGAGAAAGGCAAACCCGTCCACTTCGCCGCCTGAAGCAAGCAGGTCCCTGAGCCGCTCCGGGTTGGCGCCGCTGCGCTGCGCAGCCGCTTCAAGCAGCCGCAGCGCGATTTCCGGCTTGGTAGCTCCCGGCAGGCGGAAGATCCACGGAACATTCGTCGAAGTCAGCGTTTTGTCGCCGCTCAACGCCACCACCGGAACAAAAACCTTCAGCGCCAGTTGCTCTGCAAGATGCGCCGCATCGCGATCCAGAGCCACAATCGCCAGCGCGTGCTCATCCATCAGCGCATGTACCAATTGAGTCGACGCCGCGCCCCAGTTCTGATCGCTCGCCACCGGCAGCAGCACGAACTCCATCCCGCCCGCCTTCAGCGCCGCCTCCACCTCGGGCGACTGCGCCACCGCACCGGCCCGCGGCCCAAAGAGAATCACCCGCACAGGCCCCGCTGGCACGTCCGCGCGATGCGGCCCTGCAAATGTAACCCCATCTTCCCCCACCCGCGCATACGGCACAGGCTTCCCACCGGCATCATTCCGCGTCAGCGGAGTTGGGCGCCCCCCCGGCCCCCGCGGTGGGGGCCAAACCCCGTTCGCGGGCGGCGGCGTGTCCCAATTGGCCCGGCGCTATCAGACC
>Ga0302320_10018562_pt1 | contig 14019 bp, 14 predicted proteins | sample Bog_T0_3_FD_202130 | JGI IMG/M metagenome (GOLD analysis project Ga0302320, IMG submission 202130) | Peat permafrost microbial communities from Stordalen Mire near Abisko, Sweden - Bog_T0_3 | ecosystem: Environmental > Terrestrial > Soil > Wetlands > Peat | place: Sweden: Abisko, Stordalen Mire... | reverse complement strand
GTTGTTCGACCAGGCTCTGACACATCCGCACGGCGGTTTCGTCTGCCACATCGGGTGATTCCATCTCGTACACGTCGCCGCCGACGCGTTCCATGACGAAGAACGGCCGTCCGAGCACATCGCCAGCGTCCTCAAGCCATAGTGCCCGGGGGACACGGACCGCGGTGGGCTCCAGTGCGCGCAGAATCGTGAACTGGCGTGCCAGGTCGTTGGGTTCCAGCAGCGCGGGCGGCTTGGGCCGCAGCCGAAGCACCACGTCTTGGCGCGAGTCGCGCGTCGTGATGGTCAGGACCATCATCTCAGCGGAATGCCCGAAGTTCACCCGGTCGAGGTCTTCGATGCCGACATCCTCGGCGTCGGGCAGCTGCGTGCGCAGCCACCCGGCCAACCGCTCAGCTATGTTGGTGTCCAACGACATTGACAAACTCCTTCGACCCGACGATCCTAGCTATCCGCGCGCCGGCGATCGGCCGGTGTCTTGTCCTGCCTGAAGGCCGACATATCCATCGCCGTCCAGTTCGGGTAGCGCGGGTAGCACTGTCCACCCATCAGAATTTCGAAGATGCCCCAACCGGCGTCACCGTCGAGCTGGAAGCGCATCAGCTGGTCAATCGCCATCGACTTGCCTTCGGTCTCGCTGAGCTGCCCGGGATCATTGCTGTCCCATAGGAAGTGGATGAAGTAGGCACCATTGCCCAAATCCTGGTACTCGCGGTGCGACATCGGCATCCCGTAGTAGGCATTGACGTCCCGGTGTGGCGTATCGGCGGTGACACGGTAGGTTGTCCCGTCCTCGTCGGTAAAGACCAGCACTGCGCGTGCGGGCCGTTTGCGGTCGCCGTCGAATTCCACGTCATGCTCGATTTTGACGAACCGCTTGGACAGCGTGCCATCCGTATGCGTGATCCCGCCGTCGACGTAATTTACCGTGCCGTCCGATGATTCGATGATCCAGGCCTCGATGGCCCGGTCTTCGAAGCCCGCGTCCAGCCACAGCCAGAAGTCGATTTTGTCGGCGACGCGGACGCCGAAGGTTCGGTCCCGGCCACCGTGAAACCCGTCGACGCTGATGCGTTGACCGTCGATCTCCACCCAACCGGTCCATCGGCCCGGTTCCTTCATGTGATACATGTCCGCCAGCTGCCGGCCGTCTTTGTCGCGCACCTTCATCGGCAATAACTCCCACCTCGGGGCGGTGGGTTCGTAGTAGAGCTCCCAGGCGATGCCGGAGTCGTTGGGTTCGACGTCGAGCCGCCACTTCTTCAGCGGCTCGACACAGGTCCAGCGCATCGGCCCAGCGCCTACCTCGCCGCGGTCGTCGCCGGTGACCGGCCGCCCGGCCAGCAGATCCCAGTGCCGGCCGTCGGCGAGACTGACCTTGACATAGCCCATGGCGGTCCGGGTGTTCGGATTGTTGCCGTAGCCGCTGGCCAGGAGCATCGTGCCGTCCGGCGACGCGGCGAAGAAGTAACAGCGGTCCGACCACGTGGGGTCGGGGTCGTGTACCTGATCGAACGTCGTCGGAAGCTGGTGAGTGAACGACTCGTCAGCCGCGGAGTAAACCATGATTGCCCTTTCCGGCTACTGATTCAATCGCCCGCAGGAAACTCGGATGCTTGTCAGATATTGCGTGGCACAACGTATCCCGTAACATCGACGACATGCAACCGAGCAGGCGGTGGGGCGATGACCGCGCGATCCTCGACGACGAGGAGGCCCGCAGGCGGCTCCTGGACGCCGCGGGCCATTGCATCGTGCGCCGGGGCAACGCCCAGATCCGGATGGCGGAAGTCGCCGACGAGGCCGGTGTGTCGCGCTCGACCGTTTACCGCTATTTCCCCGGCCGCGACGACGTCCTGCTGGAGCTTTTGCTAATGCGTATCGACGCGGCCGTCGGTGAACTGGTGCGCACCCTGCCCAATCCCGACGACCCCGTCTCCTCGTTGCCCCAGATGGTGCTGGCGCCAGTGGGGTCCGTGGAGGGTGATCCGCTGAACGAATCGCTATTCGCTGCCGAGAGCACAGCGGTGGCCGCCGCTCTTGAAATGGGTTCGCAACCCATCGTGGATCTGCTGTTGCGGCACTACGAGCCCATCCTGCAGCGGTGGAAGGTCGCGGGCCGCCTCTATACGGACCTCGATCTCCGATCGATCGTGCAGTGGTTGCACACGACGGCGCTGTTCCTGCTCGCGCCGTCATGGCGGAACCGCGCCGCAACCGACAAACGCACGTTCGTCGAACAATTTCTGGTTCGCGCACTAGTGCCACCAATCAGACAATAGCTGAGCATTGTCTGATGTCCAGGCCTTGCGCTAGCTTTGTCGTAACCGCGTGGGCGCCCTAGATATCCGCTGAACCCCTGGAAGAGCAGATCATCCGATGAAAAATCCCCTAGGGCAGGCTCGCAACGTCGTCGGCCTGGCCGGTCATCTGGGCCGGGGCATCGGCCGGGTGACCACCGAGGCGGTGGTGGGGGGCCGGGCGGGCCTGCCGCGCACGGTCGACGGTATCGACGCCGCCCTCCTGTCCAATGTCTTGGGCGGCGCCGTGCGTTCGGTCAGCGTCCTGGACAGCGATGCCGGGACGTCGTCGCGCGCACGACTGGCATTGACAGGAGACGATGTACCCGAGACGGTGTTCGTCAAGATTGCCGCCCAGACGGCTGCCACCCGATTGATGGGTGAACTCGGCAGGCTCGGGGACACCGAGGTGCGCTTCTACAGCCAACTCGCCCCGGAGCTCAACGGGGTGCCGAAAGCCTATGGGGCCGAATTCGATTCCTGGACGGGCCGGTACTTGCTGGTTTTGGAAGACCTGCCTGCCGACGCGTGCGAATTTCCCGACACTTTGCACCCGCTTTCTATCGACCAAGCCAGCCTTATCGTCGAATTGCTCGCCGCCCTGCATGCCACCTTCTGGAGCCGGCTTCCCCAGGACGGGCGAGGGACGCTGGGATGGCTCTATACCCCTTCGGGCGATGTCACGTCGCTGCTGACCGGCTCACTGATGAAGAGCTCGATCAAGCGACTATCCGAACGCAGCACCGTCCCAGTGGAGAACGGTCGATTCATCGCCGACAACTACCGCGCGGTGGCCGCGGTAATCGACACCCCCCCACACACCGTCATGCACGGCGACGCCCATCCGGGCAACGTCTACTTCCGCGACGGCGACGCGGGCCTGCTGGATTGGCAGGCGGTACGGCGTGGGCACCCCAGCCGCGAATTGGCGTACACCCTGATCACCAGTTTGACGCCGGAGGACCGCCGTACCGCTCAACGCGACCTACTTGATGAATATCGACGGGCGTTGGCGGCCGCCGGCGGACCCGACCTGGACCGCGACGATCTCTGGCTGCGGTTCCGGCAAGGCGCGCTGTACGCCTACACCGCCACGCTGATCACGGCAGGGATGGGGGGAATGCAGGTCGAAGACATCGCCATGGAAGGCCTGCGGCGCAGTGTCGCTGCGCTCGACGACCTGGAAACCGTTGGGGCGTTGAGGAGTTCACTGTAGCCGACCGGCAGGCTAGCCACGGGCACGCAGCCGGCATCGTTCGGCCAGTGTTTTAGCCAGCCAGTTCGGCTCGGAGATCATTACGTTGTGACAACTGTCGACGCAGATCATGGTGTCGACGCCACCGAGTGATTCGATCGCGAACCGCTGCTGCCGCACGGACAACGCCCGATCACGCAGCGTCATGATCCATGTCCGCGGCACGTCGCGCGGAAGGTCACTGCGATCGACCGGCTCGACGATGACGTTGATCGCCTCGCCGTACAGCCGCGCGAGCGCGAACTGGCGCTGGGCGCGCGTCATGCCGTTACAGAAGGCGAATCGCGCCAACGGCTTGGGTATCGATGACAGATGGAAACGACGCGCCGAGCGTGCCAGCGGGGCCAGCGGCCCACCAAGGGTGTCCACCACAGACAGCCCCTGCGGTGGGACGAACGCTGCGATCAGCATCAACTCGCGTACCCGCGCCGCCCCGAGCTTTGCGACGACACCGGGCACCACCAATCCGGCCATCGAATGCCCGACGACGACAACGTCACGCAATCCCGCGTCGTCGACGTCGGCGACCACGGAATTCACGAAGTCCGCGATGCCGACATTAGTCAGATCCGCCGGCTTGGTGGCGCGGCCGGGGAGGTCCACCGCGAGGACACGCAGTTCCGGTGCCTGTCGCGCCAATTCGACGACCGTGGGATCCCAGCAATCGGCGGCGTGCGCGCCACCGTGTATGAGCACCAAACCTGGCAGTGCCATCCTGGGAGCTTAGCTGGGCGGAAATGACCCTGATCGCGAAGGAGAAGACAGTGGACCGCGACACCTACCAACGGGGACTTGAAGTCCGTTCCGCAGTGCTGGGCGAGGAGTATGTCAAGCAGGCACTGGCCAACGCCGATGACTTCACCAGGCCCCTACAGGATCTCATCACCGAGTACTGCTGGGGCGCGGTGTGGGGCCGCGAGGAACTGCCACGAAAGACACGCAGCATGCTGAACCTGGCCATGATCTCCGCCCTCAACCGGCCGAACGAATTGCGCACGCACGTCAAGGCGGCACTGACCAACGGCGCGACCCGGGATGAGATTCGCGAGGTCTTTCTGCAGGTCGCCATCTACGCGGGCGTGCCGGCCGCGGTGGACAGCTTTCGCATCGCCGGCGAGGCATTCGCCGAACTCGACCTAACCCCGGACGGGGGGTAGTGCCGGGTGATGGAAATCGGGTTTATCGGGTTGGGAAACATGGGCTTTCCCATTGCGCGACGCCTTATCGAAACGCACCACGACGTGATCGTCTTCGACACGCAAAGCGCGGCACTGCAGCGCGCCGTGGCCTTCGGGGCAAAAGCCGCGGCATCGTCCAGAGAGGTCGCCGATCAGGCCGAGACGGTCATGGCCAGCCTGCCGTCGCCATCGGCGTCGCTGGAAGTGGCCACCGGGGCCGGGGGCGTGATCGAGGGCTCGCGGGTCAAGCGCTACATCGACCTGTCCACCGTCGGCAGCCGAACGTCAGCGCAAATCCATGACCTACTGGCCGAACGGAACATCGCCGCACTCGACAGCCCGGTCAGCGGCGGTGTCAGCGGAGCGGAAAAGGGGGCACTTGCCCTCATGGTCTCCGGCCCACGCAACGAATTCGACTTAGTCCGAACGGCACTCGAAGCCATCGGACGGCCGTTCTACATCGGCGAAAAGCCCGGGTCGGCGCAAACGATGAAACTCGCCAACAACATTCTGGCGGCCAACGTCCTGGTTGCAACCGCAGAAGTCGTCGTCATGGGTGTCAAAGCCGGTCTAGATCCCGCCGTCATGATCGACGTACTCAACGCGGGCTCGGGCGCAACCAGCGCAAGCCGCGACAAATTCCCCCGCGCGATCCTGCCGCGCACCTTCGACTACGGCTTCGCCACCGGCCTGATGGTCAAGGATGTGCGGCTTTACCTCGACGAGGCCAAAGCGCTCGGCGTGCCGGTCGACGTCGCCGCAGTAATCGGGCGGCTCTGGGAGGCTGCCGCGCGCGACGAAGGCACTGACTCCGATTTCAAGGCGGTGATCAAGCCGTTCGAAAAGGCTGCCGGCGTGACCGTCGGCGGGCCCCCCGCCTAAATCGTTTAGCTTGCATTACTGCTTCGATTCCTTAATACGTTCGCGCACAAGATATTTCTGAATTTTTCCGCTCGCGGTGCGGGAAAAATCCTCAACCTGATGCAGTTCCTCAGGCCACTTCTGCCGGGCCACGCCGGCGCGCTCGAAGCCGTCACGGACCTCATCGAGGGTTGGCATCGCGTGGCCGGGCTTGATGCGCAGCACCGCGGCCACCCGTTCGCCGAGGCGCGCATCGGGCGCCGCCACCACCACCGCCTCTGCGACCGCCGGCAGGGACAGCAGTATTTCCTCGACGGCCAGCGCGCTGATGTTCTCCCCGCCACGAATGATGATGTCCGACTTGCGATCGGTGAGGGTGAGGTAGCCGTCCTCGTCCAGGACTCCGATGTCGCCGGTGTGGTACCACCCGTCCTCGTCGAAGGCTCGTTCGGTCAGGGCCGGGTCGGTGTATCCGAGGAACAGATCCGCTCCGCGACTGAGGATTTCGCCGTCGGCGGCCAGCCTGATCTCCACGCCAGGCCGCGCGTCGCCGTCGGTGAAGAGCCGCTTGTCTTCCGGCGCAGTCCAATGTGAACCGGTGATCGACGGGTGTTCACTGCTGCCGTAGGAGCGGTGGACGACGATGCCGAGATCGGCCAGCCGCCGGGTTACGGCGGCAGGGACGGTGGATCCCCCGAGGCCGAGGTACTTGATGTAGCGGAGGTGGTCGTCGGTGAATCGGGGGTGGTCGAGCAAGCTGGTGACGAAGTAAGGGGGGCCGCCGCCGAGTGAGACGCCGTCGGATTCCATCAGGTCGATCGCCCGACCGGGGTCCCAGACATCGCAGAGATCGATTGGCGCACCTTCGATAACCGGAATCAGGAATGCCCCGAGCATGCCGATGAAATGTCCCACGGGCAGCGCGGTGAGTTGCCTGCCCCGGTCCGGCGGGTAATTCGCCAGCAGTTGGCGCGTCTCGAATCCCAGCGTCTGGTGGCTATGGATCACGCCCTTGGGGTTGCTGGTGGTGCCGGAAGTAAACGCGATCAACGTGGGGCTGGCCGGGTCGGCCGGCAACGTGCCGGCCATCGGCTGTGTATCTACCAGCACGTCGAAGCTCGAACCCGCCAGGGCGACGATCGGCACGTCGGCACAGACGTCGGGGTGGTAGGTCATTCGCCCGAACCGCTCGGCGGTGACGAAGGCGCGAGGCTTGACGCTGGCGAGGATGAACCCCACTTCCCTGGGCCCATAGAAGTGGACGATCGGGACGATCACCGCACCCAGGAATGCCGACGCCCAAAATGTCGCCGCCGCCTCTACCCAGTTCGGCAGTTGAAACGCCACCACGTCGCCCGGCCCGACGCCGCGGGCTCGCAACGCAGCGGCCAGCCTGCGGGCAAGTAGGTCGACATCACCGAAGGTCCCGTCGAAAGGTCGCTCGGCCGAATGAACTCGAAATGTGACATCCGGGTTGTCTTTGAGGCCCCGAGCCAGCAATTCCCCGAGGGTGTCCGAAGGCCACCAGCCCTGGTCTGCGTAGCGTCTCGCCAACTCTGGCGGAACGTCACGGACGCGTAGGTCGGTCACAATGCTCCTCCGATGACGTTTTCAACTATGGCCACCGTAGAACATCGTTCTCGTCTGATTTTTGGTCCGCCGCGGCAACCTCGCCAACGCGGGCCGCTCCCGTCGGCAATCCGGAGAATGATATTATCCATAATAAAGAACGAGACTTGCGCGCAGACTGGTGAAACAGACGACTACCAGGCCCGATGACTAATTGAGATGCTTACCGAAACCTCATTGATTGGCTGCCGACCAGAATGTTAGATTATCTATCTTATGACGGGGTTAGGCTCACTTTGGCTGCCAGAGCCGAAGGGTGGCGTTCGTGATCGAACACGCTGACGGAACGCGCACGCCTCTGATCGACGCGAGCGTGCACATCTTCTTTCCGTCCAACAAGGACTTGCGCGCCACGTTGCGCGAGCCGTTCAAGAGCCGGGGCTTCCCCGATTACGAGATGGACTGGTACGGGGCGCCGGGCGGCGAGTACGCGCCGAACACCGAGGGGCTGGACGGTCAATATCCTGGTTCGGATCCGGAATTCGTTGCCAACGAGCTATTTTCGAAGCGCGGAGTCGACATCGCGATCCTGCACCCGGCTGGCCGCGGCATCATGCCGGACCGGCACCTCGGCACCGCACTACATGCCGCACACAACGAGATGATGGTGTCCCGCTGGCTGGATTCCGATGAGTTCGGCGACCGGTTCCGCGGCACCATAAGGGTGAATCCCGACGACATTGCCGGCGCGCTGCGTGAGATCGACAAGTACAAAGACCATCCGCGCATAGTGCAGATCGGTATCCCGCTGCAATCCCGCGAAGTCTACGGAAAACCGCAGTTCTGGCCGCTGTGGGAAGCGGCGGTCGACGCGAACTTGCCGGTAGCCGTGCATATCGAAGTCGGCTCGGGCATCGGCTTTACCCCGACGCCGTCCGGGAACACCCACACCTACGAGCAGTACGTCAGCTTCATGGCGCTGAATTACCTGTACCACTTGATGAACATGATCGCCGAGGGGGTGTTCGAACGCTTTCCCAGCCTGAAGTTCGTCTGGGCTGACGGTGCCGCGGACCTGCTGACGCCGTTCATCTGGCGGATGGACTGCTTCGGCCGGCCCCACCTCGAGCAAACGCCATGGGCCCCGAAGATGCCGAGCGACTACCTGCCCGGCCACGTGTATTTCGTTCAGGGCAGCCTCGACGGGCCCGGCGACGCAGATTTCGCCGGGGAATGGTTCAGCTTCACCGGCAAGGAAGACATGGTGATGTTCGGCTCGAGCTATCCGCACTGGCAGTGCGCCGATATCCACAAGCTGCCCAGAGCGCTGTCCACCGAACAGCGCGAGAAGCTGTGCTGGCGCAATGCGGCCGACCTGTACGGGATTGACGTTTCGGTCGACTTGGCGACTGGCTAGTCGCAGAATAGAACTTAGAGAGACTGAGGAGGTCACAATGACGCTGACTCACACGCAGGAACGTATTCCCGCCGCCGAGCGCATAGCCGTTCGGTGCGTCGATTCGGATGTCCACCCAACGCCCAAACGGGGTGAGCTCACCCAGTACATCCCGGAACCGTGGCGCAGCAAATACTTCCTCGCCCGCAATGTCGGTGACCAGATCTACTACGACGCTCCCGACTACGCGCACGCGTACGCGATGCGCCTCGACACCTTTCCCCCGAACGGCGAGTTCCCCGGCAGCGACCCGGACATGGCGCTAAAGCAGCTGATCATGGAGGCCGGCGCGGACATCTGCATCCTGGAACCCGCCGCGTACCCGGCGCGCGTGCCCGGTGCGCAGCACGCGATGTCGGCCGCCCTGAACGATTGGCAGGCCAACCATTGGCTGGACAGCCACAACAACTGGCACGAGCGCTGGCGCGGTTCGATCTGTGCCGCCATCGAGGACCCGGAAGCGACCGTTCGCGAGATCGAGCGCTGGGCCGGGCATCCCTACATGGCGCAGATCCTGATCAAGGCCGAACCTCGTCCGTCGTGGGGTGACCCGAAGTACGACCCAATCTGGGCCGCGGCCACCAAGCACGACATCACGGTGAGCTGTCACCTGTCCCGCAGCCACTTCGACGAGCTACCGATGCCGCCGGTTGGCTTCCCCAGTTACAACCACGATTTCATGGTGACGTACTCACTGTTGGCCGCAAACCAGGTGATGAGCCTGATATTCGACGGCGTCTTCGACCGGTTCCCGACACTGCGGATCGTATTCGTCGAGCACGCCTTCACCTGGATCCTGCCGCTGATGTGGCGGATGGACGCGATCTACGAGGCGCGCAAGTCGTGGATGGACATCAAGCGCAAGCCGTCCGACTACGTTAAGGACCACATCAAGTTCACCACCCAGCCGCTGGACTTCCCGGAGGACAAGACCGAGTTGACCCGCGCGTTGGAGTGGATGGAGTGCGACAAGATCCTGCTGTACTCCTCTGACTACCCGCACTGGACGTTCGACGACCCGCGCTGGTTGGTCAAGCACCTGCCGAAGGCCGCCCGCGACGCGGTGATGTACAAAAACGGCATCGCGACCTATCACCTTCCCGAGACGGTTCCCGCTCTCGAGGGTCAGGTCCGGGTGCTCTGAATTGGCTTCCGAAGACAAAGGGGCAGAGCGGCCCCAGCCTCGCCTCGCTCAGGGCCGCGAGCATGTTGTCGCGACGGTGGACGAGATTGCGCCGGGTAGCCACAAGCTGGTGCCGATCGGTCGGCACGGAGTGGGCGTCTACAACGTGAACGGCACCTTCCACGCGATCGCGAACTACTGCCCGCACCAGGGCGGGCCGCTCTGCTCGGGCCGCCCCAGGGGCCGCACCGTCGTGGACGAAACCGCAGCCGGTGACGCGGTCATGGTGCGGGACCTTGAATATATCTACTGCCCCTGGCATCAATGGGGTTTCGAACTGGCGACCGGGACGACCGCGGTAAAGCCGGAATGGAGCATCCGCACCTACCCGGTGCGTGTCGTTGGCAACGACGTTCTGGTGATGGCGTGACACGACAGGAGAATCGGTGCCCTCTATCGAGGTAAACGGCGGCAATGTTGTCTACGAAATCCTTGGTGAATCAGGCGATCTCATTGTCCTGACGCCCGGCGGACGGTTCAGCAAGGAGATTCCCGGCCTGCGTCCACTCGCCGAAGCGCTGGTGGCCGGCGGCTACCGGGTGCTGCTGTGGGACCGGCCTAATTGCGGTGCCTCCGATGTGCAGTTCTACGGCCAGAGTGAGTCGCACATGCGCGCCGAAACCCTGCGCGGGCTGTTGGGCGCGCTGGGCGTCAAGCGGTGCATCTTCGCCGGGGGATCCGGTGGGGCAAGGGATTCCATGCTTACCACGATGCTCTACCCCGAACTCGTGGAGAAGCTCGTGGTGTGGAACATCGTCGGCGGAGTTTACGGCTCGTTCGTGCTGGGTTCGTTTTACATCATCCCCAGCATTCTCGCGGTGCGCGGTACCGGAATGGAAGGCGTTGCGCAGGTACAGGAATGGCGCGAGCGTATCGAGGAGAACCCAGCCAACAAGCAGCGGTTCCTCGACTTCGACAAAGACGACTTCCTCAAGCTGATGCTGCGGTGGCTCAACGCCTTCGTGTCCAAGCCGGGGCAGACCATCCCCGGCGTCGACGACGAAATGTTCGACCGCATCCAGATTCCCACGCTGATCATTCGCGGCGGCGAGAACGACTTAGATCACCCCAAGCGGACGTCGCTCGAAGTCAGCTGCCTGATCAAGGGATCGAAACTGATCGATCCGCCCTGGCCGGAGGATGCGTGGGAGCGCGCATCCGAAGAACGTGCGGCGGGCAAGGTGAAGCACTTCAACATGTTCGAAACCTGGGTCCAGGCGGCACCTGCGATCCTGGACTTCCTGGGCGCGTAATGCGTTCACCTGGTGCGGATGTGGACCTCGCAGTTGAGCGACGCCTCCAGTGCCGTGTGGACGCGGCTCTCCGGAACCCGTTCGAGGTCCTCCTCGCTAAGCGTCACGTAGACGATGTCGTAGCTGTCATCGCCGGGCGCCCGGGTAATTTCGCCGGTCAGTCCGAACGCCGAGAGCACCCCGTGTGCGTCGTCATCGGTTCCCCGGCTGATGAACGTGACCACGCCGGGAACCGGGGTGGTTCCGAACACCTTGGCGCACAACTCAATCGCGGACCTTTTGGCCGTGTCGCCGTTTTCGGCCGTGATGAGCAGTTCGACCTCGCGGTGGCTTGCGGGCATGGCCGCGAGATTGTTTTCGACCACGTCGATGTTGGCCTCACCCGTGATCTCGAGGAGCGCAGCCGTGCCGTCTCGTAGTTGCGCAGGCGTGAGCAGGCTTTCGGGGTCGACATTGACGCGCACCACCGCAGTTCGCATGTCCGCAAGCCTAACTAAGACGGAGCCGCGATGATCACCACCGCCACCTCACCCGGGGGCGAAGCCCGGATGCTGGGCAAGCAGCCCGACCGGCGCGAGGGCCTGGCCGCGTATCGGCACGCCGGTGGCTACCAGCCGCTCGACGGCGCCGACGAACTGCTGGGCGAAGTCGAATCCAGTGGACTGCTCGGCCGCGGCGGCGCGGCCTTCCCGCTCGCGGTGAAGCTACGCACGGTTCGCGATAACGGCCGCGCCGCGGGCGGCGCCGTCGTGATCGCGAATGGCGAGGAGGGCGAGCCCGCTTCGGTCAAAGACCGCTGGCTGCTGCGCAACCGGCCGCATCTGGTTATCGACGGGCTGCGGCTGGCCGCGGCGATCGTGGCGGCCGATCGCGCCGTCGTCTATGTGTCCGAATCCGAATCGGCGGGCAGCATCGAAGCCGCGCTCGGCGAACTCGCCCCCGATGTCCTCGGCGGCGTGACGGTCGGCGTCTGGACGGTGCAGCCCGGGTACGTGGTCGGCGAGGAGACCGCCGCCGTCCGGTCGATCAACGAGGGCATCACCAAGCCGACGGACAAGCCGCCGCGCCCCTTCGAGTCCGGCGTCGGCGGACGACCGACGCTGGTGAGCAATGTCGAGACGCTGGCCAATCTGGCCTACCTGCATCGACATGGCGCTGCAGAGTTCCGCTCGCAGGGCACCGACCTTTCGCCCGGCACGTTCCTGGCAACCATCACCGGAGCTGGCCGCCCACCCGTTCTCTACGAGCTGCCGCACGGATTCGCGTTCACTGAAATACTTGCGCTGCATGGTGTTTCGCCAGATCGGGTGCGGGGCGCGCTGATGGGTGGATATTTCGCCGGCTTCCTCAACCGCGGAGTGTTGGACACCGGCCTGGACCACGAGACGATGCGCGGCCTCGGCAGCGGGCTGGGCTGCGGAGCGATCACCGTGCTCACCGACGACTGCCCCGTCGCGGTCGCTGCATCGGTGCTGGCCTACTTCGACCGGGAAAACGCGGGGCAGTGCGGGTCGTGCTTCAACGGAACCGCGGCCATGGCCGCTGCAGCCGGCGCGCTGCGCGACGGCGCCGCGACGACGGACGATGTCGACCGGTTGCGCCGCTGGTCGGTGGTGTTGCGCGGGCGCGGCGCGTGCGCGACGATCGACGCCGCCTGCAATGTGGCGGCCAGCCTCCTAGATCAGTTTCCCGACGCGGTGGCCCACCACTTGGGCGGTGCCTGCCCGGACTGCCGTGCCGGAGCCTTCCATGCCGATCGTCCCTACGAGGTGCTGGCGGTGGTGCCCGCGTGACCGAGAACATGAGAATCCGCCTCGACCGCACTCTCTGCGATGGGTTCGGCATCTGCGCCCGGCACGCACCCGGCTATTTCTCACTTGATGACTGGGGGTACGCGTCGCTGATCGGCGACGGCACTGTCCCCCAACAGGACCGCGACGCGGTCCTACGCGCTCTGCTGGACTGCCCGGTGCACGCCATCATGGAGCTCAACGAGCGGCCGCAAGACGTCGTACCGCCGCATCCCGCCACCGACGAGGATCCCGGCGCGCATCTCAAAACCGCGGCGAGCGAGGCCGAGTGGGGGTTCACGCGTTGACCGCGGCTGCACCTGGTCGCCCGCTGCCCCTGATCACGCAGGAGAACGAATTCTTCTGGACTTCGGGCGCCGACGGGACGTTGCGGCTTCAGGAATGCCAGGCGTGCGACGCGCTGATCCATCCGCCGGCGCCGGTGTGTCGCTACTGTCGCTCCCGCGACATCGGTGTGCGGGAGCTCTCCGGTAGGGCGACGTTGGCCGGCTTCACAATCAACGAGCGGTTCAGCCTGCCGGGGCTGCCGGCGCCGTACGTGATCGCCGAGGTGGCGATCGCGGAAGATCCCCGCGTGCGGCTGACCACCAACATCGTGGTGTCCGACCCTAGTGAGTATGAAGCGCTCGAGCTCGGCCAGCAGGTCGAAGTCGCCTTCGAGCAGGTCGAGGACGTGTGGTTTCCCTTGTTCCGACCGATAGCGGACGCCGAGCGCAGCCCCCTGCCGGCCGACGAAATCGCGCCGGAACGCTTCGCCGAACACGTGCGGCCCATGCTGACCACGGAGAAATTCGAGGACAAGTCCGCCCTCACCGGGATCGGTGTCTCGAAGATCGGGCGGCGATTGATGGTGCCGCCGCTGTCGCTGACCATCGACGCGTGCGAGGCGGCGATCGCCGACGCCGGGCTGACCTTCGCCGACATCGACGGCCTGTCAACCTATCCGGGCCCGCTCAACGTCGCCGGCATGGGGGAAGGCGGCGTCACCGCACTGGAGGCCGCGCTCGGAATTCGGCCGACGTGGCACAACGGCACCATGGAGACGTTCGGCCCCGGAGGTTCGGTGATCTCCGCGATGCTTGCCATCGCCTGCGGGCTGGCGCGTCACGTGCTGTGCTTCCGGACGCTGTGGGAAGCCACCAACAGCGAGCTG
>Ga0302320_10018560_pt1 | contig 14020 bp, 18 predicted proteins | sample Bog_T0_3_FD_202130 | JGI IMG/M metagenome (GOLD analysis project Ga0302320, IMG submission 202130) | Peat permafrost microbial communities from Stordalen Mire near Abisko, Sweden - Bog_T0_3 | ecosystem: Environmental > Terrestrial > Soil > Wetlands > Peat | place: Sweden: Abisko, Stordalen Mire... | reverse complement strand
GATCCGCACGCTGTACGCCAAGACGCGCGAGGCCAAAATCCGCGGCTACAAGAGCGGGCGGTTCAGTTTTAATGTGAAGGGCGGCCGGTGCGAGGCCTGTCAGGGGCAGGGGACCAAGCGGATCGAGATGCACTTTTTGCCCGACGTGTTTGTGCAGTGCGAGGAGTGCAAGGGCACGCGCTTCAACCGCGAGACGCTGGAAATCAAGTACCGCGGCAAAAGCATTGCGGATGTGCTGTCGATGCGCATCGAGGAGGCGCTCGCCTTCTTTGAAAGCTTCACCAACATCAAGCAGCTTCTGCAGGCCATGAACGACGTGGGGCTTTCCTATGTCCAACTGGGCCAGGCCAGCACCACCCTTTCCGGCGGCGAAGCCCAGCGCATCAAACTCTCCTCCGAACTGGGCAAAACCGCCACCGGCCATACCCTCTACGTCCTCGACGAACCCACCACCGGCCTGCATTTTGCCGACATCCAAAACCTCCTCAGCGTCCTCAACCGCCTCGCCGGCAACGGCAACACGGTGCTGGTCATCGAACACAACCTCGACGTCATCAAATGCGCCGACTGGATCATCGACCTGGGGCCGGAGGGCGGCACTGGCGGCGGGAGCATCGTGGCCCAGGGGACTCCAGAGCAGATTGTAAACGACTCGCGGAGTCACACGGGGCAGTATTTGAAGCATAAGTTGCATGGGCCGGAGGCGAAAGCCAAAGCGGGGTAATCGGTGCTGCGATGTTTGATGAGATTGGCCGATGGCCCGGCCCCAAGCCCGCCAATCAAACCCTGAAATCCCTGTTTATTTTTCCCGCAGGCGCGGTATGCTTCGGTGGACAAGGAGGTCCGCCGCATGGATGTACTGCATGCCCAGCAACTCGCCAGCTCGATGATGATTTCCCATGGTCTTGCCGATTGGACGTTCGCCTACAACCGTCGCCGGCGTTCGCTGGGGCTGTGCCGGTATATGCTCAGGCGGATCGAGCTTTCGCTGCCGTACGTGATGCGGAACGATGAGGCCTCGATCCGCGATACCATTTTGCATGAGATCGCCCACGCGCTGGCGGGGCAGAGGGCGGGGCATGGGGCCAGGTGGAAGGCGATTTGCCGGCAGATCGGGGCGGTGCCGGAGCGTTGCGACCGCGTCGCGGTGATGCCGCGCGGGCGGTGGGTGGGGCGCTGCGGATGCTGCGGGCAGGAGTTCCAGCGGTATCGGCGGCCGGCGCGGCGGGCGAATTACAGTTGCCGCACGTGCGGGCCGGACAAGGGGGCGATCACGTTTTTTCTGGACATCAACCAGGCGGCGTGAGGCGGAAACGCCCATCGGAAACGCGCCCGTCAGGAAGCGGCAGGCAGGCGCAACTCCCGCAGCAATTTGATGGGTGCCCCAATGTCGCCGACGGTGACTTTGCCGGTATACGCCGCTGCGCCGGGCTGACGGAATCCGATCTTTCCGCCGCACATCGACACCGTTTCCGCCGCGCGGACGGCGTCGCCCAGCGGCTGGCCGGTGTCGCAATCAAGGCCGGAGGGGATGTCGATGCTGATGACGGAGCGGCGGCTGGCGTTGATGGCGTGAATGACTTCGCACGCCAGGCCAACAACGGGGCGCGAGAGGCCGGTGCCAAAAAGGGCGTCCACGATGAGGTCATCGGGGGTGCCGTCGACGATCCAGTCGCGCAGTTCCGGGTGGCCGGGGGTGAGGGTTTCCAGGGGGAGTTCCATTTTTTCGACGATCGCGAGCTGGACGGCGGGGACGCCGACAAACGTGGAGGGGTCGTTGAGGAGGAGGATGCGGACGTTGACGCCGGCGTTGTGCAGGTGGCGCGCGGCGACCAGTCCGTCCCCCCCATTGTTGCCGCTGCCGCAGACGATGGCGACCGCGGCGTTTGTTTTGAGGTGTCGGTGGACGATGTCAGCGACGGCACGGCCGGCGTTTTCCATGAGGGAGAGGATGGGGATGCCGTAGTCCTCGACGGCGCGGCGGTCCATTTCGCGGAGGGCGGAGCGATTGAAAATAAAGGCTTGTCGGGCGCTTGGCATATCCACCCCCGGTTTGGAAGCATATCAGAATATGCCGATGACCTTGGCGATCTCATAGGTATTTGGCAGCGGATTCTGCCAGAGCCATTCGGTCCTCAGCCAAAAGCCTTCAAGAACCGGTGAGCGGAATATGCCATCCAATTCCGGCAATTGAACGAACGCGGCATTCTGCAATCCGTAAAACTCGGCATTGGCGGAGGCGGGATCGATCACCCAGTACTCGCGCACGCCAGCGGCCTGATATTCCAGGTATTTGTCGCGCCGGTCACGGCTTTGGGAATCGGGCGAAACCACTTCGACGATCAGGTCCGGGCCGCCTTCGGCGTGATTCTTCTGGATGATCGACTGGCGATTCTTGGCGATGAAGAGGATGTCGGGAACGCGCCGCCGCTTATGAAGGCGGGCGGTGAACTCTGGTCCGGTCAAAGTGCCAAGATCGTGTTTTGATGTGTGCATACCCATGAGGATGCTAAGCCACGTAACGACTGCTGAATGATCAAAGCTGGTTGGCGGCATCAGAATCACCTCGCCATCGACCCACTCCGCGCGGACATCCTCCGTCGCCCAGGCAACGAACTCCTCTTCGGTCATGCGGAGTTTTGGTCCGGCGGCCGCCGGGATGTCATGTTCGGTCGTGGTCATCGTTCACCTGCACCGAAGTATAACAAATCGTGACGTCGGATTCAGGCCCCTTCCACCGCCAGCGCTCGGCGGGCCAGTTCCGGGTTGTACCGGCTGCCGGGCACGGGGACGCGCTCGTTGATCGCCGGGCGCTTGTGCTGGCTGAGGATCAGGATCGCCGCCACCGCCAGACCGATGTTGAAGAGGAACACCAGCAGCGAACCATACTGCACGGCGAAGGGCACATCAGTCTGCTTGAGGAACACCACCACGGCGGTGAGCACAAAATCCGCCAGCGCCAGCGGAATCATCCCGCGCCACGCCAGATTCATCAGTTGGTCAAACCGGAACCGCGGCAGCGTCCAGCGGATCCACATGTAGAAGAAGCAGAACAGCCCGATCTTGCCCGCAAAGACGCAGAACTTCAGCAGCACGCCAAGCCAGCCGCTTTCGGCGGTCTGCGTGTGGCCGTAGATCAGGTGGTCGAGGTAGGGGAGGTGCCAGCCGCCAAGGAACAGGGCGACCGCCACGCCCGCGCCGGTGACCATGGAGAAGTATTCGGCCAGGAAGAAGAGGGCGAACTTCATCGAGGAATATTCCGTGTGGTATCCGCCGACGAGTTCCGCCTCGCACTCGGCGAGGTCAAACGGGGCCCGGTTGGCTTCCGCAAAGACCGTGGTGGTGAATATCACAAAGGCGATCGGGTGGATAAAAATGTTCCAGGCGGGAAGGATGTGGCCGAAATAGTGCGCCTGGTCGCGGACAATTTCGTTGAGGTTCATCGATCCGCTCAGCAGCACCACTGACATCAGCGCAAGGGCCAGCGGGATTTCATAGGACAGCATCTGGGCCGTGGCCCGAAGGCCGCCGAGGAACGAGAATTTGGAGCCCGACGCCCAGCCGCCCAGGACGATGCCATACGTGGAAAGACCGGCCATCGCCAGCACCCACAGCACGCCAATGCTCGGATCGGCGGCGGTGACGGTCCAGTTGGTCGGTGTGATGTACCCGAGAATGGAAGAACCCTGCTTGAGAACGCCCCCCCAGGGAAGGATGGCGAATCCGCAAAGCGCGGGAGTGAGAATAAGGATGGGGGCGAGGATGAACAGGGACTTGTCGGCGTTTTTGGGGATGAATTCCTCCTTCAGGATGAACTTCACGCCGTCGGCAATGGGCTGAAGCAGTCCGTGAGGACCGGCGCGGTTGGGGCCGATGCGGTCCTGAATCCAGGAGGCGACTTTGCGTTCCAGCAGAATAAGATAGGCCACGGCGCCGAGAATGCCGTGCATGATGGCAAGCGCAATGGCGACCTGGCAGGCGAGGAAGACGTAATTCATGGATGGACTACTCCGGTACAGTTTACGCCGTAAGTCTAGCGAAATGGCGCGGGGGGGCAAGGGTGAGGAGGGATGGTTTGTGGTGGTCCCGGCGGAATGGTCCCCGCCCCGCCATTTGGCGGGAGGGGGGCCGCCTTATCTTTTCGCGTTCTGGCGGAAGGCGGGCGCGCTGCCCAGGGTGAACACCACGATTTCCTCGCCCGTGACGGTGCTGATATCGTGATGGAGGCTGCGCACCGCGACGCCCGTGATGTCGGCGATCATCGCTTCCATGGCAGGGCGGGTGGTTTCCACCAGGTGGGTGCGGACCTGCTTGAGCAGGTCGCGCCCCTTTTCCCCGGAAAGGGTCTTGACCAGTTGCTGCTCAGCGGCGGTGAGGACGCCCTGCAGGCGGACGACCAGAAGGTCATCGATAAGATGGGTGCGGATGTCCTTGGGGCCGCGCCCCATGTATTCCTGCTGGAAACGGCTCATGCCCTGGCAGACAGCCGCCTCGATTTCGCCGGAGGATTTCATACGCACCTCAAAAAGCCCATCCCGCATCGGAAAACACATCACCCACGGCCTTTTGGCGGGTGGCTAAGGCGATGGGCCAACCAGCTTACCAAGAATCTTTGGCCATCTGCAAGAATTGTGTGGACTATCGCTCGCGACCCGCTACTATGAGTGCAGGCAGGGATGGCAAGACGTGTGATACGCGGCCCGCCCTGATCTTTGGATGACTGAATAAGGGGCAGCCCGGTTTTGCCGGGAGGCCAGTTAAGAAGTATGCCGACGTGGTTGAATGCCTTTGGGCGCTCAACCACGTCGGTTTTTTTTCGTTTTGCCCCGGCCATGCGTGGATGGAACGAAAGAAACAGATGCATTCCCTTTCGGGCGTGCATCACAACAAAATTCGCGGCTTGACCGCACCAGGGGCTCAGGCTCCGGAAGGAATTTCGCATGACTATTTCCAAAACAGGCGTAACCGCCCTGGCCGCGGCGACATTGCTCGCACGCGGCGTGGGCAACGCCGGCGCCGCCTCGGTGTTCAGCTTCGGCTCCAACACCATCGGGTTTCACAACTGGGAGAACATCTTCTCCGCCACCGGGCTGCAAAAGGGGAGCACCATCAACGCCCCCGCCACCGCGGCCGTGGGCGACATTCTGATGGGCGTGCTGAATGTCAACAGCATCCGCTCGGATACCACCGGCAACCCCAGCTATGAGCCCAGCGCCGGAGTCGATGAAATCACCGGCCTGTTCGCACAGAAAGTGACCGCCATCGTCGGCACCACGGTCTATTTCGCGCCGCTCACCGCCGCCGATTACGCCTCCATCTCCAGTGCCAACGGCGGCTTCAAGAGCAGCATTGACGGCACCGTTGTGCCCCTTCCGGCGGGCTGGAACTTCGCCGACGGCGAGGAATTCGCATTCTACCGTCAGACCGGTTCGACCGATTTCACCATTTCCGGCACCACCATGCTCGCCAGCGCCAACTCGGCCACCGACGGCAGCCTGCTGTTCAGCCTCGGATTCACCGTGGATGCCAATCTCACAACCTTCAGCGGCGACACGGGCTATTTTTACGCCAACGTCAACAACCCCGGCATCACGTCCGCCACGGACCTGACGGCCCATGGCGGCTTTCAGTTTCTGGTCAACAACACCGGCAGCCTGTTTGTCTCCGGCGCGGTGGACAACACCGCCTCGCCCGCGGCCCAGACCGTCCTGGTTCCCCTCTGGATCCGCAGCACCATCGGCGACAACACCAACGTCACCAGCACCTCGCTGGTGCCGCCGTGGAACTTTATTTCATCCGACCCGGCCAAGGCGACTTCCGTCCCGCCTTTGGGGGCCTCCGTCCCGCTTCCGGCGGCGGCGTGGACCGGCCTGAGCATGCTGGCGGCGATGGGCGCGCTGGCGGCCAAGCGCCGCCGCAATTCCGCCCGGTCGTGACTATCGTCAACGGATTTTCGGCCGGGACCGGGGCCGAGGCAACCAGTAGATGAACAGGACGCTGCGGCCCAATGGGCCGCAGCGCCACCGAAGGATTTTTTTGGAGAACACAATGGAAAACGCAAACGCCAAGTCCCTGCGTGGGTTTGCCGCCATGGACAAGGACCGGCAGCGGGAGATTGCCCGCAAGGGCGGCCAGACCGCCCATCGCCGGGGTACCGCCCATAAGTTCGACTCCGGCGAGGCGGCCATGGCTGCCCGCGTGGGTCATGAGCGCGGCACGGCGCATGAGTTCACACGCGAAGAAGCGCGGATCGCCGGGCGCAAGGGCGGACTGGCCCGGGCCGCGCGCCGCGGCAACACCGCCGGCACCGTTGCCCCGGCACACGATGCCCACGAAGGACGGCAGAGCCCCGCGGCCAACGACTCCGGACCCTGGAGCCCGCTGCGGCAGGGCGAATAGCACCGAATCCAATGCACCACGATCCCTGACAGAGAAATGGATGATTATGGAAACCTTCCTCCCTTCGGTGGCCCAGCAGATCGCTGACGCGGCCGGCGCCTTTCAGTTGAAACAGACCGGCCACGCGCCGCAGTCGGTGACCGTGGTCCTCGGCGAGGACACCCTGGTCATCACCCTGCACGGGGCCCTGTCGGCTGCGGAGAAGGTGATGGCCCAGACAGCTGCCGGGGCGGCCCTGGTGCAGGAGTACCACCGCCAGCTTTTCGCCGCTTCCTCCGACGCCCTGCGCCAGGAAATCAAGCGCATCACCGGCGTGGAGGTGCAGGAGGCCGCCGCCGAAATCGAAGCCGGCACCGGCACCGTGATCCACGCCTTCACCACCGGCAACATGGTGCAGGTGTTCCACATGGCCAGGCGTGTGCCCGAAAACACCCCGGCCTCCCACGTCGGCCCCGCACCGGCCACCGACAACATTTTTGACGCCGGCAAATCCGCCGGATCAAAAAAACCAGCTTGAAATGGAAGTACCCGCCGCGATCCAGCCGCGGAAGCCATCCTTTTACATGTTCATGGAAGTCAAGCCGCGAATAATCCACGCGCGGCGATTAAGAAAGGCGAATCATATGGGCACAATTTTCATCATCATTCTGGTTCTTCTGCTGTTGGGCGCGCTGCCCTCCTGGCCGCACAGCAAAAACTGGGGCTATTACCCCACCGGCGGCCTGGGCCTGGTGCTGACAATCGTCATCATCCTGGTTTTGCTCGGACGCCTGTGAGCGTCCGCAGTCACCTGTCGCCTCCGTGATGGGGGCGGCCCCGCACCGGCAACGGCGGCCCTTGGCCGCCAGAAAGAAGTGTTTATGTCTCCGCAACGCATCATCGGCCTGGTCTTGCTCATTCTGGGCGTCATCCTCCTGGTCACCGGGATGAATTCGTCCCACTCCATGGCCGACCAGCTCAGCAACACCTTCCGCGGACGCTTCACCGAAAACACCCAGTGGTACATCGTCGGCGGCATCGTCTCGGGCATCGTGGGCCTTTCCATGCTTGCCCTCGGTTCGCGCGGCCGGGATGCCTGATTTCCCAAAGGAAATTGATTCACATGAAAACCCCCATCACATCGCGGCCCTGGCCCTGCTGGCGCTTTTTGCCGGCGTGCTGTTCCTCAACGGCTGCAACACCCGGCGCGGCGCCGGCAAGGATATCGAGCACGCCGGCGACAAGATCAGGACAAATAGACGCCGGCACCATGCCATTCGATTTCCGGCGCACGCTGAAGCGTGAACTCCAAACGTAAGTTTTCCACCCCCCCATTGCAGAAAGACTCCCCATGAAAACCGCTGACATCATTGACCCCTCCACCATTGACGGCCTGGCCGACGCCGCCGGAGACCGCGCCAAATCCTGCGTGGACGCCGGCGTCAACGCCTTCAACAACGCGACGGCCAAGGCCCGCCAGGCCGGACAGAGCGCTGACGGCCTGGTCCGCGCCAATCCCTGGATCGCCGTGGGCGCCGCCGCCGGCGTCGGCCTCCTGATCGGTTATCTCATTCGCAGCCGCCGCGATGCGTGAATCGCGGCGTCACGCACTTGTCCAACGCTGGCGCGATGTTCGCGCCCTGTTTCAACCCCCTCGGGCATCCCATGTTGGGAAATCCCATTCTGCAGAATCTTTTGGAGATTGTTTATGAAAACCACCACACTTCGCACCTTGTCGCTTTCCGTCGCATTGCTCGCCCCCCTGGCCCTTGGCCTGGGCTGCACCCAAAGCGGCACCGTCGGCACCTCGCACGTCACCTCCCATTCCGAAAGCGACAAGACCGGCTGGTTCGGCGGCCAATACCATGAGGCCAACACCACCTACAAAAACTCCGACGGCAGCACCAGCATTGAAACCGAGACCACATCGGTCAAGGGTGCCACGACCACCATCGTCCGCGAACGCAAAACCACACGTGCCGACGGCAGCGTCAAGACCGACAGCGAGACCCGCACCATCGTCAAGGGTTCCGACAACTCCGTCACCGAGACCCACACCTCCAACTGATCAACGGTCAATCGCGGCATCGCGGGGCGACCGGCGGGCACACGCCCCCGGCCCCGCGAATCCCGCGGCTGGCCAAACCTCCGCAGGAGAAACCGCCATGACATCCCCCCTGAGCAAGCACCACCAGCAGACCTATGATGCGATCTTCCGCCACCCCCTCGCCCACAATCTGGACCGCCGCGATGTGATCGCCATGCTCGGTTCGCTGGCGGAGGTGAGTGAGGAACCCAACGGCAACGTGCTGGTCAACCGCGGCGGACAGTCGCTGGTCCTCCACGCCTCGAGCGAAAAGGCCATCGCCAACGCCGACGAATTGATGTCGATCCGACACTTCCTGGAACGCTCCGGCGGCGCCGCGGACGCGGCCCCCGTGGCACCAGAGGCCGGAATGCATTTTCTGGTGGTCATCGACCATCGCGAGGCCCGCATCTTCCGGACGGAGCTGCACAACGCCGTGCCGCAGCGCATCACGCCGCTGGACCCGCACGGGTTCGGGCGCAACCTGCACAACAATCAGGCTGACGCCGACGGCAAAACCAAGCCGGAGCTACGCAGCTTCTACGAGTCAATCGCCAAAACGCTCCACCCCGCCACGGAAATCCTGCTCTTCGGCGCCGGTACCGGCTCCAGCAGCGCCATGGAGCAGCTCCTGGCCGAGTTGAAAAAGTACCACCACCCAATCGCCTCCCGCGTGGTCGGCACCGTGACAATTGATGCCAGCCATCTCACCGAGGACCAGTTGCTCAAGGAGGCGCGGGCCTTCTACGCCCAACGCAGGGCGGCCGCCGCCACCGCCTGACGGCCCGGCCAGCGGCGCTCCTTGAAAAGAGGCAGCAAAGGGGCGAGCCGGCATTTCCTTTTGTGCAGAAATCCTCCACGAACCCGCTCTCTCGGCGCAAGCGCGCATCTCTCCCTCCCCAACCGGGGTGTCGGCACCAGTTCGCCAACCAATCCAGCCCCGCCCCACGCAAATGCCCCCTCCCGCCGGCCTGCTGACACCCGCCCCGCTCCCGGCTACAATCCCCGTACTGTTTTGATCCCCCAACCCCTCGGAGAACCCCGTGGCTAGCATTTCTGTCGATGTCGTGATTATCGGTTCGGGCCCCGGCGGCTACGTCGCCGCGGTCCGCGCGGCCCAATTGGGCAAAAAAGTCGCCTGCGTCGAACGCGCCGAACTGGGCGGCATCTGCCTGAACTGGGGGTGCATCCCCACCAAGACGCTCATTAATGATGCCCATTTTTTCCATGAAATGGTCCACCAGGGGCCCAAGTATGGCCTCCAGATTGACCGCGCCAAGCTGCAGTGGAACAAGGTGGTGGAGCGTTCCCGCGGCGTGGCCAACACGCTTTCCAACCAGATCGGGTTCCTGTTCAAGAAGAACAATGTGCAGTCGTTCAAGGGGTCGGCGTTTGTGCCCAAGGCGGGCGTGGTGGAGGTCAAGAATGAGAAAGGGGAGGTGACCGACACGATCAACACGCAGAATATTCTGGTCTGCACCGGGGCGCGCCCGCGGGATTTGCCGGGGATCAAGCCCGATGGGCAGAAGATCATCACCAGCCGGGAGGCGATGGTGCTTGGGGAGGTACCCAAGAACCTCATCATCATCGGCGCGGGGGCCATCGGCGTGGAATTCGCCTACATCTACCACGAGTTCGGCTCCAAGGTCACCCTCGTCGAAATGCTACCGGAAATCCTCCCCGTTGAGGACGAAGCCGTCTCCGCCCGCCTGAAAAAAATCTTCCTCAAAAACGGCATGGATATCCGCACGCGCCACCGGACGGATAAGATCGAAACCACGGCCACGGGCGTCAAGATCGCCGTCACCAATCTGGAAACCAACAAGCAGGAAGTGATCGAGGGGGACAAGGTGCTGGTGGCCATCGGCGTGACGGGGAACGTGGAGGGCTTGTTTGCGCCTTCCAGCACCCCGGCCATCGAACGCGGCCATATCAAGGTGGGCAAGGATTTTCAGACCAACATTCCAGGCGTGTATGCCGCGGGCGATGTCATCGGCCCGCCATGGCTCGCCCACGTCGCCAGCTTCGAGGCCACCATCGCCATCGAACGTATGTTCAAAGTGAACAAACGCGAAATGGACTACAGCACCATCCCCGGCGGAACCTACTGCAACCCCCAGGTCGCCAGCGTCGGCCTGACCGAAAAGCAGTGCAAGGAAAAGGGGCTGAATTACGAGGTCGGCACCTACAACTTTGCCGCCAACGGCAAGGCGCTGGCGATCAATGAATCCGACGGCTTTGTGAAGCTGATCTTTGACCGCGAGCACGGCGAACTGCTCGGGGCGCACATTATCGGGTCCGACGCGACGGAAATGATTGCGGAACTTGTGCTGGCCAAGCGATTGGAGGCGACAAAGGACGAAATCTATTCGACAATCCATGCGCATCCGACGCTCTCGGAGGCCGTGATGGACGCCGCCGCGGCGCTGACCACGGGTGGAACACATTAAGGAGCGATCTCAAAAACTGGCACGGGCATCCGGCCTGTGTTCAAAAGGCCGCAAACATGGGCGAAACGCCCATGCCACGATAGTGGCCCGCGTAACGAACCAAGGCATCTTTTCCTGGGGACTCTGTGACTCTCGACCCGCGCGAAAACCCGCTCCTTAATAAGCAGCAGCCAACGCCCCCCGGCTATTACCCGCTGACGGGTATTCCGGTACCCCCTCCGCCGGCCCAGGTTCCGCCGCCGCCGGCTCCAGTCGCTCCCACCGCCGGCGCGGGCGGAGCGACCGCCTTCCCCACCGTCAAAACCGCCCTGGATGCTCCGGCTGCATCCAAGAAGAAGGAACCCGTCAGCGCCCTGGCCGGCACCATCGACACGGTGGAGGCGGTCATCATCGCGTTGATTCTGGCGCTGGTCTTCCGGGCGTTTTTTGTGGAGGCGTTTGTCATTCCCACCGGTTCGATGGCCCCGACGCTTCTGGGCGCGCATTTTGATGTCATCTGCCCGAAGTGCGGTTTTGCCTACAAGGAATCCGCGGATGTCTCCTGGCAGCTTCAGAATCTGACACGCGCCTCCGGCGGAACGTACACCGCCAATCTGCCGCAGGGGCAGATCGGCCATGCGGAGCTTTCCAATTCCGAAACCGTCCTGGCGCCGCGGTTCCGGTCCTGCCCCAATTGCGGCTATGCCATTCCCGCCGATTTGCTGCCGGGAAACCCCATCACCGTGCAGACCGGCGAACCACAATCGAGAAAAATCCCCTGGGCCAACAACGGCGACCGCATTCTGGTTCTTAAATATCTCTATGACTTCGTTGACCCGCAGCGCTGGGATGTCATCGTCTTCAAGGAACCCCAGGAGGGGCAGGACAACTTCATCAAACGCCTCATCGGCCGCCCCGGCGAAACCGTGGAAATCATCGACGGCGACATCTTCATCGCCGACGCCGGAACGAAAGCGGAGCTGATCGAGAGGGGCGATTTCCCCATCGCCCGCAAGCCGCGCTGGGTGCAGGATACGGTGTGGCAGGCCGTCTACGACAACGACTTTTATCCCATCGACGCCCCCTCGGCCGCCAATCCCGCCGGCGAGGCGCGGGAGAATGCGACCATCGGCAGATCCGCCTGGACCTGGCGCACGCCATGGCACGCCCAGGGCGAAACTGCCGATGGCTGGAAACTGAACGGGCCGCTGGTGGCGTTTGGGGCCGACAAGCCGGGCACGGTTGTTTTTGAGAACACTCCGGGAATGACCTATCGGTATCTGCTGAACATGATTGGCTACAACGCCGTGGCGGATTGGGGGCGGTTAAATTCGCCCGCCGGTGGGACCACCAACATCGCCGTCAAGGACGTGCAACTGAAGATGAGCTGGAAGCCCGTCAGCGCGGCGGCGGCCAACCTCCGCGTGGTGGTCGGTGCCCCGAGCAACCAATACCGCTTCACCTGGAACGGTGGCGACAAGAAACTGCTGCTGGAGCGGTTTGACGAGGCGAAACAGACGTTTGCCGATGTCGGCGCAACGCCCGTCTCCGATCCCGGCGTGCCCCAGGCGGGCACGTGGTACACCGTCGCCGTGGACAACGCCGACCACGCGGCGCATGTGTACGTCGATGGGAAACTGGTGTTCGAGGATACGCCGCGCTGGACGGCGGCGGAGGCGGCTGAACTCGCCTCCCGCCCGAATCATATGATCGAGTTTCCGACGATCTCCGTCACCGTGGGCGGCGCGGCGGAAATCACGCATTTGAAGCTGCAGCACGATCTGTACTACACGCAGGCGGAGATGAATGGTCCGGCCCGGGCGCGGCAGGGTGCGCCGCTGACGCTGGACAAGGATCAATTCTTTGCAATGGGGGATAATTCGCCCTACAGCTTTGATGGCCGGTACTGGTCCAAGGCGCATCCCAGCCTTATGGCTGATAACATTCCGGAGGGGATTGTTCCGCGGCGTTTTCTGCTTGGCAGAGCATTTTTCGTCTACTGGCCCGCCGGTTTTAGGCCGATGAATGGTGCGGCACCGGATAGCCTGCGGTTTGCGGATGTGCCCCTTGTGCCCAACACCGGGGAGATGCGCTTCATCCGATAATCCCGGCCCTCCAGCCACGGCTGCCAACGGAGGCTTACCCACCTTTACAGGTAGGTTGCCTAAGTTGCCAAAGCTGTTGCCGTACGTTACATTGCGTTTCCACAAGTCCGTTTTAATGGTTCATTTCTCAGGAGCGATTCATGGCGGCAAACGATTCCAACGCGTTCTCCAACTACGCCCCCGCGGTCATCAACGTGCTGCAAACACGCGGATTGACCGGCGACTGCCCGATGTGTAAAAAGAACACCTGGGTGGTACACGAAGTCCCCGTCTCCATGCCCGTGTATGAGCTGGCCGGGACCGTCAAGTTCCCGGGCACCTCGATGCCGATGGCGGCGATGATCTGCCGCAACTGCGGCTTCTCGGGCTTCTTCTCCCTGGGCGCTCTTGGCCTGCTCAATCCCCAGCAGCAGCCTGGCGATGTGCAGGTTCCGCCGGTCTGAGGCCGACGGCACAAAAATCAAACAGCGGGCGAGCGATCCGTGAGGGTCGCATCGCCCGCTGTCGTTTACCAAAAGTGGCACAGGCTCGGCAAGACGACGAATCACAAAGAAGTGAAGTTGTGAAGTGATGCAAAAGGGGGAATTGGGAGGTTTGAGATTTGAGGGATTCCCGCCGTGATGAAAACCGTGGACTTCCGCCGGCGTTCATCTGTGCGATCTGAGTCATCTGTGGATGGAAGCGTCTTTGTGTCCCTTCACAACTTCAATCCTTCGTGATTCGTCGTTGCTGGCTGCGACAATGCCGCGCCGTGCCACTTTCGATCACATCTTCAGCGCGTCCAGCGGCGTACCGCCAAACGGGCCGATCTTCTTGGCCTTGTATTCCTTGAGCTTGCGAATGACGATCTTCGGCAGCAGGCGCGAAAAATCCTGCGGGTCTCCGCCGAAGCCGACCACCTGCTTGATCAGGCTCGACGACGTGAAGCCGAACTGCTCGCTGGTCATGATGAAGACGGTTTCCACATCCGCCACCGCGCGGTTGGTCAGCGCGATCTGAAATTCAAACTCCAGATCCGTCAT
>Ga0302320_10018559_pt1 | contig 14021 bp, 12 predicted proteins | sample Bog_T0_3_FD_202130 | JGI IMG/M metagenome (GOLD analysis project Ga0302320, IMG submission 202130) | Peat permafrost microbial communities from Stordalen Mire near Abisko, Sweden - Bog_T0_3 | ecosystem: Environmental > Terrestrial > Soil > Wetlands > Peat | place: Sweden: Abisko, Stordalen Mire... | reverse complement strand
AGGATGGTGTTTGTGAGGCTTTTTGGGAGGTAGAGTTAGTTAGAGAGGGGGATAGCTAGATTATAAATAAATAAGGTGGGAGGAGGTGTTTATACATGGAGAGATCTAGACCTTCTGATTTGTTACACGAGATAGCAGGGTAGCAATCGACAGAGGAGCTATAGAGCGAGCACATACAAGCAAGCATGTGCAGATGAAAACCAAACATAAGCACTCTTCAACTAACTCGTACCATTGATAGTATACCGCCAAACTACCTACAGATATCTTCCCCCTTCCCCTCTCGCCCCCTTCTCACCTCCGGTCCACTCCATTCTAAGCTCACCCTCATCATGCGTAAGGTCTCGGCGAGCCGAAGAAGAAAAAAATCAACATCAAGTGTGGCCACCCATATGCAAATCGCTCATAAACAATCCGATTTGGAAGGAAGTCAGGAGGAAGCGTGGGGAAAAAGCCCCTTTTCCTCTTTCTCTAATTCCATACCCTATCCCATTCCATTCATCTCCGTAAAAATCCAGCACACCCAAATTCAAAATTCATACCTCGAACGCCACCATCGAATCCATTACCTTAGATTCAACATTTACTCTCTCAAAGTAGAGTGCGATTATGACCGAAATCATGAAGTAAACGCTAGCCGAAAAGATCCCCGTTTTGAGAGGCATCGATAGACATAGGACTTCCACCATTCACTCGACGATTTCGACGCGGAGGTTGTCTCTTCTTCGCTGCCAGCGTCCCAGTACCATTAGCTGCATTTTCATCATCGCTTTCTTGCTCTCCACCATATATTGTAGCCTCATCCAATTCCTTAATATCATCGGGTCGTTTCCGCAACCATGCCATTCTAGGACCGCTTCTTGCCCGCTCTGAAACTTTGAAACCGTAAATTTTGGGTTCGTAGACTTTGCCTTTGCCTAGCCCTGGTGCGAGATTGCTGGCATTCATGCCGTTTATTTTTTCTTTTTCTTCTCCGTCCGCTGCGATAGTCGATGTTTGGGAGCGAAGTCCTGAAAGCATTTCCGCGCCCTTCTTGCTGATGTCATAATCGGGGAAGGTGAGCAGAAATAATGCTCCAAATGTTCTGCCAAAGAAAGCCCCGTCGACAGTTTGGAAGCGGGAGTTCGGGGGGACGTAGACATCTAAGCAGGAAGGACAGAAGAGCTTGACGGTATCCTCGCCAGGGACATCAGATAAGCCAACCGGTAATGTTCGAACTTGTTCGCAGTATGTTCGTGGGCAAACCCCAAAATGAGCAAGTTAGTATTTTTCTGACATTTGTTGTATACCGGCGCGAGAACAGATGAAGCGTTGGTGGATGAGCCCATAGAGCATTTCCGCCGAGGATTCGATGATTGAAAGATCGCTAGCCATTCGTTGATGTCTTCGTTCCGCAGCTGCTCGTCTCCCTGATCTTTCTTCTCCCTCGATAGATTCGTCTCCCTCATCTTCCTCGTCTTCTTCATCGTCGTCCTCGTCCTCCTCTGGCTCAACATCTAGAATCATCTGTAAACACCATTAGCGTGTATCCCAAACTTGTGCGGAGCCTACCTTACTTCCAGAGCCTCTTTATACATAGCCACCTGTGTCTGCAGACCAGTAAGATTGAAATCATCTTCTATGAAGTCCTCAGATATTTCCGCAAAGTATTCATGACCAAGAAGAGAACAGAAGGACGAGATCCATGACTCTGGGGTTCCAGAGGAGGAAGACATCGTCTATCGTGTGCGGTAAAACCTCAATTCGTAGAGGTTGACGATCACAAACACCAACGCGATGTTTGATCTTATCTAGGTGGGGAACGAGGGGTTGGTGTTGAAATCAACCAGATGTTGAAGATCGAGTGGTTCAGAGGCCGTTGGATGAAGATGAACACGACTCTGCGGCGCTTTCTTCAGTCCCCAGTCACTACCTGTTGTGTTGTGGGAATCGTTGAATGGTAAAGTGCGGCGCAAATCGCAGAGAAATTGAGGAATTCGTTGTGCTGTGTTTGTCTTTAGAAGGTGCCACGTTCTTTGGGATCAATGTTGTGAAAAGGACTCAAGACAGCCTTCCAAATGCGCCTTTGAGATTGTTGATGTCGCGCGTGTCCTGGATCGTAAGGGGGGTAGTTTGAAAATACCAGCTAGGTACTACTTTATATCCCTCGTTAACGTTAACCTTGGTGGGATGCGGAATGTGGCGCGCTTAGCAGGCGGAAGTTTGTGTTGGACGGAGCGGGTATCAAGCTCTTAAGGTTGGTCAAGAGCGGCGCTTGTCTGCTAGGTGCAAAGACCGACCGGTGGTTGGATTCTAGCAGAATTTCGAAGTCGATATAACTTTCTACTAGGCAGGCCCCCAGACCGCACGCACGAAGCCTCGTCCGTCGACAATTTCGGCTCAGGCATTAACGCTGTGAAAAAACATGAAGCACGTGTGAAATTGTGGCGCAGTCAATCTTTTAGCCACCATCCCCTTAGACTTATTCATTCATTCACACATCACGCAAACATATATGGTTATACAACTTCTTGAAATCTCTCTATATATTTTCTAAACTAGATAATAGCGTGTCTAACGTCTAATATGCTTCGAAATATTCTACAGGAATGCAAACTCCAACGCAATGCTAGCTTGTTAGGTATCCGAATGCTATGCCAACAAAAGACAAACGCTAAAATGCAAGACAAACCCAAAAGAAAAGGCCCGGAAAGCTGATCCAAATATGCCGAAACGCCATGCCCAGCACTGTCCATTTTACCAAGCAATCACAGTCTCCCTTTCTTCCCTTGTCCCGTCCTCGCTCATCAGTGCTCGCTGACATTTGACTGTCATGTAGCGATCCGGAATATTCATATCAACGACCAGTAACTGCATCCTGTTTGACTCGGGTACCATCCATACATTGCTCTGCTGTTCCATGTGTTCTCTCTCTACTGGGGACATCGATGTTCCGCGATACGTTGGAGGGGATGATCTGGTAGATCGAGCCCCTGAGGATCTGGACGACTGCCCAAATATGTAGGAACCACTGGATGTCTCTGTGGTAGCCATACCTCCATGGTATTCAGTCGTCTGCCATGGGCTGCCAATCTCTTGGGAACGTGGATACTGACGCGTTGCAACTTGAGCTTCGCCTGAAGGTGTCGGCCCAATACCGGGCGGCAGTTCTAAACCCTCTTCTTCGCAGTTTATTAGCCATCTCCCGGTCCTCCCACTTAGCACCGAATCCCACATTCCTTCCTGTCTTGGATTGTCCAGTAACAAGTTTAACGCCGCCCTTCTAAGCTTTGGTTCTCGGCATTTCATTGCTACGACATGCAAAGGAGGAACTATGCCTACATCGAAGCTGAATCGCGAGTTTCTTGGCAAATGGGTTGTGGTATAAGAGTTGATCAAGAGAGCACAATTTCGGACAATGTAGCGAAAAGAGGGAAGAAAAGCATCATAAACCATTTCTGAGAATGAAGAGACTGCAGACAGTGTGATAGCTGTGGTCTTAACGTGGATAGAGATAACCACCGCTGCAGGATCGATGATCTCACCGGTGTTTGAGATCGAGGAATCAAGGATGGGTTTAAAGGCTCGCTCAAAAGCATTGAGCTGTGAAATATAAGAAGAATATTTCTGTTCTATTTCGGTTGGCGAGTCACTCTTCATTGAAGGGTATTTCCTATTGAAAAGTGTGCGGCGATAGAATTGAAGCGCTCGGTCCATGAGAAAATCCCAACAGTGTTGTGCCGCAGAAAGGTCAGCAAAGGCGTAAGGTATGGGAATATGGTGGTTGGCTTGGAGATCCCAAATTAGGGGGGGTATTCCAGGAGGCAAACCAAAGAAAAGACCTGGGCTATCGATGCGAGCAAATGCCTGGATGATTGCTTCGTCAAGTATAGCGTCATTCCGAGGGGATGGGGGGTTTTGTAATTCCGCAGAACGCCTGCGACTTGGCGGATCAGATGGACCCTGTGAAACAAAAGTCGAATTGGCAAAAGGAGACGGCATATCGTGGCCACTTAGTGAAGAGGCGTACATTGGAGTTGAGGCGCTTGAGTTTGGTTTGGTAGACGAAGGTCTTCGAGGTGGCTGGCTCCAAGTTGACAGTTGCGGAGACAGCATTCGTAAATTCTCCGAATAGCTTTGGTTTGGCAGTTCTAACTCGCTGGAAAGGCCACCAATATATTCGCATCTAGCGCTTGTATTTGGGGAATCTAGCATAGATGGCTCTACTAAAGAAGGCTGCTGTTCTATGCGAAAGTTGCTTCTATAGTGAGATGGTATGACACCTTGCTCTAAGCGCGGACTATCTCCTAGATCTAAGTTGTCTGTTGCCATGATGCTTTTTGCGGGTGTCGGACTTGTTTGAGGCTGATCATCGTCATATCCCAGGTACTCTTGGATATGAGTTGCGATAATGGTCGATTGTGTAGCCTTGTCATCTCCAGATCGATTGTGGATAGCTGCAAGAACTTCATCGAAGACAGCCTTACTGATCGGCCTAGACGTTCGTCTAGGTTGCGATTGGCCAGCATAATAGCTTCTTAAGAGTCGAAGACCGCTATACGTTTGTTGCACACTTGATAGGTAACTGCCTTGAAAAGTTTCAAAGCATACAAACAACAGGCAGGTAATTAAAGCGGTTCGCAACTGCGCGCCTTCCCCTGAGGTTGAAATGTATTGATTTAAAGCCTGGATAGCCTTCAGGTGCTGAAGAAATGCGAACTCCTCATGCTTTTTATCAATCTGTTGAAGAATGTTGACCTTCAATTCTGTTCCAGTGAGTGGTGCTTCGAGACCTTTGTAAAGAGCTGCTATCGCGATGACAGCGTGGCGTATTGGCGCGATGCTATGGCTCTCCTGGATAATAGTTTGGGTCCAAAAAGAATTTTCGAAATATCCGGATAATTCATATGCTGTCTGCTCACAAAAGTATTGAAAGTATCTGCTTTCCTCCTCGGTGCTCTGGATGGGGTAAGTTGGGCTATAGCTGCTCGGGGTCGAGATCCTAGGTTGAATGGGCATCACAACACCACCACGAGAAGGCCTAATAGTCAAAAAAGCCTCGTAGTCAGTATCGCAAAAGGAGAGAGGAGCAAAGAATGGTGATCGTTTCAATATTTTGAATCATTGAATTCCTAATGCCCTAGCTTGACTGGGACACTGTACCAGAAGTAAGAAACTTATCACTTACTGCTCAGGGGTGTATCCATCGCATTTTCGTCCAAACTTTTGACATCGGAGACAGGAAGGTTTAGTTTCTATATACCATCATTAGTATTCATTAAGTTCATCAGTAGCTGATGGTCATGCTCTTTAGTTAAGAGAAGGCTGTTGACACTTACCATCGCATTTGACCCGACGCGCCCTAATGAAAAGTTAGAAAGCTGTCGAAGAATCGGCCAGTGTTGGAGCTAGAAACTTACTTGCAAGTTATGCATCCACTCTTCACCTTCGGTTTGCTTGCCCGAGCTCGTTTCGTCACTCTGTTCCTATCAACCGTAGGCGAAGATCTATGCAATTCAGTCGGATTGGCAGGCATGAAATGATATGAAGATTGAGATTGAGATTGCGATCGAGTTGTTGGAAAGTGTTGATCCATGGTCAGCGTAAGAGAGGGCCAATATTATCCTTATTTATAGCTCCACCCAAGCTGTTTGCCAAATACGATTTTGAATAGGAGCGCAATGTATCATTGAGCTTGCAGTTTGAATGACTAATCTGCAAGATAAAATTAATCTCGATCTTAATCGTGGAATTCCTGGGGATCTCATGATTCTTTTGTATCCTTAAGGTTCAGAGGTTATTGATATGTATTTTTTGGGGGCATCTCGAGCATCACACTTTGATGGTAAAAGGAATCGGCTGCACCGGCGCTACTGGCCCTACAGGGCCTTAATGAAATAGCCTTTCAGGGGGGGGAAGTAGTATCAGAGCGAGTGCCACTCTGTGGCTCGTAAGCTGCCGAACGTCACAACACATGCATAAAAAGTGTGGCGGAGTGCAGCCACAGATGGAGAGTTTCGTGGCGGAGGGTGTTGTTGCTGTCGACCTTATTGGCTAATGGCCAATGGCCATGGCTCCTGCGATGCATCAGCCCTAGCAAACTGTCTGTGGCTCTGTGGCTCAACATCGAAATAGGAACATTTGGTCTGCCGATGTGCCTGGTTTCTCCATCTTTGAAAAACTAGGTCTACCTTATGGCCTTGGTAATTCAATAATGCATCATTGTGCAGTATGCATTGATTCATTCATACAGAAATTATATGTCGTCGTTGCCCAAAGTGGATTACAGTGGTGGTCTAGAAGGTTGCAAGCAGCCAATCCTTATTGGAGGGAATAAACGAATAGGCGCGCGTAGAAGCTCAATATGGCACGTTCATTGGGCCATTTGGGCCATTGGGTAATTGGTTAATTGGCTGTAAATTAAAAAAGGCTGTCTTCAGTCTCGCAATTCTTCGAAGTTGCATTTTGGAAAGGGATCATTGTTGAAGCCGTTAAACCAAGGCAATAGTACATTGGAGATATTGCTCCTCTCCCAAACATGGCACTTCTACGAAGTAATGCCAAGCATACGTAAAAGCAACGAATGATAGTTGAGGGGTATTTCCCAGGGAGCGGGGTTTTGAAGGCTTCGCAGTCGTCATATGCGTGTGTCCCGCGGCTAGTCCGTAATCTGACCAACTAGCCAACTCAGAAAGGTTATTTCTCTTTCAGCCTCGGCGCCTCGAGTGGTCAGGTCAAGGATACCGATTGGTAGGGCTGAGTAACCTTGAGCCCGGGTGGAGATGAGATGTATAATCAATTGAGCTAATCATGATTGGCCTATTTCCGAGCGGATAACTGCAATGCTCGGCTTCGGCCTCGGTAACGAGAGTCGGAAAGTACCATATCCGGGACTCAATTACAGCGCCATTCCCGGAGACCCTTGTGAATTAAACGACTTTTCTAAGCGGTCAACGCTCTTAAGTCTTAACATAGCAAGAATGTCAACTTACTGCACAATTGAAAATACCTTTTCTCTTAGAAATTTTAGTAACACATTCAAGATATAATGCATAAATAGAAGAAAGCATAGGTACTACAACCGTCGCGATGAATTCTGAGAGCCGAAGGAAGCTCCGTCTTTGCATTCGTGCTCCTTCGATGCTGTTTCTTAGTAGAGGTTCGTCAAACTTGGCCATTTTGAGCCACAACAAACTCCATTCAGATGCAGGTAAAGAACTGAGCCACCTCTTGTCAATTCCTGAGGAATGTTGTGGCTTGATACCAATGACCTCGAATGTCATCCCAAACGAGCAAACTCTCTAGCTCAAACAAGGGTTGACTCACTTTTCCCGCAAGCCCATAACCGTGTCTGGTGAATCGACTATAGTTTCCATCTTTACCGGAACTGACTAGGGCAATCAACAACGACATAATCCTCTAGAAAAATGCATATTGTATATGGGTAAAGGTGGGTACTGGAGCTCACTATAGATAACCTCTGTATCGTGTCATAAACAAATTAAAAATGCTTTAACTCAAAGGCTTCTTTTCTATACAAAGTAGCAGTTCCATTCTTTCAATTCAGATGGGTAATGTCCAGATGCCATGCCATGGCGGCGTATTAACTTCGTAAGCTGTTGCGGCTATCTCCCCAGCGTCCAATAGTAAGACGCTCGCAGAGAACCTAGCTGCATTAAAATGGCGTGTCTTCAAAATAACCTTATGACAAAGAATGGGCTGGAAACCCCAAGCGAGTGGGGTAGCTTCCGGCCACAATCGGTAAGCAAAGTAAGCATAAACGATCGTTTGCAAACGCATGTTACATACCATACGAACGTACATTAATAAGAGCACTGCCACGCAACTTGTGATTCAAATGCGCTGACAGCATCTGAAGACTAAGCGAAGGATCAAGAATGCTCACAAGCCACTTCTCGAGCCACTTCTCGAGCCACATCTGTTATTTTTGATGTCATCCTCTGCCGTCATCACGATATGTGACATGTGAAGAAGAGTCCCATAATATTGTGGCTGGTGATATCAAAAGTGACTTGTCAGGAGGTTCCAAAAATACGCATCAGTCTACATAGGCCATAGCCAAAATAGACCATAGAGTACTTCGAAGGATGACGGTGGAGTGAAGCTCTCGACGGAAGCTAAGAGATATTGCTTTCGAACGGCAGTTACGTTAAACTCGAGGCATACTGTACTACGTTAAAAAAAAGATAATGACAAACAAAGTACCTTCGGATTAGTAATTATTTACCCCATTATCAGCTAATGGGCGAGCTAGCTGACCAATCCCGCCGCTAAAATTGCATAGTGGGGTATTCAGGCTGCCTCAGCCTCGCCATATGAACCCCTCATTGCGTGAACAATATAACTTTTTCAAACCTCAATCTACTTTGTCCTTCTTCCAGATCTCTAGCTACAAACATTCCAGAAGTTGAATTCGAAAATGTCGGATGCGTCAGCATATACTTACCCCTCTCCTCTCGCCGGGTATGAGAATCTCCCCCCACTGCCTGAAGAGAAGGCCGAGGATGGAAAAAGCTTGCTGAATCCGCAAACGGGAGTGTTGAGCAAAGCCTATGAGAGATTCGTTGAGCCGCTGGATAATGGGAGGCGGGGCGGTTTGTAAGGCTCATTCTCTGAGGAGTAGAGAATCATGCTAATGGGAGAGAAAATGATAGCGATGTACATATTTATCATTTCCAGAAGAATAAAGAACAACAGAAGTTTGCGAGGGAGTTATGGGAGAGAATCCGGAGGGAATGTGAGTTCCTTTGCATCTCCTCTCAATGATAATGACTGACGCTTTAAATAGTTCCAGAACTCAGAATTTACAAATTTTGGGAAGAGCCTATAGGCCCACATCCTATGGCCATGTTCGAAGTGAACCTCTTAACTCCTGCTCAATTTGGAGCTTTTGTACCCTGGCTCGTCATCAACCGCGGACCCCTCAGTGCACTACTGCATCCAAATACCGTCAATCCAGTGACTGGAGAACACGAAGAAGAGTTAAGAGACCATACTCAGCGAGCGACTTGGTTAGGTGAGAGAGTTATACTCGATACGAATATATTAAAGTGACTCGCGGAGCACAACGCAGGCAGGAAGGCAACAGCAGAGAAGGAGGCTCTAGAGAAGAAGTAGAAGCATAGCTGCTAACGTTTAAATCTGGACTATGAATTATGATAGTGTATTGAACATTAGCGAAACCACCAGTTCACAGACGCGTTGACATCTGACCCCATGCTCTTTATGCTATGCCACCATCCCTTGGGAATAAAAAGCGCATCTCCAGGACTTACAATGACTTCAAAGCCGTGTTTTGGTGCCGATTCTCCCCACGTTGATTCCTCGAGAGCGGTCCGTTCTGGACCTTCCATCATTTCGTTTCCTCGAAAATTGCTAGATGCATGTTGTTTAATTCTTTGTTGGACCTCTCGGAAGATGGCCGATCCAATATCTGGCCTGAAGAGTCTCACTCTTTTCCGACTGGCCAATTGGACAAATAGGTTTGGGTTTGGGTCTCTGTGCAATGGTGTATAAGTAGGTGGGATTCCTAACCAAACATTTGCATCGTAAATATCCCCCTTTCCAGCCTCTTTTACCAATGTCGGAGTAGGCAAATCATCTCGTAATTGCTTTGGTAGATCCGTGATTTGTGCTTGTGCAATATATAATCGTTTTATCGGCGATGGAGAGTTTGGATTGCAAGCTTGGAGGAATAGGGAGAAAGGTGCGTTGAATCTGTGAAAGGTGGTATCATCTGGTATCTGTGACAAGTAGAGTGCGAGTTCTGTACGTCCACCTCCATCTGACGGCCGCTGCAGGTTTTGCAGAGTCTGTAGAGAATGTGGGTCGGCATCGGTAATCAATTCATAAGGCAAAATAGTGCCGCTGAAAGAGGATAGATAGGATTGAGACAGGACGAGACTGTCTTGTAAGTTCTGGGGGCTATCGCGATCCCGAGGCCATTGTAGGCCAAACCATTTACCTGCCGCCGGAAAGGATATAGAGGGCGCTGGGAAGTCGTTATTCGTGGTTATCAACAGCGGCTTTTCCGGGAGAAATGCTTTGCGCCGGAACTCATCAACGTCGACATCGTTGAATTGACCGGTAATTGTCTCGACAGGTAATAGATTGGAGATCCTGCTAAAGGAGGAATAGAAACACCGTGGGATTCGTGCACTTGTTGTCAGAATCCTTGCAATTTGCATGTCTGGCGTGCAGTTGTTGATTTTGGCTCAAGGAAGAAACCTTTCCGCCTCACGTGCGCCTTTCAACTGTCTCTCGCTTCGAAACTTCGGCCAAGTGTCTCCAGCGCTCCCCCTTAATTATAATCTCTCCATCTATCAACTGCAGAGTCTGCGGACACTTCAATTCAGAAGCATTCGCAATTTTACTGCCTACTTGAAGAGTAATCATGCTGACTCATGTAGTTGGTACAACGCCATCTTGTGCTTGAGACATTTAGACCTCGGTATCCGGTTATGTAGAATGCGGGGAAAGAATCCAGCGGTAATGTGAAAACAATGGCTTTGAAATTATCTCTTTTTATTAGTTTGGTTACCATGATAATATTAAGGAGTAGCAGAGCGGTTACATCACTTCCTATTACCTTTCTAACATTGTTCTCCTGAGTCTTTTTTTTACAAATCTCATTGTACTTCAGTATGTCTTTTATCGGTTCAAATGGGGTAAGTTACCCGATCATCAGTATACTTACATATTCTAATATACAGAAGGCGAGGGAGTATGGGTCCACTATCAGGAAAAATAATGGCTATGATGCAAAGAGCTATACCTACTATCCCGTAGTTATTATCGGTGCTGGTCACTCCGGCATCGCCATGGCTTGTCGTTTGAAGGATGTGCTTGGGTTTGATCAATATCGCCTATTTGACAAGCAGAGTGGTCTTGGGGGTACTTGGTGGATTAATCGCTATCCTGGTGTTGCATGTGACATGTGAGTTTCTGTTTTATTGTACATCAGAATAATGGCTAACTTTAAAAGTCCGGCTATCTTCTACTCTTTCTCCTTTTGCCCCAATCCAGATTGGAAGAGTTTCTGTCCAGGGGGGCCAGAAATCGTTGAGTATCTTCAAGGTGTTTGTGAGAAATACCAGATCGTCGACAAAATCCAACTTAATTCTGATGTAGTAGAAGCTCGGTGGCTTGAATCAGAACAAGTGTGGGAACTGACCATTTGCCATTTGGTATTTGGTTTCGGAGATCTCAGTTCGTCCGATCGGACTCTGAAAGTTCAAGCGGCTGGCCTACAATCCCCTTATACGCATGAAGAAAAGGTCAGATGCAAGATTCTAGTCAGTGGAGTCGGAGGTTTGGTTGAACCGAAGCCGTTCCCAGAAGGTATCCCCGGCCAAGAAAGATTTCAAGGCCAGATCTTCCATTCTGCGAGGTGGAATTACGATGTGGATTTAAAAGACAAGAATATAGTGGTTGTAGGCACAGGAGCTTCCGCTACTCAATTTGTCCCGGAACTTATCCCTCGGTACTCAGCGAAATCTGTCACCCAATTGATGAGATCACCTCCCTGGGTATTGCCCAGATCAACGCCCCCCCTTGGACACGAAGGTTGGGATCAATGGTCACCGTGGCTAGCTAAAAACGTTCCTGGATATGGCAAGCTCACGCGATTTGTAATATTCAGCATCATAGAAACCGACTGGCTGCTCTTTGGAACTGGGCCGAATAATGAAAGAGCTCGGAAAAAGCTGGAAGAGAAGCTTCTGGAATATATTCGGACAACCCCCAAGAAGTACCATGAGATTCTTACGCCCAACTACGTTGTTGGATGCAAAAGAAGGATATTTGATGTCAAATGGTTCGATTCATTGAAAGATCCTAACATTGAGCTCACCACTCTACCCTTGACTAGCGTTGCCGAGAAAACTGTTACTCTTGGGCCAGGCCGCACTTATCCACCTCCAAGGGCCGGTGAAAATATCCCTTCAGACAGCCAATTAGAAATCCCGGCGGATGTCATCATTCTCGCAAACGGTTTCGACACTACAGCATGGTTTCACCCCTTACAAGTTTATGGACGAGGCGGCAAGCAGCTCCATGATGTCTTTGCAGAAAGAGGAGGGCCTCAAATGTATATGGGCTTAGTTATGGATGGATTTCCTAACTTCTTCACTCTATGGGGTCCTAATACAATTACTGGTCACTCATCCGCAATCTTGGCTATTGAGAATATGGTTAATCTAAGCTTGAAGTTCGTAAAACCTATTTTGAATGGCGAAGTGGTTCGTACGGAGATCAAGAAAAAAGCTGAGATTGAATGGGCAGAGGATATTCAAAGGGCCTCGAAGAAATTGATTTGGTATACCCCGAACTGTAGGAGTTGGTATGTCAATGTAAGTGCCTAGGTTCTTATAGTACCTTTGCCATTTTTGGTAGCTTTGGGGGATAAAAGCCCTGAAATGCTCAGATATTGAAGGGTGAATGCTTTAAGCGTTGTGAAACATTCTCCTTCTCCCCCGGCTTCCCTTTTTTCCCCGTATGGCAGGACTAACTCAAAAATTCCGACTTATAGGATGGTTGGAACTCTACAGTATATCCGTAAGTCTTTCCCCTAATATTCTGCTTTTATTAGCATTTAAGGAGCTTGCAATACCTTTCTCCCAACTCTACCAGCTCCATAGCTCAATCAAAACTTACTCGAACATCTTGCAGATACACACAAGTCCACTTTACCTATCGATGTATGTTTCCCACTTGGTCGGACTGGGATATTACCTACACGCCTCGAGGTCTCATCAAAAAGCGCACCAAAACCTTCTTTAAATATCTAGCTCTCATTACATTTATTCTTGGTATCCGAGGTGTAAAACGAAGTGGGGGCGTCCAGAGTATAAAAGACAGAATAAAAAACTACGTTCAGATTATATTACTTGGGGTTGCTCGTACTTCATCGAAGGTGGCGTCAAAGATTTGATTATGCTAGGGTTCAGTTGTAAATTTTAGAGATAGAACCTAACTTAAAGCCATTTAAGAAGAACAGTAGTGATACGCTGTATTTTAAGTCTCTACATAAATCGCTTAAGAAAAGTAACGTGAATTTCACAAGATGTCTTCGCTTTGAAAACCAATGTCCTTAAAAAGGACTAGTCTACCTCTGGAGCTAATCACAAACTCGTCAAATTCGATAATACCTAAAGATCCTAATAGTTCCGAAAAACTGTTTCGTCAATAATACACAAGATTATTCGTTAATAATTGCGAAAACTCCTTCCTCCCACCAGCCGGAATTACCCTAACCCTAAGCACCTGACGTAAGTAACTAATAAATCCCTATAAATCCATGGCTAGTTCGTCTGACTGGGAAGCCTGTCATCGGTCGCAGACGCCTCAACTACCCTCAACAACAAAATGCGGGAAGTGTCACGGCAAATTTCCGAAATAGGCAGCTCGAAGAAGATCTAGCTTTCTAGAAGAGAACCAATCTAGTCTTCCTGCAGATCAACGTGCCGAGCTGCTACCCGCTTTGCAACTCAACGATTACACAACGCGCTCTCATGGAACTCGACGGTAGTCCTAGTAGAAGGAGAAGGCTTTAATTCAATGGATTGAGCTTCCTGGGCAGCCAGGCAATTGGGGTTTCAATGGCCTTGAAGCAGAACACAGCAATCTACTAAAACAGATTCCCATCTCAACAAGACGGTCAGCTGCAGGCATGAGCCGGGTATATGGGGCCGGTTATGTCCTCAACTGCCAGGTACAGGTACAGCTGATCTCACATTCCTAATTCGTTATCGCCGCAACTAGATGGCGGGGATCGTGCAGGGGAAATGCGCCTTGTTATATTATTCTCTCCCGCATGCATAGATAGCTACTTGTACACCGCGCAGCTTTCCCCACGCGCAGGCTTCGAGGGGCCCGACGTCGATAGATAAGTCGTGAATGATTTTCCTTAAATGTAACGCTTTCCTTCTGTCTGATTGAGACCCATTAGTGGTGTGGAACTCGCTCAAGCATCAGTTTTCCATCTTCTCAATCATGCATCTTCAACTCCTTCTCGGCGTTGT
>Ga0302320_10018558_pt1 | contig 14021 bp, 8 predicted proteins | sample Bog_T0_3_FD_202130 | JGI IMG/M metagenome (GOLD analysis project Ga0302320, IMG submission 202130) | Peat permafrost microbial communities from Stordalen Mire near Abisko, Sweden - Bog_T0_3 | ecosystem: Environmental > Terrestrial > Soil > Wetlands > Peat | place: Sweden: Abisko, Stordalen Mire... | reverse complement strand
CCGATCGATCAGCGCTTGGTACTTCTTGAGTGCGGACGGGAGCCTTGGAATCGGCGCCGCGCGGTGTTGCTCGATGATCTCCACGACGCTCTTGCCGCGGAACGGCACATTGCCCGTGAGCATCTCATAGATGACCGCTCCGCAACTGTACAGGTCGCAGCGAACGTCCGGCTCCTGGCCGTCCACCTGCTCCGGGCTGACGTAGTAGGGTGACCCGACGCTCATATTGGGACGCGTGATCGCGAACGCGGCGGTGCCGGAGCGTGCCAGGCCGAAATCTATCAGCACCAGCCGATTGTCCTCGGTGAGCATGAAATTGGACGGTTTCAGATCGCGGTGCACGATGCTGGCCAGGTGCACGACGTGCAAGGCTTCGGCGATCTGCAAGGCGTAGTTCACCGCCTCCACCTCGCTCACCGGATTGCGCAATCGATCCCGAAGGCTGCCGCAGGGAAAGTACTCGAGCGCCAAAAAGCAGAACTCATCCGTTACGCCGAAGTCGATCACATCGGCGACTGCACGGTGATTGAGCTTCGACAGTAGGTCGCATTCCCGCAGGAAGCGCTGACGATGCTCCGGGGAGACATCCGCGATGCGTTGCAGTTTCACCGCCACCAGCATCGGAGAGTCGCAGTGCTCGGCAAGGTACACCTCGCTCAGATGCGACTCGGACAGGCGCTTGATGATTCGATAACCCGGCACTCCCCACAAGCCTGAGCTGGCCGAGGCGTCGGGCTTGGTTGCCTCGGCTTGGCGCTCGATCGCGGCTTCCGGCTTGAGCGCATCGACGGCGCGCAGCGCACTGGTGATTTCCGCCGGATCGACGCTGTGTATGGGCCAATAATCCCTGGCACCCGCCTTGATGGCGCGCACCGCATGGCGCTCATTGCCGCCGCGAGCAATCACAAACACCGGCAGTCGCGGCGCCTGGTCGTGCAAACGGCTCAATGTCAGCAAGGCATCCGATCCTTCGGCCGAGAATTCCAGCACCAGGAACAATGTGGCGTAGCGCCGCAAGTCGCCGATGGGAATGGCCTCGAACGCACTGCGCGTGGCGCTGTCGAATCGCTGACTGGCGCCCGCGCGATGCAGCAGGTCCGCTATTTTCAGGCGTAGTTCCAGATCATCGTGCACGATCAGGCCCGGCGCCGCGCCTGCACCGCGGCGCAGCGATTCGCTTGCAGCGGCTTTATTCGGCGATGTCATGGGGTCGCGTCACTTGTCCAGCTTGAAGGTCAATCGCAGCTTGGTAGCGCGCGTGACCTGCGCTTGATCCTTGGGTATCGGCTCATAGCGTGCCGCGCTAATGGCGTCCATTGCCGCGCGATCGAACACCTTGCGCGGCGAGCTGTCGGTCACCTGGATGTTGCCGGTACGCCCGTTGGCTAACACCGTGAAGCTTAGGTCCACCCAGCCTTCGGTGCCGCGGGTGGCGGCGTCCACTGGATATTGAGGGGCCACAGGCCGGAGCAGCTTCAGCGGCAGGTCCGCGCCCGCGGGGGCTGCCGTCGCCTGTGCCAATTTGGCCTGCAGTGCGCTGGCCTCCGCCGAACCGCCCAGCTTCAGGGCGCCCTGCAGGCTCGCCTGCGCTTCGGCCACGTGTCCCTGATCGTATTGCGAACTGGCGCGAGCGAGGAGCTGTGCCTGCACAGTATGTGAGAGCTCGGGCAAGGCTTCGTGCTGCGGATTCGCAGCCTTCAACGAGGCCAAATAGAACACAGCACTGTCTTGGCCCGGCTCGAGCAGGCTGCCTTGCGCAACCCGGGACTTGACCAGATCGACCAGTCGCGATTGCTCGCGCTTCTCCCCCGCGAGGGCTGCGCGCGCAGCGCCTGCCTCATGCTGCAGTTCGGCAATTGAGGCCGCCGGCACATCGCATAGCTGCGCCTGGGCCAGTAGCCGGTCCGCCTCATCCAGGCGATGTTGGTCGAGCGCAGAGCGTGCGGCCACCATCAAATGCTGGCCGTATTCGTGCATGGCCGTGGTCAATGCCGTCGAGCCGGCGCCGGCCTTGCTGGCCAGGGCAAAATAATGCGCAGCGCTGTCGTTTGCAGGGTCGACCAAGTGCTCTTGCTGCACGCGGACCTGGGCCGTCTTGAGCAGCCGGTCCACATCCGACTCGCTTTGGCGGTGCTTGAGGTCGTCCCGCAGCTGCGCGAGCTGGGGAGGCGTCAATGATTTGGCGCGCCCGGCTTCCTCGATCAATGCGGATGCGCGCTCGTAGTTGCCTGCGTCGATGGCGGCTTGAATCAGCGATGAACCGAGATCCGCGCGCATCTTGGAAAGCCGCGCATCCAGCGCTTGAACCCGTGGATCGCCGGGAATGATGCCTCGCGCGATTTCCAACGCCTGTAGGGCGGAATCCACGTGCTGCTGATCGAGCGCGGTCTGGGCCTTGCTCAGCAACAGCTCCGCCAGGCGATCGAGTCCCTGCTTGGCCTCGGCGTTATTCGCATCATAGGCCAGGACCGAGTGGTAGTACCCCAGAGCGCTGTTGTCGGCCGGGTCTATGTAGCGCCGCTCGAGCATGGCTTGCGCAGCCTTCTCCAGTAGCGCATCCACCGAATCAGCGCCGCTGTGTTGCCCCGGCGCCGTGGCCCGCGCCGCATCGAGCGCCGCACCCGGCGTCGCAGCCGGCGTCGCAGCCGGCGTCGCAGCCGGCGCCGCAGCCGGCGCCGCAGCCGGCGCGACGGCGTGTATGGGCGCCGGGGATGAGTTCTTGAATAGAAAGTACCCGAGTACGGCCACCAGCACCAGCGCCAGCACCCCCGCGCCGATCATCAAGGCGGTCTTGCGGACGGCAGGGGCAGATGCCTGTCCCGGCTGCGCATCCGCTTTGCCCAACAATTCGATCCGGGTCTGCACCTCGTCGTAGGCGCGGCCCATCGCATCGTTGAAGGACTGTGCGCTGAACGGCACCACCACCATCGAGACGATCTGATTCTGCTGCGCCAAACGCGTCCATTGGGCCGCCATGGCCGCCGTGTCGACGGCAATAACGGCGAGACGTGGCGAATGCCGCTGTATTTTCGCAAGTTGCGTCGCGATGTCGGTTTCGCCGCGGCCGTCCCAGATCACGATTGCGGCGTACCCAGGCTCGATCGTGCTCAATAGCTGGTCCACGGAGTCGATGTGCTTGAGCACCACCTCGCTGGTAACGACCGCGCCTACCTGGGGCCATAGGGAATCGTCCGAGGTGATCAACAGCGCCTGGCGTTTTTGCTTCGGGCGCGGCGGCGGTGCGCCGGAAGCCACGCCGCTTTCCACCGCCTCATGCTGAATCTTTGTCGCGCCAGTAGCCATCCTCTATCTCCGTAAGCCGCTCGATCAAGACTTTCGATTTGACAAGGTGAGGGTAGGGAATTCACGGTTTCGCGGAATTGTTCAGATCACAGTTCACAACGCCGGAGCGGCTGCGGACGCTCAGGAATCCCTGGAAATTCGCTAACTGTGAGCAAGTTCTCGAATTGGCGTCGCGTTTTAGAAACGGAATCCGCTGGTTTTCCCGCGTAGCACGCTCGGCGCCCGGTCTTTCAATGTGCGCTAGGATGCGGGGGTGCGCCCCGACTCCGTTCCGCCTCCCGACTCCGCGCGGTCGTCCGTGTCCATCGCGACGCGGTGGTATGTTCTGTTGCTGCTGACGGCGGTCTATGCGCTCAACATCGCCGACCGCTTCATGATCTCGACGCTCATCGAACCGATCAAGGCGGATTTGCACCTGTCGGACTCAGCCGTCGGGTTGCTGACCGGTGTCGCGTTGGCAATTTTCTACGTGACGGCAGGATTGCCGCTTGCGCTGCTTGCCGACCGGCGCAGCCGCCGCAACATGATTGTGGCCGCGCTGTGCGCGTGGTCGGTGGCGACGGCCGCTTGCGGGCTGATTCGCAGCTTTGCGCAATTCATGGTCGCCCGCATCCTCGTAGGAGTCGGCGAGGCGGGAGGCACACCGCCTTCCCAATCCCTGGTGTCCGACTATTTCCCGCCCGAGCGCAGAGCGCTGGCCCTGTCGATCTTCTCGCTTGGCGCCTCCCTGGGATCGATGATCGGCGCCATGTCCGGCGCCATCAGCGAGCATTGGGGTTGGCGCTCGGCGTTCTTCGTGCTGGGCCTGCCGGGAGTGCTGCTGGCGCTGCTGATCTGGATGACCGTGCGCGAACCCGAGCGGGGGCGCCTGGACAGCGCCTCTGTGCGTCGGGCCCGAGAGGCCGTGAGCTTCAGGAGAACCCTGGAGTACACGTGGCGGCATCCGACGCTGCTCCACTGCCTGATCGGCGGTTCGGTATTTACGCTGTGGGCCTGGGGGCTAATGTGGTGGACGCCGTCCTACCTGGTGCGATCGCATAACCTTTCCTTGGGGGCGGCGGGCGATACCTTATCGCTGATCAACGGACTTGGCGGCTCGATTGCGTTGATCGCGACGAGTTTGGCGATGCCGCTGATTGAGAAGCGCGGTCCGCGCGCCGTGCCGCTGTTCACGGCGCTGGTCATCGCCGCCGGAATCCTTCCCTCGATGATTGCCTTCTATACCTCGTCGACCAACATGGCCGTGGCGATGCTGTGGATTTTCATACCGCTGTCGTACTGCACCTTCGGTCCAATATTCGCACTGGTGCAGAATCTGGTTCCGGCCGAAATGCGTTCGCAATCAGTCGCGCTGCTGCTGTTCCTGGCCAACATTGCCAATCTGGTGATCGCGCCTCAGCTGGTCGGAATCCTCAGCGATGCATTGGAGCCGCGATTCGGAGCGGAATCCCTGCGCCTGGCATTGCTGCCCCTGACCTTGTGCGGCATTTGGGCCGCGGTGCATTTCCTGATCGTTGCGCGCCGCTCGCGGGTCTCGGGCGGCGAAGATCAGGCCGCCTCTGCCGCCTTGCTCGAGTCCGGATCGTAGCCCAGGTTGGGCGCCAGCCAGCGCTCGGCTTCGGCCACGCTCATGCCCTTGCGCTGGGCATAGCTCAGGACTTGATCGCGATCGATCTGCCCGACGCCAAAGTAATGCGCCTTTGGGTGGGAGAAATAGAATCCGCTGACCGCCGCCGTCGGGAACATCGCAAAGGATTCGGTCAGTCGAATGCCTGCGTTGTGTGCCGGGTCCAATAACTGCCACAACGTGGCTTTTTCCGTGTGATCCGGACAGGCAGGATAGCCCGGGGCCGGCCTGATGCCTTGATACTCCTCGCGCATCAGGGCGGCGCCATCGAAGCGTTCCGCCGCGGCGTAACCCCAAAGCTCGCGCCGCACCCGCTCGTGCATGCGCTCTGCGAATGCCTCGGCCAAGCGATCCGCCAGGGCTTTCAGCATGATGCTGCTGTAGTCGTCGTGCGCCGCTTCGAAGCGCGCCACGTGCTCGTCGATGCCGATGCCTGCGGTAACCGCAAATGCTCCCAGATAGTCGGCGCGGCCGCTTGATGTTGGCGCGACGAAATCGGCAAGGCAAAGCTGCGCCTGGTCCTGTGCCTTGGACTTCTGCTGCCGCAGTTGATGTAAGCGCCGCCTGACCGCCTGGCGAGTGTCGTCGACGTACACGTTGATGTCGTCGTCACCCGTGCTATTCGCGGGAAACAGCCCGACCACCGCCCGCGCCTGCAGCCAGTTTTCCTCGACCAGCCGCTTCAGCATGCGGGTGGCATCCGCATACAGGCCACTGGCGGCCTCCCCGACAACCGGGTCGCGCAGAATATCCGGAAACTTGCCGGTGAATTCCCAGGCATTGAAGAACGGCATCCAGTCGATATAGGGCACCAGCTCCTCGAGGGGATAGCGCTCGAAGCTGCGCACTCCGAGGAAGCTGGGAACCGGCGGGATGTACGTGGACCAGTCGATCTTGAATTTCTTGGCCCGCGCCTGGGCCAGTGACAGTTGCGGGGCCTTTGCGCTCTTGTTGCGGTGCTGCTCGCGGCGGCGCACGTTTTCCGCCTTGATGTTCGCCACATACGCGTCGCGCGTGCTAATCGTCACGAGCTGTTGGCACACACCGACCGAGCGCGACGCATCCTTTACATAGATGACGGCGCCCTCGTATTGCGGATCGATTTTGACCGCCGTGTGCGCCGGCGACGTGGTCGCGCCGCCAATCAGCAGCGGCTGCTTGTAGCCCAAGCGCTGCATCTCCTTGGCGACATGCACCATCTCGTCCAGCGAGGGGGTGATCAGGCCGGAGAGTCCGATGAGACTCGCGCCCTCACGGGTGGCGGCCTCGAGGATTTTTTCGCAGGACACCATGACGCCGAGATCGATCACTTCGAAGTTATTACACTGCAACACCACTCCCACGATGTTCTTGCCGATGTCGTGCACATCGCCCTTCACCGTGGCGACCACGATTTTTCCGTTCGAGCGGCTGGCGCCGGATTTCTCGCGCTCGATGTACGGAATCAAGACCGCCACGGCCTTTTTCATGACGCGCGCCGACTTGACGACCTGAGGCAGGAACATCTTGCCGGCACCGAACAGATCGCCCACCACGTTCATGCCGTCCATCAGCGGTCCCTCGATGACATCGAGTGGACGTTTGGCCTCGAGCCGCGCCTCTTCGGTGTCCTCGGCCACGAATTCATCGAGGCCTTTCACGAGCGCATGTTGCAAGCGCTGGTTCACGGGTAGCTTGCGCCACTCGAGGTCATCGCCGCGCTTGACGCTGCCGCCGCCTTTGAAGCGCTCGGCGACCTCCAGCAGGCGCTCCGTGGCATCCGTGCGCCGCGCCAAGATGACATCCTCCACGCACTCGCGTAAGTCAGGCGGTATGCCTTCGTAGATCGCAAGCTGGCCCGCGTTCACGATGCCCATGGTCAGGCCCGCGCGGATGGCGTGGTACAGAAATACCGAATGCATGGCCTCACGCACCGGATCGTTGCCGCGAAAGGAAAACGAGACGTTGCTGACGCCGCCGCTGATGTGCACCGCCGGCATCCGCTGCTTGATCGCGGCGGTGGCCTCGATGAAATCGAGGCTGTAGCGATTGTGCTCCTCGATGCCGGTCGCGACCGCGAAGATATTCGGGTCGAAGATGATATCTTCGGGCGCGAACCCGATGTTTTCGGTGAGCAGCCGGTAGGCCCGCTCGCAGATGCCCACTTTGCGCGCCAGCGTATCCGCCTGTCCCGCTTCATCGAACGCCATGACGACCACCGCGGCGCCATAGCGCGCGCACAGGCGCGCCTGAGCCAGAAAGGTCTTCTCGCCTTCCTTGAGGCTGATCGAGTTGACGATCGGCTTGCCCTGAACGCATTTGAGTCCCGCCTCGATCACCGACCATTTGGAAGAGTCGATCATGATCGGCACGCGCGCGATATCCGGCTCGCCGGCAATCAGGTTCAGAAACCGTGACATCGCGGCCTGGGAATCGAGCATGCCCTCGTCCATGTTCACGTCGATGATTTGCGCGCCGTTCGCCACCTGCTGGCGGGCGATGTCGACGGCCGCCGCGTAATCGCCGGCTTCGATCAGCTTGCGGAACTTGGCAGAACCGGTGACATTGGTGCGCTCCCCGACGTTCACGAACAGGCTGGCGGCATCGATGCGCAGCGGCTCCAAGCCGCTGAGCCGGCAGGCCTGCGGAATGCTTGGGAGCACGCGTGGCGAGGCGCCGGCGAGCGCTGCGGCGATGGCGCGAATGTGCTCCGGCGTGGTCCCGCAACAGCCGCCCGCCATGTTGAGGAACCCGCTGGCGGCGAACTCGGCCAAAATCTCTGCGGTCTGCGCGGCGGTCTCGTCGTATTCGCCGAAGGCATTGGGCAGGCCGGCGTTCGGATACGCGCACACATACGTGTCCGCGATGCGCGCCAGCTCCTCGATATACGGCCGCAGCTGGCGGCCGCCGAGCGCGCAATTGAGTCCCACCACCGCCGGACGGGCGTGGCGGATGGAATTCCAGAATGCCTCGGTGGTTTGGCCCGACAAGGTGCGTCCCGAGGCATCGGTGATCGTGCCGGATACCATGAGGACCAACTCCACTTCGCGTTTGTCCATCACCTCGCGCACCGCGAACAGGGCCGCCTTCGCATTCAACGTATCGAACACGGTCTCGATCAGGATCGCATCGACGCCGCCTTCGATGAGCGCGTCGGTGGCTTCGCGGTAGGCCGCGACCAGCTGATCGAAACTGACATTGCGAAATGCCGGATCGTTGACGTCCGGCGATAGCGAGGCGGTGCGCGAGGTGGGTCCGAGCGCGCCGGCCACAAAACAGCGCCGGCCGGTTTGTTCGGTTACCTCGTCGGCCACCTGTCGCGCCAGGCGCGCGGCGGTGAGGTTCAAATCCCGGACCACCGACTCCATGCCGTAGTCCGCCTGCGAAATCGCATTGGAATTGAAGGTATTGGTGCAAATGATGTCGGCGCCCGCCAGCAAGTAATCGCGGTGGATGGCGGCGACGATGGCCGGTTGGGTGATCGACAGCAGATCGTTGTTGCCGCGCACATCGCGCGGCCAATCGGCGAAGCGCTCTGCGCGGAACTGCGCCTCGCTCAAAGAGTGGCGTTGCAGCATCGTGCCCATGGCGCCATCGAGAATCACCAGCCGCCGGCTAAAGGTGGCCAATAATTCCTCGGATCGGGCTGCCAACCGCGGCGCATCCATTCAGGCCACCTGCGCTTCATCGTGCGGCCGCAGGCCCAACGCATGGCAAATGGCGAAGGTCAATTCCGCTCGATTCAGAGTGTAGAAGTGAAACTCCTCGACACCGTGCTGGCGCAGTCGGCGCACCTGCTCGATTGCCACATTCGCCGCGATCATGCGGCGAGTTTCCGGATCCTCGTCCAAGCCATCGAACAGGCGGCACAGCCACTCCGGCACCGAAGTGCCGCAGCGCGCCGCGAAGCGCAGCATTTGCGGAAAGCGCGTGATCGGCAGAATTCCCGGCACGATGTTCGCGCGTATTCCAGCCGCGGCACACCGATCGCGATAGCGCAGAAAAACATCGGTGTCGAAGAAGAACTGAGTGATTGCGCGGCCGGCGCCCGCATCGATCTTGCGTTTCAAATTTTCCAGGTCCGCATCCACCGTGCCCGATTCTGGATGACCTTCCGGATAGGCCGCGACCGAAATGTCGAAGCTGCCTGCGCCCTTGAGTCCCCCCACCAAGTCGGAGGCGAAGGCAAAACCGTCCGCCTGCGGCTGGTAGCGACCGTCCGCCGACCGATGGCTCGCCGGCACATCGCCACGCAATGCGACCAGATGCCGCACGCCCTCGTCCCAGTATTCGCGCGCGAGCCCAAGCACTGCATCGCGCGAAGCCGCCACGCAGGTCAGGTGGGGAGCCACGCGTAGATCGGTCTCGCGCAAAATTCGCAGCACGCACTCATGGGTGCGCGCGCGGGTGGAGCCGTCGGCCCCGTAGGTGACCGACACGAAGTGAGGTTGCAAGGGGGCCAGCCGCTTGACCGCGTCCAATAGCTGGCGCGCCATGGCGTCATCACCGGGCGGAAAGAACTCAAAGGACACGGCTACCGGGTTCGGCATGACTAACAGCATGAAACCAGTTGAGATATGATTCAAACTCATTATCTTCATATTAGGGATGAAACCCGCTCATGCCATCCACTGCCCTGGAACTGCGCCATTTGGAGACTTTGTTGGCATTGGCCGAGTGCGGCAGCCTGTCCAAGGCCGCAGCGAGGCTATTCCTCACCCAGTCCGCACTCTCTCACCAACTAAGAATGCTGGAAGGCCACTACGGGGCTGCCCTGGTGGAAAAAAATGTCCGGCCGCTGCGCTTTACCGCGATCGGTCAGCGACTGCTGGCCCTTGCCCGCACGGTCCTGCCCGAAGTGGCCGAGGCCGGACGGGACGTGGCGCGCCTCGCTCAAGGCCATGCCGGCCAGCTGCGCATTGCAGTCCAATGCCACAACTGCTTCGACTGGCTCATGCCGGCGATGGACGCCTACCGCTCGCTCTGGCCCGAGGTGGAGCTCGATATAATTTCGGGATTCGTGGTGAATCCGCTGCCGCTGTTGGAGCGCGGCGAAGCCGAACTGGCGGTGGTGCACGACAAGCCGGAACCGAATCCCCATCTGTCCTTCAGCCCGTTGTTTCGCTATGAAAGCGTCGCGCTGATGAGCCCTCGGCACCGGTTGGCGGCCAAATCCTGGCTGCAGGCTGAGGATTTCGCCGAGGAAACCTTGATCACCTATCCCGTGCCCGACGAAATGCTGGACGTGATGAAGCACTGCCTGACCCCGGCCGGCGTGAACCCTCGACGGCGCACTGCGGAGCTCACGGTGGCGATACTGCAATTGGTGGCGAGCGGCCGCGGCATCGCGGCGCTGCCCTCATGGTCAGTGGGCAACTACATTGACCGCGGCTACGTAGTGTCGCGCCCCATCGGCCAGGACGGACTGCGTTGCGAGCTGTATGCCGCGACCAGCCGCGCCGGCGGCGAGGCCGCCTATATAAGAGAGTTCATTGCCCTGACGCGTACTCAAAGCCTGACCGAGCTTGCGGGAGTGTCGGCATTATAAGTAAAGCCGATGGTTATATAACCTCCGTGGGGGAATAGGATGCCTGAGGGGGGAGAAATTATGATGCGGCCCATGCGGATATTGCTGGCGGTGTTTGCGCTAGTGCTGATGAGCACGGCCGTAGTGCGGGCGCAGACCTACACCGAACTGTACAGCTTCTGCGCCACTCTGGACGGGTGTCCCAACGGCGCTTTCCCGATCTCGCTGATCCAGGCGACGGATGGGAATTTCTACGGGACAACTTCTTTTGGCGGCGCACCAGAAACCGATATTTGCGCGAATGTTTCAGGCGACCATGGATGTGGAATTGTGTTCAAGATCACTCCGGCCGGCGAGCTGACAACCCTGCACTGGTTTTGTAAAGCGCAAGCGTGCACGGACGGCCTATACCCCAGCCCATTGGTACAGGCCGCCAACGGGGACTTCTACGGAACTACGGAAATGGGCGGCGCGAATGCTTACGGAACGATCTTCAAGATCACTCCCGGCGGGGAGCTGACCACGCTGCACAACTTTTGCACGCTGCCCAACTGCGCGGACGGCTTCGCACCGATAACCGGGCTGATTCAAGCAACCGACGGAGATCTCTACGGGACGGCTGGGGGCGGCACCAATAGCGGCGGCATTATCTACAAAATCACTCCCAGCGGGGCGCTGACCACGCTATACAACTTTTGCACACTGCCCAACTGCACGGATGGCGAGTATCCCTTCGCTGCACTGATCCAGGCCGCCGATGGGAATTTTTACGGCACCACCACCGCGGGTGGGGCCAACGGACACGGAACCGTCTTCAAGATCACCCCGAGTGGGGCGCTGACCACGCTGTCCAATTTTTGCGCCTTACCCAACTGCGTGGACGGCAGTTTCCCCTACGGCGTCGCCCTGATCCAGGCCACCAACGGGGACTTTTACGGAGTAACCGCAGCGGGCGGCGCCAACGATAGGGACGAATGCACCGGTTCTGGGGGTGTAGGATGTGGAACCGTCTTCAGCGTCACTCCCAGCGGGGCGCTGACCACGCTGTATAGCTTCGATGGTACTGACGGCTACGATCCCGCCACGCTGATTCGGGCGACCAACGCGGACTTCTATGGGACGACCTTTAATGGCACGACCAGACTTAGTGGAACCGCCTTCCAGATCACCGCCGCCGGGACGCTGACCACCCCGCACACCTTTTGTAGTCAGCCAAAGTGCGCGGACGGCGCCCACTCGGAGTCACTGATGCAGGCAACCAACGGAAACCTCTACGGGACGACCACGGGTGGCGGAACCACCACCAATGGAACCGTATTCAGCATAGACCTGGGGCTTGGCCCGTTCGTCGCGCTGCAGACGAACTCCGGTGAGCCGGGCGCGAGGGTGACCATTCTTGGCAACGACCTGACCGGCGCCGCCAGCGTGACGTTCAACGGCACGGCAGCGCCGTTCGCGGTCAACTCCACCGGTACCGCCATCGCGGCGACGGTTCCGACCGGTGCGACGAGCGGACCAGTTCAGGTGGTCACGCCGAATGGCACGCTCGATAGCAACAAGCCTTTCAGGGTGCGATAGCAGCGCCGGCTAGACCGGCTCAGTGCCGGGAAGCCGAGCCGCCATCGAAATAGCGCCTCTTCCAACGCCGGTTCGTCTTCGAATGACAGTTCACGCGCTTCAAGCAGTGCGCGGAAAATCGCCAGCACGGCCTGGCGATTGAAACCATAACGACTTCGCAAAACCCATTCTGACTCAAGAACCACCAGTAGCGAGACGAGTACGAGTTCGTCACGACTCAGTGCTTGCTCAACGAGCCGGCGCGCGCAGCGTGTCTGATCCACGTCGTCCAGAACGATCAACCGGACAACAACGTTCGTATCGATTCCGAGCATCGGTTTCGGGCTACCGACTCAGCTGCGCGATCGGCACCCGCTTTTTGCCCGGAGGCTTGAACGAGATGTCCGTTATGCTCCGGTTCTTCACACGCATAATGATCGTGCCGTCCTCGAGAACGGTAAAATGTATTCGATCTCCCGACTTAAGGTTTGCAGCGGCGCGAACATCTTTGGGTATTGTCGTCTGTCCTTTGCTGGTTACTGTCGCGAAAGCCATGGTAGGTCCGTGCCCGTCGGGGGGTTACTCGCTTGACACCGTTATGCGAATGATTATCATTAGTGTTAGCGTTCGCATGCCGACTTCGGCCATCAACGGGATGAATCCTTGTAATGGGACTAAGTGCCATTCGTTTTGCCGCGTGCATCGCGGCTCTTCTGACAGCGATGTTCGCCCAAGCGGCTGACGATGTCCCACTGCTGTTGTCCTCGACTGCGGCCACCTCGCCCGGCGCCGCCTCCTCCGGCGATGAGCTGCAGGAAATCGTGGTCACCGCCCAGAGGCGCCGCCTGAACCTGCGCAGCATGCAGCTCGACGATGCGCGCGACCGCGAGCTTCTGCCCAAACTCGGCGCATCCGACTACGGACTCGATCAGCAGGCCATCGACACGCTCCCGCAGGGTAAGAACACGCCGATCGACAAGGTGCTGTTGCAGGCTCCCGGCGTGTCCTACGATTCCGCGATCAGCAACCCCGATTTTCATGTGCGCAACGAGTACGCGAATGTCCAGTATCGAATCAACGGCATCCAGCTGCCCGACGGCGTCTCCGCCTTGGGTCCGGTCCTGGAGACCGGCTTCATCGGGAAATTGAATTTATTGGACGGCGCGCTGCCGGCCCAGTACGGACTGCGCACGGCGGGCGTCGTCGACATGACCACCAAGCCGAAGTTCGATACGGGCGGAGACGTGGATCTCTACGGCGGGACCTGGAACACGCTGAGCCCGAGCATGGAGTACGGCGGCAGCGCGGGCAGCACCCAATACTTTCTGACCGGACGCTATCTACAAAGCGACCAGGGTCTCGAGAATGCCATGTCCACCCCGAATCCCATCCATGACCGGACGCAGCAGGAAAAGTTTTTCGGGTATGGATCGACCTTGTTTGGAGATTCCAGCCGCCTGACCTATATGACGGGCGGCTTCATTGGGCGCTTCCAGATTCCGGACGTGACCGGCCAGGCCCCGCTCGGGGACTTCGGCCCCGCCGAGCTGTCCTCCACCGCTCTCAACGAAAACGAAACCGACCGCTTCTACTTTGCCGTGGTCGCGTTGCAGACCCAGCGTGACAACATCGACACGCAGCTTGCAGTGTTCACGCGCTATGCGACCATCGATTTCATGCCGGACGTCTACGACGACCTGGCATTCAACGATGTGGCCTCACAGGTGGCGCGCAAGAGCCTGCTCAACGGACTGCAGTTCGACGCCGCCGACCGTCTCGGCGACTCGCACACGTTGCGAGGCGGATTGATCTTCAGCATCGAGCGCACCGAGGTCGATGACCTGGCGACCGTCCTGCCGCTGGAGCCGCAGGGCAACCCCTTGCCCACTCCGATAACCTTGAATGACTACACCGCAAAGCTTGGCTGGAGCGCCGGCGGCTACGTCCAAGACGAGTGGAGGATCCGTCCGGATCTGACCCTCAACACCGGCGTGCGATTCGACCAGATCAATCAATTCGTCTCCGCCA
>Ga0302320_10018557_pt1 | contig 14021 bp, 10 predicted proteins | sample Bog_T0_3_FD_202130 | JGI IMG/M metagenome (GOLD analysis project Ga0302320, IMG submission 202130) | Peat permafrost microbial communities from Stordalen Mire near Abisko, Sweden - Bog_T0_3 | ecosystem: Environmental > Terrestrial > Soil > Wetlands > Peat | place: Sweden: Abisko, Stordalen Mire... | reverse complement strand
TGCCGGTGACCTCGCTGTCCTCGCCGCCCTTGCCGCCTGCGGCACCGTGCCGCAGCAGGACGCCACCCAGGAAGCCGCCCGCTACGTCGCCCACGCCAGACACAACTACACACCGCCCGGCCCGCCCGAGGATCCCTGGGGTCCCTATATCCGGGAGGCTTCCGCGCGGTTTGACATTCCCGATATCTGGATTCGCTCGCTGATGCGGGTCGAATCCGGCGGCAAGGAATACCTGAACGGCGACCTGATCACCTCCGGCGCCGGCGCCATGGGCCTGATGCAGGTCATGCCCGCCACCTATGACGAACTGCGGGACCGCTACAATCTCAGCGACGATCCGTTCGATCCGCACGACAACATCATGGCCGGCGTTGCCTACATGCGTGAAATGTACGAACTCTACGGCTCGCCCGGCTTCCTCGCCGCCTACAACGCCGGCCCCGCTCGCCTCGACGATTACCTGGCCAATATAAGGCCGCTGCCGGACGAAACCCGCCACTACGTCGCGATGATCGGTCCGAATCTGCGCGGCATCTACCCGAACAACCGTTCCGCCGCCGACGAACTCGCGATGAACCAGTTGCCCGTCAACATTCCGCCCGGCCGCCGCTATGGCCGTCCGGTGCTGCTCGCCGGCGCCAGGCCGGGCGGCGGTGGCCGCATTCCGCAGCGCGCCCCGGTGGAGGTCGCGCAACTGCCCGAACCGCACCGCCGCGGCATGCCGGCGCCGCAGCAGTTCGCCCTGGTCACCCCGCCCGAGGCCCAGCCGGCCCCGCCGCATGGCGGCTTTCACCTGATCGCCTCGGCCAACGCCGCAGACGCCGCGCCGGCGCATCGCGGCGGCCCAGCCGCGCCAGGGCAATGGGCGGTCCAGATCGGCGCTTTCGGCAACCAGGGTCAGGCGCACAACGCCCTGGCCAGCGCGCAGGAGCACGCGCATGTCGAACTCGCCGTCGCGCATCCCTTCGTCGCCAGCATCCACCAGGGCCGCGCTGTCCTGTGGCGCGCGAGGATGACCGGGTTGTCGCGGGAAACCGCCATCGGCGCCTGCGAGAAGATCACCCGCGGCCATTCCACCTGCATCGTGCTGTCGCCCGAGGCCCAGTCGTAAACCCCACCCTGAACCGCGTTCTGGTTCGGACCGCAGTCCGAACCAGCGGCGTCTTCGCTAAAGCGGCTTCAACGGCGGGGTTTCGCCCTGCGGCAACGGCACCTGCGCGACGTTCAGCACCATCGAGACCAGGCTGTAGTAGCCGACGGCGCCCACCAGATCCATCACGCCGCGCTCGCCGAACCGCTCCAGCACCGCGCCATACGCCGAATCGCCGACGGCCCCGGTGGACAACAGGTCGCCGACGAAATCATACACCAGCGTCTCGTCGCCGCCCATCTCCGACGGCCGCCGTCCCGCCGCCACCGCATCCAGGATCGACGGGTTCAGCCCGGCCTCGATCCCCAGCCGCCGGTGCGCATAAAACTCGTACTGTGCGCCCCACTTCCGCCCCGCCATGCAGATCGCCAGTTCGTTCAGCGGCGCCGGGATGGAGCTGCCGAACCGCACATACGCCCCGACGCGCTGCACCAGGTCACACAGCGCCGGACTGCGCAGCAGCGCATTGAACGGCCCCCGCAGCCCGGCCCCGCGCGGCCCGGATTGGATCGCATCGACGACGGCGCGCTGTTCGTCGGTCATCTCGTCTGGTGTCAGTGGGGGGAAACGGGTCGCGGACATCGTGGTGTTCTTCCCTTCGCATAAGGCTTCCCGGATCGCATCCGAGGACTGGCAATCCGCCATCGCATTCCATCATAGACCGGGCAGCATGGATGAACGAGGGGCCGGCCCGTCGGTCCCGAACGCCGATCGTCTCACTTCAACCGATCCGCGGCCGCTTCCAGCCCGGCCTGCACGCAAGGTTCATCGACTCCCGGCGAACCGGACGCGCCCACCCCGCCGATCACCTCATCGCCCACCTTGATCGGCAGCCCGCCCGGAATCGCAATCACGCTGGGCAGCGTGACCTGCTGGCGCACCACCGGATTGTTGTCGGCGAACCGCTTCGCATAATCCGTCGTCGAGGTGCGGAAACTCATCGCCGTGTACGCTTTCCGGCGCGCGTTCTCCAGCGTGTGCGGGGCGGCATTGTCGCCTCGCACCGCGACAATGGTTTCGCCGTCGCGATCCACCACCACCACTGACACCGCGTACCCCTTTGCCGCGCAGCTTGCCAGCGTGCCCTCGGCGATGGCGATCGCCGCCGCCGCCGGCACGTCGTGATGCGCCGGCAGCTCCGCCCGCGCCGGGACTGCGCCCCCCGAAAACAGCAGGACAGCAACCCCCGTCAGACTGCCGGCGCAGCAGGCCAGATACCGTTGCATGAGATGATCCTCCCCCATGATTTGCACCAGCATAGGACGGCTTGCCTGACAGCGCGAGATAACAGCAGCCATTTTCCAAGAAATTAGGAAATATTTCTTGACGCGCTGCGTTGCCTCGGATACAAGCCGCGCGTTTTATGGTGAGCCGGACGGAATGACCGACAACAACGCCCAGACCGCAACCCCGCCCGGTTCCGCCGCGCCAGCCAACCCCACTGACATCCTGATGCGCTTCATCATTGCCTGCCTGACCCCGATGTTCCTCGGCGTCAGCGGCGGCGATGTGTCGATGGCCCGCATGGCGGCGGAGGGTACGGTCGCTGCCTACGCCGCCCGCAACCAGGCCGACATGATCATCGTCGCGCAGATCATCGCCTTCGGTCTCGCCGCCCTCGGCTCCCTCAGCCTGTCAATGGCCGACGATCTCTCCATCGCCATGGCTTTGCGCCTGCGCGGCAACGCCATCGGGCTGAACCGCGCCGCCGAACAGAACCGCCGCGCCTTGCGGGAAAGCCGGCCCGCCGCCCAACCGCAGGCATCGGCCCCCGGCATGCCGGCCCCATCAGCCGCTGAACCCGGGGACGGCGCGCAGTATTCGGCCGAACCCGGCGACGCCGCGCAGTATGAGGCGATGGTCCGCGTCGACGTGGCGGCAGCAAGAAGGGCGACCGCCGAAGCCCATCATCGTCTGAATATCCCGCGACCGGCCCCCGATCCGGCTTTCATCTCGCCCCCAACCCGCATCTCTGCACCCGCCCTCGTCTCCATGCCCGCACCCGCGCCGGCACAAGTCGCGACGCCCGCCATCGAATCCCCAGCGATCCAGCCCGCTCCCGCAGCACAGCCAACCGCCGCAGCCGATCCCGCGATGACGGACGAACATCGGCAGGCGCTCTGGGCCGCCGCGATGAGCGATGTGGCAATCGAATTCGTCGCCGATCTCGAGAACATGAACCCGCAGGATCGCGCAGCGGCAGCGGTCAACGCCGCAATCCTCAGCTCGTTCGCCCAGGATCTGCTGTCCGGAAAGACCCTGCCGCCTTCACCGCTGCAGCGGTAAGGCCCGCCTCGCAGTTACCGGCCAGTTTCTCCAGCGTGTATTCCCGATAGCTCATCCCTGACGCTGCCGCCCGCGCCAACCGGCGCAGCGCGATCGCCCGCGGATCGTCCGTGCTGGCCGCATCCATCCCAGCCTCCCGGCAAAAATTTTACCCTGGTGCCCGGCACTTCAGCCCTGCTCGACTGGATCGTTCCGAACGATCGCCTGACCCTTGCTGGTGATCGCCCCTGCTGGTCAGGGCCGCGCCGCGCAACCCGCTCTAGCCATCCGGGTTGCCATGCCCCATGCTGCGGTGCAAAAACATTCCGTCCCCCATCTATTCGAGCAAGCAAAATGCCGTTGCACGTCGCCCTGACCCACAAAACCTCCTACCATTACGATCATCTTGTCACGCTTGGCCCGCAAACCATCCGCCTCCGCCCCGCGCCGCAGGCGCGCACCGCGATCCTTTCCTATGAGCTGACGGTCGAGCCACAACCGCATTTCATCAACTGGATGCAGGACCCGCAGGGCAATCACCTTGCCCGCGTGGTGTTCCCCGAAAAGGTCGACCGGTTCGAGGTCACGGTCGATCTCGTCGCCGATATGGTCACGGTCAATCCGTTCGACTTCTTCCTCGAACCCGAAGCTGAAACCTGGCCCTTCACCTACGACCCGGTGCTGGAACAGGAACTCGCGCCGTTCCGCAAGATCGAGACGCCCGGCCCGCAACTCGCCGCCCTGCTCGCCGCCGTCCCCCGGGAAGAAATCCGCACGGTGGACAAACTGGTCGCGCTGAACACGCTGATCCAGCAGAAAGTCGCCTACATCGTTCGCCTCGAACCCGGCGTCTTCACCCCGGAGGAGACGTTGTCCGGCGCAACCGGATCATGCCGAGACTCCGCCTGGCTGCTGGTGCAGGTGCTGCGCCACCTCGGCTTCGCCGCGCGCTTCGTCTCCGGCTACCTGATCCAGCTTGTCGGCGACGTGAAGCCGCTCGAAGGGCCCGAAGGTCCGACCGCCGACTTCACCGATCTGCACGCCTGGGCCGAGGTGTACCTGCCCGGCGCCGGTTGGGTCGGATTGGACGCCACCTCCGGCCTGCTCTGCGGCGAGGGCCACATCCCGCTCTGCGCCAGCCCCGATCCGATCTCCGCCGCGCCGATCTCCGGCCTCGTGGAAAAGGCCGAAACCACCTTCGGCTTCGAGATGAAGGTAACCAGGATCAAGGAAACCCCGCGCACCACCAAGCCGTACACCGAACCCCAGTGGCAGGCGATCCTCGCCCGCGGCCAGGACGTTGACCACGCATTACGCAGAAACGACGTCCGCCTGACCATGGGCGGCGAACCGACCTTCATCGCCGCCAACGACATGGACGCCCCCGAGTGGAACACCGATGCGCTCGGTCCGACCAAGCGGGCCTACGCTGGCCGCCTGATCCGCCGCCTGATGGACCGCTGGACCCAAGGCGCGGTGCTCAACCACAGCATGGGCAAGCAATACCCCGGTGAGCAGCTTCCCCGCTGGGCGTTGCACTGCCACTGGCGCGCCGATGGCGAAAAAATCTGGAATGATCCGGCCCTCCTCGCCTCGGATGACGACACCGACAACGCCACGTCGCAGGAAGCGGCCCGCTTCGCCTACAGCCTGGCCGAACGGCTGCAGGTCGATCCCGCCCTGGTCATTCCGGCCTATGAGGACATCCACTACTACCTGTGGAAGGAACAGCGGCTTCCGGCCAACGTCCTCGTCGAGGATGCCAAGCTGAAGGACAAGCTGGAACGCGCCCGTCTGGCGCGGGTCTATGGCCAAGGCCTGGCCAGCAACGTCGGCAGCGTCTTGCCGTTGCGCCGGGTGATCGATAACGGCGCCCGCCGCTGGCAATCCGGCAAATGGTTCTTCAAAGCCGGCGAGATGTTCCTGATCCCCGGTGACAGCCCGATCGGCCTGCGCCTGCCGCTCGACGCCCTGCCCTGGGTCGATCCGGAGCACGCCGAATTCGACCTCGAACCCGATCCCTTCGCCCCGCGGGAGGAGTTGCCGTCACGCCAGGCCTTGCAGCCCCGAACCGCTTTGGGCGGGGCCAGCGGCATCGAGAATTTCCGGCCCGTGCCGCAGCAACTGCCCGTGATCGGCCACAGCGATCCGTCGGTGGTGCGCACCGCGCTCGCGATCGAAGCCCGAGACGGCGTGTTGCACGTGTTCTTCCCGCCGCTGTTCGCGGTCGAGGACTGGCTCGCGCTGACCGCGGCGGTGGAGGAGACCGCCGGCGAGATCGGCCGCAAGATCGTCATGGAGGGCTATCTGCCGCCGGAAGACGAGCGGGTGCTGCATTTCTCGGTCACCCCCGACCCCGGCGTCATCGAAGTCAACACCCACCCCACGTCGAGTTGGGCGGACCAGATCAAGCTGACCGAGGAACTCTACGAGGAAGCCCGTCTGGTCGGGCTGGCGACGGAAAAATTCAACCTCGACGGTCGCCATGTCGGCACCGGCGGCGGCAACCACGTGGTGATGGGCGCGGCAGAGGCGGTGGATTCCCCGTTCCTGCGCCGCCCCGACCTGCTGAAATCGGTGATCGGGTTCTGGCACAACCACCCCAGCCTGTCCTTTCTGTTCAGCGGCCAGTTCATCGGCCCGACCAGCCAGCATCCGCGCGTCGACGAGGCGCGCCAGGACAGCCTGGCGGAACTGGAAATCGCCTTCGCCCAGGTCAAGGCGAAGCAGCCCGTTGCCCCTTGGGTCACCGATCGTCTGTTCCGCAACATCCTCGCGGACATGACCGGCAATACCCACCGGACCGAGTTCTGTATCGACAAAATGTATGACCCTGGCAGTGCCTCCGGCCGCCGCGGCCTGGTGGAATGCCGAGCGTTCGAGATGCCGCCGCATGCGCGGATGTCGGCGGCGCAGATGCTGCTGATGCGATCCGCCGTCGCGGCGTTCTGGGAACGGCCCTACGAGCGGACGCTGGTCCACTGGGGCACCCGCGTGCATGACGATTTCATGCTGCCCCACTTCGTCGAACAGGACTTTCGAGGTGCCCTGGAAGAGCTTGGGGCGCTCGGTTTCGGTTTAGAACCGGAATGGTTTGCCCCGCATCTGGCGTTCCGCTTCCCGCATGTCGGGCAGGTCGCGTTCCGCGGCATGGAACTGGAACTGCGCAACGCGCTGGAACCCTGGCACGTGTTGGGCGAGGAGCAGTCCGCCACCGGCACCGTTCGTTACGTTGACAGCTCGGTTGAACGGGTGCAAGCCCGGGTTTCCGGCTGGGTGGACGAGCGTTACGTGCTCGCCGCGAACGGCGCCGCGGTGCCGCTGACCAAGACCGACCGCGAGGGCGAATATGTCGGCGGCGTCCGCTTCAAGGCGTGGAACCCACCGAGCGCGCTGCATCCGACGATTGGGGTGCATGTGCCGCTGGTGTTCGACGTGTTCGACCGCTGGAACGGCCGCAGCCTGGGCGGGCTGACCTATCACGTCTCCCACCCCGGCGGCCTGAGCTATGAGACCTTGCCGGTCAATGCCAACGAGGCCGAGGCGCGGCGCCGGTCCCGCTTCTTCCCGTTCGGCCACACGCCCGGACCGATGCGGGAGCCGAACGAGAAACCGTCGCGCGAGCATCCGCGCACGCTGGACCTGCGACGGGTTTGACAGCCTAGCGTAACATGCCGCCGTCGATCGCGATGACCTGGCCGGTGACGTAGTCGGACAGATCGGTGCAGAGGAATTCGACGACTTTCGCACAATCCTCGGTCTGGCCGTATCGCCGCAGCGCGATGCGGTCGGAGCGGTCCTGATTGCCACTGCCGGGCAGCACGCTCGCCATGATGCGGCCGGTCGCGATGACGCCCGGCGCGATGCAGTTGGCGTTGATGCCGAACGGTCCAAGGTCCTGCGCCAGGTATTTTGTATAATGGGCGATGGCGGCCTTGGCGGCGCCGTAATGGGCGTAGCCGCCGTCCGGCGAGGGGCTGAGGGCGGCGGTCGAGGCGACTGTAACGATCTTGCCGGATTTCTGCTCCTTCATGATCGGCGCCACGGCGTTCACTGCATAGACGGTGCCGAACAGGTTCATGCTGGTGACGAGGTGCAGCAGGCCGGAATCGAGCGAGCTGGCCTTGGTGTCGATCGGGCGGCCGCGACCACCGCCGGCATTGGCGACGAGGATGTCCACCCGGCCCCAGGCCTGCTGGACTTTCCCGACCATGGCATGGACGGCGGCTTCGTCCAAGACGTCGGTCTCGATGCCGATCGCTTCGCCGCCGCCGGCGATGATTTCGTCGGTCGTGCTGTCGGCGGTCATGGCTTTGGCCTCGGCCTCGAACTCCTGGTAGGATTTCAGATTGAGGTCGGTCACCGCCACCTTGGCGCCGAGCCCGGCGAGGCGGAGCGCATAGGCCCGTCCAAGCCCGCGCGCCGCACCGGTGACGATGGCGACCTTGCCTTCGAGTTTCTTCATGGTTCGTTTCCCGTTGTCCGATCAGATGCCCTTATTGCCTCACCGATGGCTGGCTCGTCCAGGCGAGGGAACGTCGCCAACGGTCGGGACGATCGGGCCTTTGTCTTGGCCAGAGGCAGGCTGCTGGAGAAGCGTAGTGGAATCGAACCACTGTAGCGAGTTTTGCAGGCTCGCACCTAACCACTCGGCCAACGCTTCATCGCGGCAAGTATTGAGTGTGGTGCCAAGGCCAGGGATCGAACCTGGGACGCGCGGACCTTCAACCCGCCGTTCTACCGACTGAACTACCTCGGCGCATGGTGATGGGGAATGATGTCTGGCACCGGCGGCAGGATTCGAACCTGCGACATGCGGTTTTGGAGACCGCCGCTCTACCGGACTGAGCTACACCGATATGTCCAGACACAAAAACCCCGCTGTGCGACTGTGTCGGGCGGGTTGTCACATCTCACACGGTCGAGATGATGATTTAATCGGTCATCATCCCACCGCTGCGGACGGCCCAGCCGACAGCGTCGCTGCAAGTAAATCGTCGCCAACAAAGGGTCGTACGGTGAGACATGATGTGTTTATAACCTGTTCCTACTTATGATGTCCAGCAAAAAATGCATTCGTCGCGGCGAGATCATTCGGGTTGAGCGGGCGGGGCGTTGGTCTGCTGGGCGCGGCGGTAGGCGGGCCGGTCGGTGATGCGTGCGTTATAGGCCAGCACGGGGTCGGAAACCGGCACGCCGTAACGGACGGCCCAGGTGATGCAGGTGGAGAGCAGGATGTCGGCGGCGGAGAAGCGGTCACCGAGGATGGCGGGCGGGTTGTCCTGCAAGGCCCGCTCGACGGTGCGCATCTGCTTCTGGAAGTAGTCCGCCGCGGCGACGTTCGCTGACGGCGCCTCGCCGTAGATGTGGCGCAGGTCGCCGTGCCGGCGCATGACATAGAGCGAGGTGGCATCGAGTTCGCTGATGACGAAGAAGCACCATTCCAGGCACTGTGCGCGAGCACGCGGTTCGAGGGGAACAAGGCGGTTGTGGGGCTGGCCGTAGGCGTCGGACAGATAGGTGACGATCGCCGCACTTTCGGTCAGGACCAGGCCGTTGTCCTGCAGCAACGGGATTTTCTGCCTGGCGCTGAGGGCGGTGAATTCCGGCGTCTGGGTCTCGCCGTTACGCGGCAGAATGGGTCGGAGCTCGAACGCGAGGCCGAGCTCGTGCAGGGCCCAGTGGGCGCGGATGGTGCGGCTGGTGCTGGCGCCCCACAGGATGCGTTCATTTGGCACTTTTTTCGATCCCCGGTGATCTGGCCGCTTTGGTATTCTTGAGTGCTGCTATTTCTGTGGCGGAATAGCCGGCCTCGGCCAGGATGGCGTCGGTGTGCTCGCCGATGCGCGGGGCTGGGCCGCCGATGCGGGCTTGGGTGCGGTCGAACCTGGCGGCAGGGCGCGGCTGGCGGACGGTGCCGAGGGTTGGTTGCTCGATCAGTTCGATAAGCTGGTTGTTGATGACCTGCACGTCGTGGATCACGTCGGCTCGGCGCAGGACGGGGGCACAGGGAACCTCGGCTGCGTCGAGCCGGTCGAGCCAATCCTGGCTGTGGCCGGTGGCAAGGATGGCGCCGATCAATTGCAGGCGTTCGGCGGCGTTGAAAGCGCGGGCGCCAGGGGTGCGGAAGCGTGGGTCGTCGATCCATTCCGGTTTCGCGATGACCTGGCACAGGCCGCGCCATTCGGAGTCGGACAGCGATCCGACGGTGATGTAGCCGTCCAGGGTTTTGAAAATCAGGTCGGGGCGGGGTGCCGGCTGCGGGGCGTTTTCGCGGCCGACGACGGCGTACTGCGACATCGCCTCGGGCCAGAGGAAGCCAATGACCGTGTCGAGCATCGACAGGCGGATGTGCTGGCCCTGGCCGCTGCGGGTGCGGGCGAACAGCGCGGCGGTGACGGCCTGGGCAGCGTACACGGCGGTGGTTTTATCCGCGACGATGGTTCGGATCATGTTCGGCCGGCCGGTCTGCTGGTCCGCCTGCAGGTCGGCAAAGCCCGACAGGGACTGAATCACCGGGTCATAGACACGCTTTTTCACGTACGGGCCGGTTTCGCCGACGCCGGAGATCGACAGGTAGATCAGGCCGGGATTGGCGGCGCGCAGGTCGGTTTCACCAAGACCAAGCCGCTCCATCGTTCCGGGACGGAAATTCTGCACCAGGACGTCAGCGGTGGCGATCAGTTTTCGCAATGCCTCCACCGCGGCGGGCTGTTTCAGGTCGAGGGCGATCGAGCGCTTGCCGCGGTTGGCGGAGACGAACATGGCGGTGAACTCCCCGTCGCCGGCGGTGCGGCGGGCGATGTCGCCGGTTGGCGGCTCGACCTTGATCACGTCGGCGCCCTGGTCGGCGAGGATCATGGTGCAGACCGGTCCAGAAATGACCGTGGTGAGGTCGATGACGCGAATGCCGGCGAGCGGGCCTTCAGGGGCGGTGGACATCACCAGGTCTCCGACCAGGGGCGAAGGTCGAGTTCGTGAGTCCAGGCGTCGCGGGGCTGCTGGTGCAGCATCCAGTAGTTTTCCGCGATCGACTCGGGGTTGAGAATGGCCTGCGCGGTCTTGCGGGATTCGTAGGCGTCGCCGGCGCGCTGGCGGGTATTCTCGGTATCGATGGCGCCGTCGACGACGATATGGGCGACATGGATCCCCTCCGGCCCGAGTTCGCGCGCCATGCTTTGTGCCAGCGCTCTGAGGGCGTGCTTGGCGCCGGCGAAGGCGGCATAACCGGGACCGCCGCGGAGGCTGGCGGTGGCGCCGGTGAACAGGATGGTGCCGTGATGGCGCGGGACCATGTGTCTGGCGGCTTCACGGCCGGCGAAGAAGCCGGCGAGGGCGGACTGCTCCCACACCTTGGTGTAAACCCGCGTTGTCGTTTCACGGATCGGAAAACGGACATTGCCGCCGACGTTGAAGGAAACGATTTCGAGCGGGCCGATCTCGCGCTCGATGGTGTCGAACAGAGTGATCACGTCTTCTTCTCGGCGGGCGTCGGAACCGAAGGCGCGCGCCCGACCGCCGGATTGTTCGATGCGCTGGACCAGCGGGGCCAGTTTGTCGGCGTGGCGGCGGGTGACGCAGGTGTAAAACCCTTCGCGGGCGAAGCGGCGGGCGACGGCGCCGCCGGTGGCATCGCCGGCGCCGATGACCAGGGCGACTTTGGTTTCCGACATGAACGGCCCCTCCTGGGCTTATGCTAGCATGATGAAAGTTTGATATTTTGGGGCGTGCCTGTCAAGGCCGCTACCGAATTGATCTGTGTCAATGTGGCGGTTCCGGGAACGTCAACTATTGTTGACAAACCGGGAGGTCTGACTGTGCGTATCCTGCTGATCCATCCTAACTATCACTCCGGCGGTGCTGAGATTGCCGGAAACTGGCCACCGGCCTGGGCGGCTTACCTGACCGGGGCGTTGAAGGGCGCCGGGTTCACCGATGTCCGCTTCATCGACGCGATGACCAACAACCTGTCGGACGACGAGTTGCGGCAGATGCTGGCCGAGGAGTCGCCGGACGTGATTGGCGCCACGGCGATCACGCCCTCGATCTACAAGGCCGAACGGGCGTTGGAGATCGCCAAGGAACTGCACCCCGAGGCGGTGACCGTGCTGGGCGGCATCCACGCGACGTTCATGTACCAGCAGGTATTGAGCGAGGCGCCTTGGATCGATGTAGTGGTGCGCGGTGAGGGCGAGGAAATCCTGCTTGCGCTGACGCATGCGATCGATGAGGGGCGGTGGCCGGCGGAGCGGCATGCGATCAAGGGGCTGGCGTTTGCCGACGACGGCAAGATCGTTGCGACCGCGGCGGCGCCGACGGTGAAGGACCTCGATTCGATCAACCCGGACTGGGGCATCCTGGAATGGGACAAGTATAAATACATCCCGATGAACGCGCGGGTGGCGATTCCGAACATGGCGCGGGGCTGCCCGTTCACCTGCTCGTTTTGCTCACAGTGGAAGTTCTGGCGCGACTACCGCATCCGCGACCCGAAGAAGGTGGTCGATGAGATCGAGACGCTGTTCAAGACATACGATGTTCGGTTCTTCATTCTGGCCGACGAGGAGCCGACGATCAACCGCAAGAAGTTCATCCAGTTCTGTGAGGAACTGATCGCGCGCGGCCTGCCGAAGAATGTGCTGTGGGGGATCAATACGCGGGTGACTGATATCCTGCGTGATGAGGAATATCTGCCGCTGTACCGCAAGGCGGGGCTGATCCATGTCTCGCTGGGCACCGAGGCGGCGGCGCAACTGAAGCTGGACCGGTTCAACAAGGAGACGAAGGTCGCGGACAACAAGCGGGCGATCCAGTTGCTGCGCAAGGCGGGCATTGTCGTCGAAGCGCAGTTCATCGTCGGGCTGGAGAACGAGACGGCGGAGACGCTGGAAGAGACTTACCGGATGGCGATGGACTGGAAGCCTGATCTGGCGAACTGGTCGATGTACACGCCGTGGCCGTTCACCTCATTGTTCCAGGAGCTGAGCGACAAGGTCGAGGTGTTCGACTTCGAGAAGTACAACTTCGTGACGCCGATCCTGAAGCCGGAGGCGATGGAGCGCGGCGAACTGCTCGATCGGGTGATGAACAATTATCGCCGGTTCTACATGTACAAGGCGCTGTTTTCGTATCCCTGGTGGGGCACCGGGCAGCGCCGGCGGTATCTGCTGGGGTGCCTGAAGGCGTTCCTGAAGGCCGGGTTCGAACGGAAATTCTACGATTTGGGCCGGGTCGGATACTGGGGTCCGCAGTCGAAGAAGAAGGTGGATTTCCATTTCGACAAGGATCGGATCATGGCGCCGGCGCAGGCCGGCGAGTGGGAAGCGGCCGCCGATCGCACGCGCAAGGCGAAAGAACGGATCTCGGTCCTGGCCTGTGGCGGCGGAACGCAACAGATGGTGGAAACAGATGGGGCAGACTGCCGTCATTGATCACGGGTCCGCCACGATCGGGCCGAACGCGGTGACACAACTGGTGGCCGCGTTGAAGATGGACGGGCTCGATCGTGTTTCGGCGCCGATTTTTCGGACAGCGGGCGTCGAAACCTGGCTGACCGATCCGCCGTCGGCGATGGTGCAGGAAAACCTGGTTGCGGATCTGCACCAGGCTGTGCGAGCGGCGTTTCCGGGCGTCGAGGGCAATTCGCTGATGGCGGATGCGGGCTGGCTGACGGCGGATTATCTGCTGGTCAACCGGATACCGCGGGCGGCGCAGGTGGTGATGAAGCTGCTGCCGGCGGTGCTGTCGGCGCGGCTTCTGGTCTCGGCGATCCGTTCACATGCGTGGACATTCGCCGGGTCCGGCACGTTCCGGGCACGGGCGGGTGTGCCGACGGTGTTCGAGATCGAGGACAATCCGCTGTGCCGGGGCGAGCGGGCCTCGGCACCGGTGTGCGCGTGGCACGCTGGGGTGTTTCAGCAGTTGTTTGCCGTGCTGGTGTCGCGCAACGCGGGTGTGGTGGAAACGTCGTGCGAGGCGCAGGGCGATAAGTGCTGCCGGTTCGTGGTGGACTGGTAAGCGGGTGCGGTCGATGCGGGCTCCGGCGCATCGACCGGCCGGGGCTCAGGATTTTCCGGCGTAGCTTTTTGCCATGCCTTCACCGGGTTCGGCCTGGGGGCCGAAGGGCATGATGGGATAGCGCAGGCCGGCTTGGCGAGGCCCTGCAGACCGGTCACCGCGCGTTGCAGGTCGGCGGGCGGGCAGGCCATCAGCATTTCGTCATCGGCGACGCCACCGTAACGGCGTTCGGCGTAGCACGGGATGGACAGGCTGACCTTTTGGTTTTTCAGCGCGCTGCCCCAACTGTCGGCGCAAGCGCTCTCACCGGTGATGCTGAAGTCGGAACGCTGGTAGTTGCGCCATTGCAGGCCGTTGATGAACAGGATCATCTGCGCCGGGTTGCCGTAGAACAGGCAGATGTCCGGCGGGTTCAGGCGCGCGGTGCGCAGTGGGGAGATTGCAAGGCCGTTCCAGGGGCCTGGCGTGACGCGGGGCATCTGGGCCTGGTGGGAGGCGGCGGCTTCGCGGTTCTCGAACCAGACGCCCTCCATCTTGCGGCCGGAGGTGTAGATTTCGGCGGGTGCGTCGAGGCCGATGACGCTGCTGC
>Ga0302320_10018556_pt1 | contig 14021 bp, 9 predicted proteins | sample Bog_T0_3_FD_202130 | JGI IMG/M metagenome (GOLD analysis project Ga0302320, IMG submission 202130) | Peat permafrost microbial communities from Stordalen Mire near Abisko, Sweden - Bog_T0_3 | ecosystem: Environmental > Terrestrial > Soil > Wetlands > Peat | place: Sweden: Abisko, Stordalen Mire... | reverse complement strand
GACCGATTTCGGAACTTTCACCATGTTGCGGATGGTGTCAATCGGGAGTACGACCTCGTGTCCAGAGACTGCGACGCGAATGCCCTTGGAGACGAGAAGACTAGCCGGAAGCTCGATCCGGAGAGTACTCCCTTTTCCCATCTCGCTCTGAATATGGATGACGCCGCGCAGAGCTTCGACCGCGTTGCGAACTACGTCCATACCGACGCCGCGTCCGGACAAACTCGTTACCTTATCGAGTGTAGAAAACCCGGGTAGGAGGATGATCTTGAAGGCGGCTTCATCGTCCATATGCATAGCTGCGATCGCGGTCTCGGTGAGCAAGCCTTTTTCAACGGCGCGTTTTTTGAGTTTTTCGGCGTCCAATCCTTTGCCGTCGTCCTTCACTTCAATCACTACGTTGGATCCACAGGTGTAGGCAGTGAGATGGATGCTGCCGACAGGAGGCTTGCCGCTCGCGGCGCGCTCGGCTCTCGATTCGATGCCATGGTCGGCGGCGTTGCGAATGATGTGGGTCAGCGGATCGCCGATGGTGTCGATTACGGTCTTGTCTAACTCGGTGTTTTCGCCGCTGATTTGGAGCTCGATGTTCTTATCGAGATTGCGCGCGATGTCACGGACGAGGCGGGGAAAACGTTGAAACACCTGACGGACCGGCATCATCCGAATCGACATCACGGTGGCCTGCAGATCGTCGGCAATTCTGGAAACCTTGGCGCCGGAGTCGCGCATCTCTTTTGCAATCGCAATGCGGGAGATGTGGTCGGTTGAGTCTTCGTTCTCGAGTCGCTCGGCAAAGGCAGGCAATGCGCCGCGCGCAACCAGGAGTTCTCCCGCCAGTCGCATCAGGGCGTCGAGTTTAGCGGCGTCGACGCGGATGCTGGTTGCGGCAGTTCCGGCAGCGGATTCTGGAGCAGTCGTCGCTTCGAGGGGCGCGACGGGAATGAGAGGGGATGCAATGGCGACCTGTGTCGCTGCAGGGGAATCCACTGCCAGACGCGCCGCGTCGATCAGGAGTTTCACCTTGGGCAACCAGCCGCCTTCGAGGGTGCCTTCTTGTTGCGACAAAACAGCATCGAGAACTCTTCTCGCGGCCGTAGTAGCCTCGGCATGAGGCTGGGCCCGACAGGCGGAGATCAGAGTCTGCGCCGCGCGGTGGGCGGTCGCGAGCCCCGGCTGTTCCTCTCCCGACTGGAATTGCTGCAAGGCGAAGCCAAGCGCGGTGAAGCACTGTTCGGTCGCGCCGCGAAAGCGACTGGCTTTGTTATCGGCAGAAGTGGCTGCGGACGGTGGTTCCTGGCGCTCGATGGAGACTTCGCAATCGTCTTCGACAAACTGAAACACTGCCCGCACTTTGTCTTCGGACTGGCTCGTTTCAAGAGTGATTTCCCAGCGCAGGTAGGAGTGTTCCGGGTCAAACGGTTCAGCAGCGAGAAGGTCGCTCGGATCGCATTGGGTTGCGATCTCACCGAGATCGGTGAGTTCGAGAAGCAGGGAAGCGGGATCGGTTCCCGAAAAAAAGATTTCGTGGTTCGGACGAAACGCGATTTGATATCGGGCCCGGCCCTGCGAGGCGGGATTCGGGGAGTGCGGCTTAGCGGCGGCCTTGTCCATCTCGGGCAAGAAGGGCCGCAGGGCTGCGAGTACCTCGATTTCCAAGGGTAGAGGCGTGTCGGAATCGGTGCCACCGAGTTCCAGCAACAGGGTGCAACAGTCACACGCCTTCAGCGTAGCGTCGATCAGTTCAGGGGTCGCCTGCAGTTGCTGGTTGCGGATGCGATTGAAGACATCTTCAACATGATGCACGAAGCTGGCGAGGCGGCGGAAGCCGGCGCTGGCGCCCGAACCTTTCAGGGTGTGCATGGCGCGAAAGACGCGGTTGATTACTTCCACGTTGCGGGGGTCGAGTTCGAGCAGAAGCAGGGCGCCACCGAGGTCGGTGAGAAGATCGTCCGCTTCATTGCGGAAAGAGGATTGCAGTTGTTCGAGGTCCCCGAAGTCCATATTGTTGTCCATCTCCTTCTGGCGAGACTCGTGTCGCAGCGGTCTTGATTGTAGAGAGCGGGGTAATGCAGAATGCCTGGCTCTCGATCAGCAACGAAGAACCTTGGTTACAACAGCCAGCAGTTGCTCGGGTTCAAAGGGTTTGACAATCCAGCCAGTGGCTCCAGCGGCTTTGCCTTCCTGCTTTTTTTCCGGTTGAGACTCGGTTGTAACCAGCACGATGGGGGTGAATTTGTAGGGTGCAAGTTTTCTCAGACTGCGCAACATCTCGATGCCAGTCATATTTGGCATGTTGATGTCGCTGAGCACGAGGTCAAAGATCTCTGTCGATGCTTTCTGTAAGCCTTTCGCGCCATCTTCGGCTTCGACGACTTCGTAACCCGCGCGCGACAAAGTCATCTTGATCAATTGCCGAATGGTGAGCGAGTCATCGACCGCGAGCACTCGTTTACCCACGTCCCTGCCTCGCGGATTTTGCCAAGAGTTGAGAGGGGGGCGGCACGGGTGTTGGCGTTTCCGCGCCAGCGGACGATTGCACAAAAAGCTTTTCGAGACCCCGGTGTTGGAGCGCGGAAAAAAAACTGTCCGATGTGGCGCCCAGTTGGAAGAAATCTTTCCGGCAGGCCAGGCGGACCAGTATCTGGACGATGCTGGTATCGATTTCGTCGAGTCCGACGGCTTGCAGGTGGATGGTTTGCTGGGCGGCGAGGGCGGGTTGCAAGGCGTCCCAGAGCGGCCGCGCCTGCTGCACGCCAAGCCTGCCGGCTAGAATCAGTTCCACTCCTGCGGCGGTAGTCTGGAGTTCAAATGGCATGCCAATATCCTGCGCTTCGGCTCTCGCGAGAAAACCTCAGGTTTTGCAATGAATATTTCCTGAACAGGTATTTGCCTGCAACATTGAAGCGCACAACGTTCACGCTAAAAGAGTTCAACATTTCCACCGTATTCCTGCCCGGGATCGGGAAGCGCGGCGACCGCTGTTCGTTGAGGCTCCGCACCGAAAACCATGGCATGTGCATCGTGCTGCTCCTGCATTGTGTAGCCGGCAGAAGCGGCCTCGAGATCGAACGGCTTCTCCGACTTTGGATACAGTTCTAGAAGAGTGCCGATCACGACATCGAGTTCAGCCAGCAGCCTGTTGGCTTCATCGACAAATTTCAGCGATCGCACCAGCGTCTCCGTCTTTTTTTGCAGTTGGGCGGCTCCCTGACAAAGATGGTCGACTACCTCGGATTCCGTTCTGCGCGATTTCCGTAAGCAGTCGGTGGAAGTCTCCGCCAGCAGGGCGGCACGGCAGGATTCGACCTTTTGCACTTCGGCGAAGATGGCGCTAGCTTGAGCCAGGAGAGTCGCTCCGAGCGCGGCGAACTGCGCATTCTGGTCTCGCGCGAGTTTGAGGACATCGTCCGAGACGTCCGCGGTCCAGACGCCGAGCACTTCTAAGCCTCGCGCGGCCGGAATCTGGTGAGCATCGACCATGACGTTGAGTGCCAGCCGTTTCATGGAGAGCGCGACGACCTCCAGTTGGCGGCGATTCGCGCCGAGCATTTCGCGAATCGGATCAATCTGCGCGATCACGAAGTTTCCCGTCTTCGCTTCTCCCGCCAGGAGGCCCGCAACCTCGGCGCTGAGGGCGGCGAGGCGATCCACGGCCGCTTCGAACTTCTCTACGTGCTGGTCATTTTTCTGGTCATGAGAGTTTACGTCCGAGCCATCCCCGGCGATACCCTGGGCGCAACCGATTACGCTATCCAACTCGCGTTCGATGCGGCTTCCCGTGTTGACCACCATCTCCAGCAGGCAACGGGATTGCTGGCGCTGCAGGAGCAGAGCATGTCCAGGCTCGTCCGGTGGATCGCCGGCATCGGCGTTGTGATCGCGATTGCGGTTGGGATGGTGAGTGAGGGCGGTTATGGGGTTGTTTTTGTCTCTCTCTTCGTCTTCCGCGTCCTCTCTCTTTTCTTCTCCCCTTCCGACTCTGTCTTGATTCCGGCCGACGGAATTCTTCCGAACTGCCGCCAGCCCGCCCAGAATATGTTCCAGACGCTGCCGAATCGCGTCATGGCCCTGCAAGGCCTTGACGGCTTCGCGAATGCTGTTGGTCAGGACGGTTCCGAGAGCGCTCGCTTTGTTCTGCACGCGCAGCAGATCGCGGGGAGCGGTCGCCAGTAAATCCAGGTTGTGGGCGACTTTCTCTTCCGATTCGGCAGCCTGCACGGCGTAGGAGGAGCAGGTCTGCTCCACCGAGCGGGTGGCCGCCGACAGTTTATCGAGGATAGTCACGAGCGCGCTTTCCTGCGAATCCCCGGCCTGCTTCATGAACGCGACCACTTGCTTCATTTCCCGATAGGCCTTCTCCACGGAAGCGCCATCGTCCGGAGAAAGCCGGGAAGCCTCCAGGCGGAAGTGAAAAGCGATGTGATTCAGCGGCGCGATATTCTCCTGCAGATGCCGAGAGGTAGCGAGCAATTCGCCAGCCTCTTTCGTCGTACACGCCAACTGGCGGCGGTTTTCCTGAACCCGCAAGAGGAAGTTCTTGAATACTACACAGCCGCCGAGCATCGATTGCCGGATCAGGTCCTGGTTTGCACTTGCGGCGGCAGTGTGTTCCGACAACTTGGCGGTTGCCTGCTGCACAGTTTCCGCCATGCTCCAACAAGCGTCGAGCGCCTGGATCAGGGTGCCAAATTCCGCTCCACTGCTATTCAGATAGCGCACCAGTCGCGCGCTGAGCTCATCGAATTGTGTCCACGCCGAGGAAATAGATGGCACGTGATCGACTTCCAGGCTCGGGGTCACGCGTCACCGCGCGGCTTCTCCGGGCGCCCGGCAAGCGTGGACCCGTCTGGCAGAGAGCCGTCAATCCCGAGGACCATGCAGATGTTTTCGAGGAGAGGTTTGGGATCGGAGGGCTTGACGATATAAAAATTCGCGCCTGCAAGGAAGCCGCGGCTCTTGTCCTCAGCTTCGGATTCGGTGGAGATAATGATGATCGGCAAGTCGGTATATTCCGGATTGCTGCGCACCTGGCGTATGAACTCGTATCCATCCATGTTGGCCATGTTGATGTCGGTAAGGACAAGATCGAAGGAGCGGCTATACAGTTTCTCCAAGGCATCCGATCCGTCGACGGCAGTGACCACGTCGAAGCCTGCCTCGCGCAGAATGTAGGAATGGTAGTTGCGGGTAAACTCGGAGTCGTCGACGATCAGCACATTCCGTTTCATAAGCCCATCCTTCGTGGAGTCGATCTTCGATTCTCGGTCTTACCGATGGTCCTTAATCTTCAACCCTGGATCTTCCGCACCTGGATCTTCCGCACCTTGAACTTCCGCACCTTACCTTGAGCGATGATCGATTCTGCTTTGATGGCACGTCCTGGATGGTTCATCCTTTACCCCGCGCCCGCATCAACCTTTCGTGTACAGCAGGTGCCCGCCAGCTTTCTTGAGATGGAAGGCCGAGGTGATGCGGCCTACGGATTCCGAGTGACCGAGAAAGATGTAGCCCTTGGCATTCAGCGAGTCGTAGAAGTGGTTGACCACATTGCGCCTCGACTCGTCATCGAAGTAGATCAGGACATTCCGGCAAAAGACGAAGTCATACCCCCGCATCGCTTTCATCTGCAGCGGATCGTTGAGATTAAGCTTTTCGACGCGCACCAGGCTGGCGGTTTCGGGATTGACGCGGAAGCCGGTAACGGTCGGGATCAGGTGCCGGCTATAGATGTCAGGAACATTTTTCACCGAACGCTCGCCATAGACCGCGTTGCGGGCGAGCTTCAACACATTTTCATCGATATCGGTCGCCATGATCTTTACATCCCAATTTTTGGAATCGGGAAACACTTCGCGGATGATAATGGCGAGAGTGTAAGCTTCTTCGCCCGAGGAGCACCCGGCACACCAGATCCGTATGCGCCGGTCGGATGTGTTCTGGCGCGCGGCAATGAGTTCGGGGAGGCAGACATCGGCAAATCCGGCGAGCTGTTCAAACTCGCGGAACATGTATGTTTCGTTGGTGGTGATGAGGTTCGCGAGCGCCTGCATCTCGGCGCCTTTGGCATCGCAGTATCCAATCTGAAAAAGATATTCGTCAGCATCGTTCAGGCCGAGGTCGGCAATTCTTCGCTCCACCCGCTTGTTGAGGAAGTAAAGTTTTTTTTCATCAAATTGCAGCCCTAGCTTTTTGTAGATGAGCTTGCTCAGTTTGGAGAATTGCTCGGCGGTAAGTTCCATCGCGGGCGCCTCCTGAGAAGTTCTTCGAGTTCTCCGGCAATTTCGGGATCGGTCTCGTCCGCAACCAGCGACTGCAGCGCCGCTTCGACCGCGGGAGTGGAGGAATTGGCGAGCGACTCGACGGCAGCCAGCGCCAGCGCCCGATCAGGGTCGTGAACGTAGGCCAGAACGCGGAGGGCAACGCTCGGCGATGCGGTGAAGTGCCCGAGCAGACGAATGAGATGAAAGCGCACGCCGGCATCGAGTTCCGGCCGGAGCAGGCCGCAGAGCGTGGCTTCGCAGGAGGCATTCAACTGCGAAACATTGTGGCGCAGCGCGATGTTCGTGAGCGCATCGATGGCCGCTTCGTGAATGAATTCACCCTTCTGCTCGATCGTCCGGCAAATCTCTTCCATGGTTTCCGGACCGGCGGCGTGGCCAAGCAGCTTTAGAAAGGGCTGCAGGTAGAGGCCCGGAACTTCCTCTGCCTGGGGATATTTGGCGCGCAAAGCATCGAGCGTCTGGCGGGTTCCGATCAGCGCCAGAGCTTCCAGGCAGGCGCATACCGCCATGGGCGGCGCGCTCTCCATGGCCATGGCGAGAAGCGGTTTCGAAAGCCCAGCGCGCCGCCGGGCACCGATATTCTCAATCGCGCTGATGACAACATTGATGTCGGCATCTTTGAGAGCCGCGAGGTAAAGCGCGTCGGGCGCGCCGATGGTGGCCTCGCGAAGAATATCGACGCTGAATTTGCGCAGATCCTTGTCATCGCTCTGCATCAGGCGGTTGAGCCCTTCGATCACGTCGCCGGCGCGGCGTTGGAGCATGTCAGCTGCCTCGGCGCGGACAAAGGGATCATCATCTTTGAGCAGCTCGATGATCGACTCCACCGGATTCGCTGTCCAGATGCGGGAGAGGCCGCGGAGAATGGCTTCTTTAACCGCCCGCGAGGCTTCTCGATGGAGTTGCGATACCAGAGCCTCGGCGGCACCGGGATCGTCCGACTCCCCGATATCCTGCGCCGCCGAGCGACGCTCGGATTCCTCGTCGGCCCCCAGGGTTGCGATCAATTTGCTGTCTATCATTTTTGTGAACCTGTCTTCAATAACGCTGTTTTCAATGAACCTGCCTTCGACAAACCTGTCTTCATGAACCTGTACCCGCGGTTCGCGCCAAGGTTCGCGCCGAATTGTGTTGCGAAGCGCGCTGCATGCCATCCCCTGGCGTCTTCGCGGCCAGAATGTGGACCAGACGCTCTGCAATTTCCCAGCTGGGCAGGACGATTTCGGCGCCGCCGCGGGAAATCGCCTGATACGGCATGCCAAAAACGACGCAGCTTTCTTCCGACTCAGCGATGGTGACACCGCCCGCCTCGCGGATTCTCACCATCTGGTCTGCACCGTCATCTCCAATGCCGGTCATCAACACGCCAATCGTCCTCGGCCCATAGATCGCGAGGACGGAATCCATCATTACGCCAACTCCGGGAACGAAGAGCGTCTTCGGCTGGCTTGGCCGCCGCAACACCACTTCGCCACTCAACTTGCGATAAGGGCAAAGATGAAGATTGTTGCCCGCTACATAACAGCGTCCGGCGCGTACCGGCGCGCCCGTTTGGGCTTCCATCACTTCGATGGCACACTCCTTCTGCAAGCGGGAAACGTAGGTCGGAATAAACGCGGCGGGCATATGCTGCACCAGGAAAACTGCAGCCGGAAGATCGGCGGGCAAATGGGGAAGAAAGGTGCTGATGGTAGCGGGGCCTCCGGTCGAAATGCCGATGGCAATGGCCCGCATTTCGCTCGAGGGGGGACTCGCCCGGCTGGCCAGAGGTCGAGTCGACGGCTCAGAAGAGGGTGTCGGATCATGCCGCGGAGGCGGACGCCGCAGGCCGCGGGAGCTGGCTGCGGCCCGGATCTTCGTAATGAGATCCTCGGCAATCGCTTCCAGATTGGCGGACACAGTGCCCTCCGGTTTACCGACAAAGTCGAAAGCCCCCAGTGCCAGGCATTCGAAGGTTTCGATCGCGCCCTGCTGGGTCAGCGAACTAAGCATGATTACGGGACAGATCTTCTCCCCGAGAATCATTTGCATCGCGCTGATGCCATCGAGCTTGGGCATGTTGATGTCCATGGTGACGACATCGGGCTTAAACTGCCGCGCCTTCTGGACCGCATCTTCACCGTCGCGAGCCGTGGCGGAGACCAGAATGTCGGGCGCCCGGCCGAGCAGACGGCTGATCAGGTTGCGCATGAGGGCGGAATCGTCGGCCACCAGGACGCGGATGGTGGATCCAGGTTTCATCGGACTGCGCCTCCAATGCTGCGGTTAGAGTTGGCCGTTGTGGAGTCTCATGCGGTGGATCTTTATCTCGTAAGTCTTTAGTTCTCAGGTCTCAGGTCTTAGTTGTCAGTTCTCAGTTCTCAGGTCTCAGTTCTCGGTTCTCAGTTCTTTAGTTCTTCGTGGATGGCGTCTGGGCCGCAGTTCGCTTCGAACCAAGACTCGCGGCCGACGTACTACTGACGACGTACGACTGACGACGTACGACTGACAACGTACGATTCCGGACGACCCAGGAACGACCGGGCCGCCCGAGGTCCGCTAGGCGTTCGCGCCCAGCGCCGCCAGTTCGCTCTGCTCTCCCCGGGTCAGCACTTTCTCGACATCCAGCAGCACGATCATCCGTTTTCCGTCTTCGACCTTGCCCAGGCCGGAAATGAACTGACCATCGGTTCCACTCGAAATGCTGGCAGGAGGCGGAGCGATATTGCGTTTGGAGATGCTTAGAACCTGTTTCACCGAGTCGACTACGAGGCCCGTCTTGGCACCTCCGAGATCGACGATGATGACCCGCGTGTGATCGTCAGAAGCCTTTGTCTCCATAGCAAACAGCATGCGCGTACTGAGCACCGGAATCACCTCTCCGCGCAGGTTGGTCACGCCTTCGACAAACTTGGGCGCCTTCGGGGTCTGCGTGATCTTCGACAACCGGTCGATTTCCTGGATGCGGGCGATCGGAATGCCGTACTCCTCCTGGCCAAGCAGAAAAGTCACCACTTGCACCTCTTCGCCTTGCCCGTTTTCTTCTTCTTTTTCTTTTTTTAGTTCGCCGGACTTCTCTTCCTCCGCGGCGGTTGTCGATGCCGTGCTGTGGGCGGCCTGCTCTTCCTGAGCGATCTGCGAGAGCACCTTGTGATCGAGCAGGCTGCCGGTGGCGAGCAGCAGGATCAGACGATTGCCGTCTTCGAGTTTTGCGATGCCGGAGAGGCTGAGGCCTTGTTCATGGGCAACATTCGGCGGAGCTTCGATGGCATCGTCCTGCACCCCCAACACCTCATTGACGTGATCGACAACCAGACCAAGTTGAAATCCCTTGGAGTCGACTACGATGATGCGCTGGTCTTCGTGAATGCTGCCCTCAACCTGCTCTTCAAACGTATGCAGCGCGCCGACAATCGCCTGTGCCGAGGCCGCGATGTCCTGCTGCACTGCGGACAATCCCTTCCCATCCAGTTCATGACTTGAACTTGCGCTCGCCTGCTTGGTAACGTGCTCGTTCAATCCCCGAGCCTGGGCCAGGGTTTCGGTGAGAGACTGGCTGGAACTGTTGAAGGCCGAGAGCCAACTGCGCAGCTCCTCGGCGGCGGCTGTCACTTTGTGCAGATCGGCATTTTCGCCCGAACCCGACTGCGCGAGCCAGGACTTGTAGGCCGTCGAAGCCAGGCGGCAGGCCGCCACCAGGTCGGCTGCGAAGGAGGTCTGGCGCAACAGTCGGCGCAGATCGACGATCGGAAGAATCTGCCCCCGAACCGTCAACACGCCCAACAGGTGATCGGGCGCGCCCGGCACTTCTTTCGGGCTTTGGACTCGCAGAATCTCGCGCACATGCTCCATGGGAAAGGCAAACTCTTCCCGGCCGATTTGGAAACTGACCAGTTGCCGCACCTCGCCCCCCTTGGCATGTCCGTCGTTATTACTGTGGTTGCTAGTGCGGCTGTGGCCGGCCGCTGCCTTGTCCTGCATCTCGCTGTCCTTGCCGAACTGCCCGGCGGACTGCTTCGCCAGCGCTTCTGCAAGGGCGCCAGCCTCGCCATTTCCACCGCCAAAGGTGCACACCCGCCGCGCGTCGAGCGCAATGATGATGCGCGCGCCGTTGTCGAGCTTCACCACTCCGTCAATGTAGTCGGCCGTATCGTTGCGGATGGCAGCCGGGGGCGGCTCAAACTCGTTGCGGCCGACTCGCGTCACCTGGCGCACGCCGTCCACCAGCAACCCTGTACGTTTGCCATCAATATCGATGACCAGTACACGGCTGCGGTCGGTATGCTCTTCACGTTTCATGCCAAAGCGGGTGCGGATATCAAAGATCGGCAAGACCGTTCCCCGGAGGCTTGAAATGCCTTCGACGTAGTCGGGCGTATGCGGCAGTTTGGACATTTTCGGGAGGCGAATAATCTCCTGCACCGACATGATGTCGAAGCCAAATTCTTCGTCCTTCAGCAGGAAAGTCACCAACTGGGTTCCATCCGCTCCCGCCTTGGCGGCTGGTTTCAGCGTTTCCGTAGCCATTCGAAATTCTCCTTGCGTGCGGCAATGCCGGCGCCTGACGATAACCATCTGACCATTTGACAAGTGGAGTGCCGGACGTGACGCCCGTCACTCCACGAACCACAAATTCGGCTCGGTCATAATCATTAGCATCCCTATCCGTGCTGGAGTTCGTCGGCTTGGGATGCGATTTCTTCGACCGCCTGGAGAATTTCCTGCGCCGCCTTCAAACCCTGTTCGGCGGCGGTGGCGGACTCGGTGCTCGAGCGATTCATTTCCTCCGATGCGGTGGCAATCTGCTCGCTGGCCTTGGAGGCCTGCTGCAGCGCACTCACCGCTACCTCCGACCCTTTGGCGATGACGTTGACGCCCAACTGGACTTCCTTGATGTCCTTCGCCATCCGCTCCAGATTGCTTGTCGACGCCTTGGCGCGCTCGGCCTCTTCTTTGGCCTTGATGCCGGCGCCTTCGATGTCCGTCACGACCTTCGTGATCTGGCCCTGAATGCTCTTGACCAGGTCTTTGATCCGGTCAGCGTTTTCGCTGCTCTCGTTGGCGAGCGACCGGATGTCGCCGGCAACCACCGAGAAGCCGCGTCCAAATTCCCCGGCGCGCGCCGCTTCGACGTTGCCGTTGACCGCCAGCATGCGCGTCTGCACCGTCACCATCACGATGGCATCCACGATCTTGTCGATGCGCCGGGTACGCTCCTCCAGTTCGAGGACGTTCTTGGCCGACCCGAGCGACATCTGGGCGGCCTGCCCGATGTTGACGATCATCGAGTCCAGCGCCTCTTTATTCGTGGTCAGCAAGGTGGTCACGGCCACGCACTTCTCTCCACTGACGGTGGCCTTTGCGCCCATCTCCTTGGCTGCGTTTTCCAGTTTCGTGCCCAAAGTCTGGGCGGTCTCGCAGGCCTTGGAAGCAACCTGCGCCGCGCGGCTGATTTCCTCGATCGCAGCCGAAATCTGCCCGGAAGCGCTCTTGACTTCTTCCGCGTTGGCCGAAAGCTCCTCGGCCGCCGCCGCCAGTTCCTCGGCGGACTTCTGCGCGCTGGTCGAGGTCTTCAGCTTCTCCGCCAACTGCGCCAGGCTGTTGGAGGCATCGTTCATTTCCGTGTAAGCGCGGCCCTGCTCTTGTACCGCTTTCTGCGATTCCATCACCGCCGTGCTGGATTCTTCCGCCGCTTTGGCGATTTCCTGCGCGCCCAACAAATATTCCTTGGCGCCGGAGAGAGCGGCGACGGCGTTCGTGACGATCGCCTTGCAACCCTCCCGCATGTCGGCTAAGTCCGTTTCGACGCGGGCCAGGGCTTCGGTGATCGCCTTCGCTTTTTCCACCTCTTCCAGACCTTTCTTTCCAGCAGTCTGGGCATCGACGGCGACGACTTTCACCTGGCCTTGAATCTCGTTGACCACTTCCTGGATGCCGCGCGCACTTTTCTCGCTCATTTCCGCGAGGTTGCGCACTTCATCCGCCACCACGGCAAAGCCTTTGCCATGCTCGCCGGCGCGCGCCGCTTCAATCGCGGCATTTAGAGCCAGCAGATTGGTCTGGTCGGCGATGCGCGCCACGGCATGCACAATCTTGCCAATCTCCTCGGACTGCCGTTCCAGTTCCGCGATCATTTTGGCGGAGTCGAAATTCGCCTGCGCGGCGTCGCTGACGCCCTTGATCAGAGTCTTGATATCGACGGAGGTGCTGCGACTGAGAGCGTAGAGGTTATCAACCAGGGTCAGCGATCCGGCAGCCTGCGTGTTGGCCTCGTCCGACGCCTTCTCGATCTGATTGATGGCGGCGCGAGATTCTTCGGCCGCCGCCCCGGCTTCTTCCGCACCGGAGGCGATGGTCTGCATCGACTTTCCGAGTTGCTCAACCGTGCTCGTGGCTTCGTTGATTGCGCTCGCGACCTGTTCGGTCGCAGTCGAAAGTTTTTCGGCAACCGCTTGCGCGCGAGCCAGGGTGCGGGCACGCGTCTTATCTTCCGCAATCTTCTTGCTTTGCAGACGATTGGCGCCGTTGTCCGGCGATGCGGAGTTATGTTGCTCCTGCGCTGGAATGGATGTTCTGGGGCTCGCCATGCGTCTCATTCCCGCCGCTGGGGTGGCTGTTCCGTGACCGTTTACCTCATTTGCTTGTTCTAAGACCTCGCTCATTGTGCCGACACTCCTCTCGCCTCTGTTGCGTTATCGGCGGAGAGGGTCGCGCCTTGAGATCCATTTGGCTACGTCCTGGTTTGCGCTCGCTGCTCAACAGATCGAAGGGCAAACGACAAACGGCGACCCCGGAAATGGCGTTTGAGCGCATCGCTGGCGGTCTCGCTGCTGAAGTCCGGTGGTCTCGTGCCGATCAGGACTAAAGACCTCATGCCCTCGACTCCTCAATCACCGGCCGCTCCGTCCAACTCCGTCGAAGCTCTAACGGGGCTTTCCGCGTGCACGGCGGAGGAAAGAGGAGCCTTGCTCGCGGCTGCCATCGGACAAATCGGACAAGCCGTCCTGATCACCGACATCGGGGGTGCGATTCAGTACGTCAATCCAGCCTTCACCGAAATCACCGGATACAGTGCGGCGGAGGTCATTGGGCTCAATCCGAGAGTGCTGAAATCCGAGAACCATGATCCTGCTTACTACCGTAAGCTCTGGCAGACGATTCTCGGGGGCGAGGTCTGGCGTGGAGAAGTGATCAACCGCCGTAAGGACGGAAGTCTCTATTTCGATCAGATGTCGATTACTCCGGTACGCGACGCGGGTGGCGAGATCGCCCACTTCATCGCCATCAAGCAGGACGTTTCTGAGAATCGGGTCATGCAAGCAGCGCTCGAAAGTAGCGAGAAGAAGCTGGAAGACGTCCAGCGAATTGCGCTCATGGGCAGTTGGGAGATGGACGTGGCGACAGGCGAGGTGCGCGGATCGGACGGATTTTTCCGCATTTTCGATTGTCCGGCCGGAACGGTGCGGCGTCCGCTGAGTGAACTGCTCGAGGTTCTACCTCAGGATGACCGACGGCACCTGAACAAAACCTTCGAGGGCACGGTTCAGACGCGCAAGCCGTTCGACGTCGAGCATCGCCTGCTGCGACGTGATGGCACGATGAGGGTGGTGCGAAGCAGGGGTCAGGTGGTTGGCAGTCTCGGGAGCCATCCGGCGCGACTTTGCGGCACGAGTCTGGATATTACTGACGGCAAGCTGGCGCATGAAAGACTGCGGCTGAGTGAGGAGAAGTTTCGTTCGCTGGTGGCGAACATTCCGG